>ENA-ORCZ01000151-ORCZ01000151.1-marine-metagenome-genome-assembly--contig:-NODE-151-length-57580-cov-4.054397_pt1 | contig 57580 bp, 45 predicted proteins | sample MGYA00237785_ERZ508519 | MGnify/ENA primary metagenome ERZ508519 (study PRJEB26189, sample SAMN06268790) | marine metagenome | isolation source: Bioluminescent Bay, La Paraguera, Puerto Rico | place...
GGACTCTTCTGCGTCAAGTTCCAACGATACCCCAAAGGACCATTCCGGCGATGCCCCCATTGCCCGCCACGATTTCAAGCTTCCGGATTTCATGACACGGGGTAAAGGGACGGCCGCGACGTCAAATACCAACAAGGAAGAAGCGGCTTAGAACGTGGCGCGGTTAGCTATGTGATTATAAGCCGGAAGGCCTACGGAAATAATTTCCGCGCTTCCACGCCCCCTTGTTTCGATTGTAATTGAAAGAATGATGATGCCGCCCCGCGTTTCTCTCAAACAACGTCAGGCAAAGAAGGCCGAGCGTCAGCGCAAATATCGCCAACGGCAGAAGGACGCCAGACGCCCTTCGCGCGACGATATCGCAGCAACGACATTTCTCCTGATTGTTCAGGAGACAGCGCGGGTCGGCAACTGGAACACCTTCAACAAGATACTGGATCTAGTCACCGCCAAACTGGTCGAACGCGGGTTCGACAAAGTGGCAACGATAAAGGCAATCGATGACTTGGTTGAGAAGTACGAGAACGGCTGGGAATTTCAGCGTAAGCCCGACTTCGAAGACGATGCCGAAGCATAACGGCGTTCCCTTGGTTTGTAGCTCGTCCCCACGTTACTACCTGGAACGCCGTTCCCATGTGAATCGCATTTCTCTGAAACTGCTTTCAGGTCGAACGAAGGGCTTATGTTCGTTCATGGTAGCGCTTTCGACGGTTGAATCGTGCAGGCCCTCCGCCTCCACTCACTCATTGTTGTCGCTGTTGGCTGCGAGACCTTTGGCGTGTTGAGCCCATGCCTTGGCAACACGCGCTTTCGAGAGCACAATTAAAAAGGGCGTTCTGCATAACTGGAGAGTTATCGTCTTATGACAAATGAGCCGGTCCCGGAAAAACCCAAAGTCAACCTCCCCCCTTCTGGATCCCGTCTACGGGCAAGCTCCGCGCCAGAGAGCGACAAAGAAACGGTTCAATGGCTGGACAAATTCACCGAGCGAATGGCCCTTCCGGGGGAACACGAAGAAGCGTTTTTTGCACGTCGTCGCCAGCTGAAATTCGGTGTTTGGTGCGATGACATTGGCAACTTTATTCAGGCGATTAAGCCACCGAAAGAGTGAACGGACAAAGAACATATATCCGAACGACTACGAAGACTTCATCGAGCAATGCGTCGCGGCCGACGCCTCGCTGCTGCAATATGTGCCGGGCGACTTCAACTGCCTGCATCAGGACCTTTCCGGCGAACTCACCTTCCCGATCCAGGTGGTAGTACTATTGTCGAAACTGGATGAGGATTTCACCAGCGGCTAGTTTGTTCAGAGCCAACAACGGCTACTCACGCGAAGCCGGGTCGAAGTGGCGCAGTTGAACCAGGGGGATGCGGTCGCCTTAGCCGTTCAAAAACGGCCGGTCTGTGGAACACCCGGATATTCCCGGGTCAACATGCGAAATGGCGTCAGTCGCGTGGGCAGTGGCATGCGCTACACACTCGGCATCATCTTTCAAGACACCTAAATGAGACAGCGCCGGCAGAGCCTGGCCATCTTGATCCTAGAACCTCTTCCCCGAACCGCCGGCCTATTAGCTGAGAGCATATGCGAGACTCACATGTTCTGCACATGAGCGGCAGCCCCGACCCTTTTTTATTGGGGTATAGCCCAAGGCGAACGTCCCGGCCGCCAGGTGAATCGGATCGAAGCGGGGCTGGAGGTCCAGTACGCTCCCCGGCCGACTGGCATTCGCAGCCAGATCCGGCCTCGCCATTCGCCCGTATCCTGACGCCAACGACCCCTGCTGATCATTTCGACCGAGTACCAAAAGGCGATCAACTGAGCTGATATTCGTAAAATCACGCAATTTCGCGTTCGCACTCGCTTAGGCGAATATGGACAGATCCACGCCAATTTCTTATCCTAGGCGTTAAGTCATTTTTCAACTACTTTGACGCGAGTTTGCGCCGTGCTCGTAACAACTTTTTCGAATTTTTCGGTTCAGGATCGTGGAAGGCATGTGGCCGGACGGTTAAGTCCGAAGGTCATGGAACTGACCTGTTACCTGCTGATGCGCAGTCCCTCCCTCGTGCGCCGGGAGCAAATCATCGACGACCTTTTTTCGAGTGGGTCGTGCGGGTCCGGCAGAAGCGCGCTCAACACCGCGATCTGGCGCATTCGCTCCTGGCTCGAGGACACCGGTCTGACGAACAAGTTCCAAGTGTCCTGCGATGCGGAACGTACCGGCCTTGTGATGACTAAGGATTGCACCATCGACGCCAAACTGCTTGACGGCGCAACGGCGATGACCGGCGATCTGTCGGACGGCGGCTTTCGCGACGCCTTGAGGGTCTATACCGGACCGTTCCTGGACGGTTTCGATTCCCCCTGGATCGTCTGCGAGCGGACGCGGCTGCAGTCGGTCTATATCGACCTCCTCAAGCGCGCGGTCTCCAGCGCGATCAGGTGCGACGATCTGTCGATGGCGACGAACTACTGCGAGAAGATCCTCAACATCGACAGCTATCAGGAGCATGTCTATCTGGTGCTCATGGCAAGCCTCGCGGGACTTGGCCAGCGCGTCAGTGCCATGCAACACTACAGCTATTACGAACGCACCATGCGCAAGGAAATGGGCATGGAAGTACTACCCGAAGCGAAGGAACTCGCCCAGGCGATCTTTGCAGGCAAATGTTCACGGAACCAGGCCATCGATTATATTTCCGACCAGTTGCTTTGAGCTGCGCGCCCGCCGGCAGGCCCCGGTGGGCGTTCCGGGCAACCGGCGCCACTTCCCTCTTCCCCAACCCTTTCCGGAAGCCCTCAAGGCATCCAGATCCGTCATTTCCCGGTTCGGCATTAGAGCATCGGGCGACTAGGTTGCAACGCATTGTGTTGCCTTGAAGTAATTCCAGCACTCTTGTGGAGTGAATTGGTCGCAGACATGGCCGACGGCCTTCCACAAATCGTCATAGGTTCTGGCCTTTGCCTTTCTGAGCAGGGTCTTGAGTTTTGAGAACGCCTTCTCGATTGGATTGAGGTCGGGCGAATATCGCGGCAGGAACAGCACCCATGCGCCGCGTTCCCTGATCGCCCTGGCGGCTCTCGGGCTTATGTGGACGTTGAGATTGTCCCAGACCACCACATCGCCGGGTTTGAGCTGTAGCGCCAGTTGGGTGGTTCATAGGTGTCGAAAGCTTCGCCATTGATGGCGCCTTCAATCACCCAGGGCGCTATCAGTTCGTGGCAGCGCAATCCGGCGATGAAAGTCTGAGTATTCCATTTGCCGAAAGGCGCATCTGCAAGGGGCCTGTCGCCCTTGAGACTTCGCCCCCTGAGCGGCGTCATGTTGGTTTTGACGGAAGTCTCGTCGATGAATACGACCCTTCCGGGAATGACGCGCATGGCTGGCAGGCGATGTTTGTGCCATTCATCGCGCTCGGCCTTGAGGTCAGCGCGTTCTTTCTCCGACGCCAGCAGCGTTTTTTTATAGGTGAAACCGGCCCGGAACAGGAATTTCGACAGATTGGATGGATCGAGCTCAACGCCACGCCCGGCAAGCAGCAAAGCCGCAAGCTCCGGCATGGTGATGTCGGGCCGCTCCTTCACATGGCCGATGATGAAGTCGCGGTGGCGCCCAGCTTGCCGCTGCCCTGCGGCCTGCCGATGCGGGACGGCTCAACTGACCCCGTCGCCTCAAAACGTGCCTGCAGCCTGATCGCCGTCGAGGCCGCAACCCTGAACCGGGATGCTGCCCCACGCCGCGTATTGCCACCATCCACGTTCGTGACAATGCGTTTGCGTAAATCCGCCGACAAGGGTTTGCCCATGATCCACCTCCGTTCACGGTGAAACACAAATCAAACCAAAAAGGAATCCCGAAAAGGATTCAGGCTATGCGCCCGACGCTCTAGGACCGATTGAGCCCGGATTTCCGCCATTCGGTCGGTGATATTATGGCGACAGGTCTGTGATTATACTGAAATAACATTATTATACTCCCGCGACTTTTCGGAGCAACTCTCGCGACAGCGCGGCGAGATCTCGGGAAAATGCGTGTTCTATGATTGGCCTGCTCAGGAAGGAGTGGGTCATGCTGAAGAAAGCGGATTTGGACCATCGGCCGCTCGGCAAGGAAGCCGGCGCGCAGCGGGTCTCGATCTGGCGCATGTGCCTTGGCCTTCATCCGGACGAAGCGACGTTCAGCCGACGCGGTTTCCTGCCGACCGCCAGGACCGGGCAACTGGAGCTCGTCGGCAAGACCTTCATCGACGGCTACAATTCGGCCCTGTCCGTCGCCGCGACGCAGGAGCTTTTGGAGCTTTCAACCCGGCACGGCTCTCGCGCCGGTTTTTTCCTGGAAGGCGCGGCGATGGGGTCCGCCGTTCGCGATGCCTTCGGCGGGAGCCGGCTGGCAGGACTTCTTGATCTGGTTCAGGAAGAGCAGCCCTTTCTTTCCGCTGTCGGCGCCGGCTGGGCGATGGCGCGGTTGCCCTGGCGGCGGCGCGCCATTCTGGCAAGCCTGCCCAGCCTGCTGGTGCCGCTGGCCTTCGATGGCTGGGGCTTCCACGACGTCTATTTTTCGCCGCGAAGGCTCGCCTCCGGCGCACGCGGGGCCGTATCCGCCTTATGGGGCGGCGCTGTCTCTCCCGCCTGGGACCAGGGCGCCGGTCGGGCGATGTGGTTCGTTCATGGCGGCGACGCCGTGGCGCTGGCTTCGGCGGCCGACCGCATTCCCCTTGGGAGGCGCGCGGATATCGCGGCCGGGCTCGGGCTCGCGGCGACCTACACCGGCACCGGCTGCGCTAATGAGAACACCTTGGCGGCCTTGCAGCGAAGCTTTGCCGACGAGCGGCAATGGCTTGCCCAGGGCGCGGCGTTCGGGCTCGAGGCCAGGGCCCGCGCGCACATGCTGACACCGGAAAGCGTGCAGTCGGCCTTGATCCTGACCGGCCGCGATCCCGACGCGCTGCGCGCCCTGGTGCAAGCCGCGCTGCCGGGTCGCCTGTCGGACCGCAGAGACGGTCCCGAGTCGGGATGCGCGCGCTATGTCACCTGGCGGCGGGACCTTGCGGCCGCACTGGCGGAGGAAATGTCAGCATGACGAGTGTTGCCAAGAAATACGCCGGCGCTGCCACAGCTCTCGCTGCGACTGTCGCGCTCTACGGTATCATCCAGGCAGACACGCCGCGACCTGTGCCCGACCTCGAAACACATTTCACGTTCGAAGAGCTTACGCTCGCTGCCGTCGCGACCAGCCAGCCGCGCGCCACCCGTAGCGTTCATCCCGACTACGAGCGGCTGAAGGGCTGGATTTCCTCCGTCGGCGCGTCCGTCAGCCTCGGTGACATCGACGGCGACGGCATCTCGAACGAAATCTGTCTGGTGGATCCGCGTACGGACACGGTCTCGCTTCAGGCCGCGCCGGTGGCGCGGACCACGCCCTTCGAGGAGAGGACCATCTTCGACGAGACATCGGCTTTCGCGGCGTCCTCGGTCGCGCCGATGGGCTGCCTGATCGTGGATCTGGATGCGGACGGCGCGCGCGACCTGCTGGTCTATTTCTGGGGCCGGATGCCGGTCCTCTACAAGGGGATCCCGAGCGCCTCCGGGTTCACGCCGTCTGAACCCTTCGGATCCGGAGAAATCTGGTTCACCAACGCCGCCGTCCTGACGGATGCCAACGGCGACGGCGTCACGGACGTCCTGTTCGGAAATTATTTCCCGACCGGCAGCGGCGTCCTCGACAGCAGCGGATCGTTGCCGGTCGAAATGCAGCATTCCATGTCGCGGGCGCAGAACGGCGGCGAAAACCGGCTGTACCTCAATCATTCCAGTGCCGCCGAAGTGTCCTTCGAAGAGGCCGTCGATGCCCTGCCCGCCGAAACGCGCGGAGGCTGGACGCTTGCACTCGGCTCCGCCGACCTCAACGATGACGGCTATCCCGACATCTATGTCGCCAACGACTTCGGTCCTGACCGCCTGCTGCTGAATTCCGGCAAGGGGACCTATTCGCTCGTAGAAGGCAGGCGCGGGATCACCGACATCCGCTCCGGCGTGATCGGCCGCGATTCCTTCAAGGGCATGGGCGTCGATTTCGGCGATCTGAATCTCGATGGAAAATTCGACATCGCGGTCAGCAACATCGCCGAGCCCTACGCCCTGCACGAGAGCCATTTCGTGTTCCTGTCCACCGATGCCGACTGGACCCCGGGCGTCGCGCCTTTGAAGAACAGGGCCGGCGCGCTTGGCCTCGCCCGTTCCGGCTGGAGCTGGGACATCAAGTTTGGCGACTTCGACAATGACGGCACGCTCGAAGTCATCCAGGCGACCGGCTTTCTGGCGGGCGAGACCAACCGCTGGCCGGAACTTCACGAACTGGCCATGGGCAACGATGAATTGCTCAGGTTTCCGGGCTCGTGGCCCAGGTTCAAGGAAGGCGACGCGCTGTCCGGACAGTTGCACGACCATTTCTTTGCGCTCGCGCGGGACGGTGTCTACCGCGAGATCGGCCGCCAGGTCGGCCTCGACAGGATCGCGGTCACCCGCGGGATCGCCCTCGGCGATGTCGACGCCGACGGCGATCTCGACATCGTCGTCGCGCGGCAGTGGGACGACAGCGCGCTCTATCTGAACCGCGCGGGCGGCGGCAAGTCGCTCTTGCTGGACCTTCGGTTGACCAATGCCAACGGCACCACCCGCACCGCGATCGGCGCCAAAGCCACGGCAACACTGTCCGGCGGCGCCAGGCTCGTGCGGCAGGTAGACACCAGTAGCGGCCATTCGGGCGCCAACGCCCCGGAAGTGCATTTCGGACTTGGCGAGACCTCCGGGGCCGTCGATGTCGAGGTTGCCTGGATCGGCGAAGACGGGATCCGGCGCCGGAGCTTCAGCCTGGAGCCCGGAAGCCACACCCTGGTGCTCGATCAGACGAATGTGGTGCAACACCTCCCTTGAGAAAGGACTTGTCAGATGTCTACAGCGGCGGTCACCTCTCAAAACACCCGCTTTCTCGGTGAGCGATGGTACACGAACAACCGGCTCAAGGGACTGAGCCGCTTTGCCTTCGCCATCACATTGCTTAATGTTCTCGGCCATCTCTGGCTCGGCTTCGAGCAGAGCTGGCTGACGCCGTTTGTCGCGCTGGCCGCGGCCTATGGTACCGATCTTCTCGCCGAGACCGTGGACGCGCGCTTCAACGGCCGGAAATCGGCATTCTCCGGAGGCTTCGGCAATCTCGTCGCCTTCCTGCTACCGGCGCATATCAGCGGACTGGCTGTCGGAATGTTGCTTTTCGGCGCCGAGCAGCTCTGGATCATCGCCTTCGGCGCGGCGGTGTCGATCGCCTCCAAATGGGTGTTTCGCATCGCCATCGAAACGCCGTCGGGACGGCTGTCCCGGCCGCATTTCTTCAATCCGTCGAACTTCGGCATCACGGTCGTGCTGCTTCTGTTTCCCTCTGTCGGGATCGCGCCGCCTTACATGTTCGCGGAAAACATTTCGGGTGCACTGGACTGGATCCTGCCGCTGATCATCGTCTGCACCGGGTCGCTGCTGAATACCAAACTCACCGGCCGCATGCCGCTGATCCTCGCTTGGCTTGTCGCTTTCGCGGCCCAAGCGGCGATCCGCTCCGCCGTGAACGGAACCCCTCTCGAGGCGGCGCTGCTGCCGATGACCGGATTCGCCTTCGTTTTGTTCACTTTCTACATGATCACCGATCCGGGAGCGACGCCGTTTCGCCCGCGCAGCCAGATCATGTTTGCGGTCGCCGTCGCTGCGCTCTACGGCCTCCTGGTGCAGGCCCATATCGTCTTCGCCATGTTCTACGCCCTGAGCCTGGTCTCCGCCGGCCGCGGGCTGCTCCTGCTGCTGTCGCAGATAAAACGCGCCCAGTCTCAAGCTCGCCGACCGTTGGAAGTCTCCGCATGACCCACGCCCGACTGGCATTGTCCGGCCTATCCTGCCGCTACCCCGACGCCGCCTCCTTTGAAGAGCTCTGGCGGAACTGCATGGACGGTCGCCTCGCGTTTCGGGAAATGCCGGTCGCGCGTCTGGATCTCTCCGGCTATGGCACCGATGCGGCGCCTGCCGACCGGATCGCGCCGGCTTGTTTCGGTCTCCTTCACGGCTGGTCGTTCCAGCGCGAGGCCTTTCGGCAGTCGCTCTCCACTGTCGAACAGACGGACCTGTCGCACTGGCTTGCGCTCGATCTCGCGGCGGAGACGGTCAGCCGCGTCGGGCTGGAGCATCTTAACCGGGACAGAACCGCGGTTGTCGTCGGCAACACGCTGACCGGCGACGCCAGCCGGACCGCCCTTTTAAGAATGCGCGCGCCCTATCTGCAGCGCCTGCTTGAGCAGGCCATGCGCGACACGGTTCCCACAGACATGCAGGACCAGGTAAAACGGGCCTTCATCGATGCGCTTCAGAGAGACCTCAAGGCGCCGACCGAGGACAGTCTCGCAGGTGGCCTGGCGAACACGATCGCCGGCCGGATCGCAAATTATTTCGACTTTCGCGGCGGGGCCTTCGCGGTCGATGGTGCCTGCGCTTCCTCGCATATCGCCCTGGCGCAAGCCTCCGAGTTGGTGCGTTCCGGAACGGTCGAAGCGGTGCTGGTGGGAGCGGTAGATATCTCTCTCGATCCGTTTGAACTCATCGGTTTCTCGCGCAACGGGGCGCTCAACGACAGACGCATGCGTGTCTTCGACCGCCAGTCAAACGGCTTTTGGCCAGGCGAAGGCGGCGCCTTCGCCCTGCTCACCGCCAGGTCTCTGGCCGAGGGCAAGGGACTGGAGGTCGACGCCTGGCTCACCGGATGCGGCCTGTCAACCGACGGCGCCGGCGGATTGACGCGCCCGAGCCAGCAGGGACAGTGCCTCGCCATCCGGAGGGCCCTTTCGGCCTCGGGTCTCGGGGTCGACGACATTTCCTTCGTCGAGGCACATGGAACTGGGACGGCCGTCGGCGATCCGATTGAAGTGCGCGCCCTGAACGAGGTCTTCGCCGCGCGCAGCGCTCCGCTTCCAATCGGCTCGGTCAAGGCCAGTATCGGCCACACGAAAGCGGCGGCCGGGTTTGCCGGTCTCGCCAAGATCGTCGGGGCGTTCAAGACCGGCTGGGTGCCGGGACATATCGGCTGCGAGCAGGAAAACGCGGTCTTCCTCGAAAAGGGCTGCAAGACCGAGCCGTCCGTCGAGTCGGTCGAACTCGGTGACGACGCCGCTGTCGGCCTTTCGGGTTTCGGCTTCGGCGGCGTCAACGCGCACGCGATCCTGGAGCGTCCGGCCAATGCGCGGGCCTCCGAGCCCGTTTTTTCCCGCCGTCCCGTGTTCCAGGAACACGAATTGTTCTGCCTGTCCGCCGCCGATACCGACGGCCTGAAGGAGAAACTGCGCGTGCTTGTGAACCGTGCCCGCCACGCGTCGATCTCCGAGATGACGGATATGGCGGCCGAAGCGGGCGCGGCGTTTCACGGTCCTGCGCGCGCCGCCATCGTTGCGAGCCGGCCCGCAGAACTGCTCACCAGGGCCGAGACCGCTTTCGCCATCGTTGACACCGGAATGACACAGGCAACAGAAACGCCGGAGGTTCATGTCGGGCTTGCGGCTACGGCGCCGACCATCGGCATCCTGTTTCCGGGACAGGCGGCGCCGGTGCGGACGCCGGAGAATGCCTGGCTTCCGCGTTTCGCCGAACTTGCCGATCTCGGCCGGGACCTGCCCGGCGCAGCGTCCTCCGCCACCGAGATCGCCCAGCCCGCGATCATCGCCTCCGCTCTCGCCGGTTTGAAAATGTTCAGAAGCTTTGGGCTAGAGGGGACCGCCGCTGTCGGCCACTCGGTCGGGGAGATCGCCGCGCTCCACTGGGCCGGTGTCCTGTCGGAATACCAGTGCCGCAAGCTCGCGTCCCTACGCGGACGCCTGATGGCCCAGCACGGCGGCAGGAATGGCGCAATGCTACGCGTCGAAGGTCCCACAGAACTGGTTCGCAACAACGCCCTGTCGCAGCTTCTCGAAATCGGCTGCGAGAACGCCCCCGATGAGACCGTCGTGTCCGGCCCGGAAAAAATGATCCGGAAATTCGCCGGCGAAATGGAGGCGGCCGACCTCGCCTGCGAGATCCTGAATGTAAGCCACGCCTTCCATTCGCAGCTGATGATGAACGCCCAGTTTGCCTTGCGCCGCGAAGTGGAAATGTTCGCCGTCTCGCCGGTCGAACGTCAAATTATCTCGACCGTGACCGGTGCGCGCCTGACGGACAGGGACAACGTGCTGGACCTGCTCACGGACCAGGTGGTCGTGCCGGTGCTCTTCGTCCCCGCGCTGACCGCTGCCTCGGAGACATGCGATATCTTCGTCGAACTGGGGTCCGGCCGGGGACTGTCGCGGCTCGCGCAAAAATGCGGCCAGCGCGCGATCCCGGTGGACGTCTTCGCGTCCGACCTTCGTGCTCTTCTCTCGGCGCTCGGCCAATTGTTCGTCATGGGCGCGAACCCGAACCTTGGCAGGCTGTTCAGTGACCGCGTTACCCGTCCTGTGGCGGTGCCAAACGCGTCCGACTTCTTTTCCAACCCCTGCGGCGGCGCCGCCCGGGCGGTACGCTCTCAGCTTTCGCCAACTGCGAGCCCATCGCCGTCGGCACCGGCAGCGGCCGGATCCGTGATCGAGCAGGTTCGCGCTTGCATTGCGGCGGAGATGGACCTTGAAGTCGCGCATGTTGGCAGCGACGCGCGCCTGTCGGAGGACTTGCACCTGAGTTCCATCGCTGTCGGCCGCGTTCTCGCCGATCTGCGCGCGGTCCTGAACATCGGCACCATCCTGCATGCGACGGACCTAGCCGCCGAAACTGTCGCCGGCCTCGCGCGCCACCTTGAGGAACTCCGCGATCTGGGTCCGGAGCAGGACAGCGCTCCGGCGAGGATCGAGGGAGCGGCCTTTTGGGCGCGCTGCTTCCGGCGAAGCTGGACACCGGCCGCAGGCCATAGCCTGTTCGAAAACGATGCCGGAACCATGGCCTGGGAGCCGCTCGACACATCCGCGCGCGACATCGCAGCGGGGCTGACGGCCGGCGACATCCCTGGGGCCCTGATCACATGTCCTTACGACATTCGCTTCGCGACCGCAATCGAGCTCTGGGAAAAGGTCAAGGATGCGTCCGGGCAAGGTCTGCGCCATCTGGCCATCGTTCATGAGGGACTGCAGCTTGAAGGGTTCACCGCCTCGCTGCTACTCGACGGGGCCTTCGACACCATTCGTCTGCTCGATATCCTGTCGCTGGAAACCCCGCCTCTTGCTCTCCCGAAAACCCTGAAATCGATGACGCGAGCGCCGCAGTTTAGCGTCAGGATCGAGGACGACGGCCGCATCCTCCGCCCCGGATTGACGGTGAGCCATATCGAGCCGTCGCCGAACGCGCTCGAGTTGGACGGCGACGATCTCATCCTGGTCACCGGCGGCGCCAAGGGCATCGGCGCGGAATGCGCCTTGCGCCTGGCCACGCGCACCGGGGCCCGCCTGCTTCTGATAGGTCGCAGCTCGGGACGCAGCGCGCCGGTTCAATCCGTGCTGAGCCGGGCCAAGAACATGGGCATTTCGGCCGCCTATGTGGCCGTGGACATCTCCGACTATCACCGATCGACCGTGAAGCTCGCCGAGTGCGAATTGAAGCTCGGCAAGATAACCGCGGTCATCCACGCCGCCGGGGTCAATCATCCGGCGCGATTCGAGAACCTCTCGACAGAGGACCTCGACGCGACCTTCGGCTCCAAACTGGAAGGGCTTGAGAGCGTACTCACGCTTATCGACCGCAAGCGCATGAAATTCCTGGCCAGCTTCGGCTCGATCATCGCCCATACCGGCCTCGCCGGCGAAAGCCATTACGCCCTCGCCAATGCGTTCCTCGGCATGCGGCTGGAGGAATGGCACGCCGAGCCGGCGCACAAAGGCACGCCGCCGCGCTATCTCGGCCTGGACTGGTCGATCTGGGCCGGCGTCGGCATGGGCGAACGCCTGGGCGCCGTCGAGCGGCTGCAGGCGTCCGGCGTCGACCCGATTCCGCTGGAGGATGGGCTGGACCTCTTCGAGCACCTTTGCGCCGACACGCAAGCCACCGGAAACTTTGTCGTGGCCAGCCGCCACAGGGCCGAAAAACAGCCGTGGGCGCGCGCGCCATCCCTGCCGTCGCACCGCTTTGTGGATCGTCTCCTCGCCCATACGCCAGGCGTCGAACTGGTGAGCGAAACCATGCTGAGCCCGGGCAGCGATCCCTATCTTCTGGATCACATGCTGGGCGGCCGCCCCGTCATGCCCGGTGTCATGCTGCTGGAGGCTCTGGCGCAGAACGCGGCAGCCCTGACCGGCTCGATCGACGGCTACGAGTTCAGGGGCGTCGAGTTTCGGGCGCCGATCTGGTGCCCGCCGAACATTGAGACGAAGCTGCAGGTCGCCGTTCTCCAGGAGGCGGACGGGTCGGTGACGGGAACCATTCGCTCGTCGAACGACGCCTTCGCCCGGATCGCCATGCGCGCGCGCCTGGTTGCACAAGCCACGCCGGCCCCGGTCCTAGACGTCGCTCCGGACCGGGACCCCATTCCGGCCGCCGATTTTCAGGACAGCCTGTTTTTCTCCTCCGGCCGGATGCGGCGCCTGGAGGCGATCGATCACCTGTCCGCCTTCGCTGTCGGCGCAGGGTTTTCCGACGCGGAGCCTTGCGAGATGTTCGGCGCGTTCCAAGCGCAAGATCTCATCCTCGGCGATGCGTCTGCGCGCGACAGTGGGCTCCAGGCCCTGCTGGCAACCGTGCCGCAGCTCGAGGTACTTCCCGAATCGATCGGGTCGATCCGGATCCTTGATGCGGCGAGCACCCGCCGGCGGGTCGAAGCCCGTCAGGTCCGGGCTGACCAGATGCGATTCACCTTCGATATTCTGTGGCGCGATGCCGGCGGCAAGATCGTCGAATTCTGGCGCAACGCGACCTTCGCGCGCGTTGGCGAACGCGCCGCGTGGCCGGATCATCCGGCTCTCGCCAGCGTCTATCTGGAACGGGAGGTCCAGTTGCGGACCGGCCGCTCGGATCTGCGGCTCGCGCTGACCAGCAGAGCGGACAGCGCCGCCCGGGGAGAAGCCCGCCTGGGTCTCGATCCGCTCGGCCACCGCGGCGACGGCAAACCCCTGGCGCCGGACAGTCATGTTTCCAGGGCCCATGCAGGCGACTGGACGCTGACGGCGACCGGCAAGACCGCAGTTGCCGTCGATCTCGTCGCCCCCGGAGACGACCCGGCTCTCTCGGCGCCCGATACTGCCCCGACCCTCGTCGCGCGCCAGGCGCTCTGGGCGGCGCGCGAAACGCAGCGTAAGAAAGGCGGTCTCGCCAGGGGCGCCATCGCCTTCACCGCGGCGGAACGCGTCGGCTCGGCCTCCCTTGGCGAGGACCTGTTCGTCTATATTCACGACGGCAGTGCCGGCCTGCTGGGGGTTCTGGTTTCCGAAGGCCCGGCGAATGTCGCCCGGGCGACAATTGAGGACGGGCGGATATGACAAGATCAGCCCCCGCCCCGCGCGATCCCGCCGACCAGGTGTTCCGCTACACCCATGTGGTGTCGTTTCAGGAAACCAACGTGGTCGGCAACGTTTATTTCACGCGCCACCTGGAGTGGCAGGGCCGGTGCCGGGAATTGTTCATTCACCGCTACGCACCGTCTGTGCTTGACGACCTCGGCGGTGATCTGCGCCTCGTCACCCTGCGCGTCGCCTGCGACTACCATGCCGAGGTCTTCGCCTTCGATGAGATCGAGCTCGAAATGCGCCTGATCGAACAAGATCGCAACAGGATCCGACTGGGCTTTGTCTATTGGCGTATGAACGCCAGCGACGGCCGCGCCATGATCGCCGAAGGCACCCAGGATTTGGCGGCCATGGTCCAGACCGGGCGCGGGCTGGCGCCCTGCCCGCTGCCGGAGGCCCTGACCGCGGCGCTCGAGGGTTTCCTGCCGCAGGAGGTGCCGCAGCATGCATGATCCGTCGTCGTTAGCCGCGCTCGAGGTAGTCACCAGCTCGCTCGCGTATCTGCGTGAGAACCTGGAAGACGACAGCCTGTCCTTAACACTTCTTTCGGCCCGCGCGGACCTGAACGAATTTCAGATGATCCGGCTCTTCAAGGCGCTCACCGGTGTCACGCCGGCGAAATTCCTGTTCGCCATGCGTATGGACACGGCAAAGCGCCTGCTGCTGGAGACGGATCGCAGCGTCACCGACATCTGTTTCGATGTCGGGTACAACAGCCTGGGAACCTTCATCTCCCGGTTCACTTCCACGGTCGGAGTCTCGCCCGGAAAATTTCGAGGGTTCCGGGATGAAGACCCGACCCGCCTGTTCACCCTGCTCGATCACCTATTGCAGGCCGGCGGAAGAGATCACGCCGAAGGGCTGACGGGCGAAGTTCACGCGCCCAGCGGATTCTCCGGACTTGTGTTTGTTGGCTGCTTTTCGTCCTGCATCCCTGAGGCGCGCCCGCAAGGCTGCGCCATCACCTTCAATGACGCCACATTCTCCCTGCCCTTTAAGTCCATCGGCGGAAAGCAGAAAATCTTCGCGGCCGGTGTCCCTTGGCACAATATGGAAAAGACCTTCCTGCAGGCGGAAGGCTACTGGCGTGCGCGTGCGCGCACGAAGGACGGCCGCATTGAGATTGCCTTGCGCCCTGCGGAACAACTCGACCCGCCGATTGTCACCTATCTCCCGGCGCTGGTCAGTGGCTGGGAACTCGAATGCAAACGGCGCACCACCCGGAACTAGGTATTTTCATGTCAACACAAACAGACCCAAACCCCGATCCGAACGTTCTCGAGCGCCTGCGCGTCATATGCCTGGCCCTGCCCGAAGCCTATGAGACCGAGTCCTTTTCGCACCCCTGCTGGCGCGTCGCCAAGAAGACATTCGCCTGCTACGAGCCCTACGGCGGCGAATATGTGGTCAACTTCAAGACCGAAATCCTTGAACAGGACCGGCTGGTTTCCGGATCGGACGATTATTTCGTCGCGCCCTATACCGGCCGGCACGGCTGGGTGTGCCTGAAGCAAAGCCGGATCAACTGGGCGCAGCTCGAGCCGATGCTGATCTACAGCTACCGGATGAACGCACCCAAGAAGCTGGCCAGGCTTGTCAACTCCGATGCCGGCTAGGTCCTTCGGCGGAGGGTCCAAAGCGGCGGAGCTGCGATCCGCCGTCACGTTGACCCTGCGCGGCTGCCAGCTTGCCGGGGCCGGCTCCGCGCTGCTGCTGTCCTGGGCATTATGCCGGCTCTTGAAGACCGTCGCCGGCCGCGCGGTCGCCAATAGGCTGCACGCCCGCGCCGTTGCCAGGACGTGCCAGGCTCTAGGGCCGACGTTCATCAAGACCGCGCAGATCGCCAGCACGCGGCCGGATCTGGTGCCGGAACTGCTGCAAAAGGAGCTTGCGCGCCTTCGACACGACGTCACCCCGCACAGGTTGGCGCCGGGCGACCTGCCCGAGCGGCTGCGCACCGCAATCGCCGAGGGGCGCCTTGAGGTCACCGCCACACCGGTCGCGTCCGGCAGCATCGCCAATGTTTATCTGGCAAGGGAGCGCGAGAGCGGTCGAGCGCTGGTTCTAAAGGTGCGCCGCCCCGGTCTGGCGCGGCGCATCCGGACCGACTTCCGGCTGATGCGGGCTGGCGCGCGGTTGGTCGAGCGCCTGCCCGGCCTGGTTTCACTGCCGGCGAGCCAGGCGCTGGCCGAGCTCGAACCGCTGGTTATTATGCAGACGGAGTTCGAGACCGAAGCCATTAATCTGTCGCACTTCGAACGCACCTACCGTTCCTGGGACGGACTGCTTTTGCCGGAATCGGTCCCGGCCTGGTCGGGGCCGGACGTGCTGGCCATGACCTATTTGCCTGGACTGGACAAGACCTGGCTGGAGAAGCCGGCGAACGAACACACGCAGGCCCAGGTGTCCCTCGCGGTCGCCTTCCTGTTCGACACCGTTTTCATTGCCGGAAAGGTCCATGGTGACATGCATCCGGGCAATCTGATTTTTCGCGATGACGGCAAGGTGGCGATCCTCGACTTCGGCATGGTCGTCGACATGACCGCCTTTCGAAAACGGATGTTCGTGTATTTCTTCTTCGGCCTGATCACCAACAGCCCGAACATGTGCGCCCATGTCTTGCTCAAGACCGCGCTCGCGCAGGAGGAGCGTTTCGACGAAGCAGAGTTCCGGGCCGACCTTACCGCTTTGATCGGGCGCTACACGGCGCTGACCGCCGGTGACTATCAGGTCGCCGCCTTCATCAACGAGCTGTTCGTCATGCAACGCCGGCACGGTTTGCGCGCCTCACCGGAATTTCTGACCACCGTGCTCGCCTTCCTGATGCTGGAAGGCACGGTGAAGGTGCTGTGGCCGGACTATGATTTTCAAGGCGCGGCACGCGACTACATTCTGAAAAACGGTATTCGCGCCGGAATTTTGGACCCTGGGGAACCCGACGTGCAAAATCCGAGAAGCGGCGCCACGGCTTAACGGGATAGCCTAGGTACTTCTTCAGGTATGTGCTCTCGGAGGATCGTATGAACGCGATTAATTTGTATCGGAACGACTCGCTCGTTCAGATGGAGGAATACATTTCAGATTCCGCCAATTCACATGATCTCATCGATGCGGTTCGACAGAAATGGGCGTTTCTGCGCGAGCACGCCCTTGCCGGAGCAACGCCGATCGAAATCCTCCGGACTGGCGGCGGTCGCGAGACCCGCGTGGTCGAGATCTTCCGTTGGAATTCGCAGCAGGCGCGCAAGACCGCGGAAGCCAACAGCGGCTATCTTACCATTCAGCAGAAGATCCGAGAGCTCGCCAAAGGCGATATCAAGGTGGAGCAATTCACTCAGATCGTGCGCGGCTTCAACCAAAACTTCCCACCCTTCGGCGGCATCGAACTGCTCAAGGGCGTCTGCTCTTGCCTTCTCAACATCGACGGCATGGTCAAGGACTTCCGGATGAGCGTGAAGAATGGCGTCGTTCTGATGCACCGCAGCCCCGGCACCGATTTTGACGGCGACGGCCGCAACGAGATGTATCTCAATATCCTGATGCACGGCGGCGAGATCATTCAGGGCGCCCTCGGCCCTATCCGGGTCGAGCAGAACTTCAACATGCCCAACGACGGCATCGTGAAGTCTCTGGCCGACGGCGACAACGATTTCCCGGCCGTGGCGTTGTGGCGGGTCGCCTGGCGGATACTGACCCCGATCGGCGTGCTGCTGACCGATCCGGAAAATCCGCTGATCTTCGGCCCGGCGGTCGTCGGTCATTACCCCCCGGTCGGAACGCATTTCCATTCGCCGACGCCGCCGGTCGCGTTGGTGCACGAGGAAACTGGCGAGAAGGTCGGCACCCTGGCGCCCGGTGAACTGACCGCCTTCGACATCGTCGTGACCAAGGATGACGAGATCTACGCCGACATTCTCAACCAGCCGCCCGCGGATATCTTCGAGATCCACAAGTTCTGGGAAGCGAAGCTCGACGAGCATCTGAAGACCGAACCGCATGTGCCGCTCGAGGAAGAGATCTTCACGGCGGCGGAATGAACCTCGGATGTTGTCCATCAGCGGATGATGCCGGCGCGATCTCGCGTCTCGTGTCTGACGTCTGGAAGACGGGCAGGATCTCTTGCGGCGGTACCACGCCGCCGCAAGGGACGGAGTTTGTCGTTATCGGCGGTGGCATCATAGGCCTGGCGGTCGCGGAGGCACTCGCGCGAAAGGGCCAGCGCAGCGTCCTGCTGGAGGCGGCGCATATCGGCAAGGGTGCCAGCGGCCGCAATGCTGGACTGTACCTGCCCTCGCTGGCTCTCCATGAGCACATCGCGCACTTGGAAGCCTTTCTTGAGCGGACCGGCGCCGATATCGGCTATCGGCAGGTCGGCCATCGGGCGCTCGCGACAGATCTGGAAACGGCCTCGGCCTTCGCTGAGGAGGCCCGCCGACGCACAGATCACTCCGTTCCCATCACAGCCCTTTCGCCCGAGCAGATCGCCATGCGGACCGGCGTCCGCCCGGGCGACAAGGTCAGATTGGGCCGTTGGTACCCCGGCGGCGCCACCGTCAATCCCTGGCGCTTCCTAGGAGCGCTGGCGCAAGCCTGCTCAGCAGCCGGTGCCTTGCTCGTCGATGACTGGCCCGTCGACCGCATCGAGATGGACAACGGCCACTGCCGCGTCTCGGGACCATCAGGAGAGATCCGCGCCGCCACCGTGATCGTTGCCGCCGGCGCATGGACCGGCAAGCTGCTGCCCACGCAATTGAACGCCTACGGCATCAAGGTGCGTCCGGCACAGATGGGTGCATTTCGCTCGCCGCTCACCGGCCCGGGCATGGCGGTCGGCTTCGGCAGCACCTACTGGCGCGGAACCGGCGACTGGATCCTCGCCGGCGGCTGCGCCGGACTCGACCGCACGTCCGTTTCCGCCGGCGACGTCAACGCGAGCACGACCGTTCGGAATGCCATCGCCTGTAGCCTCGCCGAAACCGACATGAGGCTGCAAGGGGTGGAGGCGGAATTCGGCTGGGCCGGTTCGCTGGACCTGTCCCCGGACGGCAAACCTCTTGTCGGACCGGTTGACGCGGACGGCAGGGTCTGGATCGCCTGCGGCTTTGGCGGCCATGGCCTGCCGCCGGCTCTTGGGGTCGGCGCATGTGTCGCCGATGCCCTGTGCGACGGCGCGCCGGTCGACGCGCGGATATCGGTCCACCGTTTCCCGCACGGAGAAAGGCGCGCGTCATGACAGATCCTTCGATGCCACAGCCGGAAATCGTCAGCTATATCTTCATCGACGTGACCGACGTTGACGGCGCGCGGCGGTTCTTCGAGGAGGCGTTGCGCTTCCCCGTCGCCTCCGACATTCTAACGCCTCCCCATCATATCCACGGTCTGGTGAAATACGACGCGGGATCGACCCTGTTCAGCTTGAACAAGGCGCGGCCGACCTTCGACAGAACCGCCAGCGATCACATTGTTCTGGACCTGGCATGCGCGCGGGACGACTGGTGGCAACTGGCAGCGCGGAATCCCTGGATCAGATCCGTCTCCGGCACGACGGTGACCAGCGCCGACAATCATGTCTTCCGCGTCGAACCCGGACCGCCGTCGGTTTGCGCGATCCAATACCGTGTGGCGGATCTCTCCGCGACACGCAGCTTCTACGAAACGGCGCTGGCCCTTGAGTTCACGCCCGTCCCGGAGGGACTTTCCGCGCAAACAGACACCATGCGGCTGTGCTTTTGCCACGACAGGACCGATCCGACCGACCGGTCAGCCCGCCGGTCGGGTCTTATTCTGACGGTTCTGCATGCGGAGGATATTCACGACCGGGTCGCTGTGCTGTCCCGGCGGGGCGTGTCTTTCCTGAGTAACGTTCAGGAGAGCGCCATCGGCCGCACTGTCCGTTTCACCGATCCCGACGGACACCATTTCTGTCTCTACGAACCGTCGCAAGGAAGTCTCGACGAACGTTCCGGCCCGGTGCTGCGCCGGCTGATCAAACACGCGGCGTTGTCAAGGCAGCATAGGAATAAATTTGGGGGGAAAAGACACTTACGGGGTGCGTCATGACACAATTGAAAGACTCGCGATTGGTAATGCTTTGGCAGCGTGTGAACGATCTCGATCGGTCTCTGCAGGAACTGGACGAACTTGGGCTGAACTGGAAAGCCCAGGTCGATGTGGCAGGCTGCACCCACGCCATCAGCGCCGGCACGGTCATCCTCGGACGCTGGCAGCAAGACTTTGACTCCCTTCACGCCAGAAAAGCGGCACGAATGGATTTCAAGAGCTTCGAGATGGCACCCAACAGCGCTTCTGAACTGGTAATCGTCTCAAACAGCAGTTCTCTGGAGGCGGCAACGCGATCCCTGAGAAGACGATTTGACGCTGAGCGCGCGCCGGTTGAAGCGGCGGTCGGCAGGTCCGTTTCGACGGTCGACAGCAGTGGAAACGTCCTGACCTTACTACAACCCAACGACGAATTCCTGTCAAAACGTGAACCGAGGAATGCTGAATTCATCATGGGGTACTCCATGAGCGAAGAGCAGCCAAACCCAATCGCGGTCATCCGGCGCCATACCGAGAACCTCGATCGGTCGGCCGAGTTCTACAAGAGCTTGCTCGAAATGCCTTATATCGGCGGCGACAGAGAAATTCGCTTCCGTCCCGGACTTTGCGAACTTTCCCTAGTGGAAGAGCCGCTACCCGGTGCGACACGCGCGCTGAACAAGATCGGTAGACTGAGCCCGGACTGGATGCTGATGCATGTCTGGAACATCGAAAAGACCGCCGCAGAACTGGAGTCGAAGGGGATCCACATGCCATTCGGCATCGAACGGACTTCCTACGGTCCTCTCATCTACGTCAGCGATCCGGACGGACATCCGGTGGTCTACTGGCAGCAATACGAAGAGGTCCCGCCCCAAGGGAACGAAGTCAGGCCCGAGGTGAATCGCATCCTCACGGAACTCGACCGGGGCGGCTAGACCATGGTGAACCACGCAGGTTACGAGGTCCTGTCGAACCGGGGCGCAAGCGCCGCGCGTCTGGCTCTGCAGGCGCAAGGCGAACGTCTGGACCTTTATGTCGATGCTCTGAAAGTCAGCGCGAACGATCGGGTTCTTGATGTTGGCTGCGGTGGCGGCAACCTGACCCGGGCCGTTTCGGAGGTGACCGGCGCGCAGGTCTGGGGCGTCGACCTCGACGCGGCGAAAATCGCTCACTGTCGACAGACGGATCTCGCCCTTGGACTCGATACGCACTATCTGGCGGGAGACGTGACTTCGCTCGACCTCAGCCAAAAATTCAGCACCGTTTTTTGCCGCTATGTTCTGATGTACGCTCTGCCAGATCAAAAATGTGTCAATCTCCTCGATGCCATGGCCCGCCGCGTCGCGCCCGGCGGCCGCCTGGTTCTCTTCGAAGCGGATATCAATTTCGGCCACCGGTTCCACCCCCCCTTGCCGGATTGGGCGATCTCGGCTTTTGATTGCGTCATACGTTATTATCGCGATCGGGAACTGATCGACTGGCGTCGGGGGCTCAGTCTCGTCAAGCTGCTCGGCGAAGCCGGCTATGACGGGGTGAGCGTCGAGGTTGTCGACTGCCGCCTGATACGCGACGGGCAACCCGCAAGCCTCGTCGCCCACGACAGTCTCGACATCGAAACGCTGCTGGAGCCAGCGCTCCGGATGGCGGGCCGGGAGCGCGAAATGCAAAAGGTGGCGGACTGCTATCGCGATGCTCTGTGCCGCCCGGGAGGTGTCTGTTACACGCCCGTTTTCAAATTTACCTGGGTCAGGCCTTAGTGGCCGGTCTGGAGGAAAAAGGACATCGAAATGCTTGAAGAGTCGCCGATCTGCTATCTTTTTATCTATGTCGAGGACCTGGACGAGACCCGCGCCCTTTTGGAACAGAAAATGGGCTTCAAGCCGATCGAGACCGACGGCTTCGCGGCGAAATACGAGGCCGGGAAAACCATGCTTGCGCTGAACCGGGCCAGGGATTTCGGCGTCACAATTTCCGAGCCGCGGGCCCGAGCGCTGATCGTCCAGCATGTCGGCGATGTTGCGGCCGCAGACGCCGCGCTTGACCGGGCGGGCGTGAAGCGCGGGCCGATCGACCGCTATTCGATCGGCGGCACGGTCGAAATACTGAACAAGGAACGCCACGGTCTGATGCTCTATGAGCCAAGCGACGAAGCGCTGACCTGGCCGAGCGCCGCGAAGATCCGCGACGTGCTCGGCGCCGAAGATCCGGCGGCCGCAAAAGGCGCCCATGTCGCGGACGGCAGCTTCGACATGGGTGAAAGGCCGATCATCTACACCTTCCTGTTCGTGCGCGACGCGGCGGAGGCCAAGGCGTTTTACCAGGACAAGCTGGGGCTCAAGCCGATCGAGGTCGACGAGGGTCCGGGAGTCGTCAAATATGATGCGGGCTCCTTCATCATGGCAACGCATGCCGAAGACGATCTGGGCTCGGTCGGCGACCCTCCCCGCAACGCGGCGATGGCGAGCGTGTTCCTCGTCGATGACGTTGACGAAAAATATGCCGCTCTGAAAGCCCGCGGCGTCGAGTTCGACAGCGGACCATCGTTTTCGGAGATTGGCAAGACCGCGCGGTTCCACGACCCCAACGGGCACTCCTTTTTCCTGTATGAGCCTTCCGAGGCGGCGCTCGGCAAGCCGTCTGGAGACGTGCTCCGAAAACTCAACAGCTAACGAGGCAAGTCTCATGTCCGCAGAATTTGTCATTTGCGTCTACCGCCCCAAGTCCAAGGGAGATCCCCTCTTCCGCGAAGCCCTCGAGGAGCATCTCGATGTCCTGGATCAGGGCGGCTACTTGGCCAGTCGCCAGCATCTGGTCATGGAATCGGAGAAGGATGGCGCGATCCTGGAACTTCTGGAGTGGAAATCGAAAGAGGCGGCGGGGCACGCCCACAACGATCCGAACGTGCAGGCTGTCTGGGGCAAACTGTCGGAGTCCGCCGAATTGCTGGCGCTCAAGGACCTGAGCGAAGCCGGCGAAACATTTCCGCATTTCCGGGGCTATGTCCCACCGGAAAGTGCGGGCTCCTGACACACTCCGGCAGAAGGAGCGCTACCCGCTCGGGCCAGGTTAACCGGCCGGGGCAATGTCGCGAACCGCGTTGCGGCGTGGCCAGGCCACCGCCGGGTCAGCTGGCGTCCTCGACACCGCCCGACTGCAGGATTTCGCAATACCGAAGAAGCCTTCGAAACGCCCTTGGCCTTACACTCGCACCGGTTGGAATTTGGCTCACCCGGCAGTCTAGCTTTCGGTCCAGAGAGCTGTCCTTGTCTCGCGGCTGCCACTACAAACGGGATCTAAGATGGCTGATACTGAACTCCCGCTCGTCATGATCTGGCGCAGAACCTCGAACCTGGAACAGGCCAGGGCCGCCGCCGACAAGATGCTTTCCCTCAAGCTGATCGGTGCTGAGGAAGACAAGCTGATGTACGACGCCGGCAGCGTCATTCTCGCCTTTTGGGGACAAAACGAAAACGAAGAACAGTTTGCTATTGCCTCCGAAAAGCTGGTGGTCGGCGGAGGAGGCGCTACTGGCGGAATCGCCTCGAATGCGGCTAGGTTTCTTAGCGTCGCCAACCAGTGCGGCGGCATGAACCTGAGCCGTGTTCCCCTTGTGACCAATCCGGCACTGAACATGCGCTTCATGATGAACAACGTGGAGGCCGGTCCGGGCGCCGCGCTCAGCAACGAGAACGACGGCGTCGGCGTCACGCCCGCGTCCGACGAACTGGGCAAGTCGCTGCCGTTCTACGACGACGACGGCAATCTGTTCTCGGTCTCGCAATTCGACGAGGACGTGGCCGCCAGCGCCGGCGATGAGGTCGGCCGGGCGATGAAGTCGATCAAGTCCTCGCGCGAAGGCGAGTCCGTCCATCTGGCGGCGACCACCCTGCTGGTGTCCAACGTCGTGAAGTCCGCGGAGTTCTACCGCGAGACCCTTGGCTTCAAGCAGCTGGGTGCGACCAACGGCGTCGCGACCTTCGATGTCGGCGGTTCCGTCTTGAGGCTGCAGCCGGAACCGACCCCGCGGACCGTCCGCAGCCTGTTCAGGTCTGGCCGGCTGAACGGCGACTGGCTGGTCTTCCACACCAAGTCGATCGCCGACACGGTCAAGAAGCTGCAGGGCACCGGGGTGTCCTTCCCGCTCGAGATCGAGGAAAGCGCGACCGGGCAGCTTGCCTATTTCACCGACCCGGACGGCTCGTCCCTGGTTCTGTGGGAGCCGCCGGAGAAATCTGCCCTGCCCGACGGCTACATCAATTTCTTCCCGGTGCTCAACCGGCTGCTGAGCGCGGCCTAGTTGCGGCAGAGGAATGGTCGGAAGCAATTGGACTGTTCATTCCGGGGGGCGATCCGGTCCGGCCTTGGCACTGCGCGGTTGGCGCGATCCGCGAGATTACTCCAACCGTGCCGGCTGTCCGCGATCAGGCCGGCGGGTGGGATTGACGCAAAGGAAGCCGGGCTCGGCGGCTCGCAGACCAGCTTCAAGTCCGTATTTTTGGGGCCACCTGTCCGAACTCGATGCCTTGCCTTGGCGCCAAATTGCCAAGGCCCCTCCAGAACGCGTCAACTGCGCCGTGAACGAAGCACTCAAGTGTAAGCCTCAGTCAGATCCAGAGGGAACACCTTGGCTAAAATAGGCCCGCTTCTCCAGCAGACGCTTGCTCGGATCGAGTCGGTTCCGGCCTCCGAACGCGTCTCCGTGATTTCCGCGCTCTCCGCCAGGCTCGGCATAGAGGACGGCGGTCGCCTGCCGACCATGGTGCAGCGGCGTCAGCCGCCGCCGAAACCGGGGGAAACCTTCGAGGAATACAGGCACCGGGTGGACGCCGATCTTCAGCCGCTCAACGACGCCGTCACCGGCGGGTCGGCGCAGCATCTGATCCTATCCAACAGCGTCTGCTGCAACGTCTCGCTGGAACAGGTGTCTGGGCTGGCCGATCTCGACCAGATCGACATGCTGGAACTCAACCCCGTCTACAACGCCGCGCAGATGGACCAGGCCTTCGTGCAGACCGGCATTCCCGCACTGCGGACCTCAAGGCCGGACCTGAAGGGCACCGGCATCAAGGTGGCCTTACTGGATTCGGGGATCGACACCAGTCACCCGCACCTGAAGGTTCACGCCTCGGTTTCTACCAGCGGCGAGGATGTCTCGATACCCGGCCTGCACGCGACCCATTGCGCCGGATCGCTGGCGTCCAGGGACGAGACGTTTCCGGGCATCGCGCCGGATGTCACGCTGTTCAACATCAAGGTGCTGCGCCACACCAGCCGGGGCAGCCCGGCCAATATCGCCCGCGGCGTCGACGAGGCGCTCGCGTTCGGCGCGGACATTCTCTCCATCAGCCTTGGATACAATCACCTGCCGACCTGGTCCGACCGGGGCCACGGTTGGTTCTGTCCCGACGGCAATTGCGTGCTGTGCACCGCCATCGACAACGCCACATTCCTGGGCGCGATCGTTGTCGCGGCGGCGGGCAATGAGCACCAGAGGGCCGAGGCCCTGCGGCGCTTCGGCGCCTCGGACAGTTTCGACACGGAAATGACCTGCCCCGGCCAGTCCCGCACCGCCATTTCCGTCGCCGCCGTGACCAAACATCCGTTTCTGCCAGCGGAGTTTTCCAGCCGCGGACCGACGGCCTATGGCGCGTCAAAGCCGGTCTTCTGCTGTCCCGGGGTCAATATCACCTCGACGGCGCCCGTTCCCCGCCAGAGCGACGGCAGCCTTGTCGCCAACCCGAACCGGACCGATCTCTTCGCCACCGACAGCGGCACCTCCATGGCGACACCCATCGTTGCCGGGGCGCTTGCGCTGGTGATGCAGGACAGGCGGGACCAGGGCCTCGACACATCGCGCGACGCGATCCTCCAGGCCGTCCGCGGTGGCGCTCTGGAAGACCTCGGCGTGCCCGAAACAGTTCTTGGCGAAGGCCGGATCGATATGTCATCCTTCCCGTTGGGGTGACATGCATCCGGGAACCGCAGAGGCCATTCCAGATGAGCGACATTTCGATCCATGAGTTGCGCAAGCTCGGGCTCGTCGAGACAAAGCCCAACGGCGAATTCGCACGCCTCGGCGTCCATCTGCGCGAGGCACGAGCCCGCATCCCGGCGGCGGACTTCGCCGCGGCCATCAAGACCTGGGCCTCCGATGTCAGCGACCTTGTCAAGGAAAGCGGTGGCGAGATCGTGCCCCAGACCTTCTCGTTGACCGGACAGTCGCTCGAGGTTCTCCTGCCGCTGGACAAGGTCTCCGACCTGCACACGACCCTCCAGGCCATGGACTCCGACCTTTTTGTGAACCAGGAAAGACTGCCGAGCGACCGATAGGGAATGGAATACGGGGCATCTGGCGGAACCAACCTGGCCGACGAGATCCCAGGGAGAAATGATCAGGTTGAATAGGTCGCCAATAGTCCACTAAGAGCATTTTCCGCCCACTCCGGGTCGTAACCGGCAGCAGAAAAGTAGTTCCAGCACTCAGCGGGATTAAATAGGTCTATCCCTTTGGCGATGGCGTCCCAGAGATCGACCCTTGTTCTCGCTGCGGATTTCTTGAGGAAGCTTTTGAGTTTCGAAAAGGCCATCTCGATCGGATTGAAGTCGGGGCTGTACGGAGGCAGGAAACGCATGGACGCCGGCATCGTGGATGGCCACTCGCACGGCCGAGGGTTTGTGAGCAGGCAGGTTGTCCATGACCGCGATGTCGCCCGGCGATAGGGATGGCACCAGTACCTGCTCGACATAAGCCAGAAAGGCTGCGCCATTCATCGCGACATCCAGAACCATCGGCGCGGTCATGCGGCCCAACCTGAGCGCACCGACGAATGTCGTTGTTTTCCCCTCTCAGCGATGCTACGCATCGCCTGCCGGGCAGCGAGTGACCATGCGGGATAGCAGCTCGACAACGCTCGCCTCGAAGCGCCCGATCTCGCAGGCGCGCCATCTTGGTATTGGCTCCGGTCTCGTCGATAAACACCAGGCGCTCGGGATCAAGATCGGGTTGAAGTTCGAACCACGCTTCCCGCCGCCGGAGAACGTCAGGACGCTGTTGTTCGCTTGCGTATGCCGTTTTTTTGAAAGTCATGCCGTGACGATCAAGCAGACGCCAGACCGTGCTTTGGGAAACACGCAGTCCATGGGTCTTTTCCAGATACTCAGCCAGTTCAGTCAAGGTGATATCAGGCGTCGCGTCAATCAGAGCCAAGACTTCATCTGCATGGGTTTCCATCCGCCCTGAACGGTTGTCTCCACCTTGCCGGGCCGGTTCGACATGTCCTTCCTGGAACCATTGATGGACCCACCTGACCGCCGTCGAAGGTGAAACCCCAAATCGTTTGGCTGCGGACCGGCGAGACATTCCGTTTTTGACGGCAACAACCAAACGGTGACGGAGATCATTCGACAAGGCGTGTGACATAGAGGCTGGCCTCCTTCGCCAGCCCATATCTTGAATCAGATCTTACGCCCGATGGGAATCCTATTTCGATTCTGGGTGACCGGAAAATGCTCTAGGTTGTGGTGACAATTTAGTCATTTGAGCCAAAGCATGATGCTTGCGAGCTTGATGAAGCCGATGAAGTTCACAGCGAGCTTGTCGTATCGCATTGCGATGCGACGCCATTGCTTGAGTTTGGCGAAGTAGCCTTCTATTCCCCAGCGGTTCTTGTATGCGATTTGGTCGTAGCGATGCTGATGCTTACGATGGCGGCGCGGTGGAATGACGGGCTCGCCGCCTTGCTCAAGCATGAGATCGTGTAGACTGTCGGCGTTATAAGCGCGGTCCGCAAGAACCTGCTGTGCATGCAGCCCTCTCATGAGACTGCACGCGGGAGCCATGTCATTTTGTTGTCCCGGCCCGATATCGAAGCGAACCGGTAAGCCCAGTGCATCCACTACTGCGTGGATCTTCGTTCCAAAGCCACCTCGGGAGCGTCCAAGGGCCTGGGCTTCAGATCCCCCCTTTTGCGCGCTCCGCCCGCGGCTTGGGCGTGCGCTCTGATGACGGTCGCGTCGATTGCCAGCCACTCCATGTCCGGTTCACGGGCGACCGCCTCGAATATGCGCTCAAAGACACCTGCCTCAATCCAGCGATAATAACGCCGTTTGGCTGTCTGATAGGGACCGAACCTGTCCTCCGGTAAATCCTTCCAGCGGGCGCCTGACCGGGCGAGCCATAAAATCGCATTAAAGAAACGGCGTCCATCACTGCGCGGACCGCGGCGGCCCTTGCGGCCACCCGGAACAAAGTCCCGAAGCCGCTCCCATTGATCATCCCGAAGTGTCTCGCCTTCCACACCAGCCTCCAAAAGCTAGTGTTGAATCTGATTTGATGACCTTTGGGAATCCCTCATCCCTTAAATTGTCACCACAACCTAGTTATTAATGCGCCGCAGGCGTTTCTCGTTCCGCTTATGCAGAGGTCTATTAATCGACTGGGACGCCAACGAATCGCGTTGGTGCGTAAACTTGGACGTGCAGCGGTCCAACTCTTACCCCCGCAGAAAAACATCGATACCCGTCAATGGGCCTTGGCACGCCTATACGTTCAACAGATTTTCAGGATCCGATTGCTTGTCTATCTATTGAAGTACTTGCTTACCGCGCTCGGTAACTTTCTCGACGCGCTCGAGCCTATGGTCGTGTTAGTTGTCGGGGGATATCTGGTCATCCGGGGTGAAACCGATGTCAGCACCCTAGTCGTATTCATTTCAGGTTTTCAAAAAATCGGTGACCCTTGGGACGAGTTAATCAATTGCTATCGAACCATCTCAAACGCCAAAGTGACCTATGGACTCGTTGCCGACGTGCTTCGCGACGCCGAGACTGACACCCTCCGTCCGAAAGGTCTCGGGTAATAGCGGATGCAAGATAACTTTTAAACAAAGCAGCACGCCTGGTCCGTTACAGCGCATTGATCGGTGTCGGCACTACCGATTGTGCTTCATATTTGCCATAGGTGAACGCGTTCGAATGGAAAAAATGACCAATCGGTCCCGATACGTGTCGAGCTCTTTTTCGGAAATTATTTCCGGGGCTTGACTGATACCCAAAACCGCGGCACAGATATGGGCCTCACCGGGCATCCGGAGTGGTCGAATACAACGCGATATCAATAGCTTGTTTCAACTGGCTGAGATTCCAGGTTCCCCAGCCAACTCTTTTCATCTCTATAAAAGTGACACTGCATGTCCGGATTCGGCCATCACTTCTGGTTTTGCAGTCTGTTGGTCGCTATGCCCGGCCGGCTCCCTTGAGCCGCTTGAGCCGCTTCAGTCCCATGGACAGATGCGCCCGTCGCAGAAGTGCTGCTGCTGCGACGTCTTGAATGGCAACTGCATTGGCGATTTCGCTGATTTCAGTGCAGAACATGTCGACTTCTGCGGCGAGATCGTTTTCGGGGATCAGTGTCAGCCAGATGCGGCAGGTCTGGTAGAACAGCTTTTCCGAGACGTCCTGCAATGGACGGTTTTCGCTCAGAAGCTGGAAGATGTGAAAGAAGTCGATATTGAGCCGGGCGAATCCCTGGCGGGTCGGGGCTTCCCGCAAGGCCTGTGCGCGTAGCCGGACAGCGTCGAAGGCCTGCAAAAGGCCCATGTCGACCTGAGCCGGGGACAATTTGCCTGTCAGTTCGTTGAGCTCCATGCGCAGCTGATAGACCTGCTCGAGTTCGTCCAGGTCGACATCGGTCACCAGGGTACCGACACCCTGCTGCGAAAGCAGAAGTCCGTCGGCCTCCAGGATCTGCAGGGCCTTGCGCAACGGCGACCGGCTGATGCCGAATTCGCTTGCCAGGGCCTCTTCGCTGAGCTGGGTCCTGGGCGGATAGACGAGCGTGCAGATGCGGTCGCGCAGAACCGAATAAAGGATGTGAAAGCGCTCCTGGGCACTCGACGCCAGGTCCAGCCGCGCGGCTACATTTTCAAGATCGCTGTCGAGGCGCTCGCTCATGCGGACTGTACCAGGGTTCTCTCCAGTCCGGTCAGCATCGCAAGGCACTTGTCGAGCTGGTCGAGGGTGACGAATTCGTCCGGCTGGTGTGCCTGGGCGATCGACCCCGGCCCGCAGACCACGACAGACATGCCAAGCGCCTGAAACAATCCGGCTTCCGTGCCGAAGGCGACGACGTCGCTGAGATTTGCGCCGGTGAGCCGTGTCGCGATTTCCCGCGCCTCATTGTCGGGAACGACCGCAAGCCCGGCAACTTCGCCTATGATTTCCGTGACGATATCCGCCTGAGGCCAAACGGCTCGCATCTTCGGCAGGAGCACATCGCGGCAATAGCTTTCGAGTGCGGCCTTCACCACGCGCGCGTCCTCCGAGCGCACGGGCCGCATTTCCCATTCCACGGCGCAGTGGCGGGCAATGACGTTGCGGGCGGAGCCACCTTCAATCCGGCCGGTCTGCAGCGTCGTCCAGGGCGGCGAATAGCGGGCACTGTCCGGTCCGGCCCGTCCTTTCATGTCTTCGGCGAGCTCCATCATTTTCGAGATGAAGGCGGCGGCGACATGGATCGCATTGACGCCCTTGTCCGGTTCCGAGCCATGGCCGTCGGTGCCGTGAAAGGAGGTCGTGTACTCGTAGCAGCCCTTGTGTCCCTCGATGACCCGCATTTCTGTCGGTTCGCCGATGATGGCGACGGCTGGCCGGATGTCGCCCTCCTGCAACTCTTCAACAAGGTGGCGAGCCCCGAAACAGCCGACTTCCTCGTCATAGGTGAGCGCCACGTGAAGCGGCCGCTTCAGTTCGAGGGCGGCGTAGTCCGGGGCCTTGGCGAGAACGGCTGCGATGAAGCCCTTCATGTCGCAGGTGCCGCGGCCGAGAAGCCGGCCCTCTTCCGTCCGCATCCTGAAGGGATCGCCGGTCCACTCGGTCGCGTCCGCAGGCACCACGTCAGTATGTCCCGACAGAACGATGCCGCCGGAGGTCTCCGGTCCCAGGGTTGCAAAGAGATTGGCCTTGCGTCCGGTCCGGTCCTGCGAGACGCGGACGCGGGCTCCGCACTCTTCCAGAAGACCGGCCGCAAAAGCGATCAGATCAAGATTGCTGTCGGCCGAGACAGTCGGAAAGGCAATCAGCTTTTCCAGAATGTCGCGGGTGCTGTCGAGCAGATGAAGAGGGCCCATGACCGCTTCAGTCCTTCACGAAGAGTTCGCGCGGCCGGTTGCAAAGACATTCGGCCGGCCCTTCCTCGCGGATGAGGATGCTCTCGGTGATTTCCAGACCCCAGCCATCCATCCAGAGCCCCGGCATGAAGTGGAATGTCATGCCGGGTTTCAGAACGGTGTTATCCTCGGCGCGAATGGAAATCGTGCGCTCGCCCCAATCCGGCGGATAGGAAATGCCGATCGGATAGCCGGCCCTTGCGCCGCGCTCGATGCCGGCAGCTTCCAGCGGCCTGGCAAGGGCGCGGGCAATGTCACCGGCCGTGTTGCCCGCGCGCGCGGTGTCGAGACCGGCTTCCAGCCCCTCGACCAGCGCCTTCTCCGCGTCGAGCAGATACTGCGGCGGCTGGCCGAGAAAGACCGTCCTGCACAGCGGCGCGTGGTAGCGGCGGAAGCAGCCGGAAAGCTCGAAGAAGGTCGCCTCCCCCTTCTGCATGAAACGGCCGTCCCAGGTAAGGTGTGGTGCCGACGCATCGGCCCCGCTCGGCAACAGCGGCACGATGGCCGGATAATCCCCCCAGGCATCGTCGAGACCGCGAATGGCATCGGCATAGATTTCCGCCACCAGGTCAGCCTTGCGCATTCCGGGGCGGACCCGCTGAAAGACACCGTCCATGATCTTTTCCGAAATACGCGCGGCCTTGCGCATGAAGACCAGTTCCTCCTCGGATTTCACGCCGCGAAGCCAGTTGACCATGCTGGTTGCGTCGATGAATTCCGCGTTCGGCAATTCTTCCCTCAAGGTCAGATAGGCCTTGGCGGAGAAATAGTAGTTTTCCAGTTCGACGCCGATGCGCTTGCCGGCATAGCCCTTGGAAGCGAGCAGCCGGGCGAGATCCTGCATGGGGTGGCGCTCTGAGGACTGGATGAAATTGTCGGCATAGGCGGCAACCCGCTCATCCTCCATCCAGACGGTCCGGCGCGCACCGTTGGCGTCCTGATTGCGCCCCCACCAGATCGGTGCCTCGTCGAGGAAAATGATGACCCCCTGATGCACATAGAAGGACCAGCCGTCATAGCCCGTGGTCCAGTTCATGTTGGAAGGGTCCTCCAGAAAGAGAACGTCTATGTTCCGCCGCTCCATCTCCTCGCGCACGAGGGAAAGGCGGCGGTTGTATTCCGCATTGCTGAAAGGAAGGTCGTGACCGGGCATGGCGCGTCCTCATGGATGATATTTGTACACAAATAAGAACTCACTCGCTGCGGAATGCAAGAAAAATAAACAAAGACAAACACACTCACTTGTCATTTTTCGCTTATTTGTACACAAATAGGCAGAATGTTCCCTTGCTGCCAAATGTCAGAGCCGGCGGGCTCCGGAGAGGCTCCATGAAAATGTCCCTTGCCGATATCCTCTCTGCCCGAAGGGCGATTGCGACGACGGTGGTGCGCACGCCTTTGCTGCCGTCGCGCTGTCTTTCCGAGGCGATAGATGCTTCGTTCCATCTGAAGATGGAAACCATGCAGCCAACGGGAGCTTTCAAGTTGCGCGGCGCAACCAATGCGGCACGCAACGCCCCGGACGGCACAACCACCCTCACCTGCTGCTCCACCGGCAATCACGGCCGCGGCGTTGCCTATGCGGCACGACAACTCGGCCTGAAGGCAGTGATATGCATGTCGTCGATCGTGCCTCAGACGAAGATCGACGGCATTCGCGCCCTGGGTGCCGAGGTCCGGATTTCGGGAACCAGCCAGGACGATGCGGCCGCCGCGTGCCGGACACTTGCGCAAGAACCCGGGATTTTCGAGATCTCGCCTTTTGACGATCCCCTGGTCATTGCGGGACAGGGCACGATCGGACTGGAAATTCTGGAAGACCTGCCGAACCTCCACACCTTGCTGATCCCGCTTTCAGGTGGTGGACTGGCTGCGGGCGTCGCCCTTGCCGCCAAGACGATCAACACAAGGATCCGGGTGATCGGCGTTTCCATGGACAGAGGCGCCGCGATGCAGGCTTCATTGGCTGCAGGCAGACCGGTAGAGGTCGCGGAAGTGCCGAGCCTTGCCGATTCCCTCGGCGGCGGGATAGGACTGGAAAACCGGCTTTCCTTCGAGCTTTGCCGCGACCTCCTGGACGATGTCGTTCTGGTTTCGGAGGAGGAAATCTACAGGGCGATGCAGGCATTGTTTTATCAGGACAGCCACATCGCAGAAGGTGCGTCGGTTGTCGGCATCGCAGCCGTACTTGCCGGCAAGGTGAAGAACCTCTCCGGTCCTCTCGCCACGATCCTGAGCGGACGCAATGTCGACATGCATCAGGTGGCAAAGGTCGTATCCGGCCAGGACGTTCAACTCGGCGACTATGTCGTGAAGGGAGCCCCCTATGGCGCATGAAATCAGACTGGTGACCGAGGCTGAACTGCGGCGGACGGTTCAGCTGGATCTGGAGGTGATCGACCGGATCGAAGAGGCTTTCGCGAAACTGTCGACCGGCAAGGTGGTCATGCCGCCGGTCCTTTCCATGGCCCTGCCCGAGGTCAATGCCGAGGTCGATGTGAAGACCGCCTATGTGCCGGGCCTCGACGGCTTCGCCATCAAGGTCTCACCGGGTTTCTTCAACAATCCGTCTCTCGGCCTTGCAAGCCTCAATGGACTGATGGTGCTGTTTTCGGCAAAGACCGGCCTCGTCCAGGCCGTCTTCCTGGACAACGGCTACCTGACGGATATCCGCACGGCGGCCGCCGGAGCCGTCGCGGCACGTCACCTTGCTCCCTCCGGCGTATCGACGATCGGCATCATTGGCACCGGCGTTCAGGCGCGGCTGCAGCTGATCGCCGCATCGAAGGTACGCCCCGCCAAACGGGCTCTCGTCTGGGGCCGCGACCCGGAGAAGGCCCGCCTGCTCGCCAGCGACATGGCGGCGATCCTCGGCATTGAGGTCGTCGCCATCAAGGACCGGCACCAGTTGGTGGCCGATAGTGAACTGGTGGTGACCACCACGCCGGCGAAACAGGCAATCCTGACGGCCGACTGCCTGCATCCCGGTCTCCACATCACCGCCATGGGGTCGGATCAGGAAGACAAGAACGAGCTTGATCCGGAGCTTGTGGCAAGGGCCGATGTCCTGGTCTGCGACCGCATCAGCCAGTGCGAGAAACTCGGAGAACTCCGTTCCGCGCTGGAAAACGGCAGCTTGACGGACACTGCGACCGTTCGTGAACTCGGCGACGTGGTTTCTGGAAAGGCCAAAGGCAGGTCGACCGACAGCGAGATTACGATCTGCGACCTGACCGGCACCGGCGTCCAGGATACGGCGATTGCGACGCTTGCTCTCGGCAAGACGCGTCAGGCAAATGCCGGCACGACCATCTTGTCCTGACCGTCCGGGAAAGCCGACATGCTGAAACTCGACAACCGTGACCTTGAGATCCTGAAAGTTCTCGCCGTAGAGGGCCGTCTTTCAAAGGCCGATCTTGCCAAGCGGATCAATCTCAGTCCGAGCCCCTGCTGGAAAAGGCTGGAACGGCTGGAGGCCGCAGGAGTAATCGAAGGTTACGGTGCCAGGATCGCGCTGAAAGCACTCGGATCGCATGTCACCGTGTTCGTGACAATTGAGCTGGAACACCATCGGACGGAGTATTTCCAGACCTTCGAGAGGGTCATTCGCGGCTGTGACGAAGTAACCGCCTGTTGGGCCATCGGCGGCGGGCTCGACTATCTGATGCAGATCGTCACCCGCGACATCGACAGCTACCAGCGTTTCATGGACGAGCTCCTCGACCGGGGGCTCGGCGTGGTCCGCTATTTCACCTATGTGGTGACCAAGCCGGTCAAGCAAAGCGCCGCACCGCCGCTTGAACTGTTACTGGCCGGCAGCCTCGGAACGGAAGAGGCGGAAGACGGCATCGCATAAGAACGAAACAGGCAATCGACGAGCGAACTACAGCCGTTTCTTTCCCGGGGGCGCATCCATATTGAGCCCATCAGAAGAAGGGCAATTCCATGCAGTCCCAAACGCTCGCAGATTCACCGATCGAAACGTCCCTGTTCAGTCAGATCCGGAACAGGCACCTCCTGCGCAGCTTCGGCTATGTCGGTGGCCGCTGGCTCGCAAATGACGACGGCAAGGTCTTCCCGGTAACGGATCCCTCGGATGGCAGCCATTTGGGCGAGGTTGCAAGACTGTCGGGAAAACAGGCGGCAGAAGCCGTCGATGCCGCCAGTGACGCATTCCGCCCCTGGGCATCCCTGCTGCCGCAGGAACGCGCCCGATTGCTGCAGGCATGGCACGCCTTGATCATGGAAAACAAGGAAGACCTGGCCGTGATCATGACCCGGGAGCAAGGCAAGCCGATTTCCGAATCCCGCGGCGAAATCGCCTATGCCGCGTCCTTTGTCGAATTCTATGCCGAAGAGGCGAAGCGTCCGAACATCGAGAGCATTACCTCGCATCTCGCTGATGCCGAGATGGAAGTCTGGCGCGAACCGGTCGGCGTCACCGCGTTGATCACGCCGTGGAATTTTCCCTGTGCGATGATCACCCGCAAGGCTGCGGCCGCGCTCGCCGCAGGCTGCACGGTGCTGGTTCATCCCTCGGAAGAAACGCCCTTTTCCGCGCTCGCTTTGGCGGAACTGGCGGAAAAGGCCGGTCTTCCCGCCGGTGTCTTCAACGTTCTGCCCGGCAAGGCGCCGGAAATCGTCGAACCGTGGATGGCGGATCCGCGCGTGCGGGCCGTCTCCTTCACGGGATCAACGGAGGTTGGCCGCCTGCTCTACCGGCAAAGTGCGGACACCGTGAAACGCCTCGTGCTGGAACTGGGCGGACATGCGCCGTTTCTGGTCTTTGCCGATGCGGACCTCAACCACGCGGTCGACCAGGCGATCGCCGCAAAATTCGCAACTTCCGGCCAGGATTGCCTCGGCGCCAACCGGTTTCTGATCGAACGTCCGGTCTACGAGGCTTTCTGCAAGGCCTTCGCCGAACGCACCGCGACCCTGTCCGTCGGCCCCGGACTTGAAGATGCCGATATCGGTCCCTTGATGCATGAGCGGGCCATCGCCAAGCAGGAACAGCATGTCAAGGATGCAATCGACAAGGGAGCGCGGCTTCTGACCGGCGGTAGCCGGCACGGGAAGGGGCCGCTTTTCTATCAGCCGACGGTGCTTGCGGATGTTTCTTCCGATGCCCTGATCTTCAGCGAGGAGACATTCGGTCCGGTGGCAGCTCTTGCCCCCTTCGATACGGAGGAAGAGGCTCTCGCCCGCGCCAACGACAGCGAATACGGCCTGATAGCCTATCTGCACACAAGCGACCCCCGCCGCATCTACCGGGCCAGCCGTGCGCTCGAATATGGCATGGTCGCGGTGAACAGAACCAAGGTGACCGGCTATCCGATCCCCTTCGGCGGCGTCAAGCAGTCCGGCCTTGGCCGCGAAGGCGCCCGCTATGGCCTCGAGGCTTTCACCGAAATCAAATATGTCTGCCGCGACTGGAGCTGATCCGGTCCGGCACCGCTTTTTCCAAGGAGGAATTATGCTCAAGAACGATCAACTGGACGCCTGGGACCGGGAAACCTTCTTCCATCCTTCGACCCATCTTGCACAACATGCACGCGGCGAAAGCCCGAACCGCATCGTCACCGGAGGCAGCGGCGTCTATATCGAGGACAGGGACGGCGCCCGGCTGCTGGACGCGTTCGCGGGACTCTACTGTGTCAATGTCGGCTATGGCCGGCCTGAGATCGCCGAGGCCATTGCCGAGCAGGCCCGCAAGCTGGCCTACTATCATGCGTATGTCGGCCACGGCACGGAAGCCTCGATCACTCTCGCCAAGATGGTTCTGGACAGGGCGCCGGACCACATGTCCAAGGTCTATTTCGGCCTGGGCGGCTCGGATGCAAACGAGACCAATGTCAAGCTGATCTGGTACTACAACAACATTCTCGGACGGCCGGAAAAGAAGAAGATCATTTCGCGCTGGCGAGGCTATCACGGGTCCGGTCTGATGACCGGCTCCCTCACCGGCCTGGAACTGTTTCACAAGAAATTCGACCTGCCGCTCGATACGGTCCTTCACACTGTGGCGCCCGACTATTTCCACCGCGAGGATCTTTCGCTCTCCGAGGCAGACTTCGTGGCCTATTGCGCTTCGGAACTGGAAGCCCTGATCGAGCGTGAAGACGCGGACACGATCGCCGCGTTCATCGGCGAACCTGTGCTTGGAACCGGTGGAATCGTGCCGCCCCCGAAGGGCTATTGGGAAGCCATCCAGCCCATCCTTGAAAAACACGACATTCTGCTTATCGCCGACGAGGTCGTTTCCGGCTTTGGCCGTCTCGGCAGCATGTTCGGCTCCACCCATTATGGCCTCAAGCCTGATTTCATCACCATCGCCAAGGGACTGACGTCTGCCTATGCCCCGCTTTCCGGCTCGATCGTTTCCGACAAGGTCTGGAAGGTCCTGGAAGACGGCACGGACGAATTCGGCCCGATCGGTCACGGCTGGACCTACTCCGCCCATCCCATCGGCGCGGCGGCCGGAATTGCCAATCTCGAGCTGATCGACAGCCTGAAGCTGGTGGAGAATGCGAAGTCCACCGGCGCTTACTTCAAGCAGGCCCTGCGCGATGCACTCGCCGATCATCCGCATGTCGGCGATATTCGCGGCGAAGGCCTCATGTGCGCGCTGGAATTTGTCGCCGACCGGCAAAACCGCACATATCTCGATCCGGCGCAGAAGACTGGAGCCCGCGTTGCAGCCGCACTCCTGAAGGAAGGCGTTATCGGCCGCGCCATGCCGCAGGGTGACATCCTTGGCTTCGCGCCTCCGCTCTGCATCACGGAGGCCGAAGTCGACAAGGTCGTCGCTGCGACAACAAAGGCCGTGAAGTCGGCACTTTGAACGAACCGGCTCAGCCGCCTCACGCGGCTGAGCCGAAGCACGCTGGTTTCAGTGCCGGAAAATCCTGTAAGGTCGGTTCCTGCCGCCGCATCCCGCCTTCCAAGGAACCCATGACAATGAGCCTCGACCTCTTCGATCTGACCGGCAAGACCGCGCTCGTCACCGGATCCTCAAGAGGGCTGGGCAATGCCATTGCGACGGGCTTGGGGGCAGCAGGCGCCAGGCTCATCCTGAACGGTGTCGACGTCTCCAGACTGACGGAGGCCGTGAACGAGCTTCGCGCAAAGGGCGTTGAGACCTCGGGAGCTGCCTTCGACATCTCGGACGAACTCGCCGTTCAGGCGGCCTTCGAGCGGTTTGACGCTGATGGGATCACCATCGACATCCTGATCAATAACGCAGGAATACAGTACCGAAAGTCGATGATCGAGCTTGAAACCGCCGACTGGCAGCGTGTGCTCGATGTCAATCTGACCTCCGCCTTTGTCATGGGCCGGGAGGCAGCGCGCCGCATGGCGGCAAATGGCGGCGGCAAGATTATCAACATCGCTTCCGTTCTCTCCGCGCTGGCACGCCCGACCGTTGCACCCTACGCCGTCTCCAAGGCAGGCCTGAAGATGCTGACGCAGTCGATGGCAGCCGAATGGGGCGAGAAGAACATTCAGGTAAACGCCATCGGCCCGGGTTACATGATCACGGACATGAACGAGGCACTGATCGGCAATCCCGACTTCGATGCCTGGGTGAAAGGGCGCACGCCGGCCAGGCGCTGGGGAAAACCGGAAGAACTGACCGGAGTTGCAGTTTTTCTGGCCTCCGCAGCCTCAAATTATGTTTCCGGGCAGATCGTCTATGCCGATGGCGGCATGACCGCCGTGCTTTGACCCCGCGAGCTACCCGGCCTTTGCCGGTTGCCCCATAAGCGCCGGCACGACTTGTTCGGGCGGGCCCATCATGGCAATCGCGCCGCCGCGCAACACCACGACCCGATCCGCCATCTTCATATGGCTGGGCCGCTGCGTGTTGATGAGGATCGTCGCCCTGCCCTTCAGAGCCTCGATCATGGCCATGAACTTCTTGTCGCCTTCGAAATCGAGATGGGTGCCCGGATTGTCGAAGAGATAGAGCGGCGCGGTTTTGACGAGCGCGCGCGCAAGCACGATCCGCTGCTTCATGTTGTCGGGTATCTGCTTCAGAACCTCGCCGTTGAGGCGGGTTTCCAACCCGTTGAAATTTTCTTCAAGATAGGCGAGCAGGCCCAACTGCTCCGTTACTTCCCTGAGCCGTTCTTCACGGGCTCCCGGCTCCGACAACAGAAGGTTCTGCTTGACGGTGCCGTAGAAGAAATCCAGGTCATCCGGCGCATAACCGATAGACGAGCGCCATTCGGCCGCATCGAGCTGGCGCACATCGAGACCGTCGAAGAGGATCGACCCGACCTGAGGCTGGAACAGGCCGATGATCGCCTGAAAGAGCGCCGTCTTGCCTGACCCGCTCGGACCGGTGATGGCGATCGTCTCGCCTTCCTTCACCGTCAGCTCCAGCCCCTTGAGCGAGGCTTCCGTTGCCCCCGGATAGCGCAGCACCAGCGAAGAGATCTTGAGATCTCCCCGGATGTCGCGCGTGATCTTCGGCAGGTGCCCTGGCTCGCGCTCCAGCTGCACCTGCATCAGATTGTTGATCTGGTCGACGACCGTTCGGCTCTGTGCAAGCTGGGTAATGCTGAGGAAGGCCTGGTTCATCGGATTGAGCACCCGCCAGCACAGGGCCATTGTGGCGATCAGCGCGCCGAGGCTCATGTCGCCGTTCATTACCCGCATCGCCCCGATTCCCAGCACCAGGACGCCGCAGATAGTCATCAGGGTCTGGGAAACCGTCTGCAGCACATGCGTGATGTGGCGGGCATGGATGTTCAGGCGGTTGAACTGGGTGGACAGCCCGGAAAACCGCTCGAGCCAGATATCGTCAACCGCCAGGTTCCGCAGTGCGCGCTGGTTCCGGAAGGTCTCGATCATGAAGCTGTTGAGCTTGGATTTCTGTTCCCCGACCGCGGCGACCTCGCGCTGAACCTTCGGCAGGATATAGACCGCCATCAGACCGTAGATACCGAGCAGTGCAAGCGGCGGGATCGCGACCGGTCCACCGACGAGGAAAATCGCGGCGATGAAAATCAGCGTGAACGGGATGTCGACAATGGCGGTGAAGAGCGAACTCTGGAAGATGTCGCGCACGCTGTCAAAATAACGCAGGCGCATCACCTGGGTGCCAATGGGGGCCTCGGACAGCATGGCATAGGGCAGATGCAGGATGCGCTCGAAGGTTTTGGTGCCGACGATCGCGTCGATACGTCCCCCGAGATAGGACTGCAGCCAGGTCTTCATCCGGCGCAATGCCACCTCGCACAGGAACAGGATCGCGATTCCGACGGCCATGGTGAGCAACACGATCGAGGATTTCGCACCAATGGCCTTGTCGTAGATGGCCATGATGAACAGCGGCGGGCCAAGTGCCAGGATGTTCAGAACGAAGCCGAGAAGAAGAATGGAGAGGACGCTGCCGCGGAAACGCTTCGTGACCGACGAAAACCAGCTTCGGTTGCTCTGGGACTGTCCTTCTTCTTCCTTTTCTTCGTGCGCGAGATACAGTTCGTTCCTGCCGATCTCGGACGGCTGCAGAATGACAGCCTCTCCCGTTTTACCGGAATAGGCGCGCAACTCGCCCGATGCGCTTCTGGCGGCAACCACCTGCACATCGTCTCCATCGAGACGCAGGCAGGGCAGATGGGCGTGAGAGAGTTCGCTTGGACAGCCGCGAAAGAGCGTTGTCTTGACATTGAGCCGGTTCAGGACGGTGCGCAGGTTCTGGAAGGTTTCGATGCGGTCAAAATGAGGCAAAGCCTCGAAGAGAAGCCGGTCGTTGCCTTGCCACCGCATCTCCCGCAGCAGCGGCACCAGACACCGTTCCGCAGCCGTTGCCCCTTCTTCCGGCAGTCCAAGCAGCCCTTGCTGCGACGAGGCACCAGCAACTTCCGACGTCAGGTCCTGCCACTGCCGATGCACGGCGTTCTCGGCAGGCTGGACATCGTCGAGGTTGAAGAGAGTTCTGGTCACGCAGGCGTTCCCGTTTTCTGGCCCGATTTCTGGCCCGTGTTCTGGGAGGCGCCGGCCATGTTCATGCTGCCGAGCGAATGGATCTGCCCGTCCCTGAGCTCGTACTGGTGGTCGGCAACGGCAAGCATCGACGGCCGGTGCGTGATGATGATCACGGTGAGATAGCCCTTGAGGCGGTGCAATGCATCGACGAGCCCCTTTTCCGCCTGCTGGTCCAGCTGTGCATTGGCTTCGTCAAGGATCAGGATTTTCGGTTCGCTCGCCAGCGCCCTGGCGATGCAGATCCGCTGCAGGGTTGCCGCCGGGACCTTACCGCCGAGATCGGATCCCAGCTGCGTTTCATAGCCGCGCGGCAACAGATGGATTTCCTTTTCCAGCCCGATCAGTTTGGCCGCCATGCGAGCATGCGCAATGTCCGAGACGGCACCGAACATGGTGATGTTTTCCAGGATCGTACCGTTGAAGATCGCGGACTGGTTGTCGACATAGGCAACCGTCTTGCGCAAGGCATGCTGGTAAAGGCCTTCGTAGTCCCGGCCGCCGATCATCACCTTGCCGGCAGACGGCGCGAGCTCGCCGGTCAGGAGCTTCATCAGCGTCGACTTGCCGCTGCCGTCCGCACCCCGGAAGCCGACGAACTGCCCCGATGCTATGGTCAGGTTGACGTCCTGAAAGACGGTCTTGCGATTCTCGCCGAGTTCGACAGTGACGTTGATCAAGTGGACGGAACCATCCGTCTCGGCAGCGAGCGGCTCCTGCGGCTGCACTTCCGGCAGGGCGAAGAGATCGGTCACCTGGCTGTAGTCGTGTTTCAGCCTCTGCATGTCGGTCAGCTGATTGATGGCCCGCAGGAACGGCTGAATGAACTGACCGGACAGGAGCGTGCTTGCAGCGACGCCGCCGACGCTGAAGTTACCGTAGATCGTCATCAGCGCACCGAAGATCACCACAAAGACCGTCGTCAGCGTGCCGAAAAGGGCCGAAGCGTCCCTCGCCTGCCCCGACAGGCGCATGTACCTGGCACTGAGCTCGGCCGTCGCCCGCTGCAGGCGTTCGAAACGCCGCATGATGAGCGCTTCCATTGCCTGCGACTTAACGGTCTTGGCTCCCGAAAGAACCTCAAGGATGAAATCGGACTTGCGGTCGTCCTGATCCGCCCTGTCGGCGACGACCTGCTGCAAGGTTCTGTTCCTGCGGAGCGCGAACACGAGGAAGATGCCGAGAAGACAGACAGGCACCAGGGCCAGCGGCCCCGCAATGAAGATCAGTGCGGCAAGAAAGATGCCGCCGGACGGCAGGTCGATCGCCAGAAGGCGGCTCTGGTCGCCGTAATGATCGGCAATCGACTGCAGCGAGCGAAGCTGATGCACCTGAAGGGACACCGGCGTCTTGGCAAACAGCGACGGTTCGGCGGCGAGCACCCGGCGAAAAAGCTCCATATGCGCCTGATGATTGAATCCGGCACCGAGCCTCCCGACGACAGCGGCACGCGACACCTTGACGATCGCGTCGGCAATCAGCGTTCCGATCACCGCAAGCACAAGAACGAGCAACGTGTCCGTCGACAAGTTGGGAAGCACCCGGTCATACACCTGCAAGATGGCAAGGGGCATGGCCAGACTCATGAAATTTGCAATGACGGATGCGGTAACGACGTCCCTGGGCAGTCGCGGCGAGGAAATCCATTTCCCCGTCGGCGAATGCCTGATGCGAATTCGAGGCAAAAAGAAAGAAGAAAAAACGGAATTCAGCATAAGCCGGCCAAGGTCGAGGTGATACTCGTTCAAAGTGTTCCTTTCGGGTTTAAAAAGCGTTTACCCTAGAGGGAAATTTCAGAATTTTATTAGAACTAACTTCCAGTAATCACGATGAATTTTCCGCTTTGTTAAGGACGGCGGCGTTCATTTGCATGATCGGAAAAATGCGTGGGCGTGCGACCGACATGGCAAATGACACTGAAAATCGAGACCAGAAGACCGGCAATGCCAATGGTGGCGGCCCGGGTGATGGCGGAACGACGGAGAGCAGGACCACCCTGAATTCCGACAACATGCTGCATTCGGGTCTTCTCGACAGCCGTGACCAGCAACTCGACAAGGCGCACGATTACCATCTCGACCAGGACATGGGCGAGTCGATGGAACAGGTCAACGCGAACCTGCATCTCGGCAGCCGCGAGACCGTGCACACCTTTGGCGAGGAAGAAAAGCCGGGCGACACTGTCCAACAGTCCGGGGTCGACCTGCAACCGTCTGAACTCGCTGACAGGACCGAGGCCCCGGCCGCAGATGATGATGCGGATCCGGCAAAATTCTCCTTGAACGGTTCAACTCCGACCACGGAAACGGACGCATCCGGCCAACAGGGCCCGGACATTTCTACTTCCGGTGCGGCCAACCGCCTGATCGACGGTTCGGGGGAAACATCCTCCTTCACTGCGTCAGCGGCCACTTCAGATTCACCGCGCCCCAGCAACTCCGAAGAGCGCCAGATTGCCCCGGCCACTTCCGAGGAAGAAGACCCGGCGGTTGGAGAAATTCCCTCCGACCTCTCGGCGGTGACCGATGCCGACGCCTCGGAGAACGTCGTCGATGAGAATTCCGCGCTCGGTGCCACAACCGGTATCCGCGCTTCCGCCAGTGTTGCAGAAGGCGCAAGCGTCAGCTACAGCCTGCTCGACGACGCCGGCGGCCTTTTTTCCATCAACCCGGTCACCGGGATCGTCACCGTAGCCGGTGCCCTGGACGCGGAGACTGCCGGAAGCCACCAGATCGTGGTCCTGGCCACCGCCTCCGACGGAGCGACACAGACCGAAGCCTTCACGATCAATATCCGCGACGTCAACGAATATGACGTCGGCCCGGTGTCCACTGTCGGCACTGCCGGCACCGAGATCTCCGAAGGCATCGAAGGCGGCACCCTTGCCGGGATCACCGTGACTGCGGACGACATGGATGTCAGTGACAGCGTCAGCTACTCCATTGACGATCCGCGTTTCGAGATCGACGAACAGGGCGTTGTCAGCATCGCGGAAGGCGCGCTGTTTGATGCGGAAGCGGCCGGCTCGGTCTCCTTCACCGTCACCGCAACTTCGACCGATGGATCGCAGTCCTCGCAGACATTCACCCTGAAGCTCACCGACGAAAACGAATTTTCAACCTCCGACCTGATCGACCTGGACGCAGGCGCAAACTCGATCGCCGAGGATGCCGCCGCCGGCACGGCTGTCGGGATTACAGCCTTTGCCGACGATGCAGATGCGACCGACAGCGTCTCCTACAGCGTTGATGACGCACGTTTTGTCGTCGACGAGAACGGTGTCGTCCGGATCGCCGAAGGCGCAAGTTTCGATTCCGAGGCTGAAGACGTCATCCAATTAACCGTCACGGCGACATCCACCGACGGCTCGACGTCACAGGATTCGTTCACGATCTCCGTTTCTGACGTGAACGAAACCGCCGTTTCGGCGGTCACCGACGTGGACACTGCAGTAAACACGATCGCTGAAGATGTTGCCGCAGGAGCGGAAATCGGCGTCACCGCATTTGCATCCGATGCAGATGTGACAGACACCGTCTCCTATTCTGTCGACGACACCCGTTTCACCGTTGATGCCAATGGTGTTGTCCGGGTTGCCGCTGGCGCAAGCTTTGACGCGGAAAGCGAAGACACCATCGATGTCACCGTAACGGCTACGTCGTCTGATGGGTCGACTTCCTCCGAGACCTTCAGCATCACGGTGTCCGACGTCGACGAATTCGACGTGTCCGCCGTCACCGACTCGGATGCTTCGGACAATTCGATTGCAGAAAACGCCGCAGCCGGCAGCACGGTGGGCGTGACCGCCTTCGCCTCTGACGCCGATTTGACCGATACGGTCTCCTACGCGGTGGATGATGCACGCTTCACCGTCGACGCAGACGGCACCGTTCGGATCGCCGAAGGCGCAACATTCGATGCCGAGACCGAAGGGTCCGTCGACATCACTGTTACCGCCACATCAAGCGATGGTTCGACTTCCGCCGAAACCTTCACCATATCCGTGGCGGATGTCGACGAGACAGACGTGACTGCAGTCACCGACACGGACGCGTCCGCAAACACGATCTCGGAAAACGCTGCCGGAGGCTCACTCGTCGGGATCACCGCACTCGCGACGGACGGCGATGTCACCGACACGGTCGCATATACGGTCGACGATGCCCGTTTCACGGTGGACACGGACGGTGTCGTGCGTGTCGCGGACGGTGCATCCTTCGACTTCGAGAGCGAGCCCGCCATCTCCCTCACGGTAACTGCGACGTCTTCCGACGGGTCGACTTCGTCGGAAACATTCTCGGTTGCGGTTTCCGATGTTGCCGAGGACTACAGGCTTGCAGACGGCGGCCAGAATTTCTCCGACACGTCCGTTTCCGAAACCAGCATAACCGGAGGGTCGGGCAACGACACCATTTCCGCCCATGCCGACGGCAGCACGATCGACGGCGCGGAAGGTGACGACGTCATCCAGGGCGGCATGTCCGCCGACACGCTTTCGGGCGGTGCCGGTGACGATACCGTCGAAGGCGGCGCTGGCAACGACACGATCTACGGAGAAGCCGCCCCTGTTTCCGGGACCTGGCACTATCAGGTCTATGACCACAATTTCAGTGGCGAGGCCGGACAGGCTGGTGACATCTCTTCCGGCACGCTGGTCGGCGAAGGCACCACGGACAACTTCGACCTCGACACGCTCGTGCGCAGCGTGCGTGGTTCTGAGGATAATCCGGAGGATTTCGGCGTCATCCTGTCCTCGAATTTCACAGCGACGGAGGGCGGCTCCTACAGGTTCTCCACCCGTTCGGATGACGGGTCGACCATCGAGATTTTCGATGCCGCCGGTAACCGGTTGACCTTCACCAACCAGAACGGCACGCAAACCGATTACCTCAACAACGATTACCACCAGTCTGCGACGACCCGCTGGGGAGAAGTCGATCTGGAACCCGGCGAGATCTACACCATCGTCGTCAAGGTCTGGGAAAATCGGGGGGAAGAAGTGCTCGGGGCAACAGTAACGCCTCCCGGCGGCACACAGGAAGATCTCTTCACGTCCGATTTCGTCAGCGCGGCCGCCGTCATTCCAGGTGACGACACGCTTTCCGGCGGCGCCGGCGACGACATGATCGACGGCGGCCTCGGTACGGATACGGCTGTCTTCAGCGGTAACTTCAGCGACTACACCATCACGGAAAGCGAAGGTGTTTTCACGGTCGCCGACAACCGTCCAGGCTCACCGGATGGCACCGACACTGTTGTCAATGTCGAGAATTTCCGCTTTGCCGACGGCGATGTGCTTGCGGGCGATCTTATCGCACAGGATATAGGCGCGCTCACCGACGCCAACGCTGCTGCCAATACGATCGCCGAGAACGCAGCTGCAGGCGCGACAGTCGGCATCACGGCTTTTGCCGAAGACGGCAACACGTCCGACACGGTGACCTACAGCGTCGACGATACCCGCTTCACTGTTGGTGCCGACGGCATCGTACGCGTTGCCAGGGGTGCCAGCTTCGATGCTGAGACCGAAGGCTCAATCGACCTTACCGTCACCGCCACTTCTACGGACGGCTCCACCTCTCAGGAAACCTTCACGATTGCCGTTTCCGACGTCGACGAATTCGACGTCTCCGCTGTGACCGACACGGATGCGTCCGCCAACAGCATCTCCGAAGATGCCGTGGCCGGTGCGGCGGTGGGGATATCTGTCTCGGCAAGCGATGCGGATGCCACTGCCGTCGTCTCTTACGCCGTCGATGATGCCCGCTTCACGGTCGATGCGGACGGGACGGTCCGCGTTGCCAGCGGTGCGAGCTTCGATGCAGAGACGGAAGGCTCCATCGACATCATCGTAACGGCCACTTCTTCAGACGGATCCACGTCGCAGGAAACCTTTACGATTGCGGTTTCCGACGTCGACGAATTCGACGTCTCCACAGTGACCGACACGAATGCGACCGCGGATTCTCTGTCGGAAAACGCGTCAGCAGGCGACGCGGTCGGCATCACGGTGTCTGCAGCTGATGCTGACGCGGGCGACACGGTCACCTATCAGGTCTCCGACAGCCGATTCACAGTGGACGCGGACGGCCTGGTCACGATCGCTTCCGGCGCAAGCTTCGACTACGAGAGCGAACCGACTATCTTCCTGACGGTCACCGCAACCTCTTCGGACGGTTCTTCGTCCCAGGAGACTTTCGAGGTCTCTGTCGCGGATGTTGCCGAAGCCTATCACCTGGCCGACGGCGAAACCGAATTCACCGACACCGGGGTCGCCGAAACATCGATTACCGGCAATGACGCGGCCGAGACGATCAAAGCCCACGATGACGGCAGCACGATCTATGCCGGCGGCGGCGATGACACCATCTATGGCGGCGCAGGAAATGACACCATCCTGTACGGCACTGGCGCGGACACTGTCTATGGCGGCGCCGGCAATGACTTCATTGACGACGAACGCGGGTCGCAGCCCAGCACTGATGCGAACTATCTCGACGGCGGAGCAGGCGACGATACGATCTATGGCGGTGGCGGCAACGACACACTGCTCGGCGGAGAAGGCAACGATCGTCTCTACGGCGAAAACGATGACGACACGCTAGTGGGCGGCGCCGGCAATGACTCACTTTACGGCGGCTCCGGCAACGATACGCTGGAAGGTGGATCGGGCAACGACTATATCGACGGCGGCAGCGGTACGGATGTGGCCGTTTTCTCCGGCAATCACGCCGATTATGCGATCTCCCGGAACAGCGATGGTTCGTTCACGATTGCTGACACGCGGGACGGTTCGCCGGACGGCACCGACAGGGTTCACAACGTCGAGTCTTTCCGTTTCGCGGATGGCGATGTTCTTGCAGGCGATCTGATCGCAAAGGATATCGGCGCTGTCACCGACACAAACAGTGCAGCCAACACGATCGCGGAAAACGCATCGGCTGGTTCGAGCGTCGGCATCACCGCCTTTGCGGACGATGCCAACACCTCCGACACGGTATCCTATGCGGTCAATGACAGCCGGTTCACCGTTGACGCCGACGGAATTGTCCGTGTGGCCTCGGGCGCCAGCTTCGATGCAGAGACGGAAGGCTCCATAAGACTCACCGTGACGGCCACTTCCTCCGATGGCTCCACCTCGCAGGAAACTTTCGCGATAGCTGTCTCGGATGTGGACGAATACGACGTGTCGGCGATCACCGACACGAATTCCGCGAGCAACAAGTTCAACGAAAACGCTTCCTCGGGTTCGACGGTGGGTATCAAGGTCCATGCGAGCGACGCGGATGCCAGCGACAGCGTCACCTACGCAGTAAACGACAGCCGCTTTACCGTCGACGCGGACGGCACGGTCCGGGTCGCCTCCGGCGCAAGCTTCGACTATGAGACAGAGCCGCAAGTCACCATCACCGTGACGGCGACGTCAACGGACGGGTCCACGTCCAGCAAGAACTTCACACTTTCGGTCTCCGACGTGTCGGAAAACCTCCAGCTGGCCAATGGCGGCGTCACCTTCACCGACACCGGCGTTTCCGAGCAGTCCATCACCGGCGGCACCGGCAACGACACCATCACTGCCCACAGCAGTGGCGGCAACATCGATGGCGGAGCCGGCAACGATACCATCAACGGCTCCTCGGGAAGCGACAAGCTTCTGGGCGGCGATGGCAATGATACGCTGAGTGGCGGTGCCGGGGCTGACCTGGTGCAGGGCGGTGCGGGTGACGACGTGCTCAAGATGGGAGGCGACGGCACCTGGTCTGGCTACGCGGCGGTCAATACGGGAACCGGCGAGAGCGTTTCGATTGCCGGGAAGACGAAAAGCTCCGATGTGTTCCAGGGCGGCTCCGGAACAGACACGCTGGTAGGTACCGCCGGTTCCGATGCCATCTTCCTGCATGACAACTTCTCTGCCATGCATGCCCAGGCATCCGGGCCGCGCCTCGACAGCATCGAAGTGGTCGATCTCGGCGCTGGCGACGACATCCTGGACATGACCAGCGATGTCTACACCTATACAACCGGCATGACGATCGACGGCGGTACCGGCAATGACGTCATCTGGGCGGCGGCCGGCAACGACACGATCCGCGGCGGCGACGGGGACGACCGCATTTTCGGCGGTGCAGGAGACGATACGATCTTCACCGGTTCCGGCGCGGATCATGTAGATGGTGGAGAAGGTTCCGACACGATCATACTTGACGACAGTGACGGCGGCCGAACCAACACGATTACAGATACGGGCAAGAGCGGAACAGATACGCTTGTGTTGGGAACCGGGAGTGGCACTTACCGCATTCAAGGCGATTTCTCGGCCGCCAGTGGAATTGAAATAATCGACGGCTCCAGTGCTGTTGGCGATCAGCTCGGCACCAAGGATGCCCATGCAAACTTTGATTTCTCGAATGTCACTCTCGTCGGAGTGGATGAAATCATCGGCACCGACAACGATGACAGGATCATCGGATCGGCGGGAGACGACACGATTTCCCTCGGCGGAGGCAACGACACCGTCACCGGTGGTCAGGGCAACGACGTCCTAGATGGCGGCGCGGGCACTGATACTGCGATCTACTCGGGCAACTGGGCCGATTACGATTTTATCGCGCACGACGATGGCAGCTATACGGTAACTGATTTGCGTGATGGTTCGCCCGACGGTGTCGACACCGTCAGCAATATCGAGAATTTCAGATTTGCAGATGGCGATGTCGCAGCAGCCGACCTTCTAGCCCCCCCTGTCGGGCAGATCACTGACAATGACGCTTCAGCCAACACCATCCACGAAACGGCTGCCGCTGGAACACAGGTCGGCATCACGGCCTTGGCCACGGATCAGGATGGCGATGCAGTAACCTATGCGCTGAACGACGACCGCTTCCAGATCGATGCCGACGGCATCGTGACCGTTGCCGACCATGCCTTCTTCGACAGCGAAACCGAAAGCTCCATCAACCTGACCGTAACGGCGACATCCGCTGACGGATCTGAATCGAGCGAATCCTTCTCCATTGCGATTACCGGTGAATATGACGTCAGCTACACCGACAGTGACGAAAGCAACAGCGGCAGCGGTGCGGGGCACGACTATTCCTACAATCTCGAAGGTGCAGGTGGTGACGACATCATCGAAACCGGTGACCGGAACGACAGGATCGAAGGCGGCTCCGGCAGCGACGTGCTGGTCTCCGGCGGTGGCCGGGACCTGATTTTCGGTGGAGACGGTCATGACAACATCAGCGCCGGTTCCGGCGACGATGTCATCATCGGCGGTACGGGCAACGACAACCTGAACGGTGGCGATGGATCTGACCTCTTCATGTACGGCCTAGGCGACGGCAACGACACGATCAATGCAGGTATTGGCGCCGGTTGGACCGACGTCATCGACCTTGGCGGCGGCCCGGGTGTCCTCTCCGCCGGCGAGTACGGCACCGACTGGACGGTCACCATCACGAACGGATCCATCCAGTCGACAGATCTCGACGGCGGCCGTCTGGAGCTGTCGCAGGATGCCGACGGTTACATCGACTTTTCCGACGGCAGCCGGGTCAACTTCAACGATATCGAGGAAATCCGCTGGTAGCTGATGTCACCGGGCAGCGGTAACTGACAAGAGGCCCCTCCGGAAACGGCGGGGCCTTTTATTTCAGGTCAGGTCAAGAACCCAGCATACGTGACCCAGCGAAGCTCCGGGGCTGACCGCACTCACCGCTCGCTGAGCGGATCGCCGATGGCCCGGGTAACGGGCTTGAGCATGTATTGCAGGATGGACTTGGATCCGGTCAGGATCTTCGCGTTGACGACCATTCCCGGCGACACCGTTCCGGCATGAGCACCTTCGCCAATGGTGTTCGACGTAAGCGGGATCAACGCCTTGAAATAGTAGTTGCCGTCTTCGTCGCGGAAACTGGAGGCAGAAATGACCGAAACCTCGCCCTCCAGCGTCCCCTGGATATTCGGATCGAATGTCGTGATGGAAATCTCTGCTTCGTCGCCGACATCGACATGACCGATGTCGCGCGGCGAAATGCGCACTTCGGCGACCAGATCGCTGGCGCTCGGGACGACTTCGGCAACAACTTCGCCGGGGGGGAGCACGCTGCCGGGACCCTTCAGATAAAGCGCCTTGATGTGACCGCTGACAGGTGCGCGCACGAACAGGCGGTCGTAGCGGTCGCGCTGTTTTTCAGCCTCGAACGTGAGCTCGCTGCGCTCCTGGACAACCCGGCTGCGTTCCACGGCCTGCTCCTCGGCGGCAACGGCGATGGAGCGCTCAAGGCTCGCTTCGGCTTCCGCCAGTTGCGCCTGAACCTTGCCGCGCATGCCGATGAGTTCGCTCAATTGGCTCTGGGCATTCTGCAAAGAGGACTTGGTCTCAAGAAACCGGCGTTTTGACGTATAGCCCTGGTCGAAAAGGGATTCCTGGATCTTGAATTGTTCCTGTTCGATCTCGACCCGCGTTTCCTGGAAGGCAATACGCTCAATGATACTCTTGAGTTCCGCCTGCTTCTCGCTGATCCGGGCCTTCAGCGCCTGCTGTTCCGTTTCGAGTGCCTTGGCCTGCGCGTCGAACGCGGCCTGCTGGGCCTCCGAAAAACCGCTGCCCATGCTCAGGCGCAAACCGGTGGATGCCGCTCCGTTTCCGGTAGCCGCAAGGCGCTGCTCTTCGGTCTCAAGATATTTGAGGCGTGTCTGCACCTTCTCCAGGTCGCTCGAAGCGGCGGTCTCCTGCAGGCGGACCAGCGCGGTTCCCTGTTCAACAAGCTGACCTTCCTGCACAAGCACCTCGGCAACGATACCGCCTTCCAGGTGCCCCACGGTCTGGACCTTGCCGGCCGGCACGATTTCACCGGTGGCATTGGCGACCTCGCGCACCTGACCGACGGCCGCCCAGACGAGGAAAGCCGCTGCGGTAACCGAAAGAGCCTGCAAGACACGGCGGTACGCGACCGGCGGCGGCCCTTCCTCGAGCTCGAGAGGGATGTCCAGTGAATAACTGTCATCGGCGGATTTACGAAGGAACATGGCGCCCTGACGCTTGCGGAAATTGGGTTAACTGTCCGCGATTAAAGTAAATATCCGCTGAATCAAAAGGGAGAATTTGATGAACGAGGCCTGCCGGCCGAGAGGAAAACGGCTGTTGCAAGCGAACCGTTTTGGCCAATTATGCCTTTGACCGGGAGCCGCTCCCGTGCATTAATGTCACAAGATTTCGGATATTCCGGATAAGATTGTGATGCTTTGGGAGGGGCGCATGAGCGATGCACCTGCGGTGCTGGCGGAAAAGAAGGACGGCTATCTTCTTCTGACCTTGAACCGGCCGGACCGGTTGAACGCGTTCAACGAATCGATGCACCACGCCTTGCGGGACGCGCTGGCGGCAGCGGCGAACGATCAGGACATCCGGGCCGTGCTTCTGACCGGCGCCGGACGGGCCTTTTGTGCCGGGCAGGATCTTTCGGACCGCGACATGCGCGGTGGCGTCGCACCCGATCTCGGACAGACGCTGGAAACGCTCTACAATCCCCTCGTGCGCCAGATCAGGACTTTGAAGCAACCGGTCATCTGCGCCGTCAATGGCGTCGCGGCCGGCGCCGGCGCCAATGTCGCGCTTGCTTGCGATATCGTGCTGGCCGCGCAATCCGCCCGTTTCATACAGGCCTTTTCCAAGATCGGCCTTGTTCCCGATTCCGGCGGCACCTGGCTCTTGCCGCGCCTGATCGGTGAAGCCCGGGCCAAGGCGCTGGCCATGACCGGTGAACCGCTTGGAGCGGAAACGGCTGCTTCCTGGGGGCTCATCTGGAAGGCGGTGCCGGACACCGACCTAATGGCGGAAGCCGGGAAGCTCGCCGCCAACCTGGCCGCGGGAGCGACCGCGGGTCTGGCGCTGACGAAAGAACTGATACAGCTCGCCGCCGAGCAGCCGCTCGACCGGCAACTTGATGCCGAGCGCGATGCCCAGAGACTGGCCGGCCGGACGGACGACTACCGGGAAGGCGTGACCGCCTTTCTGGAAAAGCGCCCTGCCCGGTTTTCCGGCGCGTGACCAGGAGACTTCGATGACACCCGATGAACTGGCACGCGCCTGTGCTGACCGCATGTGGTCGCAGGACACGGCGACCCAACATCTCGACATGACACTGGAAACGGTCCGCTCCGGTCATTCGACCATGTCCATGACCGTGACCAAGGCCATGACCAACGGTCATGGCATCTGCCACGGCGGCTATATATTCACGTTGGCCGACAGCGCTTTCGCTTTTGCCTGCAACACCTACAATCAGGTTACCGTCGCCCAGCACTGCGACATCACCTTCCTGGCCCCCGCCCGTCTCGGCGACCGGCTGACCGCGCTGGCCCGTGAAAAGTCGCGCCAGGGCCGGTCCGGTCTCTACGACGTGACGGTCAGCAACCAGAACGGTGTGGTTATCGCCGAGTTCCGCGGCAATTCCAGGACGACAAAAGGCACGATACTGCCGGAATGAGGACGGTGGCGCTCCATGCGGGCGTCAAGGGAGGACGAAATGGAAAATCTGGCTCCGCTCCCCGGAGATCTCGAACCTATTGAAACCGCGAGCCGGGATGAACTCTCTGCGCTACAGTTGCAGCGGCTGAAATGGTCCCTCACCCATGCATATGAAAACGTTCCGCTTTTCAGGCAGCGTTTCGATGAGAAAGGTGTTCACCCGTCGGACCTGAAGAGCCTTTCGGACCTTTCCAGGTTTCCCTTCACCACCAAGTCGGACCTCAGGGACAACTACCCGTTCGGGCTGTTCGCAGTGCCGCGCGACAAGATCGTGCGCATTCATGCCTCTTCCGGCACCACCGGCAAGCCAACGGTCGTCGGCTATACCGCGAATGATATCGACATGTGGGCGCATCTGGTCGCCCGCTCGATCCGAGCCTCGGGCGGCCGTCCGGGCGACATCATCCACGTCGCTTATGGCTACGGGCTGTTCACCGGCGGGCTTGGCGCGCATTACGGAGCGGAAAAGATGGGCTGCACGGTGATCCCCGTATCCGGCGGCATGACCGAGCGCCAGGTAACGCTGATCCAGGACTTCAAGCCGCGCATCATCATGGTGACGCCGTCCTATCTTCTTTCCATCCTCGACGAATTCCGCCGCCAGGGCCTCGATCCGCGCGAAAGCTCGCTTGCGACCGGTATTTTCGGCGCGGAACCCTGGACGAATGCGATGCGCCTGGAAATCGAAGAAGCCTTCGACATGCATGCCGTCGATATCTACGGTCTGTCCGAAGTCCTCGGGCCGGGCGTTGCCAACGAGTGCGTCGAGACCAAGGACGGTTTGCACATCTGGGAGGACCATTTCTACCCGGAAATCATCGATCCCGTGACGGGGGAAGTCTTGCCGGACGGTGAAATCGGCGAGCTCGTCTTTACCACGCTGACCAAGGAAGGCCTGCCGATGGTGCGTTACCGCACCCGCGACCTCACTCGGCTGCTGCCGGGAACGGCCCGCTCCATGCGGCGCATGGAAAAGATCACCGGCCGCTCCGACGACATGATCATCCTGCGCGGCGTCAACGTATTCCCGACCCAGATCGAGGAACAGATCCTGAAATGTGCCGGCCTGTCGCCGCATTTCCAGATCGAGCTTTCCAGGAACGACCGCCTCGATGTGATGACGGTGCATGTTGAGGCCCTGCCCGATGCGGCGTCCGGCGAGGCCCGTCAGGCGTCAGCAAGGGAACTCTCCCATCACATCAAGAGCGTGGTGGGTGTGTCAGCGAAGATTGATGTCACGGAACCCGGACAAGTGGAACGTTCCGCCGGCAAGGCCAAGCGGGTGGTCGATAACAGAACCAGGGAGTGAAGGCGGTCACCATCGAAGAACTGGTTGAAATGTCTCGACTTTGAATATCACATCACCGTCGTCATCGGGGACGCAACGCAACGCAGCGGAGAGCCGGGACCGGAGAGCCAAGGATTTGTTGCTCGTGTCCCGGTCCCGGCTCGCGCTTCACTTGGCCCGGATGACGCCAGACAGCTTTTTCCTGATACTTCCCGATGCAAGAAGGCCACCTGAACAGATGGCCTTTGCTATGTCTGGGTAGCGCTTACGTTGTCGCCGGCCACTCTTTGGCAACCAGCGTCAGCACGTCATATTGCGCGACGGCCTCGTCCTTCTGGTTGGTGACGAGGCAGTCCCAGCGCACTTCGCCATAATCGGCGGAAATGCGCGGCGAAATTTCCTTGGCGGTCAGCTGAACTTTCAGCGCATCACCCGCATTGACCGGTGTCATGAAACGCAGGTTGTCGACACCGTAATTGGCAAGCACCGGACCTTCGTCCGGATCCACAAAGAGGCCCGCGGCAAAGGAGACGATCAGGTAGCCATGGGCGACGCGGCCTTCGAAGAACGGATTCCGTTTGGCCGCATGCTCGTCCATATGGGCATAGAACGTGTCGCCAGTGAAATTTGCGAAGTGCTCGATGTCTTCCAGCGACACCGTCCGCGCCTTCGTCTTCAGCTGATCACCGATCTTCAGCGCCGCCAGGGACTTGCGGAAGGGATGGCGGCTGTCCTCCCGGCCCGGTGCTCCGGCGACCCATCGTCCGGCAACGGCTCCCAGAAGTGCCGGGGCGCCCTGAACCGCTGTGCGCTGCATGTAGTGCTTGACGGAGCGCAGCCCCCCGAGTTCCTCGCCGCCGCCGGCCCGGCCCGGTCCGCCATGAACCAGCATCGGCAACGGCGAGCCATGACCCGTGGAAGATTTGGCGCTGGTCCGGTTGCCGATCATCACGCGGCCATGGAACGGCGCCATTCCGAGAACGGCTTCCTCGGCAACCGCCGGATCGTTGGTGAAGACGGAAGCGACGAGTGAGCCTTTGCCCTTGTGGGTCAGTTCGACCGCCTCTTCCAGATCGTCATAGGGCATCAGCGTGACCACCGGACCGAAAGCTTCAACCGAGTGGATGGCTTCGGCGCTTAGCGGCTTGTCGCAATGAAGCATGACCGGTACGGCAAAGGCGCCGGCCTGCGTGCCGGCGTCGCCAGGGGTCGACAACAGCTCGGCTTCGGACTTGAGGTCCTCGATCCGGGCGAGCACTTCCTGGCGCTGGCCGGCCGAAGCAAGCGGTCCCATGGTGACGTTGTCTTCCCGCGGGTCGCCGATAACCGTCTTGCCAAGTCGCTGACCCAGAGCATCGGCGACGGCGGCGGCAAGTTTCCTTGGAACGATCACCCGGCGTATGGCGGTGCATTTCTGTCCCGCCTTCACGGTCATTTCCCGGGCAACTTCTTTCACGAAGAGATCGAATTCCGGATCTTCCGGCGTAACGTCCGGACCGAGCACCGCCGCATTGAGACTGTCCGCCTCCATGGAAAAGCGAACCGAATTCTGCACGATTGCCGGATTTGCGCGCAGCATCTGGCCGGTTGCGGCCGAGCCGGTGAAGGTCACCACGTCCTGGCCGGTGAGATGGTCGATAAGATCACCCGCCGAACCACACAGAAGCTGTAGCGCACCTTCCGGCAGGATACCGCTGTCAAGGATATGCCGGACCATCAGTTCGGTCAGATAGGCAGTCTGGCTGGCGGGCTTCACCAGGCAGGGCACGCCAGCGATAAGAGCCGGCGCGATCTTTTCCAGCATGCCCCAGCACGGGAAGTTGAATGCGTTGATATGAACCGCAATTCCGTTGAGCGGCGTGAGGATGTGCTGGCCGGAAAAACTGTTGTCTCGAGAAAGTGGCTCCACCGAACCCTCGACAAAAACCCGGATGTTCGGCATCTCGCGCCGGGCCTTGGAGGAATAGGCGAACATCGTGCCGATACCGCCCTCGATGTCGATCCAGCTGTCCTTGCGCGTCGCGCCGGTGGCAAAGCTTTCCTGATAGAAGACTTCCTTCTGGTCCATCAGCGTCTGCGCCAGCGTCTTCAGCATCAGGGCGCGTTCGTGATACTTCATCTTGCGCAGCGCGCTACCGCCCTTGTCGCGGCCCCAGGCCAGCGCTTCGGCAAGGTCCAGACCGGAGGCGTCGATGGTAGCGACCGGGGCGCCGGTGGCAGCGTCCAAGAGCGGCTTGCCTTCGGCCTTGCCCGGCCGCCAGCTGCCAGCGAGATAGCTTTCCAGGACGCGGACTTTGTGCGGATGAACGGTCATGTGAAAATCCAGTTCTGAACAGGTTGGAAGACTCAGGCGTCGTAGGTGACGATGAGACGCTTGGTCAGCGGCCGCGACTGGCAGGTCAAAACGTAGCCGTCTCGGATCTCGTCATCTTCCAGCGCGTGGTTTGCGGCCATTTCGACCTCGCCCTCCAGCACCTTGCCGCGGCAGGTCGAACAGACCCCCGCGCAGCACGAATAAGGCGCGTCGATATTGTGCCGGTGCGCGGCTTCCAGAATTGTCTCGCCCGGCTCCATGTGGATTTCCCGGGTCGTACCGTCGATTGTGAGCTTCAGGTCGGCCTCCTTCGCCGAGCCGTCGATCACCTCCGGACGAAGTTTCGGCGGCAGGCGTCCGGGTTGATCGGACTTGAACAGTTCCTGCTTGATCTTGTCCGCGGCCACGCCCCTGGCTTCGAGGCTGTTGCGGACAATCTCCATCATGCCGTGCGGACCGCAGAGAAACGCAAGGTCGACGTCCTGCGGATCGATGAGGGTCTTGAAGAGATCGGCTAGCTTCTCCTCGTCTATGCGACCGGAAAAGAGTTCCGTGTCCTGTGCATCGCTCTTCAGGATATGGATGACATGCAGGCGGCCGAGATAGCGGTTCTTCAGATCTTCCAGTTCCTCACGGAACATGATCGAGGACACCTGACGATTGGCGTAGACCAGCGTGAACTGCGACTGCGGCTC
>ENA-ORCZ01000155-ORCZ01000155.1-marine-metagenome-genome-assembly--contig:-NODE-155-length-55943-cov-4.492339_pt1 | contig 55943 bp, 51 predicted proteins | sample MGYA00237785_ERZ508519 | MGnify/ENA primary metagenome ERZ508519 (study PRJEB26189, sample SAMN06268790) | marine metagenome | isolation source: Bioluminescent Bay, La Paraguera, Puerto Rico | place...
GCGCCACCGTGGCCTTTGGTATGGGGATCGACAAACCCAATGTGCGTTTTGTCGCCCATCTCAACCTGCCCAAAAGCATGGAAGCCTATTATCAGGAAACCGGCCGTGCCGGGCGTGACGGGCTGCCGGCCAATGCCTGGATGAATTACGATCTGTCCGACATTGTATCGATCCGGTCCATGGTCTCGGGCTCCGATGCACCCGAAGCCCAAAAACGCATTGAATCGCGCAAGCTTGATGCCTTGGTGGGCCTTGCTGAAACCACCAAATGCCGCCGCCAGGTTATTCTATCCTATTTCGGCGAAGATCAGCACCAACCCTGCGGTAACTGCGATACTTGCCTTGAACCGGTCGAAACCTGGGATGCCACTGACGCCTCGCGCAAGGCCTTGTCGGCGGTCTATCGCACCGGACAACGCTTTGGCCCCACCCATGTGATCGAAGTTCTGATGGGGCGGAAAACCGAGAAAATCCGCCAAAACGGCCATGACAAACTTTCGGTCTATGCCATCGGCAAAGACATCACCCAACCGCAATGGCGTTCCGTATTCCGACAGCTCCTTGCCATGGGATATCTGCAAGTTGACGTCGAAGGCCATGGCGGTGTTTACCTGACCGAGGACTCCCGGCCGGTTCTGCGCGGTGAAAAAGTCGTCGAAATGCGAAAGGACCCCGGCGAAAGCAAACGCGCCATGACCAAGCGTCTGCGCGATTTCGATACCGAGTTTGAAAACGAGGAAGACCGCGATCTTTGGGAACGTTTGCGCACGCTCCGCCGCGAACTGGCCACCAGCCAGAATGTGCCGCCCTATGTGATCTTCAGTGACCGGACACTGTGGGAAATGGTGCGTTTCAAGCCCCGCACCCTTGAAGATATGGCATCCATCAACGGTGTTGGCGTGAAAAAGCTTGATCAGTACGGATTGGCATTTCTTGATGTCATGGACGGACGGCGGTAACCCGCCGCCCCGTCATCAAATCGTCTTTTGGCAGTTTTGCCCTAAAGGCTTGCGCGAATGGCGCTGACAATTTCCTCGTCTTCCGGCTTTGTCCGGCTGTCAAAGCTTTGAATAAGCTTGCCATCGCGGCCAATCAGATATTTGTGGAAATTCCATTGCGGGGCGTTTTCCGCCCCCAATTCCTGCTCCGCCCACTTATAGAACGGGTGCGCATCGGGGCCTTTGACCGTGGTTTTTGATGTCAGCGGGAAGTCGACATCAAAATTGACCTCACAGAAATCAAGGATATCGGCATCCTCGCTATATTCCTGTCCGCCGAAATCGGCCGACGGGACGCCAAGGACAACAAGCCCCTCGTCCCGGTAATCTTCCCACAGTTTCTGCAGGCCGGTATATTGTGGCGTAAACCCGCACATCGAGGCGGTATTTACCAGCAAAACGACTTTGTCGTTATACTCTGAAAGATGGATTTCACCGGCATCAATCGCCGGGAAAGAAAAGTCGTATGCAGATGGCGCATCATCCGATGCCATTGTCTCCCTCCAGGACAAACTCACGACAAGAATAGTAAAGACAAAGAATACAACGAATTGCCGCCTATTCATAGCGCTCCTCCGTCCATGGGTCGGCATTGTTATGATATCCGCGTTCTTCCCAGAAGCCCGGCTTGTCATCGCGGGCAAAGGTGATCTTTTTCACCCATTTGGCACTTTTCCAGAAATAAAGCTTCGGGATCACAACACGCAGCGGCCCGCCATGCTCTTCACTCAGCGGCTCACCTTCCCAATGATGAGCCAAAAGCACATCATCATCCAAAAACTGTTCGATACGGACATTGGTCGTATAGCCGTCATGGGCGGTAAACAGGACGTGACGCGCAGAGGGTAACGGATCGACAAGCTCTGCCAGCGTTTTGGCCAAGACGCCCTGCCAGTGATTTTCGTATCGCGACCAACTGGTCACACAGTGAATATCGTTTTTGGCCGTCACATGCGGCAAATCAAGCAGATCGGAAAAGCTTAATGTCGTCGGCTTTCTGACCTGCCCGTTGATTTCAAGCTGATAGTCATCCGCTGACACATGCGGCGTGATACCAAGATCCAGAACCGGCCAATCCGTGACAAGACGCTGCCCCGGCGGCAAACGGTTCGCACGTTCAGTATCCGGTGCGCCGGTCATCAAGCGCCCGTCTTCGGCCCATTTACGCTTGGCGGCGATCAGTTTGTCTTTGATCTTGCCTGAAAAGCTCTCGGTCACTGGATATTCCTTGATTGATGATCAACATACGAAAAATGGCGCCAACATGTTCACCATGTCAGCGCCATTTAATCGTTTTTCATTCGCACAGGGCAAGTCACATGACCGCGACCAACCTTTCAATCAGCCAAAGTCGCGCATCAAACGCGCCTTGTCGCGCTGCCAGTCGCGCTCTTTGACCGCTTCACGCTTGTCAGCCTTTTTCTTGCCCTCGGCGATGGCGAGTTCAAGTTTCGCAATACCGCGTTCATTGAAATACAATTTGACCGGAACAAGGGTGAACCCCTTCTTGTTCAGGGCATCGTGCATCTTGGTGATTTCACGCTTATGCAAAAGCAGCTTGCGCGGTCGGCGCTCTTCGTGGCCGAACGGCATTTTGCTTTGATATTCAGGGATATAAGCGTTGATCAGCCACACTTCGCCGTTCTTCGCTTCGGCATAGGATTCCTGAATATTACCCTTGCCATCGCGCAGCGACTTAACTTCGGTACCACGCAGGGCGATGCCGGCTTCAAACGTTTCCGTCAGGAAAAAGTCAAAGCGGGCCCGTCGGTTCTGCGCGACAATCTTGTTGTTACTTGTTTCTTTCTTGGGTGCCATAAGACGCTTGTTATCGCTTACTGGCCGAGAATGCCAGCATTCTTAAGTGCGGCTTCGACCTTGCGTTTGGATTCTTCGGCAATCTCGACCATCGGCAAACGCATATGGCTGCCACACAGGCCAAGAAGCTCTGCTGCGTATTTCACCGGTCCGGGGCTGGATTCACAGAACATCGCCTTGTGAACCGGCATCAGTCGATAGTTCAACTCCTGAACTTTCGAAATGTTCCCCGCAGCCCAGGCGGCATGCAGATCAGCACACAATTTCGGCGCGATGTTCGACGTCACGGAAATGCAGCCATGACCGCCCTGTGCAAGGAACGGCACAATCGTGCCGTCTTCACCCGACAACTGGCAGAAATCGGCACCTGCCGCCAGGCGGGTCAATGCCGGACGTTCCAGATCGCTGGTCGCATCCTTAACACCGACAATGCGCGGCAATTTGGCCAGTTGCGCCATGGTATCAACATGCATATCGACGATCGAGCGGCCCGGAATGTTGTAAATCACAATCGGGATATCGGTCGCGTCATGAATTGCCTTGTAATGCGCATACAGGCCTTTCTGGGTCGGCTTGTTGTAATACGGCGTTACCACAAGTGCGGCATCCGCACCGGCATTCTGCGCATGACGGGTCAGCGACACCGCTTCTGCGGTCGAATTCGAACCCGTGCCGGCAATCACCGGACCACGGCCTTTGGCAACTTCAAGTGCCAGTTCGACAACGCGATGATGCTCGGCATGGCTAAGGGTCGGAGATTCACCGGTGGTTCCGACAGGCACAACACCTGTCGTGCCCTGTTTAAGCTGCCAATCCACAAAAGACTGGAACGCCTTTTCATCAATCGCACCATCTTGCGTGAATGGTGTGATCAAAGCTGTGATTGAACCCTTAAACATAGAGATCTCCAAATTCGGGATATATTGAAAGCGGTCGCGAAAATAGCCGCTGTTGGGGTTTCCCGCAAGCACTGTATCCAATAATCCGGGCGATCCGGGATCGGGTCTGAAAATTCCCGTCAGGACTGTTTGGCTTTTATCAATTTCGCTGCCATAATGCCCGGCTCAAGAGAGCATTCGTTGCCGCAAGGCACAAGGGGAACATCACATGGCGCAAGCGTCTTTCCGCAAGATTTCGATCTGCGCATTGGCACTGGGCTTTTCGATCTTGATACTAGGCAGTTATCAGGTGCAGGCCGCAACGAATGAAGACAACGTTCTTCAGACGCAGCCGCCCTCGCCGCTGTATTCTGCTGTCAGCCGGGCGCGCCTGAACGCCTTTCTGGACGCGGTTGAAGATGGCAAGACCGACATTTTCGAACAACTTCTGACCAATTTTGATGATCCCCTGCTGCAAAAGGCAGCGGAATGGATGCTGCTGACCGCCCCCAATTCCGGGCACAGCTTCGAAGAAATCACCGCCTTCATCGATGCCCATCCGAAATGGCCCAATCAGGCACTGTTGCGACAGCGCGCCGAAGAAGCCATGACCGATGCCGTGCCCGATGACGAAATCCTGGCCTGGTTCAAACGATCTGCGCCGGTGACTGCTGATGGTGCAACCCGCCAGATCAAGGCGTTACTGGGTGCCGGACAGGAATCGGCGGCCATCGCACTGGTTCGTCACAGCTGGATTAACGAGAACTTCGGCAGTGGTCAGGAACGCCGTTTCCTTGATCGCTACGGCGAATATATTGATCAGGAAACCCATCAACAGCGCCTTGATCGCCTGTTATGGGAAGGTCGCCTGACGACTGCCGCGCGCATGATGAAATATGTCAGCGACGATTACCGTCGTCTGGCCGAGGCCCGTGCTGCCCTGCGCGCCATGAGTGGCGGTGTTGACGGTGCGATCAATCGCGTTCCGGAAAAATACCGCGATGATCCTGGCCTGATTTACGAACGTGTGCGCTGGCGCCGAAAGAAGGACCGCGATCAGGATGCCCGTGATCTTCTGCTCTCGCAGGCCAATGACCTCGCCTACATATCGATCCGGCCGCAATACTGGTGGCTGGAAAAGGCCATTCTGGCCCGCCGCGCCCTGCAAAAGGGTCACATCACCGATGCCTATCGTCTGGTCGCCAACCATGGGCAGGTTGATCCGGGCGATATCGCCGAAGCCGAATGGTATGCGGGTTGGATCGCGCTTGAATTTTTGGGTGATGCCGACATCGCGCTGACCCATTTCCAGAACCTTTATGATGTCGTCCAATACCCGATCAGCCTGTCGCGCGGCTCCTACTGGGCCGGGCGTGCCAACGAGGCGCTTGGCGATCAGAAACGCGCCAAGGAATGGTACACAATCGCGGCCGAACATGCCCACACCTTCTATGGGCAGCTTGCCATCGACAAACTGGGCAGCAAGCCATCCTATTCGGTTGAACAACCCGTCCCGACCGCCGAACAACGCGCGGAATTCGAGGCACAGGAACTGACCCAGGTTGTTCGCAAGCTCGGCGCGATGGGGCTTGGCAATATTATCCGTCCGTTCATCATGGCACTGGTTTACGAACATGATGAACCGGAATACCTCGCCATGGCGACCGATCTGGCGCGTGAATATGGCCGCACCGATCTGGGCATTCTTGCCGCCAAACGCAGCATCCGGACTGGCAGTGGCTATCTCGATGCCGCCTATCCGATCCATGAACAGGTTCCGCTGGGCCGTGCACCGGATCCGGCGTTGGTCCATGCCATCATGCGTCAGGAAAGCCTGTTTAACCCGCAGGCGATATCGTCTGCTGGCGCACGTGGATTGATGCAGCTGATGCCCGCCACGGCAAAGCGCATGGCACAGTCGCTCAAGCTTGATTACGACACTGATCGCCTGATCGAGGATCCGTCCTTTAACATCGCGGTTGGCCGCGCTTATCTCAGCCGCCTTCTTGATCGTTGGGATGGTCAGGAAGTCCTGACGATTGCCAGTTACAACGCCGGACCGACCCGTGTGCGCCAATGGATCAACGAATATGGCGATCCGCGCGACCCGGATGTCGATCTGGTCGACTGGATCGAAATGATCCCCTACAGCGAAACCCGAAATTACGTTCAGCGTGTGATGGAAGGAACTTATGTCTATCGCCGGCGTTTTGCCCGGGACGAGATCGCAATGGGCCAAAGCGACGCAGCACAGGATACCGAATAAGGACAGTCGGGTTTATCTTTCGCCTGTCCTGATTTGCACCTGCGCGCAATTGCCCCATATTTGATCAACACTGCTTGTCAGAAGAGGTCAGCAATATGTCCGATAACGCACTGTCTTCCTGCCGTGCTTTTGTTTTCGATGCCTATGGCACCCTGTTTGATGTCGGCTCTGCCGTCGCCAAATTGCGCGACAGCGTCGGTGACGAGGCAGACCGCCTTTCATCCCTCTGGCGACAAAAGCAACTTGAATATACCTGGCTGCGCAGTCTGATGGGGGACTTTGCCGATTTCTGGACCGTGACCGGTGATGCGCTGGATTACGCGCTTGATCAGATTGGCAAAAAGGATCCGGTTCTGCGTGCCAAGCTGATGGAAACCTATCTGTCGCTTGATACCTTCCCGGAAGTGGTCGAAACGCTGAAGACGCTAAAAAGTCAGGGACACAAGCTTGCGATCCTGTCGAATGGTGCCAAGCATATGCTGATTTCGGCGGCCAAGTCGTCGGGCATTCTGTCGCTGTTTGATCAGATCATCTGTGTCGACGATCTTAAAACCTACAAGCCTCACCCGGATGTCTATCAGCTTGCCGTCGACAAGCTGGAAGTCGAACCGGCGGAGATTTCGTTCCAGTCGTCAAACGGCTGGGATATTGCCGGGGCCGGGCATTTCGGGTTCCGCACCGCCTGGATCAATCGCGCGCATAGCCCGGCCGAACGCCTGTCGCACACCGCCGATGTGGTGCTGAACGGCCTTGACGAGTTGCTGCCACTGGTTGGCGAACCGCAAAAGGCATAACGCCGCAGGATCAATCACGCCCAAACGTGAAAAAGGCAGGCCCGAAATCGGTGCCTGCCTTTTTTGCTTTGCTGTCGGTTTTGCGCATGGCCGGACTCGCCATCGGCAACCCGCAACACAAATCACTTAAGTGATTATTTGTTTTCTTTCTTCACGTTGGCAGCAACTACCTGCCCGGCCTGAATCACCGTCAGGCCGCCTTCATCAGCTGCACTTTCGATGCGACGGCAATGGCCCTCGATATGGGCACCCGGCTCGATGGAAAGGCTTTCGTGAAGAATATCACCGATCATGCGGGCGGTATCGGAAAGGGAAACGTCCTTTGCCCGGACCTGACCGATAACAGTGCCGCAAATGCGGATTTTGTCGGCAACGATTTCGCCGCGGACTTCGCCGCTTTGCCCGATTGTCAGGGTCCGTGTGCGAATATCGCCATTGACCGACCCATCGACCTGAACATCGGATTCCGAAATCAGATCACCCGTCACACGAAGATCGGCATTGATGACCGACAGGCCACCCTTTTTCTCGGCGCCGTGTGAACCACTTTTATTCGTTGTTTGTGTCGTCTTGCTCGCTTTTGAAAACATAACGTCCCGCCTCAATAAATTTTACAGGATTGACCGGCTTGTTATTGACCAGAACTTCATAATGCACATGGCTACCGGTACTGCGGCCCGTGCTTCCCATCAAGGCGATATGGTCCTGGTACTGCACTTCGTCGCCCTTCTTTACGAGGACCTTGTAAAGGTGGCCATAACGGGTGTGGATACCGTTTCCATGATCGATTTCCACCATTTTACCGTATTTGCCACTCCATCCGGCATGCACCACTTTACCCGGTGCAGTTGCCAAAATCGGTGTCTTGATCGGCCCGGCCAGATCAATGCCTGAATGAAAAGCCCAGCGACCATTGATCGGGTCTTTTCGTTTACCGAACGAACTCGATAGATAGTATTTCGCCGCCGGTTCACCGATCGGCGTTTTCTTTATCCGGTCATGCAGATTGGCAAGGTGATCCATGCGATCATTCAACGCCAACGCAGTATTGACAAATTCCTCGTCCTGCGGGTGTTCGGGCTCGAACGCCACGAACGGGCCGCCAACGCCCGGCTGCTCGGGCTTCATCGGCGGCAGGATGAAGGCCTCTGGTTCAAGACCGGTCATTTCAAGCACATTCTCAAGCTCGAGAATGGTGGTGTCTGCCGTCTGGGCGACCCGCTGCATCGCTTGCTGCTGAATCGAATGAAGATCAGCGATCCGCTGACGCGCTTCGCTCAGTTCACCCTGAAGCTTTTTGGACCGCTGCAACGCCTGATCACGTTCGCGCATTACCCGCGACATCACAGTTTCCACGGTCTCAAGTTCATCGCGCAAAGCAAGGTTACGGTTGGTAATCCCGTCAATCTGCCCCTGCAGCGCATTCATCTGACTATCCATCGACGTGCGCAGGGCTGAAATCTGGACTTTTTCCTTCTCGCTGGTTTCAAGCTTGGAGGTATAATCCTGTACCCGCGCCTGAAGCTGCAGGTTCTTTTCAGCCATCGACAACAGATTGCGATGGGTATCTTCCATCTGGGCGGTAATCTCGCCAAAGCGGCGCTGGCTCTCGGTAACCCGGGCGATCAGACGGTTATAGGACAGCTCGCTTCTAAAAAGCTGCTCTTCACGCATTGTAAGGCGCTGATCAAGATACCAGCTATAACCTGTGACACCGACTGTCCAGGTAATGGCTGCTACTCCGAAAGAGGCCAGAGCGACCTGCGCGTATTTTCCAAGCCGAAGCTGGTAAACGGAATCATTAGACCGGAGAAGCAACTGCCGATCCGGAAACCATTTATCCACCAACCGACGAATGCGTTCAAACGCCGACATATTCAGTGTCTAACCCCTAGTTGCCCGTATGCATCCCGGTTACCCCGGTTATGCAGAGTTTCTTTAGACCCCGCCTGAGACATTTTCGTCTTTTCTTTTACGCTACCTGTAACTCGGCCCGCAAGCAAGCCGTTAACACATCCTTAACCGCAAAATTTTCACCTTCTGCTCATATGCTGTGTTACCTATGGCCATCTATCACATCATATGCGTTTGCGGATAATGGCGTTTTCCCGATTTCTGATTACCTTTGCCGCCACCTGGTTTTATACCGGCAAAAGCCCGAAGGCACCCGGCACGGCCGGATCGTTTGCCGCCCTGCCCTTTGGCTGGCTGATCTGGGCCTATGGCGGGAACAGTGCATTGATCATTGCCAGCATCGCCGTTTTTGCCATCGGCATCTGGGTCGCCCATCTTTATAGCAACATGCTGGGCATCCATGACGCCGGCGAGATCGTCATTGATGAAGTGGTCGGTCAATGGATGTGTCTGCTTGTCGTGCCGCTTGGCGCGGTCTGGATGGATGCTGTGTGGCTGTTGATTGCCTTCTTGGCATTCCGCATATTTGACGTCATCAAGCCTTGGCCGATACGCTGGGTTGACCGGCGCGTGGGCGGCGGGTTTGGCATCATGTTTGATGATGTCCTGGCCGGCGTTTTTGCCATGATCGCCCTCGTCGGCGTTGTTCACCTGACTGGCTACCTGACTGGTACCTGATTGACGGATGATCGTGATGATGAATGACCCTGATCTTCTAAATGCCGCAAGTGCCCTGATCGCGCGCTGCAAGGCCAAGGGCGAAATGATCGCCACGGCCGAATCCTGTACTGGCGGTCTGATCACCGGCACCCTGACCGGCGTTGATGGCAGTTCATCGGTGGTCGATTGCGGCTTTGTCACCTATTCGAACGAGGCCAAACACAGCCTGATCGGCGTTGGCAATGACTTGCTCGCCGAACATGGTGCTGTCTCGGAACAAGTTGCGCGTGCCATGTGCGAAGGTGCGCTTGATCGTGCACCCAATGCCACCATCGCTATTTCTGTCACCGGCATTGCCGGTCCGGGGGGGGGCACGGATACCAAGCCGGTCGGGCTTGTTCATTTTGGCTGTGCGGCCAAGGGGCGTGAAACCATCACGACCCACACGGTCTTTCCGGGTGATCGCCATACGGTGCGCAAGGCAACGGTACTTAAGGCCTTTGCCCTGATCGAAGAAATGCTGGATCACAAGGACTAGGACTCAGGCCTGATTTTCCGATGTCGGCAAGTTCGGCTCGCCATACACTTCGCGCGCCCGGGTTTCAAACGCACCCACCATCATCTTGACCGCTTCGTTAAACACAACGCCGATCATTTTCTGCAACAGGGCTGACCGAAACTCGAAATCGACAAAGAAATCAAGCGACGTGCCGCCGTCTTCATCCTCTTCAAACACCCAATGATTGTTGAGGTACTTGAACGGCCCCTGCAGATATTCCACATCGACCCGATCCGGGCGCTGCAGCGTCACCTTGGATGTGTATTTTTCACGAAACATCTTAAAGCCGATCACAAGATCCGCCTTAAGCACATTGCCTTCACGCTTGCGCACACGCGATGCGACACACCACGGAAGGAACTCCGAATAGGAATCGATATCCGCGACAAGATCAAAGAGTTGTTCCGGCGTATAGGGCAGTTTCCTGCGCTCTGCATGCGTCGGCACGCGATATCTCCCTTGATCGTCGTGGTCTGTGGCTAAACGGCTGAAAGGATTACTGTGCCGCCGTTACGGTCTGTTCCGCCTTGGCTTTGGCTGCATCGGCGGCCGCCAGCTTCTTCTCGCGCGCTTCACGAAGCTGCTCGAAGTCGCGGTCCGCGTGATAGCTCGACCGTGTTAGCGGCGTTGCCGACACCATCAAGAAGCCCTTGCCACGTGCCATCGATGCATATTCGTTGAATTCATCAGGTGTCACAAACTTGTGGACTGGTTCGTGCTTAAGGGTCGGCTGCAGATACTGGCCAATCGTCAGGAAGTCGACATCGGCCACACGCAGGTCATCCATCACCTGTGCCAGTTCCTTGCGTTCTTCACCCAAACCAACCATCAGGCCGGATTTGGTAAAGATCGTCGGGTCAATCTGTTTGACGCGATCAAGAATACGCAGCGACTGGTAATAGCGCGCACCCGGACGGATATTGGTATAAAGCCGCGGAACCGTCTCAAGATTGTGGTTGAACACGTCCGGACGGGCCTTGGCAACGATTTCAACCGCACCGGGCTTGTCACGGAAGTCCGGGGTCAGGATTTCAATCGTGGTTTCCGGCGACTTGTGACGGATCGCCTCGATCACGCGGGCAAAATGCGCTGCCCCGCCATCGGCCAGATCATCACGGTCAACAGACGTGATCACAACATGCTTAAGCTGCATGTCGGCAACCGCCATCGCCAGGTTTTCCGGCTCGAACGGGTCAAGCGCGTTCGGCATACCGGTTTTGACGTTACAGAACGAACAAGCCCGCGTGCAGGTATCGCCCATGATCATGAAGGATGCGTGTTTCTTCTGCCAGCATTCGCCGATATTCGGGCATGCGGCTTCTTCACACACGGTATGAAGGTTCAGGCCACGCGCAAGATCGCGGGTTTCCTGATACCCCTTGGAGGTCGGAGCCTTGACCCTGATCCAGGACGGTTTGCGCCCCGATGGGCGATCTGGCCGTTTCTGTTTTTCCGGGTGACGAACGGGTTTCTGTTCGCTGGGCGCCGTCGACATAGAGTTACCTCCGAAGGATTGGACGGGCGGCAATTTGCCGCCACGCCGCGTATTTGTCAAACCGACATTCGTAAAAGGTGATCATACCGGGCATGTCCGCCCGGCACGACACAATATCTCAAGCTCTAGAAGTGGATCGCACGGCCATAGGCGTCAAGGACCGACTCATGCATCATTTCCGAAAGCGTCGGATGCGGGAAGACCGTATGCATCAGATCTTCCTCGGTCGTTTCAAGACCCATCGCAACCACAAAGCCCTGGATCAGCTCGGTCACCTCGGCACCAACCATGTGCGCACCAAGCAACTCACCGGTCTTGGCATCAAACACGGTCTTGACCAGACCTTCGGCCTCGCCAAGCGCAACCGCCTTGCCATTGCCAATGAACGGGAACTTGCCGACCTTGACCTCATAACCGGCGTCTTTGGCCTTGGCTTCGGTCAGGCCAACACTTGCGACCTGCGGATGGCAATAGGTGCAACCCGGGATCTTGCGCGGATCAAGCGGGTGAACGCCTTTGACACCGGCAATCTTTTCAATGCAGATGACACCTTCGTGCTCGGCCTTATGCGCGAGCATCGGCGGACCGGCAACGTCACCAATGGCATAGATGCCCGGTTCCGCGGTTGCCGAATATTCGTCGGTATCAATGACGTTGCGATCAACCTTGACCTTGGTGGTTTCAAGACCAAGACCTTCGGTATTGCCGATCACACCAACAGCCGAAATCACGCGATCAACGGTCAATTCCTGTTTCTTGCCGTCCTTGGTTTCCACCGTGACAACAACGTTATCGGAATTGCGCTTAAGGTTCGCGACCTTGGCTTCGGTCAGGATCTTCATCCCGTCCTTGGTCATCATCTTCTGTGCCAGGCCTGCGACTTCCTTGTCTTCAACCGGCATGATCTGCGGCATGATTTCCACCACGGTCACATCCGCACCCATGGTGTGATAGAAGCTGGCAAACTCGATCCCGATGGCACCGGACCCCACAACAACAAGGCTTTTGGGCATCTTGTCAGGCGTCATCGCCTTTTTGTAGTCCCAGACAACCTTGCCGTCGGCCTCAAGGCCCGGCAGTGAACGGGCGCGCGCACCGGTCGCGATGATATAATTCTTCGCGGTATAGGTGCCCTTGTCCTTGCCTTCGACCACGATCTTTTTCGGGCCGTCGAACTTGGCTTCACCGTTGATCACGGTCACCTTGTTCTTTTTCAGCAAATGACCAACACCACCGGCAAGCTGCTTGGACACGCCGCGAGAACGCTGGATCACCGCATCCAGATCAAAGGACGGCTTTTCACATGAAAGGCCATAATCCTTTGCGTGGTGCATGTTGCGATAAACTTCGGCCGAACGCAGCAACGCCTTGGTCGGGATGCAGCCCCAGTTCAGGCAAATACCGCCAACATGTTCACGTTCGACAACGGCCGTTTTCAGGCCAAGCTGGGCCGCACGGATTGCGGTTACATAACCACCCGGGCCTGCGCCAATCACGATTACGTCGAAATTGTTATCCGCCATCGTAGGATCTCCTTCGCCTGCCCATTAATGGTTACAGGTCTTTTAAATTCAAATGCTTGCGGGGACTTATTAAAGCCCCCGCGCAACTTTGGACCCTAGAGCAACATGCTCAGCGGATCTTCAATAAGCTTTTTGAATTCGGCCATGAATTCCGCACCGACTGCGCCATCGACCGCGCGATGGTCAACAGAAAGGGTGCAGGTCATGACAGTGGCGATTGCCAGTGCACCGTCCTTGACGACCGGGCGCTGTTCACCCGCACCAACTGCAAGGATGCAGCCCTGCGGCGGATTGATAATCGCCGAGAAGTCCTTGATGCCGAACATGCCCAGATTGGATACCGAGAAAGTCCCGCCCTGATAATCTTCCGGCTTCAGTTTGCCGTCACGCGCCTTGCCAGCCAGTGCCTTCATCTCGCCTGAGATTTCAGCAAGGCCTTTCGAACCGGCATCACGCACCACAGGCGTGATCAGGCCACCTTCGATGGCAACCGCCACCGAGATATCCTGTTTCTTGCACTGCAGGGTCGCCTTGTCGGTCCAGATGGAGTTCGCAGCCGGAACCTTTTTCAGCGCCAGCGAAACCGCACGGATGACGAAATCATTGACCGAAATCTTGACACCCTCGCCCGCCTTTTCATTCAGCTGCTTGCGGGTGGCCAACAGATTATCAAGCTCGCAGTCCACCGTCAGGTAGAAGTGCGGAACCTGCTGCTTGGATTCGGTCAGGCGACGCGCGATGGTTTTGCGCATGCCGCTGTTCGGAATTTCTTCGTATTCCGGAAGACCGGTAAGATCCGGGTTCCAGCCAGATGCGGCCGGTGCACTTGCTGCTGCCGGTGCATCCGATTTCTTGTCTTCGGACGATGCCGATTTTTCGGCCGGTTTAGACGACAGAGCCGCTTCGATGTCGCGTTTCACGATACGACCACGCGGGCCCGAACCGGAAACGTCGGAAAGCTCGACACCTTCGTTGGCGGCAATACGACGCGCAAGCGGGCTTGCCTTGATGCGTTTGCCACCGGAAACCGGTGCGGCCGGTGCCGGTTTGTCGTCACCAGAAGCCGATTTTTCGGCTGCGGCAGGTGCTTTTTCCTCTTTGGCGTCGTCTTTGGCCGGGGCGCTTTCGCCGCCGCCAGTGCTCGCTGCCGAGGTATCCGCACCCTCAAGCGCGCTTTCGTCTTCGTCTTCTTCCAAAAGCAACGCGATAACTTCGTTTACCGCAACGTTTTCGCTGCCTTCGGAAACAAGGATTTTACCGATCTTGCCTTCGTCGACGGCTTCGACTTCCATCGTGGCTTTGTCGGTTTCGATTTCGGCGATGACGTCACCCGATTCAACGGTGTCGCCTTCCTTGACGTGCCATTTCGCCAAGGTGCCTTCGGTCATGGTCGGCGACAAGGCCGGCATCAATACTTTTACAGGCATGAACGCATTCTCCCGGTAACGGGGCGGCGCGGTATAACCCGCGACCAGCCCCTGTCCGTCTTACTTAGCGATAGCAAACGGCCTTGGCCGCGGCGACGATGTGGCTGTCTTGGGCAAGCGCAAGCTTTTCCAGATTGGCAGCATACGGCATCGGAACGTCTTCGCCGGTTACACGGGCAACCGGTGCATCGAGGTAATCAAATGCATGTTCCATCGCAACAGACGCGATTTCCGCACCAATACCCGAGAAGTGCCAGCCTTCCTCAACAGTCACCAGACGGTTGGTCTTCATGACCGAACGCACGATGGTGTTCACATCCAGCGGACGGATGGTGCGCAGGTTGATGACCTCTGCCGAGATGCCCTGCTCTGCCAGTTGCTCGGCCGCCTTAAGCGCCTTGCCCACCATGATCGAGAAAGCAACGATGGTGACATCGGTCCCTTCGCGTTCGATCTTGGCCTGACCAATCGGCAGAACGAAATCATCATCATCAGGCACTTCGAAGCTCTGACCGTACATGATTTCGTTTTCAAGGAAGACAATCGGGTTCGGGTCGCGAATAGCCGCCTTCAGAAGGCCTTTGGCGTCTGCTGCCGACCACGGTGCAACAACCTTAAGACCCGGGCAATGTGCATACCAGGATGCATAGCACTGCGAGTGCTGGGCACCGACGCGCGATGCAGCACCGTTCGGGCCACGGAACACGATCGGGCAACCAAGCTGGCCACCGGACATATACAGCGTCTTCGCAGCAGAGTTGATGATCTGGTCAATCGCCTGCATTGCGAAGTTAAAGGTCATGAATTCCAGAACCGGTTTAAGCCCCATAAAGGCCGAACCGGTTGCAAGGCCGGTAAAGCCATGCTCGGTGATCGGCGTATCAATCACGCGCTTGTCACCAAATTCTGCCAGCAGCCCCTGGGTAACCTTGTAGGCCCCTTCGTACTGCGCGACTTCCTCGCCCATGACGAAGACGCTTTCGTCAGAACGCATTTCTTCGGCCATTGCATCACGCAGGGCTTCACGAACGGTCTGGGTTTTAAAGCTGGTATAGGTCTTTTCGTCCTGGGTCGCGTTCATCACGCTCATTGCGCGCGGCTCAGCATCAGAACGTTCAATCGCACCACTGGCAGAAACCGGTGCGGCATTCGAAGATGCCGATGCCGGGGCTTTGTCAGATGATTCTTCCTTGGAAGATTCTTCTTCTTTTGCCGGTGCGGCGTCTTTCTTGGGTTCAGAGGACGCAGAAACGTTATCAAGTGCTGACGCGTCTTCGTCTTCTTCAAGGATATAGGCAATCACCTGATTAACCGCGACATTCTCGGTACCGGCTTCGATAACGAGCTTACCAATGGTGCCCTCGTCTACGGCCTCGACTTCCATCGTGGCTTTGTCGGTTTCGATTTCTGCGATCACGTCACCGGATGCGACAGTGTCGCCTTCCTTGACGTTCCATTTGGCAAGTGTGCCTTCGGTCATGGTCGGCGACAGGGCCGGCATCAAAACTTCAATCGGCATTGTTCCCTCTCTCCCGGGAAATATCGTTCAAAAGCGGTTCGCAGAGCTTGCGATCACGCGTCGATCAGAATGTCGGTAAACAGTTCGGAAACATCCGGTTCCGGGCTGTTCTGCGCGAACTCGGCCGCTTTTGCGACTTCGGCCTTAACTTCCTTGTCGATGTCTTTCAGACCGGCTTCATCAATGATGTCACCATCGATCAGGAGTTTTTTGACCATATCAATCGGATCGTGCTCTTTACGCATTTTGTCGAGCTCGTCCTTGGTACGGTATTTCGCCGGGTCGGACATGGAATGCCCGCGATAGCGATAGGTTTTCAGCTCAAGGATATAAGGCCCCTTGCCTGAACGGCAATGTTCCACAGCGCGTTCACCAGCAGCCTTGACCGCCAGAACGTCCATGCCATCTACCTGCTCACCGGGAATGCCATAGGCCTTGCCGCGTTCATACAGGTCAGGGCTCGACGAGTGACGCTGGGTCGAGGTGCCCATCGCATACTGGTTGTTCTCGATGCAATAAATCACCGGAAGCTGCCAAAGGGCTGCCATGTTGAAGGCTTCATAGACCTGACCCTGGTTGACGGCACCGTCACCCAGATAGGTCATGCAAACCTTGTTTTCACCACGGTATTTGTAGCTAAAGGCAATACCGGTTCCGAGCGGAACCTGCGCGCCCACGATACCATGACCACCATAGAAATTCTTTTCCTTGGAGAACATGTGCATCGAGCCGCCCTTACCGCGGGAATACCCGCCTTCGCGGCCAGTCAGTTCGGCCATCACACCGGCGGCATCCATGCCGGTTGCCAACATGTGCCCGTGATCGCGATAACTGGTGATAACACCGTCTTCGTCCGATGCGGCGGCCTGCATGCCGACAACAACGGCTTCCTGCCCGATATAAAGGTGGCAGAAACCGCCAATGAGACCCATGCCATACAGCTGACCGGCTTTTTCTTCAAAGCGACGGATCAGAAGCATTTCACGGTAATATTTGAGGAGATCGTCACTGCTCGCCTGATTGTCGGCGCGCGTCGTGCCGCGTTTGCGTTTTGGTGTGGTCGCCATGTTTCCTCCCGGTGGATGGCTATCGCTTAAGCATCATGTATGAGTGCTTAATTCGGTACTGGACCACCGAAATGACTACCGAAAACAGACCACAAGGGCAAGCAATCTAACCTCGATTAAACTGTTGTTTTGCAACGCACAATCACAAATAAACCTGATTTTAGTTAATCTTTGAGTTTACGCGTTTTTACAGAGTTGCAGGATTTTCAGCACCTTGGACGCCTGCTTTAAAACTCGTTCATTCCCCTGCGTCACAAATGCTATGCTTTTGCGGGGATAATACCGCATAGCAGCGCAAAACGGAAAACAACCGAAAGAATGCATTATATATCAATGACCTCTACTTGATTTGGCAAAATAGCGCCCTAAACCAGAAGTCAGTTCAAACAACGACTTACCCGTTTGCGATTATTGCTGAACACAATTCACAACCCGAAATTTCTATCAAACTGTGATCTGGTCAACAGTACAGAGCCACTTTACGCAAAGAAATGCGATTGTGATGCCAGCGGATTCTTTCGCAGCAAATCCCTCCCCCGCTCAAAGGCAGGCATGGGGCTCAGTTGGCGTCGGCTGCTGCTGCCGTGATGACATCGCTATAGCCATCATGGTGGAAGATGATCACATCGTCGGGATGGGCGACATTGAGCATTGCACGAGCCCGCTCATCAAGCAGATCCGGATCAAGGTGGCTGGCACGCAGCGAAAGCACATGCTGTTCAAGCAACTTGCGTCGTTCGGTCGTTTCTTCAAGAACCTGGGTGATCTGGCTGACCCGGTCCTGCATCGACCAATAATTCAAAAGCCCGCGTTCGCCTTCGACACTGTGGAAGATGAAATACGCCATCACGGTAAATGCGATTACCGGTGCAACGGCCTGTCTCAGGCGAAGAATAACCGGTGAACTGGACGACATTTACCCTATGCCCCTTGCACAGATGTGCGGTGTGATGACGAAATATATCATTTCGGGCGCATAACGTAAAAACAACATGCGTTATTTCCCTTGTTTAACAGTATCTTACTGTCAAACAAGCTGAAAGGCCCGGCAAGATTAGGTTTTAGCTTGCCCATATCCGGGTAAAAATAGAGTTAAACAACCGTTGCAAATTGATGCGATTACGCTCAATTCGATAATCCTGATATTCGGATTTAACAACCCTGCCTCAAACGAAACAGGCCGCCTCCCCGTCGGGAAGCGGCCTGTTGCATAATCGAAATATAATAGGCTGAATGCTTACTTTAGGATCGAACGACCCGGGAAGTGTGCACCGGCATCCAGAAGTTCCTCGATGCGGATCAGCTGATTGTATTTTGCCATACGATCCGAACGTGACAGCGAACCGGTTTTGATCTGACCACAGTTGGTGGCAACCGCCAGATCGGCAATGGTCGCATCTTCGGTCTCGCCCGAACGGTGCGACATCACAGCGGTGTAACCGGCACGGTGTGCCATCTCGACGGCTTCCAGCGTTTCCGAAAGCGTGCCGATCTGGTTCACCTTGACCAGGATCGAGTTGGCCACGCCCTTCTTGATACCATCTGCCAGACGTTTCGGGTTGGTTACAAACAGGTCATCACCAACCAGCTGGGTCTTGGTGCCGATGGCCGCCGTCAGTTCTGCCCAGCCATCCCAGTCATCTTCGGCCATGCCGTCTTCGATCGAGAAGATCGGGTATTTGCCAACAAGGTCGGCCCAGTATTTGACCATCTCGCTCGGATCAAGCGACTTGCCCTCACCGGCCAGAACGTATTTGCCGTCCTTGAAGAACTCGGTCGATGCCGCGTCAAGGGCCAGCACAACGTCTTCTTCCGGGCGATAACCAGCCGCTTCGATGGATTTCATCACATAGCTGATCGCGGCTTCCGTCGATGCGATGTTCGGCGCAAAGCCGCCCTCGTCACCAACGTTGGTGTTCAGACCATCTGCCGACAACGCCTTTTTGAGGTTGTGGAAGATTTCCGCCCCCATGCGGATCGCGTCCGAGCAGGTCTCGGCCGAAACCGGCATGATCATGAATTCCTGAACATCAATCGGGTTGTCGGCATGTTCGCCGCCATTGATGATGTTCATCATCGGTACCGGAAGCGTACGGGCAAACGATCCACCGACATAACGATAAAGCGGCAACCCGGCATCTTCAGCAGCGGCCTTGGCCGTTGCCAGCGACACGCCCAGAATGGCGTTTGCGCCGAGGCGGCCCTTGTTTTCGGTGCCATCAAGCTCGATCATGGCGTTGTCGATGGCAAGCTGGTCTTCGGCATCCATATCGACCAAAGCTTCAAAGATTTCACCGTTTACGGATGCAACCGCCTTGGTCACACCCTTGCCAAGATAACGGTCTTCCTTGTCGCGCAGCTCGACGGCTTCGTGTGCACCGGTGGATGCGCCCGACGGAACGGCAGCACGACCAAAGGCGCCATTTTCCAGGGTGACATCAACCTCGACCGTCGGGTTACCACGGCTGTCAAGAATTTCGCGGCCGCGAATATCAATAATAGCGGTCATGACAGAAACGTTCTCCTCACTGGTAGGAACCATACCTGACCATCAGGCATGCAGGTTACAGCAAAAAAGAATGCCGCCAATCACGGACTGGCGGCATTTGATATTTACGCGTCAAACATATCCAGACGAACCGGATTGGCTTTTGCCACTTTGTCCAGTTCCATCAGAACCGAAAGAACTTCGGGAAGCTTGTTTAACGGGATCTGGTTCGGGCCATCGGAAATGGCCGTCGCCGGGTTGTCGTGGGTTTCGATAAACAGTGCCGCGATACCAACCGCAACGGCCGCGCGGGCCAGAACTGGCGCGAATTCGCGCTGGCCACCTGACGAGGTGCCCTGTCCGCCCGGCTGCTGAACCGAATGGGTGGCATCGAAGACAACCGGATAGCCCTGACGGGCCATGGTGGGAAGTCCACGGAAGTCCGTGACAAGCGTGTTATAGCCAAAGCTGGTCCCACGGTCACAGAGCATGATGTTTTCATTGCCGGTCGCGGCCAGATTGTTGGCCACATTGACCATGTCCCAAGGGGCCAGGAACTGACCCTTTTTGACATTAACCGCACGGCCCGTTTTGCCAGCTGCCTGCAACAGATCGGCCTGACGGCACAGGAATGCCGGGATCTGCAGGATATCGGCAACCTCGGCCACCGCCGCACACTGATCAGGCAAATGCACGTCGGTCACAATCGGAAGCCCGGTGACTTCCTTGACCTCGGCCAGGATATCAAGGCCTTCCTTAAGGCCTACACCGCGTTTGGACGTGGTGCTGGTCCGGTTGGCCTTGTCAAACGAGCTTTTATAGACAAGCCCGATGCCAAGCCCTTCGGACAGTTCCTTAAGGGCTGTGGCCATTTCAAGGGCGTGCTGACGGCTTTCAATCGCGCATGGGCCGGCCAGAACGGCAAACGGCCTGTCATTGGCGATTTCGATATTGCCGACTTTGACGGTTTTAATTTCGGTCATTGCAAAGGCTTTCAGTCGATCACGTGTCTGTTGCACTCAGATAGTCAGGCAGGTGCGATTACACCAGACGGCTGCGTTCTTTTGCTGCCTTGATGTAGGACACAAACAGCGGATGCGGATCCAGCGGACGCGAACGCAGTTCCGGGTGGAACTGAACACCGATGAACCACGGATGATCCGGATATTCGACGATTTCCGGCAAACGACCATCCGGCGACAGCCCCGAGAATTTAAGGCCCTTCTCTTCAAGCTGGCCCATGAAGTTGACGTTCACCTCATAACGGTGGCGGTGACGTTCAAGAACGGTTTCGCTGCCATAAATCTCGCGTGCACGGGTGCCATCAACAAGTTTGCACTCGTAGTTACCCAGACGCATGGTGCCGCCCAGATCATCGTCATCCGAACGACGTTCAACCGAACCACCATCTTTCGCCCATTCGGTCATCAGACCGACAAGCGGCGTCTTGGTCGGGCCAAACTCGGACGAGGACGCATCCTTAAGCCCGGCAAGGTTGCGGGCCGCTTCAAGAACCGCCATCTGCATGCCAAAGCAAATCCCGAAATACGGAACCTTGTTTTCACGTGCATAACGGGCTGCGGCAATCTTGCCTTCGGTGCCACGCTCGCCAAAGCCGCCCGGCACCATGATTGCATCCAGCTTGGACAGGATTTCGTTGACGTTGCCTTCTTTTTCCAGCTCGTCAGACGCAATCCATTCCAGTTTGACGCGCACCTTGTTGGCGATCCCGCCATGGGTCAGTGCTTCGGTCAGCGACTTGTAGGCATCGGGAAGCTGGATGTATTTGCCAACGATACCGATGGTAACTTCACCTTCCGGGTTGCGGATGGTGTTGCAGATATCTTCCCACGGCTGCAGATCGGGTTCCTGCGCCTGCAGGCCGAAGTGATAAAGCACTTCGTTATCCAGACCATACTGGTGATAGCTGATCGGCACCTGATAGATATTGTCAACGTCATAGGCCGGAATAACTGCGGCTTCACGGACGTTACAGAAACGCGCAATCTTGCGGCGTTCATTGATCGGAATTTCGCGATCGCAACGGCAAAGAAGAATATCTGGCTGAATACCAACGCTCTGCAGTTCCTTGACCGAGTGCTGGGTCGGCTTGGTTTTAAGCTCCCCGGCAGACGAGATATAAGGAACAAGTGTCAGATGCATGAACAGCGCCCGGCCATCGCCAAGGTCGTTGCCCATCTGACGGATGGCTTCAAGGAACGGAAGACTTTCGATATCGCCAACCGTGCCGCCAATTTCGACCAGGACAAAGTCCTCGGTCGCATCCGACATCACGAATTCCTTGATCGCATCGGTGATGTGCGGAATGACCTGCACAGTCCCGCCAAGGTAATCGCCGCGACGTTCACGCGCGATCACGTTGGAATAGATACGACCGGTGGTGACGTTATCGGACCGGCGCGATGATACGCCGGTGAAACGTTCATAGTGGCCAAGATCAAGGTCGGTCTCCGCACCGTCTTCGGTCACATAGCATTCGCCATGCTGGTACGGGCTCATGGTGCCCGGATCGACGTTGATATACGGATCAAGTTTACGCAGACGAACTGTAAAGCCGCGTGCCTGCAGGGACGCCCCCAAAGCAGCGGAAGCCAGACCTTTGCCCAGCGAGGAAACCACGCCACCGGTAATAAAGATAAAACGAGTCATTATCTTGGCCTCATCTCAAAGCACAAAGCCTCGGTTCGATGCCATTCAGTGCATCACGAACCGGGGAATTCAACAATCAAAAATTGAGGCGGCAAGTTTGCCGCCTCAGGTCGTCGGTTAATTTGTTTATCGGGTCGGGGCCGCGGGACCGGTGTCCTCGGCGGGCTCAGTGACCGCGGGGGCCGGTTCCGGCGCCTGATCAAGGATCGAAGCCGGCTGGGTGTGGGTATTCGACTGAAGGGCAAGAATGATGCTGGTGATCATGAATGCGCCTGCCAGAATAGCAGTAGTACGGGTCAGCAGGTTCGCAGCGCCGCGTGAGCTCATCACGCCGAAACCACCGCCGCCGCCTCCGCCGCCGCTGTTACCGCCGATACCAAGCCCACCGCCCTCGCTGCGCTGCACGAGAATTACAGCGATCAAGCCGAGCGCAAGAAGAAGGTGGATTACCAGAATGACTGTTTGCATGGTGTCGAAACTCTTGTCCTAATCAACCGATCCAAACGCAATTCGGCCCGGATCGGGCATAAATTTGATGCGTATTTAACGCGTTTTATGGCTGTTGGCTAGACCATATTAAACAAAATCTGCACCACTATCCGTTAGGCGCAGGATTCAATAATCTGCCAGAAATCTTCAACCTTAAGGCTGGCCCCGCCGACAAGTGCACCATCGACATCTTCAACCGCCATCAATTCCTTGGCATTTGACGGCTTGACCGAACCACCATACAGAATTCGGAACTGATCACCATCCTCAAACCGTGCCATCAGACCTGCACGGATCGCAGCATGCACTTCGGCAACTTCTTCGACACTGGCAGTACGGCCCGTGCCAATCGCCCAGACCGGCTCATAGGCAACGACTGTGTTTTTCGCCGTCGCCCCATCCGGAAGCGATACCGCCACCTGCCCGTTCACCACCGGCAACGTCGCACCAAGATCGCGTTCTTCCTCGGTCTCGCCAACGCAAACCACCGCGATCAGACCGGCATCATGGGCCGCAATCGCCTTTTTGCGAATGTCGGTTGAGCTTTCCCCGTGATCGGCACGGCGCTCGGAATGGCCGACCAGAACATATTGCGCTCCGATATCGGCCAGCATCGGTGCGGCCAGATCACCGGTATGCGCTCCCGAAATCGCGACATGGCAATCCTGACCGCCAACCGCAACCACACTGCCATGTGTCACACCGACAACATCCGAAAGCAGCGTCGCAGGCGGGCAGACAAGAATATCGCAACCAAGCGCCCCTTTTTCAGACGCCTTTGCCGCCAGGCTTGATGCCAGCGCAAGACCGTCTGCACGCAAACAGTTCATTTTCCAGTTTCCGGCAATCAGGGGACGGCGTTGGGTCATGGGAGCTACCTCGTGATGATCAGGTTCACATTTTGTCCGTGCAGTGTCCGTGTTTCAAGACCATAACAGCCGGTTTTCGGTTGATACGATTTGTTACAGGACCTGTTTCGACGCGGGTTTTAGCATGCCATGCCACCGGGGCCAAGTACCCGAAAACGCCCGATCACGTATTTAGGATGTGATTGCAGTCATCTTCTATACAATCGCCTGTTGCCGCTGATAACACTCGCCATTAAGATGCGCGGCAAATTTGCTCGGGCCTTTTCCTCTATCGCATCGCCCGGGCGACCATAATGAAACGACGTCAAAGTCTGATTTTGGCGTCAAACCACGGATTGTTAGGCTTATCATATGCTTGCTGGCATTCGCACATTTTCGAAATCAATCTTCGCCAAGATCATCTTTGGCGTGATTGCACTGAGCTTCGTGATCTGGGGCCTGAACGCATCGATGCTCAATCTGGGCACTTCGCGTGAAGTTGCCGAAATCGGCAGCCAGAAAATCACCCCGGTCGAACTGGATCGCGCCTTCCAGCGTAGCGTGCAGAATATGCAAAACATGTTCGGACCGAACTTCAACCAGCAGCAGGCCATTCAGATGGGCCTTCTGAACAATACGGTGCAGTCGCTCGTATCCCAGAAGATCCTGCGTGAAGATGCCAAAAACATCGGTATCGGCATCAGCGACGAAGCCGTCCGCGATCAGATCTTCTCGTCTGACAGCTTCAAGGATCCGACCACCGGCCAGTTCAGCCGTGACCGCTTCCTGCAGGCCCTGTATCAGGCTGGCTATACCGAAAACGAATTCATCAACGGTGTCCGTGGTGACATGATGAGCCAGCAGGTTGTCAGCAGCCTGACCAACCCGGCAACGGTGCCAGACATCATGGCGCGTCAGATCGTCGCTTACCGCAATGAACAGCGCAGCGGTTCGTTCTTTACGCTCAACAAGGATGAATTCGCTGACATTCCGGTTGCTGATGACGCAACCCTGCGTGCTTATCACGAAGAAAACGCCGCCCAGTTCACCGCGCCGGAAAGCCGCAATGTCACCCTTGCAACGCTGAGTGCCGCTGACCTGATTTCGACCGTCACCGTAACCGAAGATGAAATCGCGGATGCCTACGCACAGCGTCAGGCAGAATTCCAGACCCCGGAAAAACGCACGGTCGAACAAATCCTGTTTTCGCCGAACGAAGAACAGACCGCCCGTGAAGCCTATAAACGCCTGCAGGAAGGTGCGGACTTCATGACGGTCGCCAAGGAAGACGCCAACATGGACGAAGCCATGGTCAAACTTGGCCAGTTCACCGCAAATGACATCCTGCCGGATCTCAGCGATGCGACCTTCTCGCTTGACGAAGGCGGCATCTCCGAGCCGGTTGAAACCGCCCTTGGCTGGCACATCATTCGCGTATCCTCGATCACCCCGGGCAGCACGCAAAGCCTCGATGAAGTCCGCGACATCATTGTTGACGGCCTCAAACAGTTCAAAGCCGAAGACGCCATCTATGATCTGGCGGCCACCTTTGACGAAGAACTCGGTGCCGGCACCCCGATCGAAGATGCCGCACGCGATGTTGGCGCAAAGACCTACAAGCTTGACGGCGTTGTCCGCGGCGAAGGTCTTGCAGGTCAGGATGTCGATGGTGCCGATGAAATCAACGCCAAGATTTTCGAGCTCGAAAATGGCGAGGAAAGCTTCCTCGAAGAAACCGCTTCGGGCACGCGCTATGTCGTTCGTGTTGAAAACGTAACCCCGTCGGCGCTCCGTCCGTTTGACGAAGTTCGCGACGAAGTTGTCGCCGCATGGACCGCCGAAGAACGCCAACGCCTGATGATGGAAAAGGCCGAAGAACTGGCTGGCAACATCAACACATCCGGTGCTGATCTCGCAACCCTCGCCTCCGAAGACGGGGCAGACGTTCGTGAAACCGGCCTGACCCGTCGTACCGGCCGTGGTCTTGCAGATGACGTCAACCCGGCGATTGCCGCGGCCCTCTTCACCCTTGAAGACGGCAAGGCCAAAGCCGTCCAGACCGGCGAAGAGGTCATGATCGTCAAGCTTGATGAAATTCAGGCCGCCGACATCAACACCGCCGATGCCGCACCGGTAAATGACGAGCTCAAGGAAGCCCTTAACGAGGACATCCTTGCGCAGTATCTCAACTACCTGAACGAGGAAATCTCGGTCAGCGTCAATAACAGCGTGATCAACGAGCTTTATCAGCCGACGGCTGCAAACTGATACACATCCAGGGGCGACCGGAAAATCCGGTCGCCCTTTTTCTATCTCAAAGACGCCATCGCCAAACCGACCAAGCCCAACCAGCGGACAAATCATGGAAATCAAACCGGATTTCACCAGTTTCAAGCAAAACTACGACAACGGCATTTCGCAGGTTCTCTGGACCGCGCTGACCGCCGATCTTGATACGCCGGTCTCGGCCTTTCTCAAGATCGCCGAAGGCATGCCAAACACCTATTTGCTTGAATCTGTTGAAGGCGGATCGGTCCGCGGGCGCTATTCCTTCCTCGGTCTCAAGCCCGATCTGATCTGGCGCTGTTTTGGCAACAAGGCCGAACTCAACCGACGCGCCATGGCTGATGCCGACGCCTTCGTGGCCGAGGATGACGCCCCGCTCGAAAGCCTCAAGAAACTGATCGCCGAAAGCCATATCGAACTGCCCGACAACCTGCCGCCGATGAGTGCCGGTCTGGTCGGCTATATGGGTTACGACACCGTCCGCCTGATGGAAAAGCTTCCTGACAGCAACAAGGACGAACTTGATGTCCCGGATGGCATTTTCATCCGCCCGACCGTGACGGCAAGTTTTGACACCATCGAAGACACGGTTACCGTGGTGACGCCCGTGCGTCCGCAAAGCGGCATTTCGGCCGATGCGGCCTATGATCTGGCCTGCGCACGGGTTAATGACGTGGTCCAACAGTTCCAGCGCAATCTGTTTATCGACCGCCGGTCCAAATCCGTGCCTGATACCCTGCCCGATCCTGCGGTCAGCGTGACCGAGGCCGGATTCCACGACATGGTCGAAAAGGCCAAGGATTATATTCGCGCTGGCGATATCTTTCAGGTGGTCCTGTCGCAACGCTACACGCTGCCCTATCAGTTGCCACCCTTCGCCTTTTACCGCGCATTGCGTCGGATCAATCCGTCGCCCTTCATGTTCTATCTCGATATCGGCGGATTTCAGGTCGTCGGGGCCAGCCCGGAAATCCTGGTGCGGCTCCGCGACGGCGAAGTCACCATTCGCCCTATTGCCGGCACCCGTCGGCGCGGCAAAACGCCTGATGACGACAAAGTCATGGCCCAAGACCTGCTCGACGATCCCAAGGAACGCTCAGAACATCTGATGCTGCTCGACCTTGGCCGCAATGATGTCGGGCGCGTTTCCAAACCGGGCACAGTGCGCGTCACCGACCGCGAAAAGATCGAATATTATTCCCACGTCATGCATGTCGTCTCAAACGTCGTCGGCCAGATTGACGAAACAAAATATGACGCCATGGACGCGCTCAAGGCAGGCTTCCCCGCCGGAACCGTTTCAGGCGCGCCCAAAGTCCGCGCCATGGAAATCATCGATGAACTGGAATCGGTGCGTCGCGGCATCTATGCCGGGTGTATCGGCTATATCTCGGCCGACGGCTCGATGGATACCTGCATCGCGCTGCGCACCGCCGTCATCAAGGACGAGAAAATCCACATTCAGGCCGGTGCCGGTGTCGTCGTCGACAGCAAACCGGAACTCGAACACAAGGAATGCCAGAACAAGGCCGGCGCCCTCATGGCCGCCGCCCGCGAAGCCCATCGCTTCGCCTGATCTTCGACCGCGCAAACAAAAAGGGCTGCAGAATGACTGCAGCCCTTTTTCATATCCGCCAGGTCAACCTAGCCCGTCACACTTCGCATCGACCGGCGCAGCACATCCGTAATCGGTACGAGCACAAAGCCCTTGGCCTGAATTTCGGGAATCCATTTGCTAAGCGCGCCAAGCGTCAGGTCGCGTGGATGGCCGATGGCGATGGCAAAGCCCTGCTTGCGGGCGACATTTTCGGTGCGGGCCAGCATATCGGCGATCTTGGCTGCATCATCGGCATCGTCAATAAAGATATCGCGGGTAATCGCCGGTACGCCAAAACTGCTGGCGGTCGAATAGCCGACCGATTTCGCACTGGTGCGGCTATCAAGGAACATCAGGCCGCGTGATTTCATCACTTCCATGACGATTTTCATGCGTTCCGGATCGGCGGTAAACTTGCTGCCCATGTGATTATTCACACCGACATAGCCATCAAAACGATCCAGCATCCAGGTCATTTCATTAAGGATCGTCTGGCGGTCATAGCTTGCCAGCAAGGCATGCGGCCCCGGATCAACCGATGCGGATGACGGCTCCATCGGCATATGCAACATCACTTCGTGACCGGCCTTGCGCGCGGCATTGACCTGTGCCTGCAAATCACGGGCATAGGGCAGATAGGAAATCGTGATCGGCCCCGGCAGATCGACCGTCTTGGCGGTGCGCGGCTGATCAAGGCCGGCATCATCAATCACAATCGCAATCACCGGCTTGTCGCCAGTATCCTGTGTCAGCGCGGCATATTTCTGCCACGGCTGATTTGTCGGGGCAACGGTTGCGACCGGAACATCATTGCCGCTATCGCCGGGAAGGATCTCTCCGCCCTGGGCTGGTTTGCGCGCGGCCGGTGCCGGCACAAAGTCCGTCAGTCCCTGCCCGCCTTGCCCGGTGGATCGCGTCGTTTCGTTATTTTCGCCGACAAGATATCCCGTACGTCCGCGTTCGGAAACATTGGCATTTTCCGAAAGCCTGTAATCCTTGCGAAGCTTCGGGGTCGGCTCCGGCTCTGCCAGGGCATAATTCGGTGCGCCTTGATCCGCTGCGCGGCCAAATTCATCCGACGCACGATCAAGTTCAAGCATGCTGCCAACGGCAATAATGGCCGACAGCGTACCCGCAACAAAAGCCCCGCCCAACATCAGGCGGCCAATACCGCCCGATTTCCTTTTCGGGGCGGTCTTTTTACGAGTGGATTTCTTGGGTGCCGCCTTTTTACGTTTGGCGGTCGTTGCCCGGGTTGCCCGGCGTGCCACGCTGTGGTCTCCAGTATTCGTTGGCTGGGATGCTCGTAGCGACCAAACACACGGTTTGGCCCCTTCCCATATGGTGATTATATACCGATCAAGTCGGTTTGTGTTTTCACGTTTTTAAAACAGTTCTGGTTAGCGCACGGTTAAAGGATCATTTACGCGATGATCAAAGACACCCCGGTCGCAAAAAACCCTTGCTCTGCTTCTGCTTGACGTAGCGACACGGGCGTTTATTCTCTGCCGACCTTAATGTAGACAGGCCCATCCGACGATGTATCTCCTCATCGACAATTACGACAGTTTCACATTCAATCTGTGGCACTATCTGCGCGAACTCGGCCCAGAGGTCGAAGTGCGCCGCAATGACGAGGTTACCGTCAATGAGGCTATGGCACTCAATCCCGAGGGCATTGTCATTTCCCCCGGCCCGTGTGACCCGGAACGGGCGGGCATTTGCCTTGATTTGATCAAGGCCGCGGCAGGCAAGGTCAAATTGCTCGGTGTGTGTCTGGGGCATCAATCCATCGGTCAGGCCTTTGGCGGCAAGGTGGTCCGTGCGCCCGAATGCATGCATGGCAAAACCGATGCAATGAAACATGCAGGCGCAAGCGTTTTTAAAGGCCTGCCCAGCCCGTTTGAGGCCACCCGTTATCATTCATTGGTGATTGAACGCGAAACTTTGCCCGACAGCCTTGAAATAACGGCCGAAAGCGGAGATGGTCTGATTATGGGCGTGCGTCACAAGACCCATCAAATTCATGGTGTCCAGTTCCATCCCGAAAGTATCGCTTCGGAACATGGCCACGCCCTGCTTAAGAATTTTATCGACTATACCGGCGCGTAAACCGCACCGGACCGCAAACCAAGGAAGACCCGATGTCGACTGATCATGATCTGAAGCCAATTCTGGCCAAAGTCGCAGATGGCGAAAAACTGACCGAAAGCATGGCCGAGGCGGCCTTTAACGTGCTGATGTCCGGTCAGGCAACGCCATCGCAAATGGGGGCTTTCCTGATGGGGTTGCGCCTGCGCGGTGAAACCGTCGATGAAATTACCGGTGCGGCCCGTGTCATGCGCGAAAAGGCAACCGGCATCATTGCCCCGGAAAACGCGGTCGATACCTGCGGCACCGGTGGTGATGGCAGTGGCACCTATAACATCTCGACCGGGGCGGCGATTGTTGCCGCCGCCGCCGGTGCCACCGTTGCCAAGCACGGCAACCGTGCGGCTTCGTCCAAATCCGGGTCTGCGGATGTTTTGATGGCGCTGGGCGTTAATCTTGACGCGGATATGAAGCTTCTGGAAAAGGCGCTGCGCGATATCAATCTTTGCTTCATGATGGCGACCCGCCACCATTCGGCGATGCGCCATGTCATGCCGACCCGTGTTGAAATGGGCACGCGCACCATCTTTAACCTGCTCGGCCCACTCGCCAACCCGGCCAAGACCAAACGCCAGGTTCTTGGCGTTTTTGCCAAACAGTGGGTCGAACCGATTGCGCATGTGCTCAACCGTCTGGGATCGGTCCATGCCTGGGTTGTGCACGGTCACAGCGGCCTTGATGAAATCTCGACCACCGGACCGACCTATGTCGCCGAGGTCAAGGATGGCAAGGTCACCACATTTGAAATCAGCCCAAGTGACTTCGGCCTCGAAACCGTAACCCTTGACGATCTCAAGGGCGGTGATGCCGATGTCAATGCCAAGGCCATTCTTGATCTGCTGGCTGCCCAAAAAGGGGCCTATCGCGACATCGTTTTGATGAATGCCGGTGCGGCCCTTGTGGTTACCGGGATTGCCAGCGATCTGGCCGATGGCATCAAAAAGGCATCCGAGGCGATTGATAGCGGCAAGGCCGCCGAAACCCTGCAAGGCCTTGTGACAATCACCAACGAAGGAACCCCGGCGTGAGCGACGTACTAGCCAAAATCTGCAATGACAAACGCGATCACGTTGCGGCCTGCAAGGCGCGCAAGACGCTCGCCACCCTCGAGGCCGAGGCAAAGGAACAATCCGCCCCGCGTGGCTTTATCAAGGCGCTTGAAGCCAGTGTTGCCGATGGCCGTTATGGCCTGATTGCCGAAATCAAGAAGGCATCCCCCTCCAAGGGTCTGATCCGCCCGGACTTCAATCCGCCGGAACTCGCCAAGGCCTATAAGGCGGGCGGCGCAAGCTGCCTGTCTGTTCTGACCGACATCCCCTATTTTCAGGGCGATGACAGCTATCTGGTCGCAGCCCGTGCAGCGGTCGATCTTCCGGCCCTTCGCAAGGACTTCATGGTTGATCCCTACCAGATCACCGAGGCACGTGCGCTTGGCGCTGATTGCATCCTTCTGATCATGGCAGCCCTTGAAGATAGCTTGGCGGCCGAACTTGAAGATGCCGCGCACAGCCTTGGCATGGATGTTTTGATCGAGGTGCACAACGCCCCGGAACTCGAACGCGCGCTCAAGCTCAAATCGCGCCTTGTGGGCATTAATAACCGCAACCTCAAAACCATGGAAACCAGCCTCACCACGACCGAGGAACTGGCAGGCATGGTCGGCGATGATCGGTTGCTGGTGGCCGAAAGCGGTCTGTTTACCCCGGATGATCTTGCCCGCATGGCAAAGGTCGGCGCTGAGTGTTTCCTGATCGGTGAAAGCCTGATGCGCCAGGACGACGTCGCAACCGCCACCCGCAACCTTCTGGGCCTTGCGGCCTGATCAATACTGGACTGAACCAATGGCAGACAAGCTTTCCCATATTGATGCCGGTGGCAACGCGGTGATGGTCGATATTTCGGCCAAGGCAGAAACCGCGCGCACCGCCATTGCCAAGGCACGGGTTCTGATGTCTTCCGAAACGGCAAAGCTGATTGCGGATCGCGGTCATAAAAAGGGCGACGTTCTTGGCATCGCCCAGCTTGCCGGGATCATGGGGGCGAAAAAAACCCCCGATCTGATCCCGCTGTGTCACCCCCTGCCCCTGACCTCGGTCACCGTGGATCTGGAACTCGCCAGCGACGCCGATGCCGTCGATATCACCGCCACCTGCAAGACAACCGGCAAGACCGGGGTCGAGATGGAAGCCCTCACCGCTGCCTCGGTCGCGGCACTCACGGTTTTTGACATGTGCAAGGCGGTTGATAAAAGTATGAGGATTACCGATTTGCGGGTCACCCGAAAAGAAGGTGGCAAATCGGGGACGTTCGTCGCGGACTAGATTCCGTCCTGTCCGGCACGGCCACTATTCACATTTTTTGAACGGTTGCGCTGATTATTCGATTTTATCGTTTAATCGCACAGAGCCGCTTGACCCGCGAAAAGAACTAAAGTAGAACATTTATGTATCCTTTTTGTTCTTTTTACAGGTTCGGGAAATATCATGCTGACGCGCAAGCAATATGAGTTGCTGGTCTATATAGACAATTACCTTCGCGATCACGGGATTTCGCCCTCTTTCGATGAAATGAAAGAGGCCCTGAACCTTAAATCCAAATCCGGCATTCACCGCCTGATCACAGGCCTTGAGGAACGCGGCTTTATCCGCCGCCTTGCGCACCGTGCACGCGCGCTTGAGGTGGTTCGACTTCCGGAAAATAGCGATGATGACGCCCCGGAAACGCCAAGCAATGTGACATCACTTGCCAGTGTGCGAAAGGCCGCTCACCGGCCAACCACGGTGCCAACCGCCTTCTCGGAAGCCGGGGAATCCGTTGGCTTACCACTCTATGGCCGGATTGCTGCCGGTACACCGATCGAGGCCCTTCGCGATCAAACGACCATGGTACAGGTCCCCGCCGCCCTGCTTGGTGCCGGTGATCACTATGCGCTTGAAGTATCGGGGGATTCGATGATTGATGCCGGCATTCTGGATGGTGACACGGTCCTGATCCAGCGCTGTGAACAGGCCCATGACGGCACCATTGTCGTGGCCCTTGTCGATGACGCCGAAGCCACGCTTAAGCGCCTGAAGCGTGGCCGTGGTGAAGTTCTTCTCGAACCGGCCAACGCGCGCTATGAAACCCGCGCCTTGTCGCCGGACCGTGTGCGCATTCAGGGCCGTCTGGTCGGGCTGCTGCGTCAGTACTGATTGCTTGCGCGAAGTTATCAACCTCAAACGCCCGGTGCACACGCCCGGGCGTTTTTGTTTTGAGTGCGATCAGGTTCTTAGCGCCCTGCTCTGCCGCCGATGATGATCCAGGGCCAATTGCCGGTTTCCGCACGGACGGTATTGATGACAGGATTTTGGCCAGCCTCAGACGGCAGTTTGATTGCAACACCACCCTGCCACCACAGAACGTCATCATCAATGACAGTGCGCACGCCAGAGGCCTGACAGGTGGTGGGCAAGTCGGTTTTCAGGCTGACAATGATATCAGCATTGCGGCAGGCATAAAACGGATTGGCAATACGGCTTGCGACAATGATCCGCGATGGAAGAGTGTTAGCGCTAACACCTATGGAGCACGGGTCGTTCTGGCAGGCCTGTACGCGGCTTGGTTCCTGTTCGGGACGAATACCAAAGCGGCTCATCCAGATGCCTTTTTGAAAGTCATTCAGCCGCGATGAGGTATGCAGGATACCGGCATCGGGATCATAGATCGCCCAGCTTTCGCGGTCGCCCGATATCAGGATTTCGGGTTCTTTGTGCAGCACCTGAAAGATGATGGCGGCAAAAATCACCGGAAGGACCGGCACGACCATCACCTTGTCACGCCAGATGACGATCCAGGCCAAGGCAAACAGCCCCAAGGCAACCGCCAGCATATCAAGGCCCGAGACATACCAAAGCCCCCAGTCCTGTGCGGCAACCAGTTCGGCTGTTTCCAATAACACCGTCAAACCGGGCTTCATCGCGGACAGTGAGAGCCCCGATAACCCAATCGGCACAAGCGCCAGCGTTGCGACAATCCATGGCATGACCCAGAATGCCATGACCGGAATGGCGACCAGATTGGCGAGTACGCCCAGCATCGAAATACGGCCAAAATGATAGCCGATGATCGGAGCGGTCACGGCCGTCACAATCAAACTGGTCAGCAGCAACCCGGCAAGGTAAAGACCGGCACGCTCATACCATGACAGCATCCCCTGTCGATCCAGCCAGCGCCGCCCCGGCCCGTCATAAAACGCAACAAGTGCGCCGACAGCGGCAAAGGAGAGCTGGAAACTGGCCCCAAGTGCCGCATCGGGCCGAAGGATCAAAACAATGATCGCGGCAACACCCACAAGGCGCAGCGATATGGCACGGCGATCCAGCAGGAGTGCCAGCCAAACCACAAGCAACATGACAAAGGCGCGCTGGGTCGGGATGGTCGCCCCGGATAATCCGAGATAGACAAGCCCCGCCAGCATGGCCGCCATCGCCGCCCATTTCTTGATCGGATAGCGCAAGGCTATTTGAGGAATGGCGGCCAACCCGAACCGGATCAGGAAAAACACCGTCCCGCACAGCAACCCCATATGCAGACCGGAAATCGCCAACAAATGCGCAAGCCCGGATTTGCGAAGGTTATCGGCAATATCCGGGGCAACCTCGCCGCGCTCGCCAATTATCAGCGCCTTGCCAATGCCGGTTTCGGGACCTGTCATCTCATCGCTGATGACAGCTGAGATATATTGACGTGCCTTTTCAATATCCCCCAGCAATGCATTGTTATTTATATCTTTTTGAGTTTCCAGAACTTCGAATTGTCGCCCAAAGACAAAGCCGGATGCGGCAATATCGCTGAAATACAGGCTGCGTGAAAAATCCGGGTCGCCGGGAACGGCAGGTGCGCGCAATGGAAAAAGGCGTGCGTTCGCGCGGATCTGATCACCAATAGAAAGCGCACTATCACCCAAGAAACTTAGCCTTACATTCCAGTCCAATTGGTCTTGGGCAATACCGACAATCTCGGACGGTTGTACGGTGGCGCGGATGCGTGCGTTCCGTGGTTCCAGGGAAATGATGGTGCCTGTGACCTCGGACGTATACAGCATTTTTGTCGGGATATTATCCGGGCCCAGTTCGGTATGGATGGCACTTGTCAGGGCCCCGAAAGCCAGGCTGGCAAGCAGTTGAAACGCGAAGGCCAGAGTGGCAACCCGCCGCGACATCCAGAAACCGCAGCACAACAGAATCACCGCCAGACCAATTTGACCAAGCCCGATACGCGCAGGGAGCAAGAAATACGCAGCACAGCCCAACCCAAAGAAGATAACCGAGGACAGAAACCATTTATTTCTTTGGCTTGTTACAACAAAATCAATTTGTGAGAAAACCCCCACAAACAATTGTTTCAATTTAATTTTACCTGCCGCCATACGACGAATGTCCAATAGCCCGCCTGCCGCATTGTTTCTATCTAACATCCGCTGTGGTGCAACAGCGTGTCATTTGTGCTATAGCCTGCACGCCAAAAGTCCTCAGGACAAGCGACAACATCCAAATAACGGATAGATTGAATGACGGTTGTTACCCGTTTTGCCCCGTCTCCGACCGGGTTTCTGCATATCGGCGGCGCACGCACCGCACTTTATAACTGGCTGTATGCCAAACATACCGGTGGCAAGTTCTTGCTCCGGATCGAGGATACCGACCGTGAACGTTCAACGCCCGAGGCGGTAGACGCCATTTTTGACGGCTTGAACTGGCTTGGCCTGACCGCAGACGAAGAGCCGACTTTCCAGTTTGCCCGTCGCGACCGCCATGCAGAAGTCGCCCAACAGCTTCTTGATGCCGGGAAAGCGTATTATTGCTATTGCTCCCCCGAGGAGTTGACCGCCATGCGCGAGAAAGCCCGCGCAGAAGGTCGTCCGATGAAATATGACGGTACCTGGCGCGATCGCGACCCGTCCGAGGCGCCAGAAGGTGTCAAACCGGTAGTCCGCGTCAAGGCCCCGCAAGAAGGCGATGCCGTGATCCATGATCAGGTGCAGGGCGAAGTTCGCGTCGGCAACGAGCAGCTTGACGATTATGTCATCCTGCGCGGCGATGGCACGCCGACCTACATGCTGTCAGTAGTGGTTGATGACCATGACATGGGTGTTACCAACGTGATCCGTGGTGACGATCACCTGACCAACGCATTCCGCCAGAAAGTCATCTATGATGCCATGGGTTGGGATGTCCCGACCTTTGCGCATATCCCGCTGATCCATGGTCCGGATGGCGCCAAGCTGTCAAAACGCCATGGTGCGCTGGGTGTTGATGCCTATCGCGATGAAATGGGCTTCCTGCCCGAGGCATTGAACAACTATCTTCTGCGTCTTGGCTGGGGCCATGGCGATGACGAAGTTATTTCGACCGAGCAGGCGATTGAATGGTTTGACATCACCGATGTCGGCAAAGGGGCTGCACGCTTTGATTTTGCAAAGCTGACCAACCTTAATGGCATCTACCTGCGTCAGGCCGATGACAAACGCCTTGCAGACGAGGTTTCCCCGCTGATTGCCAAGAAAATTGGCGTTGAGGCGCTTGATGCATCGCAAAAAGAAATCTTGATCAACGGCATGGCAGGCCTTAAAGAAAGGGCCAAGACTCTTATCGAGCTCGCCGACTCTTCTGCCTTCTACGTTACCGATGGCATTACGTCCGTTAACGAGAAAGCCCAGTCCCTGATTGATGGTGCACCTGAAGGTCTGTTCAAGGAACTTGCCAACAGTCTTGAAGCGCTTGATAGCTGGACCGAAGAGGACGTTGACGCAAGTGTTCGTGCCATTGCCGACAAGTTTGAGTTAAAGCTTGGCAAAGTTGCGCAGCCCTTGCGGGCGGTGCTCACAGGCTCCAACTCTTCACCAGGCATTTTCGAAGTAATGATTGTGCTTGGCAAAACCCAAACGCTGAAACGCATTCGCCATTTTGATGCTTAACAACAGCGAATAAAGAAAAGCTAATAACCCGTTTGCGCTTTGTGCGCCGCAGCATTATGCTGCACACAACTTGAAACCGTGTTCGTTCAAACAGGGAAGGAAAAACAGTCATGGCATCCAATACCAAGACTTCCCACACCGTGACCCTGACCGACAATGCCACTGGCAAGTCGTTCGAGATGCCGGTGATGGAGGGTAGTGTCGGCCCGTCTGTTATCGACATTCGCAAACTTTATTCTGAAACCGGTTATTTTACATATGACCCGGGTTTCACTTCGACCGGCTCCTGCCAGTCCGAACTGACCTATATTGATGGCGACGTTGGTATCCTTCGTCACCGCGGTTATGCAATTGATGAACTTGCAGAAAATGCCGACTTCCTCGAAGTCTGCCATCTGCTGCTTTATGGTGAGCTGCCGAATGCCACCGATAAAGCCAAGTTCGAAAATGATATCACCATGCACACCATGGTCCACGAACAGATGCGCAATTTCTATAACGGCTTCCGCCGTGATGCGCATCCGATGGCGATCATGTGCGGCGTTGTTGGCGCATTGTCTGCGTTTTATCATGACAGCACCGACATCAACGATCCGAAGCAGCGTATGATTTCGGCCTATCGCCTGATTGCGAAAATGCCGACCATTGCGGCGATGGCATATAAATATTCCATCGGTCAGCCGTTCCGTTATCCGAACAACAAGCTCGGCTATGCGGAAAACTTCCTGCAGATGATGTTTGGCAACCCGTGTGAAGACTATGAAGTCAATCCGGTTCTGGCCAAGGCAATGGATCGTATCCTGATCCTGCATGCCGACCACGAACAGAATGCATCGACCTCGACCGTGCGTCTGGCAGGTTCATCCGGTGCCAACCCGTTTGCCTGTATTGCGGCTGGTATCGCATCGCTTTGGGGTCCGGCACATGGTGGCGCAAACGAAGCCGTTCTGGTCATGCTCAACGAAATCGGCGATGTGAAAAACATTCCGGAATATGTTGCAAAAGCAAAAGACAAGAACGATCCGTTCCGTCTGATGGGCTTTGGTCACCGCGTTTACAAAAACTACGATCCGCGCGCCAAGGTCATGCAGGAAACCTGCCACGAAGTTCTCAAAGAACTCAATATCAGCGACCCGCTGCTTGACGTTGCCCAGGAACTGGAACGCATCGCACGTGAAGACGAGTACTTCATCGAGAAGAAACTCTATCCGAACGTCGACTTCTATTCGGGCATCATCTTCAAGGCGATGGGCATCCCGGTCAGCATGTTCACCGTGTTGTTCGCTGTTGCACGTACCGTTGGCTGGATTTCCCAGTGGAAAGAGATGATCGAAGATCCGTCTCAGAAAATCGGTCGTCCGCGTCAGCTGTTTACCGGTATTGCAGAACGTCCGTTCGTTCCGGTCGACAAGCGCTAAGCCGCGTCGACATCGACAGATCAAAGAAAAGGCCCGGAATTTTCCGGGCCTTTTTGTATTCGTGAGGCAGCATTTCCCTGCCCCACCATATTTCGTATTTCCGGGCTTACCAGCTTCCGGTGTTTTCCATGCTGGCCCACGGTTCAGCCGGGGCGAGGCTTTCGCCTTTTTGCAGGAACTCGATGGAAATGCCGTCCGGGGAACGAACAAACGCCATGCGCCCATCACGCGGCGGACGGTTGATGGTAACCCCCGCATCCATCAGTTTCTGACACAGCGCATAGATGTCGTCGACTTCATAGGCCAGATGCCCGAAGTTACGGCCACCGGAATAGCTTTCCGGGTCCCAGTTATAGGTCAGTTCAAGTTCCGGGGCCTTGACGGATTTGGCACTTTCGACGTCCGCTGGCGGTGCAAGATAGATCAGGGTGAAACGGCCCTGCTCGCTCTCGATCCGGCGGGTCTCTTTCATGCCAAGAAGGTCGCAATAGAACTTCATCGATTCATCGACATTCTCGACACGTACCATCGTGTGCAGGTAGCGCATAACACTCTCCGTTTTCAATTAATCAATGCGAAGAAACTAGTTGTAATGCGGATTTGATGCCACCCGTAACAGGTTATTTTTTGGCGATGATTTTCAAAATCTGCTCGGCGGCCTTTTCGCTGGGCGGTCTGTCACCAAATCCCAGCAAGGTGCAGGCTTTATCAAAACCGTCGATCTGTGCTGCCCGTTCAGGGCTGTCAGCCATCAGGGTTTCAAGAACCGGAACGATCTTTTTGGCCTTGCATTTGTCCTGCAGGAACTCGGGGATCAGCTTTGTGCCCAGCACCAGGTTAACAATGGTGACGGTATCAATCTTGATCAGGCGTTTTGCAATCCAGCCCGTCACAACATTGACCTGATAGGCAATGACATGCGGCACACCGGCAATGGCAAGTTCAAGCGACACCGTCCCTGAGGCCGCCAGCGCACAGTCGGCGGCAGCAAAGGCGTCGTGGCGTTCCTGATCGGTTGCGACAACAATCGGATCAAGCGGCCATGATTTCATTTCATCGGTGACGGTATCCACCACCTTGCTGACCGTTGGCACCACAATGCGGGCATCGGGATATTTGGCCGCAATGTCATCAATGACCTGCTTGAACACCGGCAAAAGGCGTTTGACCTCGGAATTCCGGCTTCCGGGCAGCACGGCCAGAAGCTTTTGGCCTGCCTTCAGGTCATGTTGGGTACGGAACCGTTCACCATCCCCGTCATGACGTTCTTCGACCGCCGAGTGGCCGATAAAGGTGGTTGGCAGGCCTTCCTTTTCGAAATAAGGCGGTTCAAACGGCAGAAGTGCCAGAAGATGATCAAGAAAACCGGCAATTTTCTTTGCCCGGCCTGCGCGCCAGGCCCAGACCGAGGGGGCGACATAGTGCACCAGCGGGATGCCCTTGCCTTTTAGCTTCTTGCCGACGCGAAAGCTGAAATCCGGGGCATCGATGGTAATCACGACATCGGGTTTCTCGGACTTGGCAAAATCCGCGGTTTGAGAAATGCGTTTGAGCAGATGTGGAATATGTGGCACGACTTCTGTCAGGCCCATGACCGACATTTCGTTCATCGGAAACAGGCTTTGGAGGCCTTCGCGCTCCATGCGCGGCCCGCCAACACCGATAAAGCGAATATGATCCTGTTTGGCCTTAAGGGCCGCCATCAGGCGCCCACCCAGTTGATCCCCGGATGCCTCGCCGGCCACAAGCATGATTTTCGGACCAAGCGGCGCGGTTTCATCCGCCATTGGAGCTGTCCCCATCCGGCAGAGACAGACCGACGACAAACAGGCCCAGCGCATCAGCGCGCGCAATCACAGCGGTACGGTCAATGATCATGGTCCCACCGGCAAGCAATGCGATGCCACGCAGGCCAGCTTTATGGGCCTCTTCGACGGTTTTCATGCCGATGGCCGGCAGATCAAGGCGTTTGTCCTGTTGCGGCTTGGCCGACTTTACCAGCACCCCGCCAACACCATCACGGCGGTATTTAGCGGAACGGCGCACCATTTCATCGGTGCCTTCGATGGCCTCAAGGGCCAGTACCAGCCCCTGTTGGACAACGCAGCCCTGCCCGACATCGGCCTGCCCCAATGTCCGGGCGACCGAAAGGCCGTGGCGGGCATCAGAAATTGCCTGTTCATCCGGGGGCACCGCGCCAAGCACGCCTTCCTCAACCGCGAGGTCGCCCAAGATTTCATGCGCCCCAAGCAGCCGGAAACCTTCGCGCTCAAGCTCCTTACCGACCAGACGAAGCAATCCGTCATCGCCAAGTGCCTTGGTGCCGACCTTCATCAGGAGTTTGGCTGCACGCCAATCCGGACGGATTGAAGAAAAGCTGGGGCGTGCGACCTTGCCTGCCAGAACCACGTCCTGACAGTTTTCCTTGCGCATGGCATCAAGGATTTTCGATGCCGCACCAAGCCGGGCGGTTACATTCGGATAGTGATCAAGTTCGGGGTCATCGGCGTAGCCATCCAGTTTGACAACGCACACATCGCGACCTGCGCAAATGGCCGCATCCGCCAGACGGGCGGGAAGCGCGCCGCCTCCGGCAATAATTCCCAGTTTCGGCTGCGGATTATCCTGCGGAGCTGTCATATTTTGGCGTGCATACGGAACGCATGCTTTCCGCTTTGAGGAAATTGATGATTTCCATCACAGGGCCAACGCCCTCAAAATCCTTGGCGACTTCTTCGACGCGTTCGGCGAGTGTCCCTTCCTGTGCAAACAGCAGGCGATAGGCCTTGCGCAGCGAATGGATGGTTTCACGGTCAAAACCACGCCGTTTCAGACCAACGATATTCAGTCCCGAAAGATAGGCACGGTTGCCAATCACGGAACCATAGGGAATGACATCGCTTTCGACGCCTGTCATGCCGCCGATCATGGCATGTTTACCAATACGGACAAACTGGTGAACAGCCGAAAGACCGCCAACAATGGCGAAGTCTTCCACCACCACGTGACCGGCCAATGTTCCGTTATTGACCAGAATGCAATGGTTGCCGACATGGCAATCATGCCCGACATGCGCCCCGGTCATCAAAAGGCAATCGTCACCAATGGTGGTTTCCATGCCGCCACCTTCGGTGCCCGGATTAAGGGTTGCGCCTTCGCGGATTTTGGTGCGTTTGCCAACGATCAGGCGGCTGTGTTCGCCCTTGAATTTCAGGTCCTGCGGCGCATGACCAACGGAGGCAAACGGATAAACTTCACACTGATCGCCAAGGGTGGTGTGACCTGCGACCGCGACGTGGCTGTGGAGTTTGACACCATCACCCAAGACAACATTCGGACCGACCACGCAATAGGGTCCGATTTCGACATCCTGACCAATCTGCGCGCCATCTTCGACAACGGCGGTTGGATGTACTTTTGACATTATCAGCTATCCCGGATCATCGCGGCGATGGTGGCTTGGGCCACGACCTGACCGTCGACCTTGACCTGGCTTTCAAACTTCCAGACCGGGCCGCGGCTTTGTTTCTTGGTCACGTGGATATGCATGACGTCACCCGGGGTTACCGGTTTACGGAAACGGGCGTCATCAATGCTCATGAAATAGACCAGCTTGCCTTCGGCATCCGCGCCAAGAGTCTGGACAACCAGAATAGCCGCAGTCTGTGCCATGCTTTCAATGATCAGAACGCCCGGCATGATCGGCTGCTGCGGGAAATGGCCGGTAAATTGCGGCTCGTTCATCGTCACGTTCTTGATACCGGTCGCACGGACATCGGTTTCGATGTCGACGACCTTGTCGATCAGAAGGAACGGATAGCGATGCGGAATCATTTCCAGAATGCGCTGGATATCGACACTTACCAGTTCGGTCATGTGTGTAGCCCTTATTTCTTTTTTCGTATCAGACGCGACAAGGCGACCGTCTGTTTATGATATTCCATGACCGGAACGGCTGGGCTTCCGCCCACAGTTTCCCCCGGCCCCACATTTTTCATAACACCCGACTGGGCTGCGACTTTCGCGCCATCGCCGATTTCGAGGTGTCCTGTAATGCCTGCCTGCCCAGCAAGCACAACAAAATTACCAATCCTGGTCGAGCCAGAGATCCCGACTTGCGAGACGACAACACAGCCCATACCAAGTTCAACGTTATGGCCGATTTGCACCAGATTGTCGATACGACAACCATTGCCGATAACGGTATCTGGCCCTGCCCCGCGATCAATCGTGCTGTTTGAACCGACTTCGACATCATTGCCAATCACAACCCGGCCCAATTGCGGGACCTTGGCGTGCCCTTGCGGGCCCATGGCAAAGCCAAAGCCGTCCTGTCCGATGCGGGCACCGGGATAGATCAGGCACAGATTGCCAATCAGGCTGTGGCTGATGGAGGCATTCGCACCCACCTTGCAACCCGCACCGATGACAACCCCGTCACCAATGACAGCATTGGATGCGATGATGGTGCCATCGCCAATATCGCAATTGGCACCGATGACCGCACCTGCATCGACCTGAACACCCTTGCCAAGCTTGGCAGACGGATCGATGACGGCATGATCGGAAATGATGCCATTGCCGGTTTCGAATGGATAGAACGCGGTTGCGGCCTTGGCATAGGCGCGATACGGGTCCTTGGTTACGAACAACACCATGTCTTGGGGTGCGCGCTCGACAAATTCGGGGCGCACGAAGCAGGCGCCGGCCTTGCTGTTAACAAACGCATCAAGATATTTGCGATTGTCAAAGAAGCTCAGGATATCGCCATCTGCGTTTTGCAACGGCGAGACGTCCTGAAAGACCCGTGTTGCGTCGGGCGCATTGACCGGTGTTGTTTCCGTCAGTGCGGCGATTTCAGCAACACTGAAAGGTCCCTTGCGGCTAAAAAAACGGGCATCCGCCATCAGGAGCCTTCCTTGAATTCAACCTTGATGGTTGGAACCTCGGCATTTGCGCGATCAAAAACTTCCTTGGTCGCGTCCATGGAGGTTGCGAACAGAACCGCCTGACCACGATGCAGGACAAGGTTTGCGCCACGTTCTTCGGCAATGCTTCCGATGATTTCATTCAGGGCTTGCGAGAATTTGGACTGGGCTTCCGCCAGCGCTTGATCGAGAACACGGCTGCGGGCCTGGGCAAATTTCTGGAAATCAGCGACTTTTTGCTGAAATTCCTTCTGCTTGCCCTGGAATACGTCTGCAGCCAGCAGAGTGCGTTGCTGAGCGAGTTGTTTTTCTTCCTCGCGCAATCCCTGTTCGCGGGTTTCGATTTCCTTCTGGAAGGCGACCTGACGTTCACGGATTTGCTTACGCGCATCCTGCATGGCAGATGCCTCACGCATGATGCCGGAAACGTCGACAATCATTACAGAGGCAATGTGGTCCGGGTTAGGTTCTTGTGCATGCGCCACAGAGGTATATGCACTGCCCCCGATCAGAGCGCAGAGAACCAGAAGGTTGCGGAGAGATTTGATCATTTTCATTAGAATCTCGTTCCGAAGTTAAGTCGGAACAACTCCTCTTTGTCGTGATCTTCTTTTGTGACGGGCTGAGCAATATCAACCCCAATCGGACCGAACGGCGATTCCCAACCAATACCAATACCAACAGAGCTTCTTAGAGAACCGGTATCATATATTTCACCAGGACGGGCACCATCGACATCCTGGCCAGAGCCGAAATCACTAAACACGCGACCGGTTAAAGCAAACTCAGACGGCAGCCCGAGCGGGAAGTCCAACTGAACGGTTCCAGTATAGTACAATTTAGAGCCCAGAGAATCGCCAGTGGCAATGTCACGCGGACCTACACCGGATGCTTCGAAGCCACGCAGGTTTGAGCCACCGACAGAAAACCGCTGGGAAATCCGGGTATCATCGTCGAACCCAAAGATATAGCCGGTAGACCCGCGCGTCGAGAGAATCCATTCGTGTTCACGGTCCAGCGGATAGTAATAGCCACCCTCAACACGGGTACGCAAATATTGCTCATCCCCGCCAAGACCGGCCAGATCATTTGACAGGCGGGCAAAATACCCTTCGGTCGGGGAAATAGTGCTGTCACGCTCATCATAGGTCAGTGTGTGACCAACTGCAGACTCAACGAACTCAGTTTCTTCAGCCAACAGAAGGCGTGATGCATCATCCTCGTCAATATCCGAGTAGCTGTTTTGCTCAAGGGTATAGCGGAAAGAATGCGACAGCTCTTCGCTATAACGGAAACCGGCACGCAAACGACCACCGGTCTGTTCTTCATCGTAGGAACTTTCGTCCTGGTTATCTTCTTCGCGGCGGTAGATATCAAACCCTGCCGCAACTTCTCGATCCAGGAAATATGGCTCAGTGAAGGACAGGTCAATCTGTTGATCGGACGAACCGATTGTAAAGTTCAGGCGCAGATCCTGCCCCTTACCAAGCAGGTTACGCTCACGAATGCCAAGCTGACCAAACGCACCGTCATCCGTTCCGTAGCCTGCACCGATGGAGAATTCACCGGTGGATTTTTCTTCGACATCGACTTCAATGACGGTCTGATCCGGTGACGCGCCCGGAAGGGTTTTCACGTCAACCGACTTGAAGAAGTTGAGGTTTTCGATGCGCTGTTTCGAACGCTGCATCCTGGAACTGCTGAAAGCATCGCCTTCGACCAAACGAAATTCGCGACGGATCACCTCATCCAAGGTGCGGACGTTGCCAACAACGTTGATACGTTCGACATAGACCTTTGGTCCTTCGGCGATATTGAAGGTGATGTCAATGGTACCGGCTTCGCGATTGCGCTGAACATTCGGGCGGATATCGATAAAGGCATAGCCCTGATCCCCGACACTGTCGGTCAAAGCATTAACCGCGTCGTCTACCAAGTCTGCATTATACCAGTCGCCACTTTCAATCTCGATCAACGGCATCAGGGTTTCCGGATCGATCTTGTCGATCTGTGAGACGACATTGATTTCGCCAAACTGATAGCGCTGCCCCTCGTTCACCGTATAGGTGACAAAGAAGTCCGAGCGATCAGGTGTCAATTCGGCAACCGATGAGAGAACCTGAAAATCCGCATAGCCAGCAGAAAGATAAAACCGGCGCAGAAGCTCTCGGTCAAAGGTCACGCGGTCGGGATCGTAGTTATCGTCGGCCGTCAGGATTTTCCACCACGCACTTTCGGTCGTGCGGATTACGTCAGACAGTTCACTGTCGTCAAAGGCCTTGTTGCCGACAAAATTGATTTTGCGGATCCCGGTGGCTTCACCTTCATCAATCTCGAACGCCAGATCGACACGGTTCTGGTCAAGCTGGATCACCTTGGGCTCAACCGTAGCGGCGAAACGTCCACTACGACGGTAGAGTTCGAGGATACGCTGAACGTCGGCCTGAACCTTGGTTCGGGTGTAAACAACCCTCGGGCGCAACTGCAATTCGGCACTCAGGGTATCGTCTTTAAGACGCTGGTTACCTTCAAACGCAATACGGTTGATGATCGGGTTTTCAACGACATTTACTCGCAAAATTCCCTGATTGAAGGAGAAGGATACGTCGGCAAACAGGCCGGTTGAGAAAAGCGCCTTGAGAGAACTGTTGATTTTCTGAATGTCGTAGGAATCGCCCGAAGCAACGGTGAGGTAGGCATTCACCGTCGCCGTTTCGATACGATTATTGCCTTCGACTTCAATGTCGCGAATCAGACCCGATTGAGCATGCACGGCCACAGGAACAATCAATGGCGCCGTTCCGCCAAGCAAGGCCGTAATGACAACGGCCGCTTTTACCTTACGCAGCAAGTTAACCCCCCTGTTGCTGTCATGCATTAGCCAGCAAGTCCTTTGAGGAAACTAAAGACACCCAATTGCGTCAAATCGTTCCACGTTGCGAAAATTATTAAGCTGAATACCAAACCCGCGCCGATACGGAAACCATATTCTTGTGCTTTTGCCCCCAATGGCTTACCGCGAATTGCCTCAATCGCGTAGAACACAAGATGACCGCCATCCAGGACCGGAACAGGCATCAGGTTGATCAACCCAAGGCTGATGGAAAGATAGCCCATAAAGAACAGTAGCGGTGCGATGCCTCCTTCGGCCACCTGCCCCGACATCTGCGCAATCCGGATCGGCCCGCCAAGTTCAGAACTGTCGCGATCGCCACTGATCATTTCACCGAGTGCCGAGAAGGTCTGCGTGGTCAGTGAATAGGTCGTCTCAAACGCGCGACCGACCGATTCAACAACACCGGTGCGGCTCATTTCAAAATCACCGGCCGTGATACCAAGACGTCCGACGGTCGCGGTCATACCGCCCTCGTCGACTTCGACAGCTTCGGGCGTTACGGCAAGATCAACGATTTCGCTGTCGCGTTGGACCGTGACAGCAATCGATTGCCCGGGATTTGCGCGCACAATGTCAGAAAGCTCAGAAAACCATTCAACCGACTGACCATTGATCGCCGTGATGCGGTCATCAGCCATCAGGCCCGCGCTAGATGCCGGGCTATTTTCAAGAACTTCGCCGACAACCGGCAAGGCACGCTGTTGCCCGACAGCAGCGAACAGGAAGGTAAAGACGATGATGGCAAAGATGAAGTTGGCCAAAGGTCCGGCAAAAACGATTGCTGCGCGTGCGGCAACCCCTTTGTGATGGAAGGCGTGTTTTGCTTCCTCGGCGTCAAGGTCATCGCGACCACCGGCACTGGCAGGGTTCATATCGCCAAACATTTTGACGTACCCACCAAGCGGGATCAGACTGACTTTCCAGCGCGTGCCTTTTTTATCCTGCCAACCGAAAAGTTCGGGGCCAAACCCGATTGAAAAGGCTTCGACCTTCACGCCGTTTTTGATTGCCACCCAGTAGTGACCATATTCGTGAACGAACACGAGTACCGAGAGCACAAAAAGAAAAGCAAGTAAGGTTTCCATCAAGAATTCCCTAAGCCGGTGAAACCGGCAGTTTCAATCTAAGAAGCCGACACAAGGCACGCCGAGGTTTCCCGGCGCACCATTGCATCTGTTTCAAATACCTGTTCAAGGCTGGTCAGCGGTTCGCTTCCAAGCCTTGTCATGACCTTTTCGACAGTCCCGGCGATATCAAGGAAGCCGATTCTGTCATTCAGGAACGCTTCGACGGCGACTTCGTTGGCAGCGTTCAGAACAGTAGGCAGCGTGCCACCTTCCTGCAAGGCCTGTCGTGCCAGACGAAGAGCCGGGAAACGATTTGTATCCGGCGCCTCGAAGTTCAAACGCCCGATCGTGGCAAAATCAAGACGCGGTGCGTCCACTTTGATCCGATCCGGCCATGAAAGCGCATAAGCAATTGGCGTCCGCATATCCGGAGACCCCAGCTGTGCGAGCACGGAACCATCAGGATATTCCACCATGCTGTGAACAACTGATTGAGGATGAACAACAATTTCAATTTGTTCCTCGGCCACCGGGAAAAGGTGCCAAGCCTCTATCAGCTCCAACCCTTTGTTCATCATGGTCGCAGAATCGATCGAAATCTTTGCACCCATTTCCCAATTCGGGTGCGCCAAAGCCTGTACCCGGGTGACAGATTGCATGTCCTTTAGCGACCATTCCCGGAACGGACCACCCGACGCGGTTAAAAGGATACGGTCGATGCGCGTTTCTTCGCGATCCTCGAGAACCTGGAAAATTGCACTATGTTCGGAATCAACCGGGATCAGCGTCGCACCATGCCTGAAAATTTCCGCCGTCATCAGGGCGCCGGCACAGACCAGCGTTTCCTTATTGGCAAGTCCGATGCGCGCACCGCGGCGAATGGCCGCCAGCGTCGGTTTCAGGCCAGCTGCCCCAACAATTGCGGCAATCACGATATCAGAGGGACGTTCGGCAGCCTCGATCAGCGCGTCTTCGCCAGCCGCGATTTCAATGCCCTTCCCCGCCAAAGCATCGCGCAGGTCAGCAAAACAGGAAGGATCGCCGATCACGGCGCATTTGGCGCCAAGTTCGATGGCGGCCTTGGCCAATGCATCGACATTGCGATGCGCCGTTACAGCTTCGACAACATATTTGTCAGTGTGGGACTTCAAAACATCAACGGTGCTGGCTCCGATGGAGCCGGTTACACCAAAGACACTGACGGATTTCTTCAAAGTCATCAAACACCTGTAAAGACAGCAGCCTGAGGATTGGCCGCCTTAACGCAGAGAAAGCCCTGCGAAACAGATAATAGCAAAGGCCACAGGAAACACCGACAGCATCCCGTCAGCACGATCAAGCAATCCGCCATGGCCCGGGATCAGATGACTGCTGTCTTTGACCTTGAAACGACGTTTGAGCGCGGATTCACCAAGATCACCGATTTGTGCAACGATCGCCAAAACCATACTGACAGCGACAATCGCCCAATTGATCGCATCGGAACTGAAATAGGTGACCAATCCACCGATCAAACCGGCACAGACCATGCCACCGATCAACCCCGCCCATGTTTTCTTTGGGCTGAAGCGTGGTGCGAGTTTTGGCCCGCCGATGGTCTTGCCAAAGGCATAACCGCCTGTGTCAGTCGCCCAGACAAGGAAGAACAGCCACATAATGATCAGAAGACCGTCACCATCCTGGGTACGCAGCCAAAGCGCTGACAATGCGGCAACCGAGATGTACAAAACGCCAACGCCGGCAAGCAACCAGTTTGGACCAGAACGTGCCGCAGCAATAATCACACCGATGGCAATCGGCATGACAATGTATTCTTCCTGACCAGCGACATACATTATCATCGCAACCGCAAGCGCAACGGCGGTAACAACCGATATACCGTTATGGTGGATCGGGGCGCACATGCGCGACCATTCCCACATCATTCCCGCAGAAAACACAAACAGTAATATGTCAAAATAGGGAGATCCGAACCAGACCGCGGCAACAGCCACTGGCGCCATAACCATCGCGGAAAGAACGCGTGGTATCAGGCCGGAATTGGTATGTTTGTGATCTTGTGTCTCAGATGACGGCACCAAAACGCCGCTCCCGCCCGGCAAAATTATCGATAGCTTTTTCAAGATGGCTGCGATCAAAGTCCGGCCAAAGCACATCTTCAAAGACGAATTCAGTATAGGCCGACTGCCAGAGCAAGAAGTTGCTGATCCGCTGTTCGCCGCTGGTTCTGATCAGAAGATCCGGGTCCGGAATACCGGCTGTCGACAAGTTTTGTTCGATCAGATCTTCGGTAATCTCGTCTGCAGACAGCTCGCCTGCGGCAACCTTGGCGGCAATATCGCGCACGGCCTGGGTGATTTCGGCACGCGCGCCATAGCTCAGCGCGATGGTCAGGTTCAGGCGCGTATTGTCGCGTGTTTGATCTTCGGCCTTGGCCAGAAGTTCGCGGATATCATCAGCAAAACGCGAACGATCACCGATAATGCGAATTTTGATACCATTTTTGTGCAAAGTGGATAATTCGCGCTTCACGAACAAGCGCAGCAGCCCCATCAGATCGCTGACTTCACTTTCCGGACGCTTCCAGTTCTCGGTCGAGAAGCCATAAAGCGTCAGATACTCGATCCCAAGTTCGCCTGCGGCTTCGATGGTGCGACGGACGGCATCAACACCGGCGCGATGCCCCATCGTCCGCGGTCGGCCACGCCCGCGCGCCCAGCGCCCGTTGCCATCCATGATGATGGCAACATGACGCGGCACACAAAGCGCATCTGAAGGTTGAGTTTGCGAAGAAAGCACAGCCATAATCAGACTTGCATGATTTCCTGTTCTTTGTGGGCGAGTGCTTCGTCGATCTCGCCGATGACCTTGTCGGTCAGCTTCTGGACTTCTTTTTCTTCGTCGTGCATCTCGTCCTTGGAGATGTCACCTTCCTTTTCCCATTTTTTCAGCTGATCCATGCCATCGCGACGGACGTTACGAACCGAAATCTTGGCCTGTTCGGCATATTTGCCGGCAACTTTGGACAGTTCAGCACGACGTTCTTCGTTCAGGGCCGGAATCGGAACGCGAACAAGCGTGCCATCAGCCGCCGGGTTCAGGCCAAGGCCCGAATCACGGATGGCTTTTTCGACGGCCTTGACCATCGACTTATCCCAAACCTGAACGGAAAGCATACGGGATTCTGGAACACTGACCGATGCCACCTGATTAAGCGGGGTCGGAACGCCATAGGCTTCAACCATGACCGGTTCCAGAAGGCTCACACTGGCACGCCCGGTACGCAGACCGGTGAACTCCTTGTGCAATACTTCCACAGCCCCTTCCATACGGCGGGACAGGTCCTTTTTTAGGCCAGCAACGTCAGACACGTTCAGTCTCCATTCGAAATAATCGTAAACGTCCCCTTCGCAGAAACAACGTCTGCGAAGGCACCCGGATTATGCAAAGAAAATACAATAACCGGAATATCATTTTCGCGTGCCAAAGAAATAGCCGATGCGTCCATAACACGCAAATCTTTGGACAGAACTTCCATATAGGTCAGAGAGTCATAGCGTTCCGCCGTCGGATCGGTTTTCGGATCCGCAGTGTAGACACCGTCAACCTGGGTGCCCTTAAGCAACGCATCACAGCCCATTTCAACCGCGCGCAAGGCAGCAGCAGTATCGGTGGTGAAGAACGGGTTGCCGGTGCCCGCAGCAAAGATCACAACCCGGCCCTTTTCCATGTGACGGACCGCGCGGCGACGTATATAGGGCTCACAGACAGAAGACATCGGGATGGCGGACTGAACGCGGGTTTGAACGCCATGGCGTTCCAAGGCGTTCTGAACAGCAAGGGCGTTCATGATGGTCGCAAGCATGCCCATATAGTCGGCGGTCGCCCGTTCCATGCCCTGCGAGGCACCTTTGACACCGCGGAAGATGTTTCCGCCGCCGATCACCATGCAGACTTCAGCACCCATGTCATGAACGGCTTTGATTTCGCTGGCAATTCGGTCAACAGTTTCTGGATCGATACCGTATTGCTGCTTGCCCAGAAGGCCCTCACCCGAGAGCTTCAAAAGGACGCGACGAAACTTCAATGGGCCGTTTTCTGCCATGTCGGAATGCCTCTTAAATGCCGATGTAGCGCATTGCCCGATAAGGGGAAATGCAGAATTCAGATATAAAAAGACCGGCGAGTAACAGGGCGGATATGCGCTGCCGACCTCGCCGGTCTGGATCATACACGAAATGGTGACAAACGCACCATTCCGAACAGATGTTTTATTTGTTCAGCTGCTCAGCAACTTCGGCAGCAAAGTCTTTTTCTTCGCGCTCGATGCCTTCACCGAGTTCGAAGCGCACAAAGCCCTTAAGGGTGATCGGCTTGCCAGCTTCTTTGGCAACGTTCTCAATCACGGTTTTGACTTTGTTTTCACCGTCAATCACGAAGGTCTGTTCAACCAGAACAACCTGCTCGTAATATTTACGGATACGACCTTCGATCATCTTTTCGATGATTTCTGCCGGACGGCCGGATTCTTTGGCCTGGTCGGTCAGAACAGCCTTTTCACGCTCTACCAGTTCCGGATCAAGATCATCGACGGTTGCCGATGCCGGGTTGGTTGCAGCGATGTGCATCGCGATCTGTTTACCCAGGCCTTCGAGAACGCCAGCGTCTGCTTCGGATTCAAGTGCAACCAGAACACCGATTTTACCCAGATCCGGGGCAACAGCGGAGTGCACGTAAGAAGCAACAACACCCTTGTCGACAGCCAGACCAGCCGAGCGACGCAGCGACATGTTTTCGCCGATGGTGGCGATCATGTGGGTGACCTGCTCTTCGACGTTACGCGAGGTACCCGGGTAAGCAGCAGCTTTGAGGGCATCGATATCGCCGTTAGCAGCAACCGCCTGATTTGCGATTTCGCCAACAAATTTCTGGAAGTCTTCGTTACGCGAAACGAAGTCGGTCTCGGAGTTCAGCTCGACAACTGCACCTTTGGTGCCGTCAACTGCAACAGCAACCAGACCTTCGGCAGCAACACGGCCAGCTTTCTTGGCAGCAGCAGCAAGACCTTTGGTGCGCAGCCAGTCAACAGCTGCTTCAAGGTTACCATCGGTTTCGGACAGCGCTTTTTTGCAATCCATCATGCCAGCGCCGGTGGTTTCGCGAAGCTCTTTAACGAGAGCAGCGGTAATAGCCATTTTTAAAGCCCCTAAGTACGCGATCAGGTTAACACCTAACAAAACGGCGGCATGCTAGCCGCCGTTTCATCAGGTACAAAATGAAACTTATGCGGAAGCTTCTTCTGCAGCTTCGGAAGCAGCAGCTGCCTCGGCCGGAACTTCTTCCGCTTCGCCAAGGTCTGCGCCAGAAGCAGTCATTTCTTCCTGGATGCCGTCCAGAACGGAACCAACGAACAGATCGCAATACAGCTGGATTGCGCGGATCGCGTCGTCGTTGCCCGGAACCGGGAACTGAACGTTTGCCGGATCAGAGTTGGAGTCGAGGATCGCAACAACCGGGATGTTCAGGTTTTTGGCATCCTGAATAGCAAGCGATTCTTTGTTGGTGTCGACCACGACGATAATGTCGGGAAGACCACCCATGTCCTTAATACCGCCAAGAGCGCGCTCAAGCTTGTCGCGCGAACGGGTCAGGTTCAGGATTTCTTTTTTGGTCAGACCTTCTGCACCAGCGTTCAGGATTTCGTCCTGTTCTTTGAGGCGCTTGATCGAGTTGGAAACGGTGTTCCAGTTGGTCAGCATGCCGCCGAGCCAGCGATGGTTGACATAGTACTGGCCGCAACGCTTTGCAGCGTCTGCGATGATCGGGGAAGCCTGACGCTTGGTACCGACGAAGAGAACACGACCACCCGAAGCAGTTACGTCACGAACAGCCTGCATCGCGCGATGCAGCATCGGAACGGTTTCCTGCAGGTTCAGGATGTGGATGTCGTTGCGGGCACCAAAGATGTACGGTTTCATCTTCGGGTTCCAACGGCGGGTGTGGTGACCAAAGTGGACACCAGCTTCCATGAGCTGGCGCATGGTAAAGGTTGGCAAAGCCATGATAATTCCTACCTTTTTCCGGTTAATACCTCCGCGGAAGGGAATTCCATACACCATGTATGAAACACCGGATGGACGAGTTGCCATATGACGGCAGTCGCCGCTCTTCCGCGTGCGATGTTCGAGGCGGCTTTTAGCCCCCCCGCAAACAGAATGCAAGCCCAAAAAGCGCTGCTCTCTGCACCTTCGGACCAACAGCCGATAACATAACAAGACATGAGCCAAAGGACAAAAACCTTTGACAGATGTAAAACGATCGTTTTACATCTGTATGCATGAACATGAAAACCAAACTTGTTACATCCGCAGAACAGCTGTTTGATCAACATGGCTTTATGGCCACCAGCATGGATCAGCTGACCAAGGCCGCCGAAATGTCGAGCCGGACTCTTTATAAGCATGCCGGTGACAAAAACGGGCTGATCCAAGCGGTTCTTATGGAGCGCGACCGGCGTTTCTTGCAGATCATTGACGTTAAAAGCATTGATGATCTGTTTGAGGCACTGCAAAGCTGGGCAGAGACCGAGGGAACGCGCGGCTGCCTGTTCCTGCGGGCATATGGTGAAACCGGCGGTGAGACGCCCGAAATTGCCAAAACCGTGATGGCACATAAGGCAGCCTTCCATGCGCAAATAGCAGGGATCCTGAAAACCGAGCTTGGTGCCAATGATCCAAACCTTGAGCTGCTAACAGAGCAAATCCTTATCCTGATCGAGGGCAGCACGGCGGCCGCCATTTATCGCGGCGCAGAAGCTTTCAAATCCGCACATAAAGCTGCATCGGCACTTATTGCGCAGGCCATAAAATGACAAAAGCATTCAGCATTGGTGCAACCGGGTTTGGCCTGATCGCGGTTTGTTATGGCTTTGCACGGTTTGCGTTTGGGTTGTTTTTGCCCGACATTGACCAGCAGCTATCATTAGGCGCGACTGTTTCCGGGGTGATTTCAGGTGGATCTTTTCTGGGCTATTGCATTGCGATTATTGCGTCAGCCGTCCTGACAGAGCGGATTGGAGCGCGCCTTGTCGCCGTTGGCGCATCTTTGGTCGCCGCCATTGGCATGATTGGAATTGCCACAGCCCCAAATGCCATCTGGCTGGCGTCGGCGGTATTGATTGCCGGATCAAGTACGGGTCTGGCATCCCCCCCTATGGCCGCCGCTGTTGCAGCCGCAGTACAGAAAAATCAACAGAATAAAACAAACGCAACGATCAATGCCGGAACCAGCGTGGGTGTTGCCCTATCTGGCCCTATTGCACTTCTGATGACAGGGGAATGGCGTTTGGCCTTTGCCGGGTTTGCGTTTGTTGCCGTTGTGATGGCAATGATCGCCGGCTTTAGCCTGCCAGCCACACAAACGAAACCGCGTCAGCATCATCGATGGCCGCAACTTGATGTGAATATCTGGCGGTTGATCATTGCAGCCTTTCTGATGGGGGCTGCAAGCACGGCGCTTTGGTCTTTTGGCGGAAAACTTGCGACCTTCAGGCTTGGCTGGCAGAACAGTGATGTTGGCATTCTGTGGATTGCCATCGGATCGGCGGGCATTGCCGGGGCGTTTTCAGGCAACCTTGTTGCGCGCTTTGGCCTAAGTCGCACACACTGGTTATTTTTGGGGCTGATGTCGGTCGGTATGTTTGCCGTCGGATTTGAGGGAACCAGTGCACCCATCACATTTATCGGTGGTGCGTTGTTTGGCGGGGCTTACGTTCTTTTGACCGGGGTGTATCTAATCTGGGGTGTTAATGCCCTGCCCGACCGTGCTGCCACAGGGTTGATGATCGGCTTCCTGATGATTGCGGTCGGTCAGACCGCCGGTGCGCCGATTTTCGGGCTGATCATGGACACGTTTGGGCCGACATATGCGGTGCTTTCCTTTGCTGTGCTTGGCCTTTCAGCCGGGTTGGCCCGCACCGGCCAGAAAGTCGTGCTCGCCTGAGCATCAAACAAGCAAAAACAGCCCGGCGCCAAATACACGGCGGCGGGCTGTTTTGCTTTGAAGAACTCTTTGCCTTGGCCCCTAGATTTCCTCGGCAAATTCCACACCGGGAATCGAGCCAATTGCGCCGATCAAGGACGGGCCGACCTTGTAGTTTTCTTCAAGCTCGATCTCGGCCATGCGACCGTCATCACACACCGTTGACAGACTGACAAGACCACGCCCCCGGCCTGCCTGTTCAAGCAACTGGCGAATTTCGGCGACGGGATCAGGACGGTTCAGGCGAATACGAATGCCTTCGGCTGCACCGGCGACTGCCTGTTCAAGGTCTTCGACGCGCTGGCCCTGAATGCGCAGTTGGCCTTCGCGCATTTCGGCTGAAACATTGAGCAAGACCGGACGCCCGGCATTGATGATTTCCTTGTATGCCGCCCATGCCTCGGCCCAGAACGCGACCTCGAAACTGCCGGTCGGATCAGAGAACATGACAAAGGCAAATTTCGAGCCGTTCTTTTTGGAAATCATTTCACGGGCATTGATCAGCGTTCCAGCCAAACGGATGGTGCCCTTGTTCGAGGCACGCATGCGGGCCGGCAGTTCCTTGATCGGGGCGATGCCGATGCGCTGGATGCTTTTGCCAAATGTATCAAGCGGATGGGCCGACAAATAGAAACCGATGGCCGAGAATTCCTCGGTCAGTTTTTCCATCGGGACCCAGTCACGTTCATCAGGCAGACGGATCTGATCCTTGCCAAAGCCACTGCTGTCGCCAAACATCGAAATCTGGTCATCGTTACGCGCCTGCATTTCGCGCTGGGCGACCGCGATGACCTTATCAACATTTTCAAACATCACCTTGCGGTTTGAGGCCAGGCAATCCAGTGCCCCGGCGCGCACAAGGTTTTCAAGCAGGCGCTTGTTGACCGCGCGGCTGTCGATGCGCGATGCGAAATCGGTGATGTCCTTGAACGGTCCGTTGGCTTCGCGTTCGGCCACCAGGCTTTCCATTGCGGCATCGCCAACGTTTCGAACCGCGGCCAGTGCATAGCGGATCTTACGCACGCCATCGTGGTTTTCCACCGAAAACGCGACTTGGGAGTTATTCACGCAAGGCGGCAGAATTTCGATTTCAAGCCGTTCGACTTCCTGTTTGAAAATCGCCAGCTTTTCGGTGTTGTGCATATCAAGCGTCATCAACGCGGCCATAAATTCGACCGGGTAGTTCGCCTTA
>ENA-ORCZ01000156-ORCZ01000156.1-marine-metagenome-genome-assembly--contig:-NODE-156-length-55743-cov-10.395053_pt1 | contig 55743 bp, 50 predicted proteins | sample MGYA00237785_ERZ508519 | MGnify/ENA primary metagenome ERZ508519 (study PRJEB26189, sample SAMN06268790) | marine metagenome | isolation source: Bioluminescent Bay, La Paraguera, Puerto Rico | place...
CATCAGAGACCAAAAACCTTATGCTCCATGAGACAACAAACACAGTTGCCAGAAATCAGCATGAGCGAAGCGAATACTTTAAGTCTTTAAGCCGGCCGCGCCTACGGCGCGAAATATGCCTGGATTCCAGATCGGCGCGCAGCTTCGCTGCACTTGTCTGGAATGACGTGGCAAGAAGCGGGGCAGAGGATACCAGTATCCGAGAGATTACCACGAAATCCGTGAACGGTCTGGTGCGCCAGCCTCGGGCGCGCCGGAGCGCGCCCTTGGGGCGGTAAGCCTCTAAAACCTTACGCAGCCGCTTTTTTCGGCGTGATCAGGCCGCGGTTGACCAGAACCTCGGCGATCTGGACCGCGTTGAGTGCGGCGCCCTTGCGCAGGTTGTCGGAAACGACCCAGATGTTGAGGCCGTTTTCGACCGTCGCGTCCTCGCGGATGCGGGAGATGTAGGTCGCATCCTCGCCGGCACTTTCGTAAGGCGTGATGTAGCCGCCGTCTTCCTGCTTGTCGATGACTAGGCAGCCGGGGGCTTCGCGCAGGATGTTGCGGGCCTCTTCGGCGGTGATCTCGTTCTCGAACTCGATGTTGACGCTTTCCGAATGGCCGATGAACACCGGAACGCGGACGGCGGTGCAGGTCACCTTGATGGCCGGGTCGAGCATCTTCTTGGTTTCCGCCAGCACCTTCCATTCTTCCTTGGTGTAGCCGTCTTCCATGAAGGCATCGATATGCGGGATCACGTTGAAGGCGATGCGCTTGGTGAACTTTTCCGGCTCGATCGGGTCGTTGACGAACACCGCGCGGGTCTGGTTGAAGAGCTCTTCCATCGCGTCCTTGCCGCCGCCGGACACCGACTGGTAGGTGGAGACGACGATGCGCTTGATCTTCGCGTGATCGTGCAGCGGCTTCAGCGCCACGACGAGCTGGGCGGTGGAGCAGTTCGGATTGGCGATGATGTTCTTCTTGGAAAAGCCGGCGACGGCGTCGGCATTCACTTCCGGCACGATCAGCGGCACGTCCGCGTCGTAGCGCCAGGCGGACGAGTTGTCGATGACGATGCAGCCCTTGGCGCCGATCTTCGGCGACCATTCCTTGGAAACGGTACCGCCGGCCGACATCAGGCAGATGTCGGTGTCGGAGAAATCGTAATTCTCCAGAGCCTGTACCTTCAGCGTCTTGTCGCCGAAGGAGACTTCGGTGCCTTGAGAGCGGCGGGAAGCGAGGGGGACAACTTCATCCGCCGGAAAGCCGCGCTCGGCGAGAATGTCCAGCATCTCGCGGCCGACATTGCCCGTGGCGCCTGCGATTGCGATCTTGAAACCCATGTTCGATAAGTCCTTGTCCGTCTCCCCGCTGCGCCGGCTGCCCTTGTTTGAAAGATGGGCGCGGCCGGCTCTCCGGCGCCTCCCATCCCCGGGGAGGCGGGATGAGCGGCACCGTCAGGCGGTGGTTTTGGTGGTCTTGGTTGTGCGTTTAGGAGCGGTCGCGGCAGCCGTCCGCGTCTCGCCGCGCAGAAAGGTCGCGCTGGCAAGGGCCTTGGACATCGTATCCAGAATGTCGGCTTTCAGCCGGGTCATCGGAAGCTCGCAATCGTCAAAACTTGAGACGGCGGAGTTTTTGCCCGGAATTTCCTCCAAGTCAACAAGGAATGGCATATTCCGGGCGGTTTCCTTTTCAGTTTGTTGCCTGAAAGGGGCGAATTGGCGATCGCGGGAGGCGATCCGTCTTCGTCACGACCTGAACAACCGGCCCGGACCGGCTCCTTGGGCGGGAAGACCGGCCAGTGCCATCATGTGCCAGGCAAGCGCGAGATTGGAGCTGATGACCGGCTTTCCCAGGCGTTTTTCGCAGGCCTCGATCACCGAAAACGTGCGCAGGTTGGTGCAGGAGGCAAAGACCGCCTCGACCTTCGGATCATTGCCGACCGCGCAGATGGCGTCTTCGACGGATTTCGGCGCGATGCGTGCGACGACGGCTTCTTCCGCCTGGCCGAAGGAGCCGACGATGACCGGATCGAACCCGTTGTCTTTCAGCAAGGTGCAAAGCGCGTCGGAGACGGTTTCCACGTAAGGCGAGACCACACCGACCCTGGCAACATTCACATGTTTCAGCGCGGCCATGACGGCGCTTGCCGGATTGGTCACCTTCGCCCCGGCGTGAACCTTCCGGACGGCCGCGGCAACGGCCTCGGGGCCGATGACCGTCGCGCCCGAGGTGCAGGCATAGGCGACGGCGTCGAGCGGCCGGTTGGCCGGCAGCAGAGCAGCGGCTTCGGTGAGCTTCTCCTTCATCTTCATCAGCGTTTCCGGCGTCACTTCCGGCGCGCTTTCGATCCGCGTGTGAAACAGGGACACGCCGTCCAGGTCGAAGACCGGCCGAAACTCGCTTTCGATGGTCTCGTCGGCCTTGAGCACGATCAGTCCGAGCGCGGCTTTTTCGCCGGGACCCTGATCGACCTCGAAGCTCAGTTTCATCTGCGGCGCTCCTTTGCTTCAGGCATCGAGCACCGGAATGTCCGGGCCGGCGGGAATGGTCAGCAATTCGGGTTCGCCGTCGCGGATGACGATGTTTTCCTCATGAACCATCATCTTTCCGGGTCCGAGACCGATGCCCGGCTCGAGCGTCAGGACCATGTTTTCCCGAAGCGGCGTTTCGTCGAAACCCGTGATCGAAGGACCCTCGGTGAGTTGCATTCCGAGCCCGTGGCCGAGGCGGCCGACATCGCCGTCGCCCTCTCCCAGCGTTTCCGTCATGGCACGGAAGAGATCCGCGCAGGTCCGGCCGGGCCGGGCGACGGCCAATGCCGCCGCAACCGCCGCGACCAGCCTGACATGGGCCTGCCTGACGGTCTCGCTGGCAGATCCGATCGCGAAATTGCGGTCGAAGTCGCAGAAATAGCCGTTTCTCGTGGCGCCGGTGTCGAGCATCAGCACATCGCCTCTTTTCAGCACCTGATTCGAAGGAGGCGAGATGATGTCGCCATAGCCGTCCTGTCCGGCGCCGCCGACCAGGTAGGGAACGTCGTCGGCACCCTGGTGCAGAAGCTCGACCCTGAAGGCCCGGAAGGCTTCCTTCAGGGTCTGGCCTTCGTGGAACAGTCTGCCGGCATTGGCAAAGCCCGCCGAACCGATGCGGCAGATTTTCCGCAGGGCGTCGATTTCCCGGTCCGATTTCACCAGGCGCAGATCTTGAACCAGACCGGAGGCATCCGCAAAGTCAGTGCCGGCCAGCCGGTCGCGCAGATCCAGGAAATCCCTGAGCGGCATGCGCAACGAGCTTTCCCGGCCCATGGGCATGCCGATCCGCTTGTACCCGTTGAGAGCATCGGCGAGCAGGCCGATGCCGTCGTCGACAGGATGCGGCGCGGAAAAGGTACGGATGTCGTCGAGCCAGGTGGTGCCCATCAGATGGGTGCCGATTTGCGGGATGACGGCGACCGGCTTGCCGGTTTGCGGCACGATCAGGAACCAGGGCCGGGTCGGGCTTTGCCAGAAGAGCGTTCGGAAACCTGTGAAATAGCGGATCTCGGCTTCGGTGGTGAAGAACAGCGCGTCCAGTCCGGCGGCATGCATCGCCTTTTGGGCGCGGGCGGTCCGGACCTCGAATTCGTCGGCCGGAAAATCGGGTTCAGCCATCTTCCGGCCCTTCGGAGAGATAACAGAGCACGCGGGACTGCGTGTCCAGGCCGAGGCCCGCGGCAAGCTCGCCGGCATGGTGGAGCGCGGCAACTCCGGCTGCTCCCGAAGGGGTTGTCTGCAGGCCGTGGCTTGCCAGCAAGGCAACGGTTTCCTGGGCTTCTGCGTCGGAAACCGTCACGAAGACATCGGCTTCCCGGGCGAGATATTTCAGGGCGAGATGCGAAGGCTCCTTGCAGTCGAGCCGGCCCATGACGGAGACCGGCCCTGGCGCGGTCACAGGGCGCCCGGCTTCTATGCTCGCCTGAAGCGCAGGGGCGCTGTCCGGTTCGACGACCGCGATCGTGACGGCCTCGCCCCAGGTCCGGCGGGCGCTGACGGCACAGGCTGCCGCCAGTCCGCCGACACCAGCCTGCAGAAAGACATGGGTCGGCGGCGCTGCGATCTGGCCGGCGATCTCCTCTCCCATGATCAGGTAGCCCTCCATGACGTCCCGTCCGGGAGCGGTCATGCCCGGCCATGTGCTGTCGGGCAGCAGGATCCAGCCGTTTTCGGCGGCCTGGCGTCCGGCTTCGGCCATGCTTTCCTCGTAGGTCTTTCCGGAACGGACAACCTGCGCACCCTTTTTCCGCAGGCGCGCTTCGAAGGCGTCCGGTACCGTCTCTGAAACGAACACGACGGCCTGAGCGCCGAACAGAGGCGCGCCCGCTGCAAGCGACAGTCCGTGATTGCCGGCGCTCGCGCAGGCGAAGGTCATGCCTTCAAGGGCTGTCTCATAAGCTGTTGCGCTTCCGTCCCCGATCTTCCGGTCAGCCTGTCTGGCAATCGCATAAGCCGCGCCAAGGGCCTTGAAGCTGCCGAGCCCCATCCGGCCGCGTTCGTCCTTTACCGAGAGCGCTCCAACCGAAAACGCCGCCGCGAGCGCAGGAAGATCGAGGAGCGGCGTCGGCCGGGCTTGCGGACATTTGCCGAAAAGCGCGCTCGCGGCCTGCGCCGATTCTGACACAGTGCCCTCCGCCAGATTCGCGGGCTCCGGAAGGCCCTTGCCAAGCCATGGATTTTTCGACGCTTTCATCTTCTGTCCCAAGCCGCTCGTTCCGCTCAGGTCAGCAGGTCTCGGACACAAAAACAAGCCCGCTGGCACCCCCCGGGGACGTAAACCCTCCCTTCGGTCCGGCAGCGGTCACTTACCGGTTGCCTAAAGCTAATAAATCAATATATCATGAATTATGGATATTTTGACCGCATCAAGCGCTTTCGGCGCGCTCAGTCAGCCGACGCGGCTGGACGTCTTCCGTCTGCTGATCAATGCCGGACCGGAAGGCATGCCCGCCGGAGATATCGGCGAGGCGCTCGGGGTGCGCCAGAACACCATGTCGGCCAACCTGTCGGTTCTCCTGCAGGCGGGGCTGGTCCGCAACGAACGCGAGGGACGGGTCATCCGGTATTTCGCCGACATGGAAGGAACACGGGAGTTGCTGACGTTTTTGCTGGCCGACTGCTGCGGCGGTCATCCGGAATTTTGTGCGCAGGTTGTCGACGCGGTCGCCTGCGCGGCGTTGCCATCCGCACAGGGAGGATAGAATGTCTGACGGTGTCTATAATGTGCTTTTTCTCTGCACCGGAAATTCCGCCCGGTCGATCATGGCCGAAGCGATTTTGAACCGCAACGGCATCGGCCGGTTCAAGGCCTGGTCCGCCGGTTCCCATCCCGCGGGAGCCGTTCGGCCTGAAGCGCTGGCGCTCCTGAAGAAACTGAATTTCAAGACGGACGAGCTGCGGTCCAAGGACTGGAGCGAATTTGCCGGTCCGGACGCGCCGAAGATGGATTTCGTCTTCACCGTCTGCGACAACGCGGCCAAGGAAGCCTGTCCCGTCTGGCCCGGCCAGCCGATGTCAGCCCATTGGGGGGTGCCGGATCCCGCGGCTGTCGAGGGTAATGACAGCGAAAGGCAGGTTGCCTATAACGAGGCCTTCCGGATGCTCAACAACCGGATCTCGATCTTCATGAACCTGCCGATGTCCTCCCTCGACCGCCTCTCCCTGCAGGAGAAGCTGGACGAAATCGGCCGGACGGACGCCAGGCAATCGGCGGGAGAACCCGCCTGAAGCACGAGCCTCAGGCGGTGGCGTCTGGTTCGAATTGGCGCAGTGGTTTAGAGAGATTGCAGTTGGCCGCGTTTCCCATTCTGGCCATCAGGGTGGACGTTGGCACTGCCGCAAGCACTCTCTCCCATCTTGCGGGCAGGGCAATCGCATTTGGCAGTGCCTGACTCCCTCTCCCATTGGGAGAGGTAACTTGTCGGCAATTGCCAGCGCTTTCAATCGAGTGCGATTACCTCAGGCGGTGGCGCTGCCTTCCCGGGCTCTGCCCAGGGTGAGAACCGCGATGACGAAGGCCGTGACCGCGCAGGTCGCCACAGCGCCGGTGAGCGGCAGTGGCGTGCGGTCGAAGAACGGGCTGCAGAGCAGGATCATCACGCCGCCGGCGACCATCTGGAAGGTGCCGCCGAGCGAGGAGGCCATGCCGGCATGTTCGCCGTGCTCTTCCAGTGCCATGACCATCGTCGGAGCGATGACCTGGCCGAGGCAGGAATTGCCGATGAAGAACAGCGCCATCAGCACGGGCAGATGGTCGATGCCGCTCCAGACGAGCACGAAGAGCAGGGAGGTGGCGGCGGCGAACCCGCTGACCGCATAGAGGGCGACGCGGCCCATGCCGTAGCGCTGACCGAGCGTGGCCGCGAATTGCGACGAGGCGAAGAAGCCGATCGCGTTCAAGGCGAAGACCAGGCTGAAGCCCGTCGGCGACAGCTGATAGCGGGTCATGTAGACCAGCGGCGCGGCGGCAATGAAGACGAAGAAACTCGCCAGCGAAAACCCGCTGATCATGGTCAGGCCCATGAACTTCGCGTCCCTGAGCAGATAGATGGCGCTGCGGATCATCGCCGTCGGATCGATCCGTCCGCGGCGCTCCGGCGGCAGGGTTTCTGGCATCTGGAATGTCATGAGAACCATGGCGGCGAGCGCGATGACGCCGAGGGCGGCGAAGATCAGCCGCCAGCTTCCGAAGGCGATGATCGCGCTGCCGGTGAGCGGCGCCAGCATGGGTGAGATGCTGATGACCAGCATGACCAGCGCCATCAGCCGCGTGGCCGCCGTGCCGGTGTGCAGGTCGCGCACCACGGCGCGCACGATCACCATGGGGGCCGCGGCCCCGAGCGCCTGAATGAAGCGGCCAACCGTCAGCGCGCCGACATTGGGCGCCGTCGCGCACAGCACCGAGCCGATGATGAAGACGACAAGGCCGATGAAGACGGGAAGCTTGCGGCCGTAGCGGTCGGCCAGCGGCCCGTAGAACAGCTGGGCAACGCCGAAGGCGATGAAATAGACCGTGAAGGTCATGTGAACGGCGGAATCGTCCGTCGCAAGATCCCGCACGATTTCCGGCATTGCGGGGAGGTAAAGGTCGATTGCGAACGGACCCACAACAGCAAGAAGCCCCAGCACGACGGCGGAGCGGACAAAACCGATCTGCATAACAATATCCGATAAAAATCGCACGAAGGGCGCAAAAAACGTGGAGAACGCGCAGACTGTGAGAACATTCTCGCGATGTCGAGTCTTTTTTCCGGTTGGCAGCCTTGCTGAAATTGCATGGCAGGTCTGCGCGGATGTCTCGCCTGCTTTTTCGGATGCCTGACCCTGGGTCAGGATTCTTTCAGTTGTCACCAAACCTTCATGTAAATGTCACCGATTTTGTAAGCTCGAACTCTAGCTTGCCGCCACCTCAAACCCAAAAATCATGGGAGCTAGTGCAATGGCGAATCTTCGCGGGCGTTTCCTGAAAGGCGTCAGTCTCGCCGCCCTGTTCGGCCTTTGTGCCGTCTCGGCAGCTCAGGCGGACTATTTCGAGCGGATCAACACCTATCCCGTCTACAAGACCCTGCGGGACGGTGCCGATCCGGCGACGCAGACGGTTGCGGAAATCATCTATGCCTCGAAGGATGGCCGCACGCTGGTCTTCACCGACAGCCCGGGCGAGGACATCGTCTTCGTCAACGCTGCCAACCCGCTGAACCTGCAGCCGATGGGCCGCACCGCGCTCGGCGGCGAGCCGACCTCCGTCGCCGTCGGCGCCAGCGCGGCTTATGCCGGCGTCAACACCAGCGAAGACTACGTCAATGCTTCCGGCTACATGGCGGTCATCGATCTGGACAGCCTGGAAATCACCGCGAAATGCGACGCCAAGGGCCAGCCGGACAGCGTCGCCATCTCCCCGGACGGCAAGTTCGTCGCCATTGCCATCGAGAACGAGCGTGACGAAGACCTGAATGACGGCGTTATCCCGCAGATGCCGGCTGGCCACCTGGCGGTCTTCGATCTCGACGACAACGGCGCGCCGGCCAATTGCGATGCCGTGCGCATCATCGACATGACCGGTCTTGCCGAAATCGCGCCGACCGATCCGGAGCCGGAATTCGTTTCCATCAACTCCAAGAACCAGGCCGTGGTCACCCTGCAGGAAAACAACCACATCGCCATCGTCGATCTGGCCTCCGGCGAGATCGTTGCCAACTTCTCCGCGGGCACCGCAAGCGCCGAGAATATCCCGGTTTCCAAGGCGCGTATGAGCGACGCTTCGGGCTCCACAAAAGATGTCCGCCGTGAGCCGGACGCGGTCGCGTGGCTCGACGACGACCGCTTCGTCACCGCCAACGAGGGCGATTACGAAGGCGGTTCGCGCGGCTTCACCATCTGGAACGCCAAGGGCGACGTCCTGTTCGACAGCGGCAACCAGATGGAACATCTCGGCATGTCCCACGGCCATTATCCGGCAAAGCGCGCAGCCAAGAAAGGCACCGAGCCGGAAGGCGTTGCCGTCGGCGAATTCGGCGGCGACAAGCTGATCTTCGTCAACTCCGAGCGCGGCAACTTTGTCGCCGTCTACAAGGACACGGGTGCCGCGCCGGAATTCGTCCAGTTCCTGCCGACCCATGTGGGTCCGGAAGGCCTCCTGGCGATCCCGAACCGCGATCTCTTCGCCGTCGCCAACGAAGTGGACGAAGACGGCGTACGGTCGCACGTTTCGCTCTACGAGTTCGGCGCGGACGCTCCCGCCTATCCGTCCATAGTCTCCGCTACCGATCCGGAAAAGCATGCTCCGATCGGCTGGGGCGCGCTCTCCGGCCTGGCAGCGGATCCGTCGGACGCCAACAAGCTCTATGCGGTCAGCGACAGCTTCTATGACGATGCCCGCATCTACACGCTGGACATCTCCTCCAAACCGGCACAGATCACCTCCTATGTGACCGTTCAGGGAGGCAAACAGGCGAAGCTCGACCTGGAAGGCATTTCCGTCGCCAAGGACGGTGGCTTCTGGCTGGCGTCCGAAGGCAACCTGGAAAAGGACCTGCAGCATCTTCTCCTGAAGGTCGGTGCCGACGGTCAGGTCCAGGAAGAAATCACCCTGCCGGAAGAGCTGAACGCCCAATCGGCGCGCTTCTCCTTCGAAGGTGTCGCCGAGTTCGAGATGAACGGCCAGACGCTCGTCGCCGTTGCGGTTCAGCGCGAATGGAAGGACGATCCGAAAGGCATGGTGAAACTCGCCATCTACAATCCGGCCGACAAGTCCTGGGGCTTCGTCCACTACCCGCTCGACAAGCCGAAGAGTGCGGCCGGCGGTTGGGTCGGCCTGTCCGAGATCGTTTCCATGGGCGACGGCAAGTTCGCCATCCTGGAGCGTGACAACCAGGGCGGCGAGAATGCGGCGATCAAGCAGATCACCACGATTTCCCTGGATGGCGTGACGCCGGCTGCCTATGGCGCGGAGCTGCCGGTTCTGGAAAAGCATTTCGCCATGGACATCCTGCCGGCAATGGCCAAGGGCAAGGGCTGGATCCTGGACAAGCCGGAAGGCCTGACCATCACCGCCAACGGCCGCCTGATCCTGATCACCGACAATGATGGCGTCGACGATGCTCCGGGCGAAACCCAGCTCATCGACCTCGGCCCGGCTTCGCGCCTGAACTAAGATCAACCGACGTTCAATCGGAATCGATTGAACGTCCAAAATCTGGTCGACAGGGTCCGGTCTCCCAAGACCAGACCGAAGGTCCGGTGGCCAAGGCCGCCGGGCCTTTCTTGTTTTGGACAGGGATTTCGCGGCACTGCCCCGGCGAAGCCGGAGCGGTCATCCTCTCCGACAACTCGCTTCATGCTTTCAGCGTGTGAACCCTGCCACATACTTTCCATGGAAGTGGGCGTAGCCGTTCTCGGTTTCCTTGAGATGTTCCCTGGTCAGGCGGTGCAACTCGGGGAGACGGTGGAAGGGTACGGTGGGCAGGGCATGGTGCTCGGCGTGATAGGGCATGTTCCAGGCGAGTGCGCGGACGATCCGGTTGGTGAAGGTCGTCCGGGTGTTTTCGAACATGTCGGCAACCAGCGGGCAGCGTCCATGCTCGGCCAGGAGATAGAGCCTCAGGAAGGGCTGGCCCAGGAGCAGCGGCACGATCCAGACAAACAGGATGCCGGTCAGGCCGAAGGCGACGCCGAGCACGGCCAGCACGCCATAGAGGGCGAGCATCACGCGTGCCTCGGTCTGGACGGTCTTGAGCCTTGCCGCCGGCACGAAGGCGTCGTCGCAATGGCCTCCGGCGTTGCGCAGGATCGTCCTGACCTGAGCGAACCAGACCGGAAATCCCGAAACATGCCAGATATATTGCGCCCAGGTCTCGGGCTTGGGTTCGACCAGTTCGGGGTCCTTTTCCGGATCCTGGGTATAGCGGTGATGGGCGAAATGGAAGTAGCGGAACCAGTTGGCCGGCAGCAGGATCAGGACGCCGCAGACATAGCCGACCGCCGTGTTGAGGCTCCGGGTCTCGAATGGCGTCAGGTGGCTGGTTTCGTGGAGAAGCGTGAACAGGAACACCATGAGAATGCCCTGCACGACCATGAGGAACGGCCATCCGGGCACCCGGGCCGCGATCAACGTGCCCACGAGCAGGATCGCCCCCCAGTGCAGCGCCAGATGGGCAAGCCCGGCCGCGTCGGACTTCGCATTCAGGCGGAGCCGGTCCTCGATGCTAAGCGACTTGAGAAAATCGCGATGGTTCACGTGGGTGTCCTTTCGGTGTGTTTCTCCGCTTGTTTTGTCTAAAGGCAATTTTTCATTGTGCGTTAGCGAGTTTTTTTGAAGTATTGATAAGCTGAACTATCGGATTATGACTCATGCATGCCAGTCTGCGCGCTCTGCAGGCCTTTGAAGCCGCCGCCAGGCTCGGCAGTTTTGCGGCCGCGGCCGAAGAATTGTCGGTGACACCCGCCGCGATCAGCCAACAGGTCCGCGGTCTTGAAGACCAGCTTGGCCGGAAGCTGTTCAGCCGGATGGGCCGGAGCATCGTGCTGACCGAGGCGGGGCGTGAGGTGTTGCCGAGGCTGACCGCGGCGTTCGGCGAGCTCGGCAGCGTTTCAGCACAGCTTTCGGGAACGCCCCGCCGCGCCCGTGTTACCGTTTCGGTTCCGCCCTCGATGGCGACAGGCTGGCTGCCGGACCGCCTGCCGGATTTCATCGACCGGCACGGGGCCATCGAGTTTTCCCTGAGGGGCGAGGACGACCCGGTCGATTTCGAGGCGGCACGCATCGATCTGAGGCTTTCCTACGGCGCTTACCGCTATCCGGAGCAGGAGGGCACGGACATCGTCCGGGACAGTGTCTATCCGGTCTGCTCTCCGGAGTTCGCGCGGCTCTCCGGGCTGCCGTCCTCCCCCACCGCGCTGGCCGGCGCGGCGCTGATCCATACGGACTGGGGCCCTGCCGCGGCATCGTTTCCGGCGTGGGACGACGTGTTCCGTTCCCTGGATGTCGGCGCCCCGAAACGGCTTTCCGGCGGAACGGTCGCCAATTCCTCTCATCTCGCCGTTCTCCTGGCGGCAAGGGGGTTCGGCGTTGCGCTCGGTCAGGGCCTTTTCATCGAGCCCTTCCTGAGGGACGGCCGGCTGATCCGGCCGGTTGCCGCTTCGCTTCCTCTCGGTCAGCCCTATTGCCTGACGATGTCGCGCAACGGCGCCCGCAATCCTTCGGTTCTGGCCTTTCGCGACTGGCTTGCCGGCGCCTGCCGGGAAAGCGTTGCGCTGCAGGGAACCTCGCCCGGCGATCTGGGTTTGTTTGTATAGGACATGGGCTCACCTCCCGGGGAAACCTTGTCATTGCCCTTGGCGGGCGAACCGGCCTGCTATGGCTGCGATGGATTCTATGTTTGGATGCAGCGGGAGACTGATCGTCTGGCGGTCCTCTCAGGCACAAGGCCGGTCGGCAGGCAACCGGCATTCCGTGGAGCACAGTTCAATGATGCGTATGCGACTTGGTTGCCGGCTGTCTTTCGAGCTTCCCGCACCGACGCCGATGATCCTGCTGCTCAACGTGCATTATTCGCGGGCGAGCGATCTCGAACGGCCGGACCTGTTGCGGACCGACCCTGGCGTCGCAATCGAGGCCTATCGCGACGGCTTCGGCAACTGGTGCAACAGGCTGGTGGCGCCCGCCGGCGCGATGACCGTATCGACCGACGGAATTATCAGGGACGAGGGGCTCGCCGATCCGGTCGACCCGTCAGCCGCGCAACTCCCTGTGGAGGGGCTTCCGGCCGAGGCGATTGCCTATCTGCTTCCGAGCCGCTACTGCGAGACCGATGTGCTTTCGGACTTCGCCTGGAAACAGTTCAACCACGAGCTCCCGGGATGGCAGCGTGTTCAGGAGGTGTGCGACTTCGTGCACGAGCACGTTCGCTTCGGTTACGAACACTCGCGCCCGACCCGGACGGCCGTGGAGACGCTGAAGGAAGGCGTCGGCGTGTGCAGGGACTACACGCACCTTGCGATCACATTATGCCGGTGCCTCAACATTCCCGCACGCTACTGCACGGGATATGTCAGCGATATCGGCCGGCCGCCGCCCTATCCTCCCATGGATTTCGCCGCCTGGATGGAGGTTTATCTCGGCGGTAACTGGTGGGCCTTCGATCCGCGCAACAACGACACCCGTTTCGGCCGCGTTCTCATCGCCCGCGGCCGCGACGCCGCCGACGTGCCCTTGACCCACAGTTTCGGACACCACGAGCTGAAAGGCTTCGAGGTCTGGATCGACAAGCTCGAGGAGGAGGCGGGTCCTCTTATCTGAAGAACTTCCGGATCATCGTCTTCACTGGAAACTGTGCCGCCGCGTAGCCGCCCCGGACTTGATCCGGAGCCTTCGCGGCAGGTTCCGGATCAAGTCCGGGACGGCACAGAACGTGCTGTGCGGCTGTGCAGCCCGAAGCGCCCCTCGGGGCGCTTCGGCGTAGGTCACGGGTGGGACTCAGTCGAGCCCCATGCAGGAGGCGTAGTAGCTGACCGTTGCCGGCCAGTCGGAAAATACCCCGACCACGCCGACATCCTGGGCCAGCGTATCGAGCATTTCGTACATCTGGCCGTCGGTGTGGATGATGTCGTTGGTCGACAGGTAGTACCAGCCGCCGCCGCCCGGGGCGGACAGCGGGCCGGAGCGCTCCAGCGTCCAGGTGATCAGCTTCAGGCCGGCGTCCTTCGCGGCGGCGGCGTAGGCGCTCGGCACGATCTGGCCTTCCTCGCCGGCGGTGACCAGCATGTTCATCGACGGGGCGAGGTAGTTCACGCCCTGCGCCTTCAGCGCGGCGAAGTCTTCGCTCCAGGTGTTCGCATCCGCTCGTCGAAACCGTCCTGCCATTCGACCAGATAGACCGCGTTGGCGCCGAAGTCCGGCTCGGCCTCGATCCAGTAAAGGATGTCGTCAAGGTTGAACGACTGGGCGAAGACGTCCGATGCCGGGATGCCGGCGGCCTTGTATTCATCGATCAGTTTCTGGGCGTAGTCTTGCTGGCTGAAGCCGTCGAACGGCATCTCGACCGACGGGGACTTTAGTTCGGGCGTGAACTTTGCGCCGAGGCTCTTGAACAGCTCGATCGACTCGGCGTGGGTCATCAGCGTGGTGGGCTCGACCGCGTAGAGGTCGGTGCGCCAGTGCGCCGTCGCGTTCATGTAGTCCTCGACGGAGGTCGCGGCGTCGTTCTTGGCATCCATCTTGGGCGTGAGCGACTTGAACTCCGCGAGCGTCAGTTCCGACGTGCGGCATTCGGCGCCGGCCTTGGTGTCGCCCGAAGCGGGGGTGAACGGCGTGACGCAGGTTGCGGCCAGCGGCGTCGCCAGGATGTTGGTGGTGGTGTGCAGGTCGTTCTGGGCGTGACGGCAGACCAGTTCCTTGTCCTTGGTGAAGGTCACGTCGCATTCCAGCACGCCGGCGCCCTGACGCGCGGCGGCGATGTTGGCCTCGGCGGAATGTTCGGGAAACTGCATCTGGGCGCCGCGGTGGCCGATGGAAAAGGCGGTGCGGTGGACCGGCTGGCCGGCGCAGGCGGCGAGCTTGTCCTTGAGCGGGCTGTCTTCCATGCGGTCGACGAGATAGAGCGGGCGCACGCCGACCTCGATGACATCGGTCATATCGGCCAGGGCGGCGGTGGCAACCAGCGCGCAGGGCAGCGCCAGCGCAAAAGCGGCAGTCTTCATGCGAAATCTCCCGGATAAATGTCCTTTCGACGCGGCACTCTTACCTCACGGAGTTGACAGTTCGGTGATGATTTTGTGGCGACCGGAGTGGGCTCTGGCCGGTCCTGCTTCACTTGCCGTTGAAAGAGAGCACTTCCCTCTCCTGGCGACCCGCTTCCGCTCTTTTCAGGTTTGGTATCGGCTCCTGGAAGCTTTCGGACCGGTCCCGATCTTAGCAACGACTGCCGTGGGACAAAACAGTCATTCATCGAAGCTGCCGCCATTGCGCAGGCGCTCCGCAAGAGAGATTGCCGCATCGCGTCCGCCTTGGGTCCGCAGCCAGTTCAAGACCCTGCACGCGGCAATGGCGTAAACCGGCCTTTCACCGCGTCCGGCTTCCCGCCCCCATTCGCGCGCGCTCACCGGCAGATCGTCGCTCGCCGGTTCCAGGCACTCGACGGATCCGCCATCGTCGTTGGAAAGATAACGTTGATCCCGGGAGATAATCACCGCAAGTCCTTCGTCGAACCACGCGGGCAGCGTTCCGGAGGCCAGAACTCGCCACCCGACCCGTGCGTGGAGTTCGATATGCGCCAGTTCGTGGCTGAGGATTGTCGCGTCCCAGCCCGCCGGGGAGAGATGGATGAATTCGGAGCCGTAAGCCCGCGCCTTTGCACCCTTGCCGCCAAGGCGCCGGTCACAGGCCAGAGAGACGCAGGCGAGAACGACCGGAGGAGCTGCCTGCCTTTGGGAATAGAAAGCCCCGATGCGCTCTTCAGCCGCCGCCAGGCCGCTAACGAGATCGGCCCGTTCGGCTTCGGAGGACTGTATCTCCGCGTAAACCCCCGGGGCGATTTCCGTGAGACCGTAACATCGCGGGCATACGAAAGCCGCGGCGGCGGGGAGAAAGACCGGGACAGATACGATTGCCGCCAGTAAAACGGCGGCCAGCGATATGCCCGCTCTCTTGAGCCATTTCTTCATCGATGCACCGGACCGGAATTCACCTGCAGCACTTCAGATGGCCCGGTTCCGGCCCTCTTTCAACCAGCGCGTGGGCTGTAATGGGCTCGATGCTGACTGATGCCGGCCAATGGTCGAGGGAAACGATCGGTCGATTTCGTTAATCGTATCTAGGAACGGCCGCTGGTGCCGACCTTGGCGAAAGGCAGTTTCGGGCCCTTATTGACACTGTCGTAGCAGGAACTATCGTCGAGCGATGGTGCCACGAGCGCTGCATCCAGTGAGATACGGGCAATTGGTGGTTGAAAACCAACGACAATGGTGGCTGCTTGCCGCGATGAGCGGCGTGCTGGGCCTCATTGTACTGGATGAAACTATTGTTGCCGTTTCCTTGCCGTCTATCGCCAAAGATTTTGGATTGTCTCTCTCGGCGTCGCACTGGGTGGTCAATGCTTATCTCCTGAGTTTCACCTGTTCCGTCGCAATCGCCGGCCGTCTCGGTGACTTGTTCAGCAGAAGAAACTACTTTTCTGCCGGTGCGGCACTTTTCGCGGTTTCCTCTTTGCTTGCTGCGATTGCGCTGGATGGCACGATGCTCATCGCCGCGCGGGCTCTTCAGGGTATCGCCGCAGCCGTGATATTCCCAACATCGATAGCGCTAATCACAGGGGCTTTTGCTCCCGAAAAGCGCGGGATCGCATTCGGGTACCAGACCACAGTCGGCGGTATATTCATGGCATTCGGTCCGCTGGTCGGCGGATTACTCACTGAAACACTGTCTTGGCGCATGATATTCTGGGTCGGTATTCCCATTATCGTCGGAATTGTCGCCATGCTGTGGCTCATCTGGTCACCCGCATATGACGCGCAACGGCGAATGGCCTCGGGAGCTGAATCTCGAATTGAAATCGCTGGACCGGTCTTTCTGATTCTTGGTGTTCTCGGTGTTGTAACCTACGTAATGCAAGGACCTGCATTGGGTTGGATGTCGCCTTCGTCGATCGGCTTCTTGTTCATCGGCTTGAGCATGCTCTCCTTTTTCGTGCGAAGGGAACGGGTTTTTCCGAAGCCACTTCTTGACCTGTCGCTTCTGAAGATCCCGGAGTTTGGCGGCGGCGCCATCATCTTTGCGATCTTTCAGTTCGAGAAGATCGCCATTTTCGTGTTTGCCGCTCAATTCATCCAAAAAATTTTGGGCGGGTCACCGATCATGTCAGGTGTAGCAGTCTCCTTTGCGATACTGCCGACCTTGATCACGGCAGTTCTGATAGGAAAACTTACAGATCGGTTCGGCTCGAAGACAACGTTCGAGATAGGGGCAACGATTCACGGCGCCGCAATCATTCTCCTGGCGTTGGCCGCAACCCAGCACAACTATCTGCTAACCTTCGCGCCCCTTGTCCTTTGGGGCGCCTCAATGCCGAGCATCGCCATTCCGGTCAGGCGGGTGCAAATGGCCGCCGTCCCGAAATACAAACAGGCTCAGGCCAGCGGCATGAACTTGACCATACAAATGCTTGGCGGCAGTCTTGGGCTCGCGGCGTGCAGTGCGCTTCTTTCAGAAACAAGGAACTATCCGCTAGTCTTCTTTGTCATTGGGATCGTCACATTTGTGGCAGTGCTTGTTGCGCAGCGATCCATGCAGAGGGAGCAGCTCGAACGCTAGCGATTTCGGGGCGCAGCTTTCAAGTATGCTCGAGACCTCGCCTGCAAAGATTTGACGAACCTACCCGGTGTCGAGCCAAGATCAAGGTACTCTACCAGGGAGGCATCTCGGGTTTACGCTTCCAGATGCAGCTTTGCGAACGACCGCATTGTCCGCACCGCCGAAGCTAAATGCCCAGCACCGCGAATGCCCGCTTCCTACCCAAAACAGACCTCGGATTGCCCCAGAGCAATCGACAGCTCCTCATCCCCCCGCCTTCAAATCCCCCAAGAGCTTCACAAGCCAGTCGACAAACACCCGCACCTTGTTGGAAAGGTGCTGGTTGGGCGGGTAGACGACGTAGAGGGGGAGGGGGTCGGCGGTCCAGCCGGGGAGAACCGGGATCAAGTCACCGCGCTCGAGTCCCTCGCTCACCATGAAGTCGGGGAGCTGGGCGATGCCGTGGCCGGCGAGTGTGGCGTTGACGTAGCTGCGGGCGTCGTTGACGGAGACGTGGTAGCGGCCGTGGATCTCGATTTCCTCGGCTCCCTTGCGGAAGGCGAAGGGGGCGGTCTGGCCGGTCTGGGCGTAGAAATAGCTGACACAATGGTGGCCGGTTTCCAGGTCCCTCGGATGGGCCGGTGTGCCGTGCTTTTCCAGGTAGCTTGCGGCGGCGCAGGCGGTCAGGCCGATCTCGGAAACGCGCCTTGCGATCAGTGACTGGTCGGCCGGGGCGCCGGCGCGCAGGGCGCAGTCGACATTCTCCAGAAGATAGTCGACGGTGCGGTCGCCGACGCCGAGATCGATGCTGATATCGGGGTATTTTTCATAAAAATCGCTCAAGGCGGGCAGCACGAACCAGTCCGCGAAGGCGCCGGACATCTCCACGCGCAGGCGTCCGCCGGGGTTGCTCTGCGAGTGGGCGAGGCTGCCGTCGAGCTCGTCGATCTCGGCGACGAGCCGGGCGGCGCGCTCGTAATAAAGGGCGCCGTCGGTGGTGACGATCACGCGCCGCGTGGTGCGGTTAAGCAGTTTTGTCTGCAGGTGTTTTTCCAGATTCTGGATGAGGTTGGTGACTGTCGCCTTGGGGATCCGCAAGGTCTCGGAGGCACGGGTGAAATTGCCGGTTTCCACCACCCTCAGAAAGGCGCGCATGGCTGACAGCTGGTCCATCGGACAGGTCTCCGGTTTGGGTGCAATGCAGTATTATTCGAAATTTCGAATAGTGTTACTAAAAATTGGCATCTTATTCCATTGATGGAACAACAATACCTTTTTGGCAAGCGAGGCAGGCTGTGATTGACTGGCCTCGGATGTTTTCAAGCGAAGCGGTGCGAACCCATGACGGTGCAGATCAAGGACATGACGCTCGACAAGGTGGCCATCGGCCCCGTGTCGGCGCGCGTCTATGAAGGCGCCGAATACAGCAAGTCGCCGCCGGTGCTGATCTATTTCCACGGGGGCGCGTTCCTGGGAACCGCGCCGGAGGATTGCCCGGTCGCCGAGGCGATTGCCGGGACGGGCGCCATCGTCGTCGTGCCGGATTACAACGTGCCGCTCGGCAGCGTCTTCCCGAAGCCGCTGGAGACGGGTTTTTCGCTGTTCTCCTACCTTGCGCAGAAGCGCGCGGGGCTCGGAAACAGGAAATCCCTGCTCCTGGTCGGTGGCGTGGAGGCGGGCGGCAACATCGCTGCGGCGGTCGCGCTGAAGGCGCGCGACCATTACGCCGACGAGCTGGACGGCCAGATGCTGCTGTCGCCGCTGATGGACCCGTTCATGGCCTCGGCCTCGATCCGCCGTGCCGACGAAATCGGCATGCGCGACCGCTGGACCGAGGGCTGGAGCCACTATCTGAGCGCCGGCGTGTGCCACCCCTACGCGGCGCCGTGCACCTGTTCGCGCCTTGCGGGCGTGGCGCCCGCGCTGATCCTGTCCGCCGAGGACGACCCGCTTCTGGACGAGACCCTCGGCTTTGCCGGCCATCTGAAGACGTCCGGCGTCAACGTTCACCAGCACGTTCTTCCCGCCGGGACGGGCTGGCCATCGCTTTACGGCGGCACAAGCGACGAGACTGCGTCCTGGCAGGGCAGTGTCACCAAGCAGTTTTCCGGTTTCATCAAGGAAATCAGCATCCATTGACGTTCGCATGAAACCCGCATGAACGGCTGAAGCCTTCAGGGTTTTCAAGGAGAGACCAATGACCAAAAGAAGCACGCGCTGGGCCCTTGCGGGCGCCAGCATGGCAGTCGCTGTGTCTGTTTCAGCCGCTGCCCTCTTTCTCAACCTGCCGGCCAGCAGTCCGGCGACCGCGGCCGGCGACACGGTCCAGATCCCGGCGGTGCCGGTCACGGTGGCGGAAGTCGCCAGCCGGCAGATCACGGTCTGGGAAGAGTTTTCCGGCCGTCTGGAAGCCGTCGACCGGGTGCAGATCCGCTCCCGGGTCGCAGGCGCCATCCAGTCTGTGGACTTCCGCGAAGGCGCGCTGGTGAAGGCGGGCGACCTCCTGTTCACCATCGATCCGGCGCCGTTCGAAGCTGCCGTCGCCCAAAGGGACGGCCAGGTGGCGCTGGCGGAAACGCAGCTCAACCTCGCCAGGCTGGAACTGGAGCGGGGCAGGAAGCTGATCGAGAACCGGACCATTTCGCAAAGCGTCCTCGACGAGCGGCAGAACGCCTTCGCCGAAGCCCAGGCGAACCTGCACACCGCGAAGGCGGCGCTCAGGTCCGCCCGGCTGGAGCTGGGCTACACCAAGGTGCTGGCGCCGGTCGCCGGCCGGGTCGGGCGGATCGAGATCACCGCCGGCAACCTGGTTGCCGCCGGGTCCGCGTCGCCCGCGTTGACCACTCTGGTTTCGGTCGATCCGATCTATGCCGGTTTCAACGCCAGCGAAGACCTGGTCGCCCGTGTACTCGCGGAGCTTCCCGCAACGGACAGCGCCGTGCCGCCGCTCGACATGATCCCGGTCGAGATCGAGACGCTCGCCGGTGCCGGTCATCCGGTGAAGGGCAAGCTGCAGCTGGTCGACAACCAGGTGGATGCCGCCAGCGGCACCATCAGCGTGCGCGCGGTCTTCGACAATCCGGGCGGCAAGCTGATCCCGGGCCAGTTCGTGCGTATCCGCATGGGCGAACCCCGGCCGGAGGACAAGATCCTGATCAGCGAACGGGCGATCGGCACCGACCAGGACAAGAAGTTCGTCTATGTGGTCGGTGACGACAACAAGGTGGCCTACCGCGCCGTCGACCTCGGCAGGACCGCCGAAGGCGAGCGGATCGTCAACAGCGGCCTGAAAGCCGGCGAACGCATCGTGGTCAACGGCCTGCAGCGGATCCGCTCCGGCGCGCTGGTCGACCCGCAGATGGAAAAGGACGTCGCTGCGGCGAAGTAAGCGGCATGGGTGGGCACTCGTGGAAAGCAGTGCCGCCCCTCTCGCAGGCCCTTCAACTGTGGCACTGCCTGCTCCCTCTCCCATTGGGAGAGGGTTGGGGTGAGGGGCCAAACGTCAGAAGTCGACGGAGAGGTTAAACCCCTCACCCGGAGCTGCGCTCCGACCTCTCCCCATGGGAGAGGTTAATAGGGGGCACCCTCAGACACAGTTGATCAAGCGCGGTCGAGCTTCAAAGAGCAAAGAATTCGCTTCGCTCATGCCGACTTCCGGATTCCGGATCTGCATGCAGCATCCGCTGCATTTGTCCGGAATGACGCGGGGCGGAAACGCAACAGCCTTGCGCCGGAGCGCGGCGCAGTCTCTCGAAATCCGACCGGAAAGGGTCTGAAATGAATATCTCAAGATTTTTCGTCGACCGGCCGGTCTTTGCCGGCGTGTTGTCAATCCTCATCCTGATCGCCGGCCTGATCGGGCTGATCTCCCTGCCGATCTCCGAATATCCGGAGGTGGTGCCGCCGTCGATCGTCGTGCGGGCGTCCTATCCTGGCGCGAACCCGAAGGTGATCGCCGAAACGGTGGCGACCCCGCTGGAGGAACAGATCAACGGCGTGGAGGGCATGCTCTACATGTCCAGTCAGGCGACGTCGGACGGCGTCATGACGCTGACGGTGACCTTCGAGCTCGGCACCGATCCCGACCAGGCCCAGCAGCTCGTGCAGAACCGGGTCTCGCAGGCCGAGCCCCGATTGCCGGAGGAGGTCCGGAACCTCGGCGTGACGACGGTGAAGAGTTCGCCCGACCTGATGATGGTCGTGAACCTGACCTCGCCGGACGACCGCTATGACATTACCTATCTTCGGAACTACGCGGTCCTGAACATCAAGGATCGGCTGGCGCGCATCCAGGGCGTCGGCCAGGTGCAGGTGTTCGGCTCCGGCGACTATTCCATGCGCGTCTGGGTCGATCCGCAGAAGGCGGCCGGGCACAATCTGGCGGCCAGCGACATCACCAACGCCATCCGCCAGCAGAACGTCCAGGCGGCGGCCGGCATCATCGGCGCCTCGCCGAGTGTCGACGGCGTCGACGTGCAGCTCAGTGTGAACGCGCAAGGGCGCCTGCAGACGCCTGAGGAATTCGGCAACATCATCGTGCGGACCGGCGAGAACGGCGAGGTGACGCGCCTGCGCGACGTCGCCCGCATCGAGCTCGGGGCCGCCGACTATTCCCTGCGCTCGCTGCTCGACGGCAAGCCCGCGGTCGCGATCCCGGTCTTTCAGGCGCCGGGTTCCAACGCCATCGCCATTTCCGACGCGGTCGTCGAAACCATGGACGATCTGCAGATCGCCATGCCGGAGGGCGTCAGATACGAGATCGTCTACGACACCACCAAGTTCGTCCGCGCCTCCATCGAGAAAGTGGTCGACACGCTGCTGGAAGCGGTGCTGCTCGTCGTCCTCGTGGTGATCCTGTTCCTGCAGACCTGGCGGGCGTCGATCATCCCGCTGATCGCGGTGCCTGTGTCGATCATCGGCACCTTCGGGGTCATGTATGTCTTCGGCTTTTCGATCAACGCGCTCAGCCTGTTCGGGCTGGTGCTCGCCATCGGTATCGTCGTCGACGACGCCATCGTGGTGGTGGAGAATGTCGAGCGCAACATCGAGAACGGGCTCAACCCGCGCCAGGCGACCTACAAGGCCATGAAGGAAGTTTCCGGGCCGATCATCGCCATCGCGCTGGTGCTCGTCGCCGTCTTCGTGCCGCTCGCCTTCATCTCCGGCCTGTCGGGGCAGTTCTACCGGCAGTTCGCGCTGACCATCGCCATCTCAACGGTGATTTCGGCGGTCAACTCGCTGACCCTGTCGCCGGCGCTGGCCGCGCTTCTTCTGAAGGGGCACGACGCGCCGAAGGACCGGCTGACGCGGGCGATGGACTTCCTGTTTGGCTGGTTCTTCCGTGGCTTCAACCGCGCTTTCGGTGCCGCGTCCCACGGCTATGGCCGCAGCGTCGGGGGGCTCTTGTCTCGCAAGAGCATCGTCATGGTGGTCTACCTGGCGCTTGCCGGGGCGACCTACGCGCTGTTCACCACGGTTCCGGGCGGCTTCGTGCCGGCGCAGGACAAGCAGTACCTGATCGGCTTCGCCCAGTTGCCGGACGCAGCGACGCTCGACCGGACGGAGGACGTCATCAAGCGCATGAGCGACATCGCCATGGAACAGCCGGGCGTGGAGCACGCCATCGCCTTCCCGGGCCTGTCGATCAACGGCTTCACCAACTCGTCGAATGCCGGCATCGTCTTCGCGACGCTGACGGATTTCGAGGAACGGCAGACGCCGGAGCTTTCGGGCAACGCGATCGCCATGCAGCTGAACCAGAAGTTCGGCGCGATCCAGGACGCCTTCATCGCCATGTTCTCGCCGCCGCCCGTCCAGGGCCTCGGCACGACCGGCGGCTTCAAGCTGCAGATCGAGGACCGGGCGGGTCTTGGCTACCAGGCACTCGACGCGGCCAACAAGGCGTTCCTGGCGCAGGCCTACCAGACGCCGGAACTGGCGGGGCTGTTTTCCAGCTTCCAGATCAACGTGCCGCAGCTCTACGCGGATCTGGACCGCACCAAGGCGGAACAGCTTGGCGTGTCGGTGACGGACGTGTTCGAGACCCTGCAGATCTATCTGGGCTCGCTCTATGTCAACGACTTCAACGCCTTCGGCCGGACCTACAGCGTGCGGGTGCAGGCGGATGCCAAGTACCGGGCGCATCCGGACGATATCGGCAAGCTGAAGGTCCGCTCGGCGACGGGCGAGATGATCCCGCTGTCGGCACTCCTGAAGGTGGACGCGACCACCGGTCCGGAACGGGCGACCCGCTATAACGGCTTCCTCGCCGCCGACATCAACGGCGGTCCGGCTCCCGGCTTCTCCTCGGGCCAGGCCCAGGCGGCGGTCGAGCGGATCGCGGCGGAAACCCTGCCGAAGGGCATCAGTTTCGAATGGACGGACCTGACCTATCAGCAGATCCTCGCCGGCAGTTCCGGGTTCATCGTCTTCCCGCTGGCGTTGCTCCTGGTCTATCTGGTGCTCGCCGCCCAGTATGAGAGCCTGATGCTGCCGGTGGCGATCATCATGATCGTGCCGATGGGCGTGCTGGCGGCGCTGACCGGCGTCTGGCTGACGGCCGGCGACAACAACATCTTCACCCAGATCGGGCTGGTGGTGCTTGTGGGGCTCTCGGCGAAGAACGCCATCCTGATCGTCGAATTCGCGCGCGAGCTCGAGTTCGACGGCCGCAGCCCGGTCGAGGCGGCCATCGAGGCCAGCCGGTTGCGCCTGCGCCCGATCCTGATGACCTCCATGGCCTTCATCATGGGCGTCGTGCCGCTGGTGCTCTCGACCGGCGCGGGGGCGGAGATGCGGGTTGCCATGGGCATCGCGGTGTTCTCCGGCATGATCGGTGTGACCTTCTTCGGCATCTTCATGACGCCGGTGTTCTACGTGCTCACCCGCCGGCTCGCCGGCAACCGCCCGCTGGTCCAGCACGGCGAGCACGAGCATCTGGTGGAGGCACGATAAAAGGCGCCGGCTGGTTTCCCAGCCGGCGACTTCCCGGCCGGCGTTCGGCGCGCGTGGGAAGGCATGCCGTCATGCCGGTTTTCCGACTTCCGCCAGCAGGGCCTCCGACTTGATGGCGTTGGAAAAATAGCGCCCGAGCCAGGATTTCGGCATGTGGCGCAGGAGCGTGTTGCGCATGTGGAAGGCGAAGGAGCTTTCGGGGATGAAGACGGAGGCCATGCGGCGGCTGCGCCGCTGGAGCTTTTCGATGGTCGGCCGAAGCTTTTGCTCGTGTGCCGCAAGGGCTTGGGCCAGGTCCGGCTGAGTGGCGAGCTCGCGGCTGAGCAGTTCCGCCGAAGCGAGCGCCATTCCGGCACCCTGGCCGGAGACGAGCGTCAGGCAATGGGCTGAATCGCCCAGAAGCAGGACCCGTCCCTTCGACCATTCGGGCAGCGTTACCATGGTAAGGCTGTCGATAACCGGCGGTTCGCCCTTGCGGGCGAGCGCCAGAAGCTCGCGCACACGCGGGTGGGAGGCTTGCGAAACCTCCTCCAGAAGACCCCAGCGGTCGGTTCGGCGGTCCAGATGCCTGCGCTTGTCGCGCCAGACATGCATCGCGGCGAGGCGTCCGCCGGCGAGCGCATAATACTCGGCGAGATGTCCGGGCTCGGTATAGGACAGGAAGTCGGTGTCAAGCGCGAGCCTGTCCTCGATGTCGTAGACGGCGAAATAATAGCCGAGCTCTTCCAGGTGGTTGCTTTCGGCTTCGAACAGGAGCGGACGGATGGAGGACCGGAAGCCGTCGGCGCCGATCAGCAGGTCGGCTCTGAGCGCTCCGCCTCCAGCGAGTTTCACATCGATACCGTTTTCGCTTTCCTGCCAGCCCGTCACGGTCTCGCCGAAGCGCAGATCGGTTCCTTCCGAAAGCTCATCGTGGATCACCTGAACGAGATCGGTGCGCCGAACGGCCAGATAGGGCAGGTTCTGAAGGAAGTCGCGGTAGCGCAGGCGAAGAAGCTCCCGCCCCCTGGAATCGTAATAGAGGTTCTCGTTTATGTCGTAGGAGAGCTCGGCGAGCCGGTCGTGCAGGCCCATCCGTCCTGCGGTCTCGTATCCCGGGCCGGAAAGGCCCATCATGTAGCCGTTTCCGCGCAGGCTCTCCGCCCGTTCGACGATCACGGCCCGCCAGCCGATCCGGTTCAGCCAGTAGGCGCTCGCAAGGCCGGCGATGCCTGCCCCGGCGATGACGGCAAGTGGAGAAGTCATGACAGGGTCTCCCTGGAAAGAGAACGTTCGATCGCCGGCCGGAACAGGAGCGCCAGGACGGCGAGACCGGAGGCAAGCAGGAAGCTCGCGCCATATCCGGCGGCTCCGCTCAAAAAACCGCCTCCGAGCCCGCAAGCCGCGGCGATCAGGGCGCTCGCGCATTGAAATATGGTGAAATCCACACCCGGCTGGGAGGGCGAAACAAGCATCATGAGGCGCGAATAGAGGGTGACGAAGGTCGCGGCCATGACCGCGCTCTTGCAAATGATCAGAGCCACCAATGTGGCGGAACCCACCCACCCGGAGAAAACCGCCGCCGTCAGCGTGATCAGGATGATCGCCTGGGCGAACAGCACAGAGCGGATGGCCTTTGCCGCGCCCACTCTTTTCACCAGCAGGCCGCCGAGCACGGTTCCGGCCAGACCCGCGGCCACGCCGCCGGAGCCGTTCAGCAGGCCGAGCATGCCGAGCGGAACACCGGCATCGATCAGGAACGGACCGGAGAGCACCTGTACCAGTCGCCCGCTCGCCTCGAAAACGCAGGTCATCAGGATGCCGACGACGATCTCGCGCCGCTTCAGCGCAGCGAGGATCGACGGCCGGCTTTCCGCTTCGCCCGTCCCTGCCACGTCCGGTTCGGGCGTTAGCGCCATGGGCAGGCTCAGCACCAGCAGGAGGACGGCCATGACCCCCGCCGCATAGGCCCAGCCGATGACGGCAACCAGGTAGACGAAGAGACCGCTGCCGAACACGAGCCCGAGATAGCCGCCGCCGACCTGGGCCGTGTTGCCCAGTCCGAGGTCCTTTTTCTGGATCTGTTCGATCAGGAAGGCGTCGCAGGCGATGTCGACGGTCGCGGAGATGATGGCCAGCACCAGCAGGGCGCAGAAGATCATCCAGAAGGGCGCTCCGGCCAGCAGGCCGACCGCGCCGAGCGCGAGCGCGGCGAGGAGTTCGCCGGTAAGGATGATGCCGCGGGACCGGCGCCCGGCCGCGTTGCCGGGCCGGCGCAGCCGCTCGATCCAGGGCGACCAGAGAAACTTCAGCGCCCAGGGCACCATGAGGAGCGAGACGAGGCCGATCTGTTCCAGCGGCACGCCCCGGTCCCTGAGAATGGCGGGAATGCCCATGAAACCCAGCCCGCCGACGAGGCTCTGCGCCGTGTAGATACCGCCTGCTGCGAGCGTCACCTGCAAGGTCGTCAGACCAGGCGAACTCTCCTGAGGGAGTGCGGCGTCCGACACTAGAACACCTTGCGCAGGGTCAGGCCGAAGGTTCTGCCCTGGCCGAGATTGCCGAATTCGGAGCCGCCATAGGCGTAGCCGTAGGTCTTGTAGGCCGTGTCGGCGATGTTATCGATATAAAGCCTGACGGTCAGGTCTTCCGGCATTCCGAGTTCCAGGGACGCGTCGAAGAGGGCGTAGGCCGGCTGGCTCGCGACATTGGCTTCGTCGAAATAGGTCTCGGAGGTGTAGCTCGCCGCGCCGTTGGCGGTCAGCGTGCCGCCGAAAAAGTCGTCGCTGAGGATGTAGCTTCCGGCGAGCCGGGCCGTCACGTCCGGGGCAAAGGGCACCAGATTGCCGTCATAACTGACGTTCGTATAGGGATCGGTGAAATCGGTGAACTGCGAGCGCCCGACCGCGAGATTGCCGGTGAGCGACAGCGCATCGGTGGCCCACCAGGCCGCTTCCAGCTCGACCCCGTAGCTTTCCGCCTTGCCGGCGTTGCGGATGAATTGCTGGCCGAGCGGACCGACATAGATCTGCTTGTCGGTCGAGGCAATATAGTAGGAGGCCAGCTTCAGATCGAGCGAGCCATCCAGAAGCGACGCCTTGGCGCCGATTTCATAGTTCCAGGCGGTTTCCGGATCGTAGGGCGCCGCGTCGATCGTCGACGATATGCTGTGGTTAAAGCCGCCGGGCTTGTAACCCTTCGATACGAGACCGTAGAGCCTGAGCGTGTCGGTCAGAGCGAAGCCGATCGCGGCTTTCGGCTGAAAGCTCCAGTAATCGGCTTCGTTGTCGAAGGCGAAGCCGTAGCCGGTCAAATAGGTATCCTCCCGCTCCGCATCGATGGAGGACCTGTCATAGGTCACGCGCATGCCGGCCGTCAGATCGAGGCGGTCGGTCGCATGCCAGGTCACCTCGCCGAAGCCGGCCAGGCTGTCGCCTGTCACCTCGTTGACGCTGTCGCCGTAATAACCCGGATAGCCGTTCTTCTCGCCCCGGAAGTCGTCGTGCAGATACCAGAGACCCGCGACGCCGTTGAACATCGCTCCGTCATAGCCGAGGCGCAGCTCCTGGCTGAAGGTCTTGTCCTTCTGCGGCCAGATGTAGCGCGTGCCCGGTCCCGCGGAGAAATCGCGTTCCACATCCGTCTGCTGATAGGCGGACGTGCCGGACAGCGTGAAGTCGCCGAAACGGCGGTTCCAGTTGAGAGACACGCTGTCGATGTTCCTCTGCAGGAAGGGCAGGTCGCCGCGCACCGATGTGTCGTAGATCCGGTCGTCCAGATCCTCTTCGAGGAGATAAAGCTCTTCGTAGGACTTCAGGTATTCGTGGGAATATTGCAGCGTGGCGTCGAAATCGCCGCCGAGCGGCTGATAGCGGAGCGCGATCCGTCCGAGGGCGTTGTCCGCCGTGTTGATGTCCTCGTCACCGGTGAGGCGCTCGTCGATATCGCCGCTGAAATAGGAATAGGAGCCGGTGAAATCCAGGAAGAGCCGGTCGGGCACGAGCGCGACCGTGCCCCCGGCCCGGACGCCGGGCTCTTGGGGCGAGAGAGACGTTTCCACGTAGAAACGGTTCTTCTCCGGCCTCTTGGTGTAGACATTGACGACACCGGCAAAGGCGTTCGCCCCGTAGAGCGTTCCCTGCGGGCCGCGCAGAACTTCCACCCGGTCGACATCGGCTATGATCTGCGAAAAGGCGGAAGCCTGCTGAGGCACGCCGTCGATATAGATCTGCACCGCCGGATTGAAGAAGTCAGGAGAGGAAAGCCCGCGCATGGTGACGTTCGAATAGATGCGGTTGCCCCTGGTGTCGATGGTCATCCCGGGCACCAGCGTCTGCAGGTCGTCGACGGTCTTCACACCGCGCTCGACCAGTTCCTCGCCGGTGATCACCGTGATGGCCTCGTCGACCTTTTCCTCCGCCTGATCGCGCTTTCCCGAGGAAACCGTGATCGTATCGAGAATTGCGAAATCACCCGTGTCCTGCGCGAGTGCCGTCGCGAGGGAGCCCGCGAGCCCCGCCATCCCGGCCAGCGCGAGCTTCAGCTTGCCTGCCATGCTGTCATGCCTTCGAGTTTAAAACATGACTGTTGTATTCCACTTTTCGAAAAGGGATGCTAACGGTAATGGGGCACGAATTAACGGTTTTGGGACTTTTGATGGATTCGGTTTCGAACAATCCGGAGCTGGCCGGCGCGACGGGCGAGGAAAATACCGTCTCCGGATGGCGGGAGGCGGTGAACCGGGAAATCGACAAGCTCGGCTGGGCCGATGCGACGCGGATGGAGGCGACCGAAAGCGGTGTCGCGCTCTACGTGGTCGACGTTCTGCCGGAAGAAGACAAGCATTTCACACCGGAGGGACCGGCCACCTTTTCGCTTTCGGTCTTCCTCAACGGTCACGGCACGCTTTCGGTCGACGGCGGGGAGCCCTTCACCTTTCAGCCGGGATCGGCGGTGCTGTTCACCTGCAACCGGATGACACGCGGCGCCAACACCATCCGGGGCGGGGCGCGCATGACCGTCATCGACATGCGTCTGGACCGGGAGCTGCTCGAACTCCTGGGAGGTGTGTCCCTTGCCAGGCTCGGCGGGGAGGTGATGACGGAACACAGTCTGCCGGAACAGGATATTTTCCTGATCGGCATGCAGGCTTCCCCCGGTCTGCTTCAGACGGCGCTGGACATTCTGAGATGCGAGCTTCCCGACGGTCTCGCCCGGCGCCTGTTCCTGCACAGCAAGGTCATCGAGGCGGTCAGCCTGGCGATCGGCATCCTGCATGAGGGCGGCGCGCTTCAGAGACAGATCCGGCCCTTGAACGGGGAAGAGCAGGCACGCCTCGAAAAGGCGGTCCGCCTGATCGAGACCGCCTACAGCGAGAACTGGACCATCGCCCGGCTCTCGCGCGAAGTCGGGCTCAACGAACGGCGGCTGAAGGAAGGCTTCCGCCTTGCCATCGGCAGTTCGGTGCGTGCCTATCTGCGCTCCGTGCGCCTGGACGCGGCGGCAAGCCTTCTGAACGAGGGCCACAGCGTTACCGAAACCGCGCTGGCCGTGGGTTTCGACAACCTCAGCCATTTCAGCAAGATCTTCCGGGAGCACAAGGGTGTGTCTCCGAGCCGTTATTTCAACAACCGGACGGGGTCCTGACGGTCGCTTTGTCTGCCGGAATTCGTCACGACATTCTAGTCCCTTGAAAACGGGAGATCCCGTTTCGCGGATCCCTTCCGGGCCGGCGTCAGGTAATAGGATCTTGTCCCGGACCGGACGATGATCGCGGCGCGGTCGCGTATCCGGGCGGCCTGAGCCGGATCCTCGGCGAGCCCGATATCGCGGAGGATATGATCGGGAAGGTCGCGGGCGCTCACTTTGCGGCGCGCGAATATCTTTTTCAGGCGCGACCAGAAACCCTCCGTGCGGTTGGCGGTGACGGGCGCTGCTGTCAGCGTGACTTTTTTCGTCTGCATGATTGAGCTCGATCTGTTCCGGGTCCGGGCCTCTCCCGCCTTTGCACGTCGCGCGGCGGGAGAGGTGTCCGGCGGGACGGCGAGGGAGACCGTCCCGCCCGAACGGACCCCGATGGTTCACGCTGCGGGCACGAGTTGCTTTTCGCTCAGGAACTGGGGTTCCAGTTCGAGACCGAGGGAGTCGGCGAATTTGGAAACGGCGACATAGAAGGAGATCACGAAGGTCGCCTCGACGAGCTGCGCGTCGGTCCAGTGGCGCTTCAGCGTGCGCCAGAGTTTCGGCGGCACGTCGTTGGCGTCCCGGCAGACCTGCCCGGCATAGGCAATCAGCGCCCGTTCCGCCTCCGAGAGGACAGTCGACGTCAGATAGCCGTCGTCGGCCAGTTCGGCGACGGTCTCTGGCGCGATGCCCACCATTTCCGCCACGCGCTCGTGCTGAGTGACGCAATAGCGGCAACTGCTCTCGAAGGTCGTCTTGAGGATCAGCAGTTCCTTCGTTCGCCACGGCAGCGCGCCGTCCTTCAGGATGGCCATGACCGTTTCCGTGAAGACGTTGCCGAACTCGGGATTGTGTCCGAAAACCTTGAACACGTTGAGAAGGGCCTGGAAACGGTTCTCGGCGCGCTCGAAAAAGGCCTGCGCCTCGGGACAGGCATCGGCCGGTTCGACACAGGCGATTGCCTGTGGGGTGAGAGGACGGCGGAGATTTTCCGAAAGAATGGGCATGTCTTTAAATCCTTGGGTGTGAAACCATTTGTCCGGTCAAACGATGGCTGCCCGGGAAGGGGCCGCCGGGAGGGAAGCCGGTTCAGCGGCAGCATTCTCCCGCTCCAGGCAGGCGATGCTGACGTCGCAGCGGATGTTGAAGCCGAGCCTCCTGTAGAGCCTGATGGCTCCGGTCTTTTCGGCCAGCACGTGCAGATAGGGGGTCTCGCCGCGTGCCTGGATGTTCGCGGCCACAAGCCTGACCAGGTGTTGGGCAAGGCCCTTGCCGCGATGCTCCGGGTGCACGCAGACCGCGCTGATCTCGGTGAAGCCGGGCTGTTTCAGCCGTTCGCCGGCCATCGCGATCAGCCGGCCGTTCCGGCGTATGCCCCAGAAGGTGCCGAGCAGATGGGTGCGGAGCTCGAACGGTCCGGGTTTCGCCAGCCGGGTCAGCGCCAGCATGTCATGCGCCGCGGCATGATTGAGGCGCAGCGCCTCGCCGCGCCCGGGATGGGCGATCGGATCCAGGGCGATCATCTGGACGCCGGCGATGCTCAGGGTGCGGCGCAGCGGCGCCTGAAAGGCGATTTCGCCGCACTGAAGCAGGAGCAGGGTGTCCCGGCTGCCGGCAACGAGCTTTTCCAGCCCGTCGAGATCCGCGCCCGTGTCGCCGCGCGTGGCGGCAAACGGGCTGATTTCCGGCGGAAAGCACCGCGCGGATCCGGCGGCCTGCGCGAAGCGGCGGTGCCGTGTCGTCAGCGCCGTCCAGATCGGCCGGTCGAGGAGAGCCGCGACGGGGTCGTCGCCGTTACGGGCCAGCATCATCCATCTCCATTCTTCTTGGGCGCGGAAGCGGACTTGCGGCGTGTCCAGACAGGCAGGAACGACAGGGCGTCCTTCACAGTGTGCGGGCCGACAGGCCGTCCGGCCCGGGCGAGTTTTTCCTGAAGCGACCCCTCGTTGAAGGCGGACAGGACCTCGGTCGCGCCGCCGACCGGCTCGCCGCCGATGAACACCTGCGGCACGGTCCGTTTCCCGGTCCTGGCGAACAGCGCGCGCAGGACGTCTCCGCCGCGATCCGCGTCGCGGAGGTCGGGACCGTCCACGTCGATCGTGCGGAAGGGAACGCCCGTCCTGGAGAACAGCTTGCGGACGGACCAGCAGAACTCGCACCATTCGAAGCCGAACATCACGACGGGCTCGTCCGTACTTTCGACCGCCGCCTCGACGAAGGCCGCGGCCTCGACGGAATAGTCGGCCTTCCGGGATGGGCCGGCTGTGCTTGGCTTGCGTCGAAGCGGCGGCACGGAAGTGGCGATCTCCTGCTCCTCGGCGGTCATCTCCTCGGGCACGTCGTCGAACAGGACGGTCGACAGATAGCGCTCGCCCGTGTCCGGGATCATCGCGAGAATGCGGCTGCCCGTGGGCGCGGTTTCGGCAACCTGCAGGGCGGCGGCGAGCGTCGCGCCGCCGCTGATGCCGCAGAAGATGCCCTCGCGCGTCGCCAGCTCGCGGGCCAGGCGCAGGGCATCGGTGCCCTCGATGGCTTCGAACCGGTCGATCAGGCCCGCCGCGCGCGCATCGCCGGCGAGCTTGGGCACGAAATCCGGCGTCCAGCCCTGGACCGGATGCGCCCGGGCGTTCGGATGGCTGCGGGCCGGCGATCCGTCCGGGCGGCGCTGTTGCGGGATCGTGCTGTTCAGGATCCTGGCGTTCACAGGCTCCGCGACCACGACATTGGTGCGCGGGCTTTCGTCTTTGAGGACGCGGGCGATGCCTTTCAGGGTGCCGCCGGTGCCGAAGCCGGAAACGAAATAATCGAGACCGAGATCCTGGAAGTCGTCAAGGATCTCGCGTGCGGTGGTTTGCGAGTGGATGTCCGCATTGGCCTCGTTCTCGAACTGGCGCGCGAAGAACCAGCCGTGCTTTTCCGCCAGCCGCTCGGCCATCGCCAGCATGCCGGTGCCGCGGTCGGCCGCGGAGGTCAGCACCACTTTCGCACCGAGGAAACGCATCAGCTTGCGCCGCTCGATGCTGAAATTCTCCGCCATCACGATGACCAGCGGATAACCTTTCTGCGCGCAGACCATGGCGAGGCCGATGCCGGTGTTGCCCGAAGTCGCTTCGATGACCGTCTGCCCGGGCGTCAGGGCGCCGGAGCGTTCCGCCGCCTCGATGACGCCGAGGGCCAGGCGGTCCTTTATCGAACCCATGGGATTGAACGCCTCGAGCTTGCAGTAGACTTCGGCATGGGCCGGTCCGATCCTGCTCAGCCGGACCACCGGCGTGCGGCCGACGGTTTCCAGGATCGATGCATAGGGACCGGCGTGAGAGCCGCGCGGTCTGTTCCGGTGACCCCGAGGGAGCCTGCCGGCATAGGTTTTGTGAATGTTCATCTCGGTTGCTTTCTGTTGTCGGGGATCAGGCCGCGCGCCGGGCGTTGAGGTGGCGCAGGAGATGGCCGGAGAGATCCGCGGCGTCGTCGCCGGCGCCTGAAATCTGGTGCGACTTGCGCCGGCGCAGCAGCGGCAGGCCGAGCGCATAGAGACCCGGTGCGTCCACCACGCCACCGCGATGGCGCAATCGTCCGCGCGGATCGAAGACCGGCAGGTCGAGCCAGGAGAAATCCGGCCGGTAGCCGGTTGCCCAGAGGATCGAGCGGATGCTTCCGTCCGTCAGGTTCACGGAGAGTTTCGGTTCGGCGCGGACGCGGGTGGTTTCCGGCCGGACCGGATCGGCCAAGGCGCCGATCATTCCCAGACCCTCCGCCCAGGCATCGATCTGGTCCAGCAGGCGGTGCATTTTCAGATCGGCCGAGGCGCACACATGCGGGAGCCCGCCGGAAAACAGCGCCCGGCCGTCGCGGATGTCGGCAAACCGGCCGACGATCTCCACACCGATTGCCTGCAGGGCGTTGAGGTCGACCCGTTCGGTTCCGCCGACCAGTTGCGGCGACGGTGCCCGGCGGGCGCGTTCGAGATCGTCGATCTGGTCGAAGCGCTCGTCCATGAGGCCGAGAGCATGCAGCCAGTATTCGATGTCGCGGCCGCGATAGCTGCGCGGCAGGCGCAGATGTCCGCCCGTGGCAAGCGTCACCGGACGTCCGGAAAGCTGCAGCTCGCGGGCGAGCTGTACGCCCGACGCCGAAGCTCCGACGACCAGAACGCCTCCTTCCGGCAAATCGGAAGGGCGTTTGTAGGCGGAGGGCGTGGTCTGGAAAATGCCGGACGGAACCGTTGCCGCGAGCTTCGGAACCTTCGGCAGCGCGCAGGCGCCGTTCGCCAGGACGACCGCCTCGCCGGCGAAGACACCCTGGTTGGTCTCGACCCGGTAGCCGCCGCCCGTCGCGCTGACGCGGCTGACGGCGGTCAGGTTGTGAAGCGGCACGGAATTGGAAACCACGAAGGCTTCCAGGTGGGAGGCGAAGGTTCCGACCGGAACGAAACCGTCCGGATCGCACCCCCGGTAGGGGGCACCCGGCAGGCCGTTGGCCCAGTTCGGCGTGAGCAGGCTCAGGCTGTCCCAGCGCTCCGTGCGCCAGGCGTTGCCGGCCAGGCCCCGGTCGAGAACCACGTGGCCGACCCCGCGTATGGTGAGCGCGCGGCTCATGGCGAGACCGCATTGTCCGGCGCCGATAATGATGACGTCTTCTTGCAGCATTGCTGCCGTTCCTGTTTGTTAAAAAAAGAATGTTTCAAACCCGCGGAGCTGTGGGCTCCCGGCAAAAAGTCTTCAAAAAATGGAGAAGGCGGGAGCCGGATCACCGGCCGCCGCGTTCCCTTCTTTTCTCAAAAGATCAGCCGACCGTTACATGCACGTTGGTGGGGTTGGTGATGATGTCGAAGACGGCGGAGCGCTTCTGCGACTGGGCGACCAGCGCGCCGATTTCTTCCTTGGTCGCATCCGCGTCGATGTCGAAGGAGACGCGGATGGCGGAAAAGCCGTTGCGCACGTCGCCGTCGATGCCGAGGATGCCGGCCATGTCCATGTCGCCTTCGACCCTGGCCTTCACGGAGTGAAGCTGGATGCCCCGGTTCTGCGCCACGGAGGCGATGCCGGCGGTCAGGCAGCTGGCCAGACCGGACAGGACGATCTCGACCGGCGTCGGACCCATGTCCAGGGCGGCAAACTGTTCCGGGTGATCGGCGTTGATCGTGTGCGGCGCCTTGCGGGCCTGGTTTTCACCGAGGCCGAAGAAGCCGTCGATGGTCGAGCGGCTGTGAACGCCGTCGACCCATTCGCACTGCGCGCTCCAGGTGAACTGCCCGGCTTCCGGTGCGCCTTCAATCGCCGTGCGGGCGGCAAGCAGCGCCTCGACGTCGACGCCGTTGCTGACGGTCTTGGTCGTGGTTTCGATGGTCATTTGTCTTTCCTTTCGTATTCGGTCGTCTGTGAGCAGGTCCGCATGATTGCGGGGACCGTGATCCCTTTCCGAATACGCCGGGAACCGGCTGCGCGCTTGGAGCCGGCGTGGAGATTGGCTGGAGATTTTCAGGAGGTTTCGTGTTCTTTCGAATTTTGCCTTGATTCGAAACCTATACTGGCCGCACAAAAAAACATGGATTGGAAGTGATTCAGCGCACTGACCATCTGGGAATTGGCGGGCTAGATGCGTTGATAGAGTGTATTCACGCTGGAATCACTTTCACTTTAATAAGCGACTTGAAAATTTTCATATCGATTTGGCGGGGCATGTGATCGTGCCGCCTTCGCAGGCTTCGCTTCCGCGGCGCCGGCAGCACGGCCTTCGCCAGATCCCACATGTTAAAACAAAACCGGTACCGGCAGAATGTTTCAACTTGGTCGAGAAAGGCTTGAGGATGGCGGATCGACGGACTTCCGATCGGAAACGATCGGATGGCCAGAAGTCGATCGGTCCTGAAAATCCTGAAGCGTCTTAATTCGCGTTCCGTTCAACGCAAGACGTTTCAGGCATGCGTTTTCAGCGCTTTTTCGGCCATTGTCACTGAACAGGTTCCGCGGTCACAGGAGGACGCGGCATGCACTATCATTTTGGCGATTTCGAATTGGACCTGAACGGTCTGGAACTCAGGAAAAACGGCGTGCCGCGCCCGGTGGAACCTCAGGTCTTCGATCTCCTGCGGTGCCTGATCGACCGGCGGGACCGTGTCGTCAGCACCGAGGAGCTTATCGAAACCGTCTGGAATGGGCGGATCGTATCGGATGCGGCGCTGACCAGCCGCGTTCGGGACGCGCGGCGCGCGCTGGAAGACGACGGCAAGGACCCCCGCTGGATCCGCACGATCCGCAGAAGGGGATTCAGATTTGTCGGCGATGTCCAGACGGACAGTGTCCAGGACCGCCCGCAGGCTGAGGACAAGACGGATGCCTTGCCGCCCGACCAGGAAATCCGGTTCTGCACCAGCGCCGACGGAACCCGGATCGCCTATGCGCTCGCGGGGTCGGGACCGCCCCTGCTCAAGGCCGCGAATTGGCTGAACCACTTGGAATTCGACTGGGAAAGCCCGGTCTGGCGCCATTTCTTCAAGAACCTCACGGATCGCTGCCATCTGGTGCGCTACGACGCCCGCGGCAACGGCCTGTCTTCCTGGGAGGTCACGGATTTCAGCCTGGAGCGCCAGGTCGAGGATCTCGAAGCGGTGGTGGAGGCTGCCGGGCTGGTCCGGTTTCCGCTTCTGGGACTCTCGCAGGGATGCGCGAAAGCCGTGGCCTACGCGGCGCGCCATCCGGAGCGGGTCTCCAAGCTGATCCTGGTCGGCGGCTATGCGCGCGGCTGGCAGCACAGGGACGACCCCCGTTCGGTCGAGATCGGCGAGGCCCGCTGCACGCTGATCCGCACCGGCTGGGGGGAGGAGAACCGGGCGGTCCGTGAAATGCTCACGACGGTCTACATGCCCGATGCGCCGCAAGAAAGCCGGAGCTGGTTCACCGAATTGCAGAAGCGCACGACCACGGCCGAAAACGCGGAGAAGATCCTAAGGTCCCATGGGGAAGTCGATATCCGCGACCTTCTGCCGAAGGTCAAGGCGCCGACCCTGGTGCTTCATTCCCGCAACGAGGTCGGTGTGCCCTATAGCGAGGGCCAGGAGCTTGCGGCCGGTATTCCCGGTTCCCGCTTCGCGACGCTCGATACGACGAACCACGTGCTCCCGGCAACCGACCCGGCCTGGGAGCGTTGCATGCGTCTCATTCACGGGTTTCTGAACGCGTGAGGCAGCGGGCAGCCTCCTGTCGGCAGGTCAGAACCGCTCGATCAGGTCCCACCTGTTGCCGAAGGGGTCCGAGAAGACCGCGACCTTGCCGTAGGCTTCAATGCGCGGCGGTTCCAGGAAGGTGACGCCTGCCGCCAGCATCGCTTGGTGATCCCGGTCGAAGTCGTCCGTGTGGAGGAACAGGAACACCCGGCCTCCGGTCTGGTTGCCGATGGCGGCCCGCTGTTCCGCGTTGTCCGCTCTTGCCAGCAGGAGGCGGGTTTCGGAACTGCCCTTGGGCGCGACCAGCACCCAGCGCTTGGCGTCCGGCAGTTTCGTGTCTTCGATCAGATCGAAGCCGAGTGTGTCTCTGTAGAAGGCAATCGCCTCGTCATAATCCGGCACGACCAGCGTCAGGGCGCCGATAACCTGTTTCATCGGACCTACTGCGCTTTGCGATAGACGGAGATGTTGGTGAAGCTCGCCACGTCGACCAGGTGAACGGTCTGGGTCACAGTCAGCGTCCGGCCGTCTTCGGAGAGTTCGCGGTCCGCCTTCATCAGCGTCAGGCCGCCTCGGCGGGCCTCGGAGACAAGATGGCGGTCGCCCTGAAAGACAAGACGCATGGCGTCGACAAGGCCGCTCTTGCCGAGCTTGATTTCCGGGCCGTCCGGGACGGCCTCGAAGCTGTCGTTGGTCACTTCGCCGTCCGCGGCCACCTGGTTCATGGCGAAGATGGCCACGCCGAAATTGTCCTCGATCCTCAGCGTCGCGCTGCGTGGCGGTTCGCCCTGCTCATAATCGCTTTCCTCGGTGTCGAGGATCCAGGTGCCGAGGAAGGGCGCGAGTTTGTCTTCGGTCATCTGATCAACATGGGTCCGGAAGTGAAAAAGGCCAACAGAAATCCAGTGGTTGACCGGATGGGAGGGAGGCCCCCGGTTGTCGTCATCGTCTGTGTTTACGGTAACACGGAGACTTCACCCTTTGCAGCTGCCCCGGCCTCGAGCCGGGGCCACCCTCTAGCGGTCCCGGATCAAGTCCGGGACAGCACAGAAGGTGTTGTCCCGCATTGCTTCGACGCTCTCTATCAGGCGCTCAGCGCGTCCAGTTCGGCGATGATGGCATCGCCCATCTCGGACGTGCTGACCGTCGCTTCGCCTTCCTCGGCAATGTCCTTCGTGCGCAGGCCCTTGTCGAGCGCGTTGGCGATGGCCTTGTCCAGCTTGTCGGCGGCTTCGATTTCCTCGAAGGAATATCGCAGTGCCATGCCGAAGCTGGCGATCATGGCGATCGGGTTGGCGGCACCGGTGCCGGCGATGTCCGGAGCGGATCCGTGCACCGGCTCGTACATCGCCTTGCGCTTGCCTGTAGCGCCGTCCGGCGCGCCGAGCGAGGCCGACGGCAGCATGCCGAGCGATCCGGTCAGCATGGCGGCGACGTCGGAGAGCATGTCGCCGAACAGGTTGTCGGTGACGATCACGTCGAACTGTTTCGGCCAGCGCACAAGCTGCATGCCGCCGGCATCGGCCAGCATATGTTCGAGCTGAACGTCCTCGTAGCCGTTCTTGTGGGTCTGGGTGACGACCTCGTTCCAAAGCACGCCCGACTTCATCACGTTGCGCTTTTCCATGGACGTGACCTTGTTGTTGCGGGTGCGCGCCAGTTCGAAGGCGACCTTGGAAATCCGCTCGATCTCGTAGGTGTCGTAGACCTGGGTGTCGATGCCGCGTTTCTGGCCGTTGCCGAGATCGCGGATTTCCTTCGGCTCGCCGAAATAAACGCCGCCGGTCAGCTCACGGACGATCAGGATGTCGAGGCCCTCGATCACGTCCTTTTTCAGGGAAGAGGCATCGGCGAGTGCCGGGTAGCAGATGGCCGGGCGCAGGTTGGCGAAGAGCTGCATGTCCTTGCGCAGGCGCAGGAGCCCGGCTTCCGGGCGCGCTTCGTAAGGCACGTCATCCCATTTCGGGCCGCCGACGGCGCCGAAGATGACCGCGTCGGCCGCCATGGCCTTCGCCATGTCTTCTTCGGAAATCGCCTGGCCGTGGGCGTCATAGGCGGAACCGCCCACAAGGCCTTCGTCGGTCTCAAAGGACATACCGCCCTTTTCATTGAACCAGGCAATGACCTTTTTCACTTCCAGCATGATTTCCGGGCCGATGCCGTCGCCCGGCAGAAGCAGAAGATTTTGAGAAGCCATGGACGCTCCATCCCGCATTATTGAAATTAGATGGCGATGGGTTAGCGCGTCGGCCTGACACTTGCAAGACGAAGCCGGTTGCGAAGAACTCAAGCCAGGCCACGCGAAAGGTCAATAACGGGGGCAGGACCGGGCAGTCGGGGAAAGCGCTCAGATGCCGATCCAGGTCCGGCCCGCCTGCCAGAGCAGGTTTACCGCGAGAGCCGTCATCACCCATTTGAAGCCGGTCTTGAAGGTCTTGTCGTTCATCTTTCCAAGCAACAGGCTTCCGGCAAGGGTTCCGAGAAAACCGCTGGCGATCATCAGGACGATCAGGCCGACCCAGGGCGCAAAGGCGAAGCCCAGTGCACCGAAGACGATGATCTTGAAGATGTGCATGATCAGGGCGGTCACTGCCTGGTTGGCGACAAACCCGTGGCGCGTCAGGCCGAGGGTCGACAGGACGGCGCCGCCGATCGGGCCGGCGGCGCCGAAAAACATCGAGAGGAACGTGGAGGCGAAACCGGCCGCGGCCATGATCCGCTTGCGCGCCTTGCCGAATTTCGGCGCTTTGCCCCAAATGATCCACAACACGAACAGGCCGATGCCAGCCTTCAGAACGGCGGCAGGCAGTTCCACCGCGATGGCGCCGCCGATCGCCGCACCGAAAAAGGCGCCGACGGCGAACCAGAGCGCGATCAGCCAATCGACATGCTTGAGCTGCACCAGCGCCCGGCCCGCATTCGAGCCGAGCTGGACGACGCCATGCACGGGAACGAGGGCGTTGGCGGGCATCAAGGTGGCCATGACCGCAATCAGCGCCACGCCTCCGCCAAGGCCCACGGCAGCGGTCAGGGCGGAAGTGAAGAAACTCACAACGATGAGGAGGGATGCTGAGAGAGTGCTCAGCTGATCGGGGAAAATTGTCATTCAGGAAAGTCCCGACAAAAATGCCGGTCCCTCAATTCCATGAAAGCAGGGATCCGGAAATCCTGGCTCGCGTGTCGCCTGGCGGGAATGATGTGGGTTGGCGGAGCAGTGCCGAACGACATTTTCCGTGCCGTCCCGGCCTTGAGCCGGGACCCGCTACGCGCTTTCAAGGAGGCCCCGGCACAAGGCCGGGGCGGCAGATCAATGGTGCGGCCTCCGGGGTTCGGCAAAACAGAGGCGAAGGCATCCGAAAGGCTGTTTTCATAAACGGTCGTCACGCCGCCGCGGGCAGGGCGGTTTCGACCAGTTTCACCCAGTAGGAGCAGCCGACGGGAATCAGCTCGTCGTTGAAGTCGTAGTCGGGGTGATGGAGACCGGCGCTGTCGCCATTGCCGGCGAAGATGAAGGCGCCGGGCCGTTCCTCCAGCATGTAGGAGAAATCCTCTCCTCCCATCATCGGGGCGATGTCGCGCCTGACCCTGCCGGCTCCGGCGATGCCCTCGGCGATGTCGGCGGCGAAATCCGTCTGTGCGTCGTGGTTCGCGGTGACCGGATAGCCGCGCCTGAACGTCAGTTCGGCATTTGCGCCGAACGCGTCTCCGATCGATTTGACGATGGTCTCCATGCGCTCCTGGGCGAGATCGCGCATCTCCGGACTGAGGGTCCGCACGGTACCGCGCAACGTGACCTCCTGCGGGATGACGTTGAATGCATTGCCGCCCTGGAAAACCGTGACGGAAACGACGACCGAGCCGAGCGGGTCGGCGTTCCGGCTGGCAATGGTCTGGAGCGCGCTGACGATCTGGGTGCCGCAGACGATCGGATCGATGGTCTCGTGCGGTTTCGCGGCATGACCGCCGCGGCCGGTGATGGTAATGCCGAATTCATCGGTCGCGGCCATAATCGGACCCTTGCGGATCGCGAATTCGCCGACGGCCATGCCCGGGAAATTGTGCATGCCGTAGACTTCCTCGATCGGCCAGCGCGTCATCAGGCCGTCGTCGATCATGGCCTTGGCGCCGGCGCCGCCTTCCTCAGCCGGCTGGAAGATGACCACGACAGTGCCGTCGAAATTGCGGGTTTCCGCCAGATATTTTGCAGCCCCCAGCAGCATGGCGGTGTGACCGTCATGGCCGCAGGCATGCATCTTGCCGGGTACCTTGGAGGCATAGGGCTTGCCGGTGGTTTCCTCGATCGGCAGCGCGTCCATGTCTGCCCGGAGCGCAATCGTCTTGCCCGCGCCGCCGTTCCTGCCCCTGATCACACCCACGACGCCGGTCTTGCCGATGCCGGTGGTGACTTCGTCCAGGCCGAAGCTTTCCAGAAGGTCCGCCACCTTGCCGGCTGTCCTGACGGTTTCGTAGAGAATTTCCGGGTTTTCGTGAAAATCACGGCGCCAGGCCGCAATTTCATCGGTCAGATCGGCAAGGCGATTAACGATGGGCATCTAAAACTCCTGAAGGCAGAGCGGATCGGAAGGACTTGCGGCGCTTGAACGGACGGTCTCCGCCGGGCGGCCGAAGGTGGTTGGGGAATAACCTATCTCAAGCGCGGAAAAGGGGAAGTGGCAATGCGGAAAAACTTTTTCGTTGCAGCGGAGGGCGCCGGTTTGGTTCTGAAACCGAGGCAAAACCGGATTATTTTTTCCCAATGCGATAAACGCCAGTGCGTTTGATCTCGTTGTCTTCGAGCGCGCCCACAACCGGAACCGAGTAGACGGCGAGCTCGGTCAGACGGGATTTCGGCAGGTAGGACCGGCCCGGGTCGCCGACCAGCACGTCCGTTCCCCGGTCCAGGAACCGGTCGATCAGCCCCAGCACCTTGTCCGCCATCGACTTGTCGTAGAAAACGTCGCCGCAGAAGACGATGCCGGTTTCCGGCGGGTCCCTGTCCGTGATGTCCGCCGCCTCGCAGCTGAGCACGACACCGTTGAGCTCCGCATTCAGCTGTGTTGCGACAAGCGCGAAAGGATCGATATCGACTGCGTGGCAGGCGGCGGCTCCGGCCATCATGGCCGCTATCCCGACCAGGCCCGATCCGCAGGCAAAGTCCAGAACGCGTTTGCCCCGGACCAGATCCGGGGTGTCGAGGATGTAGCGGGCAAGGCCCTGGCCACCCGCCCAGGCGAAGGCCCAGAAGGGCGGAGCAAGGCCGAGTTCGCCCAGATCCTCTTCCGTCTTCTGCCACAGCGCCATGGCTTCGTCGGCCACGTGCAGCCGGATTTCCTCCGCGTGCGGCACTGGCCTGACCCGGGTTTCCCGGCGGATGAACTCGAAGGGATCGCTGATGGGAGCCATTCGCGGAGGCTCAGGCCGGCTTTTTCATGCCGCCCATCTCGCAGACGATCTTCCATTCCTCTTCGGTGACCGGCTGAACGGACAGGCGCATGGAGGTGACCAGCGACATCTTGGCGAGGCGCGGTTCGGCTTTCACATCGGCAAGCGTCACCGGCTTCGGCATGTCGCAGACAGCCTTGAAATCCACGCATTCCCAGCGCGGATCGTCCGTGGTGGTGTCGGGATGGATCTCGCTGCAGACCTCCACGACCCCGACAACTTCCTTGCCGATATTGGAATGGTAGAAGAAGGCCTTGTCGCCGATTTCCATGGCGCGCATGTTGTTGCGGGCCTGGTAGTTGCGGATGCCGTCCCACTGCTCGCCGGCCTCGCCCTTGGCCTTCTGCTGTTCCCACGACCATTTGTCCGGTTCGGATTTGATCAGCCAGTACTGCACTTATTTCGCCTCCGGATTCTTGATGGCCCAGTTCCACGGGCGGATTTCGACGCTTTCGAACAGGCCCGCGACGGCATAGGGATCTTCCTGCGAGATCGCAAGGATCTCGTCGCGGTTGGAGGCTTCGATCACCAGCAGGGACCCGGTCATGTTGCCGTCGTCGTCCAGAAACGGCCCGGCCGCCTTGAGGCTGTCGCCGAGATCCTTGATAAATTCCAAGTGAGCGGCGCGGTTGTCGAGGCGCGTTTGCAGGGCACCGGGCTTGTCGGTGCAGATCAGCGCATAGAGCATGAGAAAAGGTTCCCGGATTGACGAATTCCGGACGAACGTAGGGCCGGATATTCAGAAACTCAATGCCGCTGTCGGCATCTGCCGCAAAAGCTTGGGTGTGTTCCTCGGCAGGTCGTCTTTCAGCGCAGGCAGAAATCGTCCCTGAAACCGGAACCTCATCCTGAGGAGGGCCTATAGGCCCGTCTCGAAGGATGGGCCACTTGCTCCGGAATGTGCAGCCCATCCTTCGAGACAGCGCTAAAGCGCTTCCTCAGGATGAGGGTGGTGGTTCGCACCGATTCCGAACGGCAACCTGTTGAAAGATTACATCTTTAGGGCGTATAGCCGATGCGGAAGCCGCCCCAATGCCTTCTCCTCACGAATATGGGAGCACTGATGTCCTTCATGGGAACGAGGTGTCCTCCGCCCATGTCGCGCTGGTAGGTCTGCAGCAGGAGCGGATCGCGGTTCTTTGCCGCCCGCATGCCCGTGCGGTCATCGAAGTAACGGTGATTGCGGCAGTTGGCGATGTTCCACGCGATATCCTCGCCCTGCGGCTTGGACACCGCTTTCGTGTTTGTGGATATATAGGCGGTGTCGTCGATCGAGGCGCACCAGGCAATGCGTTCGTCGCCGGCAACGATGTCCTCGATGATCGGCGAAACATGCGTGTCGTTGAATTTGGAGAATTTGGCCAGATGCTGCGGCGGATTGCTGCCTGGAACTTCGGAGTGATTCCGGTCGAACAGCTCTTCTTCCGTCAGCTCCCCGGATGCGATGGCCTGCTCGAACAATTCGGCGACCTGCTTTGCCGCGTTCTCGGCCAACATGATAATGCCGGCTTCGTCCTTGTTGGCCCCGCAGGTCGCGGAAAACAGGACAAATGCATCGGTGTCGTCCGAGACCCGGCGCATGGTCCGGGCAATGTCAGCGAGCTTGGTGCTGGACTCGGTCAGGCTTGCGGAGACCGTGCCGGACGTTTCGCGGAATATCCCGCAGGTCTGCTGCACATCATCCATCTTTTCGTCGATGGAAGTGGTCGCCTTGCCGATGACCTGGATGTCGTCGGAGACCTTCAACAGGATATCCGCGAAGGTTCCGGCATGCGTCTGGACCTTGGCCGCCGTTTTGCCGGTCTGTCGCGATGTATCTGAGAGGTGCTCGAAACCGGATTTGATTTCGGTAAGCGCCGTCTCGATTTCCGAGGTTGCCTCGGCCGTCGATTGCGCCAGTTCCTTGACTTCGTTGGCCACCACGAGAAAGCCGCGTCCGGCGTCGCCTGCGCGGGCCGCTTCAATCGAAGCGTTCAGCGCCAAGAGGTTTGTCTGCCGGGCGATATTGTTGATCGAGTTCGTTATCGAGCCGACCCTGCCAAGCACATCGCTGAGTTCGGCCATTCGCTCCTGGCCCACGCGGACGGCCTCGAGAAGTTCCGCGATTTCCCCGCGGGCGGCCTCAATCGTGTCGTGAGAGCTTCCAATCTCCGCACGGGCGCGCGTGGCGATATTTTCCGCCTCGGCAATCTGGGTGGAGATCTCGGTCGTCGCGGATTCGATATCCGCGAAGCGCCCGATGAGCATGGAAAAGTCTTCCACGTTCGAGGAGAAGACTCCGGATATGGTCTGAATTTCGTCTGCGGAGACCGCGACGTCGAGACTGATACGGCTGAGGTTGGTGCCGATGGCGCCCATCGCCTCCATGACCGAACCGGTTTCGGACGGATTGCTTTCTTCAATCGGGGAATTGCCGGGCTCTGGACTGGCGTAAGCGTGCTTGGACATAAGCGTCCTCTTCGTTCTTGTATTGTTAGATTTATCGTTAAAAAAGATGTAAGAAGCCTTAAAACTATGCGGAATGTGTGGTTTTTGCTTAAATAATCGCCAGAATTGATCTGATTTAATTAATTCAACTTAATATATTTCTGAAACCGGTCCGGGTCTTGTCAAGAAATCCGATTGATTTCATGGAATTATTTCTGAGTTGCCGGTTGTATTGAGGCCGGTCGCAGATGGAGGCGTCTGCCCGCAGCGCCGAACTCCTTGTTCCGGACCGCAGTCCGGGTTGGACGAGATGATCTACCACTCATCTGATTGTCATCCCGGTCTTGCCGCTGACGCGTCGAACCGGGAAGACGAATCCAGCGTGGCGCAACTGGGTCTGGCCGCATCCCGATTTTCAAACGCCTTCGGTCTCCGCCTTCAGCGGGCGGGCCATCAGGGTGTTGAGGGCATCGTCGATGGTCAGGTCGTCGTCGATCATGCGCGCTACCGTCTCGCTGATCGGCAGTTCGACGTCGTATTTTTCGGCGAGCTTGATCGCCACGCGCGCCGTGAAAGCGCCTTCGGCAAGCTTGCCGCCGGCGGAGATCAGTTCCGATGCCATGAAGCCTTCGCCGAGCCGCTTGCCGAAGGAGAAGTTGCGCGACTGGCTGGAGGAACAGGTCAGCACCAGGTCGCCGAGGCCGGACAGGCCGGTGAGCGTCTCGCCCTGCGCGCCCATCGCCGCGCCCAGGCGGGAGAGTTCGGCAAAGCCGCGGGCCGTCAGCGCGGCCTGCGCGCTGGCGCCCAGCTTGCGGCCGACCACCGCGCCGCAGGCGATCGCAAGCACGTTTTTCAGCGCGCCGCCGATCTGGGTGCCGAGAATGTCGATCGAAGCGTAGGGCCGGAAACACGGCGACTGCAGCGCTTCGCACAGGCTGAGCGCGGTCTTGGCGGAATTGGCGGCGACGGTGACCGCCGTCGGCAGCCCGCGTGCCACGTCGTCGGCGAAGCTCGGTCCCGAAAGCACGCCCGGCTCCACGCCCGGCAGTTCCTCGCTCATGACCTTGGACAACAGCTTGCCGGACGACTGTTCGATGCCCTTGGCGCACAGCACCACCGGTCCGCGCACCTTGCCGGTCTTCTTCAGCGCGGCGAGCATGGCGCGGGTGGTCTGGGCCGGCGTGACCAGCAGGACCGCATCGGCATCTGCGGCCTCGTCTAGCGCCTTCGTCGGGTTCAGGTCCTCGTCGAAGGTGATGCCCGGCAGATAGCGCGGGTTCTGGCGGCGGGAGCGGATATCGGAAACGGTTCCCGGATCCCGGGCCCACAGGCGGACGTCCCGTCCGGCGCGGGCCGCCGTCAGGGCGAGCGCCGTTCCCCAGGCGCCGCCGCCGATGACGCCAATCGTCTTAATGGCGCCCATTGATCTGCCTTTCCATGCGCGACCGTAGTGTTTCAAGCTGCGCTCCAAAACCTTCAAAGAACCGGGTCTCGGCGGGCGCACCGTTGGCGAACAGATCAACCCAGAACAGGCGGAACCTTATCGGCGCTCCGCCGGTGCTCGGTGTCATTTCGAAATGTTCCCATTCTGTCGCGGGTTTTTCACGAATGCGACCGTGAAAATGCCGCCGGCGATGCAGGCCGTCGAGACAATTGGGAACATTTTCGAAGATATGGTCCTGGTCCGCGAACGATTCGAGCGCGATATCCAATGAAAGTCCTGTCTCCTCGGCAAATTCGCGCTGCGCGGCCTGAAGATAGCTCTCGCCGGGGTCGAGCGTGCCGCCCGGAACCTGCAGGTCCGGGTTCGGGTGGTCCGGTTCGATAAAGACCAGGAGTTCCGGTCCGCAGGTCAGGTAGACATAGGCCTTGTGATAGATATTCACCGCGAAATCCTTGAAAGTCGGATCTTTTCAGGCTGCCTTCCGAATGCCCGGCAGGCGGTTGCGCAAGGCGTCGAGCGGCGCGCCGAAGGCGGCGAAGAACTTTTCGGCGTCCCGCGCTTCGGATCCGAACAGGTCGATCCAGAAGAACCGGCAGCGAATCGGATCGCCGCCGCTGCTGGGAAACATCTCGTAGTGCTCCCATTCGTCCTTGGGCCGTTCGCCGAGCCGGACGTGATAATTGCGCCTGAGATGGCGGCCGCGCAACGGGCGCGCCGGCGCCGGCCTGAACTGTCCGACCGGCGGGATGGTCTCGAAGGGCAGATCCTGGTCGGAAAAATGATCGAAGGCGGCGTCGATGGTCAGGCCGGTTTCCTCGGAGAATTCGCGCATGGCTCCATGCAGGAAGCTTTCGCCGGGATCGACCGTTCCACCCGGAACCTGCATGCCGAGATGGGGCGTGTCCGGCTCGTTAAACACAAGAAGGTCCGTCCCGCAGGTCAGATAGACATAGGCCTTGTGGTAGACGCGCATGTTGAGACAGTCCTTCGTCGCTGACCTTGGTTCTCGCTCCGGGGTTCGTAACAGGCAATTCCCCCTCGTTAAAGGTCCGGATGGTCCAATCCGGCATTATCCGCTTCCGCGGCTTGCCGGATCAGACCTTCGCGCCTTTCTTGCCCGCGCCGAGCACGCCGGCATTTTCCGAGTCGAGCGGCCAGCGCGGCCGGGGGGAAAGCTGCCTGTCGTCGACCGGGCCGGTCTTGAGGCGTTCGATCCCTGCCCAGGCGATCATGGCGGCGTTGTCCGTGCAGAGCTTCAGGGGCGGGGCGACGAAGCGGGCGCCGGCCTCGGCAGCGGCGGCCAGCAGGCTGCGGCGGATTTCCTGGTTGGCGGCGACACCGCCGGCAACGACGATCACCGGCTCGGCCTCGGGATGGCGTTGCCTGAACAGATCCAGTGCCGCCTTGGTGCGTGCGGCCAGAACGTCGGAGACGGCACGCTGAAAAGCGGCGCAGAGATCGGCGATCGTCTGGTCGTCGACCGGTTCGAGCTTCTTTGCCTGGGTCCTCAAGGCGGTCTTCAGCCCGGCAAAGGACATGTCGAGGCCCGGCCGGTCGAGCAGCGGGCGCGGCAGCTTGAACCGGGTCACGTCGCCCTTCGCCGCCATCTTCTCGACCTGCGGGCCACCGGGATAGGGCAGACCGAGAAGCTTGGCTGTCTTGTCGAAAGCCTCGCCGATGGCGTCGTCGATGGTGGTTCCGAGGCGTTCGTAGTCGCCGACGCCGCGCACCAGCAGGAACTGGCTGTGCCCGCCGGAGACGAGCAGCAGCAGGAAGGGGAAGTCCAGATCGTCGGTCAGCCGGGCGGTCAGCGCGTGGCCTTCCAGGTGATTGACGCCGACGATCGGCTTGTCGGCGGCCATGGCGATCGCCTTGGCGGTCATGAAGCCGACGATGACGCCGCCGATCAGGCCGGGGCCCGCGGTGGCGGCGACGGCGTCGATGTCGTCCCAGCCGCATCCGGCCGCGTGCATCGCCTCGGCGACGATCCGGTCCAGGATCTCGATATGCGCCCTTGCGGCGATTTCCGGGACCACGCCGCCGAATTCCGTGTGTTCGTCGATCTGCGAGCGGATGATGTTGGAGAGGATTTCCCTGTTTTCAGGCCCTCGCACCACGGCGGCCGCGGTCTCGTCGCAACTCGTTTCAATGCCCAGCACCGTCAGATCGGTCGCATTGTCTTTTGGATTGACTGAGGTCATTGGTCTTGCGGTGGTGGCCTGTGTTAGGACATTCCAACGGAAACAAAATGAATGCCCGGCGCGTTTGTTGCCGGGCGTAGCATCTGGACGGTAAACCTTGCAATCAAATCCTTTGCGTATCGGAACCCGGGGCAGCGCCCTTGCACTGGCGCAGGCGCACGAGACCCGCGACCGCCTGATGGCCGCCCACGGACTTGCCGAAGACGCGTTCGAAATCGTGGTGATCAAGACGTCGGGCGACCGGATCCAGGACCGGCCCTTGTCCGAAGTCGGCGGCAAGGGGCTGTTCACCAAGGAAATCGAGGATGCCCTGCTGGACGGGCGCATCGATATCGCGGTGCATTCCTCCAAGGACATGCCGACGGTCCTGCCGGACGGTCTTGCCCTGACGGCCTTCCTGCCGCGCGAGGACGTGCGCGACGCCTTCCTGTCTCCGAAGGCGAAGACGCTCATGGATCTGCCGCAAGGCGCGGTGGTTGGCTCCAGTTCGCTGCGCAGGCAGGCGATGATCAAGCGGCTTCGGCCCGATATCGAGGTCGTGATGTATCGCGGCAACCTGCAGACGCGGCTGCGCAAGCTCGCCGACGGCGAGGTGGATGCGACACTTCTGGCGGCCGCCGGTTTGCGCCGGCTCGGGCTGGAAAACGAGATCACCAGCCTGCTCGAGGTCGACGAATTCCTGCCGGCGGTCGGGCAGGGGGCGATCTGTATCGAAAGCCGTCTGGGCGACGAAGCGACGCTGGCACGGCTTGCCGCGATCCACGATCAGGACACCCAGATCCGCCTCGATGCGGAACGGGCGTATCTCGCCGTTCTGGACGGCTCCTGCCGGACGCCCATCGGCGGCCTGGCGACCATCGAGGACGGCATGTTGCAGCTCAGGGGCATCGTTCTGAAGCCCGACGGGTCCGAAGTTCACGAAGCGGCCGAAAGCGGCGCCGTGACCAGTGGCGTGCGGATCGGTCAGTCGGTCGGGGAGACGCTCAAGGCCAGAATGGGAGCGGGTTTTCTGTAACATGCGTTTTCTGGTGACCAGGCCGCAGCCCGACTGCAAGAGGACCGCAGACAAGCTGCGGGCAGCCGGTCACACCGCGGACGAGGCGCCGCTTCTGGAAACACGGACGGCCCTGCCGGAGCGGTTCGATCTCTCGGATGTTAAAGCTCTGGCGGTTTCCAGCCGGCGCACCATATCCGTATTGACGGGACATCCTCAGTTTTCCGGGTTTCGGAAGCTGCCCGTCTTTACGGTTGGCAAGGCATCTGCGGCGGCCTGCGAAGCGGCCGGTTTTAAGGATGTCAGCGCGGCCGACGGGGATGTCGAAGCTCTGGCGAAGCTCATGCTCGAAACCCGGTCCCGGCTGAAGCCCGGCACGGTGCTCTATCCGGCGGCAGAAGACCGTGCCGGAGATCTGGAAGGTCTTCTGGCGGCGGGAGGGGTTTCCTGCCGGACGCTGGTTGTCTACCGGATGGAGCATGCGCGCGAACTTCCTGCCGGCGTGGTCCGGGCTCTGGCCGGTTCGGCGTATGACGGTGTGCTGGTCTATTCGAAACGCACGGCGGAAGCCCTGCTCGAGCTGTTGAAAGCCCACGATCTCCTCGGCGTTTGTTCGGGAGTGCCGGTTTACGCCATTTCGCAGCAGGTCGCGGGGCCTCTCTCGAAAGTCATGCCCGTGCGTGTTGCCGATGCGCCATGCGAACAGGCGGTGCTGGATCTGGTATTAGCAGAGTGTTAACCAGATCCGGGGGAGTCGTTCTATTGCGGCGCGGAAAAGTCTTCGCCGCAGCGGTACCGCTTCGCAAAGAGGTGTGTATAGTGAAGGTCTTGGCACTGAAAAACCTGCAGCTTGCAGGGTTCAGGAGGAGAGCAGATGGCTACGGACAAAAAATCTTCTGGCGGGACATCCTCTTCGGGCGGAAGCGGGTCTTCCGGCAAACCTGACAGCCCATCCGCGACGACGGGAGCGTCCAAGCGCCCGGTGACGATCGACCTGACGGCGGAGAAGGTGGATGCGAAGCAGGCCGGGTCTTCTCCGTCCCCGGCCTCGACAAGTTCTTCAACCACATCTTCCGCCAAGCCGTCCACGAGCTCCACAAGCAATTCGTCCACTGGGAGTTCCGGCACGTCCCGTCCGGGGGCGTCGACGTCATCGGGTTCCGCGTCAGATGCTTCAAAGCCGGGGACCGCTGGCACCGGGTCTTCCTACAGCTCTAGCTCCACAAGCGGGTCTTCTGGCGGATCTTCTGGCGGTTCTTCCGGCAGCCTTTCAGGCAGTTCGACGAGCGCTTCCACGAGCGCCAAGCCTGCCTCCTCCTATTCGTCTTCCGGTTCGACCGCCACAAGTTCCAAGACTGGAACGTCCTCGACCAGTTCTTCGCCGGCTTCGAAGCCGGCGTCTTCCGCCAGTTCCTCGACGTCTACCGGCGGAAGCGGCTCCGCGGGGTCCGGCACGGGTTCCCGGCCGGCCGGTTCGACCAGCTTTTCCAATCCGCCAGCGGCGGAAGAGCGCGGCGGCGTCGGCGCCTTCGGCGTTCTGATCGCGGCCGTGATCGGCGGTATCCTGGTGCTCGGCGGCGGCTTCGGCCTCTATCAGGCCGGGATATTCAAATTGCCGCCCGACCGGCAGCTCACGAGCGCGCTGTCCTCCGCAGAGCGCAAGATCGCCGATCTGGAAAGCAAACTCGGGGACGTGACCTCGAAGGTCGCGGGTCAGAGTTCGAGCAGCGCGGTGTCCGCCCTGGAGACCAAGGTCTCCGCGCTTGAAACCAGGCTTCAGGAGGCAGCGTCCGACGGTTCGGCGGATGTCAGCGCCGCTGTCGATGCGCTCAAGACGGAAGTCGAGAGCCTGCGCAGCACCGTGACCTCCGGGACGGGCGGTTCCGGGGACGGCACGGCTGCCGACCTGACGCCTCTCGAGGGCCGGCTCACGGCGCTGGAAGAGGCGTCGAAGACCCAGGCCCAGGTCGATCTGGCACCGCTCGAAACCCGCCTGTCCAAACTGGAGAGCGACACGACCTCGACCTCGTCGGAAGCCGACAAGCTGTCAGGGTCGGTCAGTGGCATCGAAACCGAAGTCAGCGATCTGAAAACGACGCTCAGCGAGCTCGAGACGCGCCTGCAGAACACGGAAGCGACGGCCAAGGCGGCGCAGACGGCCGTCTCGACCTCCGACGTTTCCCTGAAGACCCTGGCCGACAGCCAGGCCCGGGCCACCGAAACGCTTTCCAGCCTCGCCGCAGACATCAAGTCCGTCGGTTCCGCGAATTCCTCCGCGCTGGAGGATCTCCGCTCCGAGCTGGACGCGATTTCCAAGCGGCTCGCGTCGGTCGAGGCGACCATGGGCGATGCCACCGCGCGCGAGGTCGCCGCCCGGGCGCTGTCGGTCTCAGCACTTAAATCCGCGGTTGATTCCGGCCGTCCCTATGAGACGGAACTGGCCGCCGTCAAGGCCGGCCTGCCGTCCGATATGGACCTGAAGGCGCTCGACACCTATGCCAAGACCGGTGTCCAGCCGGTCTCGGTGCTGATCGCCCAGTTCCCGCCGGTGGCGCGCAAGATCTACCAGACCTTCTCCGAGCCGGACCGGTCGGGCGATGTGCTGGACAACCTGCTGGCAAGCGCGAAATCCATCGTCAGCGTCCGCGGGCCCGGCGATGCGGACGGCACCGGGCCGGAAGCGGCCCTGCGGCGCATGGAAAACGCCGTCTCCAGCGGCGATCTGGAGGGCGCGCTGACGGCCTACAAGACCCTGCCGGAGGCCGCCCAGGCCGCCGGTGCCGACTGGGCCACGCGCGCCCAGGCAAGAGTTGAGGTCGATGCCCTGACCGACAAGGCTTCACAGGAAGTGCTGAATGCCCTGGCGGCGAAGGACAGTTAACCGGAGGCCGGGATTCCGGCCTTCCGGACATTTTTGGAAGTCAGCCGGCCTGGACCGGCAACCCTTGGGAGCGAGCTGAATGATCCGCGTCCTTCTCTTTTTCTTGCTGCTGTTTGCCGTTGCACTGGGCTTTGCCTGGATGTCGGACCTGCCGGGCACGATTTCGATCAGCTGGAACGGTTATGTCTGGGAACAGACCCCGGTCGTCGTCGCGGTTGTCGTCGGCATCCTGCTGGCCATCTTTCTGGCAGCCGTCTGGGCGATCCGGGTGATCCTGAAGTCGCCGCAGATCGCCAGCCGCTTCTTCCAGCGCCGCCGCAAGGACAAGGGCTACCACGCCCTGTCTCAGGGCCTGATCGCGCTTGGAACCGGCAACGCGAAGCTGGCGCGCCGGCACGGCCTGGATGCGGACCGTCTGCTTGCCGACGAACCGGCCGCAAAACTGCTGCTGGCGCAAACGGCGCAGCTCGCCGGCAAGGATGACGAAGCGCGGCAGCGCTTCGAGGACATGCTGGACGATCCGCAGACCAAAGCGCTCGGTCTGCACGGTCTGTTCGTGGAGGCCGAACGCCACAGGGAGCCCGTGGCCGCCCGGCATTATGCCGAGGAAGCCGCGAAAACCGCGCCCGGGCTGGAATGGGCCGGCAAGGCGGTGCTCGGCTATCAGGCCGTCGCCCATCACTGGGACGAGGCGCTCAAGACGCTTGAGCGCAACTATGCCGCCAAGATGATGGACAAGAAGACCTACCGCCGGGAGCGGGCGGTCATTCTGACCGCGCTTGCGCAAAAACTGGAGGACGGCGAGCCGGAACGGGCCTATTCGCTGGCCAAGGAAGCACATGGCCTGGCGCTCGATCTCGTGCCGGCGGCGGTGCTGACCTCCCGTCTCGCCACCCGCCGCGGCGATATCCGCAAGGCGTCGAAAGTGCTGGAGGCGACCTGGCGGCTCTTCCCGCATCCCGAACTTGCCGAAACCTATGCCCATGTGCGCACCGGGGATTCGGCCGTCGACCGGCTGAAGCGCGTGAAGTCGCTCTCCGCACAGCGCGCCAATACGCCGGAAGGCGCCCTGGCGACCGCCAGGGCTGCGCTGGAGGCCCGCGAATTCGAGGAGGCCCGCGCGCAGCTCAAGAAGGTGCTTCAATCCGAACCCTCCCGCGCGGCCTTCCTGCTGATGGCGGAAGTCGAGGAAGCCGAGCACGGCGACAAGGGCCGCATGCGCGACTGGCTCGCCCGTGCGGTCAAGGCCCCGCTCGACAAGGTCTGGATGGCGGATGGCGTTGTGTCGGCAGAATGGCAGCCGGTGTCTCCTGTCACCGGCAAGCTGGATGCGTTCCGGTGGGTGACGCCCGGCAGCCTGTCGGACGAGGAAGGCGATCTTCTGGAGGACAGCTTGTTCGAGGCTCCGGCGCTGCCTGTTGCGACGCCCGCCGAAGAACCGGCAGAGGCGACGGCGGAAGAGCCGGAAACAGGGGCAAAAACGGTGGAACTGACGGCCGAGCCGGTCTCCAGTGAGAGTGTGCCTGAAAAAGCCGCAGCACCGGAAGCGGCAAAACCCGCGGTCGCGCCTGCTCAGGATATCAAGCAGGGTTACGAGGGCACGACAGACGATGTCGAATTCACCCCGTCTTTGAGCGACCTTCCGGAAACCGCGCCGGCCGCCGAACAGGCAGGAGAGCCTGAAAAAGCCGAGCCGAAGGATGTTGCTGCGCCGGAAGACAAGGCGCAGGACAAGGCGGCTGCCAAGAAGGCGCCGCCAGAGGCCAAGCCGGCGGAGGAAAAACCGGCCGTAAAAGCCAGCAATGGCGCGGAAAGCGACAGCAAGCCGGACCTGGAGGAAAAGGACCCGGAACCCGGCGAGGAAGAGCTCGACCGCCCGATCGAATTCGCGCTCTCCCGCATGCCCGACGATCCGGGACCGGACGAGGACGAAGAAGACGAGACGGAGAAAAAACCGCGTCCCCGATTCTTCAACTAGGGTTTTGAAGCCTGGGGGAAGAGCGGGTTTTGAGAGTATCCGGAACGGCTGCGGAAAATCCGGTCCGGGGAAATGTTATCTTCCCTTAAGATCCGGATGCTAGCCTCTTGCATCTGGCGCCAAGCTCCGGTAAGTAGCGGCGCACCCGGCAGAGATCCGGGTTTCGCGCCGCGTCGCGCGATGCTTCTGGCAAGTTGCCGCTGTAGCTCAGTTGGTAGAGCACGTCATTCGTAATGATGGGGTCGGGGGTTCGAGTCCCTTCTGCGGCACCACTCCCCGGAAAATTTGTCTGGCAGGCAGCTAGCCCTGCGCCGCCTCGAGCTGGCGCAGGCGATGAGCCATGCGCGCTGTCGGGGCAATGGCCGGGACATTGACGCTGTCGGGTGCAAACAAGGCCGCGCGTTCTTCATGGGTCGACATGAAGAAGGGAAAGCGGGACATGACCTTGTTGTAGATCACCTCGACCCGGGCGCCGAACAGGCAGACCGGGAAGGTCAGCTCCCCCCAATGGCCGACGCCAGCCATTTGTTCAAGACCGAACACCCGCTTATAGAACGGGCCATGCTCAGGCCGCACCGAAGAGATGCAATGGGTGGCCTGGAAATATTCGCAGGCCATCACCGCCACGCGCAGGGTCAGATAGGGCAGGGCTGGAAATTCGAGCGAAGCGTCATGATCGGCGGTAAACCGGCTGGGATCGATATAGGCGCCGCCATTGTCGATCAGGCCGCCAAGCACGTCGGGCCAGATCAAGCGGCTCGGTGAGGTCGGCTGTTCGGCGCTGACCGCATGCAGCCGGATCGAGCTGACGAGGCGATCGTCGATATAGATGCCAAAACAATGGCAATTGGGCGCATCGTCGAACTTGTCACGTGTGATCTGCTGGGAATTGATCGGGATAAAATCTTCCCGCCGATACGCCTCATAGCGCAACTTGTAGACCGGATCGAACTGCTCCTCCACCGAGACGCGGCGATAGTGCACGCGATCAAGCAGGTCGATCAGACTGGTGGCAAATTGCGAGGTGGCACCCGCTGCCCTATCCATTGCCGCACTCATATACCAATACCATTACGCTATGGGATGGCGCGACTTTAACCTTTTGTTAGGGATTGCCGCATGCGGAAAAATCACAATGGCAGCGGCACTTAGGCGAAAATGCGCGCAAAAGTTAATGGTTATCAAAACCTTAACGCGGGTTAACCATGTTTACGTTTTGCCGGGAGCAGCGGGCTGGCCTGGCCATTGAGGTGGCTGATCAGCTCGGCGATATCACGGGCCGGCAAGGGGCGGCTGAAGAAATAGCCCTGCACCTGCTGGATGCCGGTATGCTTGAGCATGGCCCGGAGCTGCTCTTCGGTTTCCACACCCTCGGCCACCACCGTCAGGTCCAGATCGCGCCCCAGCCGCGCGACATTGGCCAGAAGGCTCAACGCGCGCTCGTCTTCGGCAATATCCTTGACGAAGGAGCGGTCGATCTTGAGCTTGTTGAAGGGCAATGCGCTAAGGTAGCTCAGCGAGGAATAGCCCGTACCGAAATCATCCAGGGCGATCGAGATGCCGCGCGCCGACAGGCTCTCCAGCACGCTCTGGGCCAGATCGGTTTCCTCAATCACCGCCGTTTCGGTTACTTCCAGTTCCAGCCGCGGCGCTGATAAGCCGGACTCGGCCAGGGCCTCGTCAACCAGGCCAGGCAGGTCCAGGCCGCGGAAGTCACGCCCCGAAACATTGACGGCCACGCCGATCTCGCCGGCCCATTGGCTGCACTCGGCCACCGCACTGCGGACGACGAAGGCCGT
>ENA-ORCZ01000157-ORCZ01000157.1-marine-metagenome-genome-assembly--contig:-NODE-157-length-55138-cov-4.206335_pt1 | contig 55138 bp, 50 predicted proteins | sample MGYA00237785_ERZ508519 | MGnify/ENA primary metagenome ERZ508519 (study PRJEB26189, sample SAMN06268790) | marine metagenome | isolation source: Bioluminescent Bay, La Paraguera, Puerto Rico | place...
AGCCTGCTGCACCGGAGTCGACGGACAGCCAGTTTTCACCGTTGAAGACGGCCGAGTCAGCCGTGTTCTTGAGCTGGTTCTGCAGCTCGGTGATGTCGGACTGGATCTTGCCGCGGTCAACACCCGGCGTGCGGGCGGCGACGACCTTGGCCTTGATTTCGTTCATGACATCAACGGTGCTGTCCATCGCGGTATACATGACGTCGACGGTCGCAGCGCCAAGACCCAGGGAGTCTTCAACGGCGCCGAGAGCCATGTTGTCGGAACGCATGGTGGTTGCGATGGACCAATACGCTGCGTTGTCTTCCGCGCCGGAAACGCGATAGCCCGTGGAGATGCGGTTCTGCGTCTCTGCGAGGTTGGCGTTGGTGCTCCGCAGGGTCTGCAGAGCGGTCATTGCGGAAGCGTTCGTCATCAAGCTAGACATGATATGTCCCTTTCAATGTTTCAGTAGATACTGGATTGCATCGGGACATGCCGGATTTGCACCGGCACAGCAGGAGCAGCGTCATGCTTTTGAACCTTGAGTGGGTCGGGTTCAACCTGCCGTAGGAAGGACACTAGCGGCCCGACCTTGCGCGAAGCTTACGCCTTTATGCCTAATTTGATCTTTTCGTACATTTTGAATACGTCGCGCGACCCAGCGAGTGGCGCAAACGCGATTATGGCGCTCGCGATAATATCGCAACAAAATAAAAAGGCGGAGCCCGCAAGCTCCGCCTCCGTCATTTGAGAATGCAGGTTCCGCGTCAGAAAAACGACCGTACAAGGCTGCCGACAAGCAGATTCCAGCCGTCGATCAACACGAAGAAGAGTGCCTTGAATGGCAGGGAAATCACCGTTGGCGGCAGCATCATCATGCCCATGGACATGGTGATCGTGGCCACGATCATATCGATCACGAGAAACGGCAGCGCGATCAGAAATCCGATTTCGAAACCGCGGCGGAGTTCGGAGATCATGAAGGCCGGAATGAGAACCCTGAGTTCCACCTCTTCGGCCGCGGCCGCCTCCATGTCCGTGACACGGCCGGCTGCCAGATCGTCGAAGAGGACCAGATCCTCTTCCCTCACCTGGCTCAGCATGAATTCACGGAAGGGCGCGGTCGTGCGGATGTAGGCCTCTTCCTCGGAAATCTCGTTGTTCATCAGTGGCTGGATGCCATCCTGCCATGCTTTGTCGAAGGTCGGAGCCATGACGTAGAAGGTCATGAAAAGCGCCAGCGAGATCAGGATCAGGTTGCCTGGCGTCGTCTGCAGCCCGATGCCGGACCGCAGGAACGAAAAGGCGATGACGAAGCGGGTGAAGCTCGTCACCATGATCAGGATCCCCGGCGCAAGCGACAGCACGGTCAGGAGCGCGATCATCTGGACGATGCGCCCGCTGGCACTGCCCTCACCCGCCGGCAGCAGCGCGGAGAGGTCCGGAACCTGGGCGGCCGCGGCTCCGGACATCAGGATCAGAGCCAGACCGGCAAGAACAAATCGGCTCATTGAACGACCACCGATTCCAGAATGACTTCATTGACCTTGCCACCGGTGCGGGTTCTCGCCCTTTCGACCAGATCTTCCCGCAGATGTTGCAGTCCGATGCCGCCCTCAAGATGCAACAGGGTGAGCGTGCGCATGTAACCGAGGAAATCTTCCTCTACCTTTTTCTTCAACACGCCGACGTCGTCGTCCGGATCCTCCTCCAGCAGGATCGAAGCCTGCAGCCGGATCCAGGTCTCCTTCGGCGTGGCAAGGTTGGTCACCAGCGGCTCCAGGGTCTGCAGCCGCGTTGAAGGTGAAAACGGCATCGTCTCGGTGAAACTCTGCTGCTGCCGCAGGCGGCCGTGGACTTCGTCCTCCGTGTAGTCCGCGACATATTTTGCCAGACCGGCCCCGGCGCCCGCGCCGACAAGTGTGAGCAGGACCAGCGCGGCGACAAATCCGGATCCACGGTTTTGCTGTGGCGCAGCTTCAAACGGCACTTCGATGATATTCGGCATGAATTTCTTTCCGCTGTTTCCGGATCAGGGTCAGAACGGGGTCACGATGTCGTAGATCTGCTGGCCCCAGGCCGGCTGCTGAACTTCGGAGATGCGCCCGCGTCCGCCATAGGACACGCGGGCCTCGGCAATCTTGTCGTAGGGAATGGTGTTGTTGGCCTGGATATCGCGCGGGCGCACGATGCCGGCGATCTGCAGGATGCGCATTTCGTAGTTCACGCGCACCTCCTGAGACCCGGCGATCACGAGGTTGCCGTTCGGCAACCGCTCGGTGACAACGGCAGCGACGGAGAGCTGGATTTCCTCCGAGCGGTCAATGGAGCCGGAACCACGCGAGCCGGAGCCGGAATCAAGGCCAAAATCGGCACTGCCGCCATGGGAGACACCGTCCCAGTCGGTTTCGAGCGTTCCGCCTATTCCCAGATCGGATGTGCGGCGCCGGTCCGAACTATTGTCCAGGTTGGCGCGATCGTTGATCTGAATGGTAACGGTGAGAACATCGCCGATCTTTTTCGCGCGCGGATCGGCAAAGAAATTGTCGCGGCCGCTTGCCCACAGGGAGTTGAAGTCCTTGACGGTTCCCTGACTGAAAGTGTTGACCGGATAGACCGTCGGTTGCTGTACGGCCAGGCCATAGCCGACCGGTGACATTTCCGGAGCCCGGCCGACATCTTCCAGCTGCCCGGCGCAACCGGCCAGGACGACGGCTCCGAGGGAAATCAGAGTGGGGCGCATCAGAAACTCCGTTCTGTTTCGGGACGTGCAAGTCCCATCATCGACTGGGTCAACTGGGCAGCTCGTGAGGGCTCCATCTCATCGAGAATGCTGCTGGCAATGCGGGACTTGAGCTTGAGGAGAACGCCGACCGCGGCTTCTTCATCCGTGGTAGACAACTGCGCCGCAGCCGCTTCCGGGCGCATGCGTCCGATGATCGAGACCACCTGGTCCTCGACCTCGCTCAGGAGGTCTTCTCGGCGCTTCACCCAATTCTCGAACTCTCTCTCCCGGCGCTGCAGCTCCTCAATCCGCCCCCTGAGCTGAGCCTCCAGGCTGATGAGTTTCCAGGTTTGCCATTTGATGCGGGCATCGGAAGCGGCCTCCGCAATGTTTTTGCAGTAGAGCTCACTGTCCTGCGGCGGTTTGGCGGCCTGTTCGCCCACGGCCCCGGGCTGCGGCTTTTCCCGCGGCGCCTGGGCAACCGCCCCTACAAATCCTGCTAACGTGAAGGTTGCGAACGCCAGAATGCCGATCGTACGGCGGCGGCTCGTTTGAATTGGCATTGCGCCGTCCCTTGTGCTGAACCAGTCTGACCGCACCTTCCGGGATTGAGCTTGCGCGGGGCTGGCGAATGCAAAACGCCGCCCGAAAGAGCGGCGTTTGCAGGATCCGGCTTTCAGGCCGGCCGCTTTCGTCCGACTTCTATTGCACCACCAGTTCCGCCTGCAGCGCACCCGCCGTCTTGATCGCCTGGAGGATCGCGATAATTCCGGTCGGACGCAGGCCAATCCGGTTGAGACCGCGTACAAGCGTGGGAAGATCGGTGCCACCGACCACCGCCAGTTGTCCGCCGCTCTCCTGGGCGTCGACATATGTGCGCGGCACCACGACCGTTTGGCCATTCTCCGAAAACGGCGCCGGCTGGGATACTTCCGGCGCCTCGGAGATACGCACGGTCAGATTGCCGTGGGTGATTGCCACAGTCGAAATCTGGACGTCCTTGCCGATCACGACCGTGCCAGTGCGCTCATCGATCACGACCTTGGCCGTCTGGTCGGGTGTCACACGGATTGCCTCTATTTCGGCGACGAAGCGCGTCATGCTGAGGTTATTCGGCGGCGTCAGAACAACGGTCCGGTAGTCGCGCTCCCTGGCCACCTTGATGCCGTATCGCTCCCGCGTGAACTGGTTGATGGCATCGGTTATGCGCACGGCCGTCCGGAAATCGGGGTTTGACAATTCGAGGACAAGACCTGGAATCTGAGAAAACTTGGCCGGCAAATCCATTTCAATGAGGCCGCCGTTCGGAACCCGGCCGACTGTCGGAATGCCTTGCGTCAGGCTTTCCGCCTGGCCGAGTTCGGCAAAGCCGGACACGGCAACCGGCCCCTGGGCGACGGCATAAATCTGGCCATCGGCCCCCAGGAGCGGCGTTGCGATCAGCGTGCCGCCTGCGAGCGATGTCGCATCCCCAAGCGAGGACACGCTGACATCAATCGTTGATCCCTTGCCGATGAAGGAAGGCATTTCCGCGGTTACGACGACGGCGGCGACATTGCGTGTGCGCAACTGGGCGTCGCGTACATTGACACCGAGGCTATCCAGCATCGACTGCAAGGACTGCTCGGTGAAGGGGGCGTTGCGCAGCGTGTCGCCAGAGCCTTTCAGGCCGATCACCAGCCCGTAGCCGACGAGCTGATTGTCACGCACCCCCTGAAGGCTGGCAATGTCCTTGATCCGGACAGTAGCCGAGACAGGCAGGGCCGTCAGCACGGCAAGCAGAAACACGAAAATCCGGGTCATCAATCAGTTCTCCACACGGATGGTGCCGTCTTCCTGGACCCGCCCGGTAACCACCAGGCCGCTGTCAATGTTGCGCACTCGCACGAAACTGCCTGCACCTCCGTTCTGCAGGGCTTCCACCTGCATGATGATCGTCAGGCCCTGTTCCCGGAATACCAGCCTCGCCGGCTCTCCGCGGCGAACCAGGACCGGTTTTTCGACCGAACTGACCGGAACCGGTTGACCGGGAAGAAGTGTCCGGCGCGCGACCATGCCGACCAGCTGCGACCGGTTGGTGGAAACGGCGAATTGCTGTGCGGTACGGGTCGGGAACTTTCGCTCGACCAGATCCTGATGCGAAATTTCCGTACCAGTGGCAATGGTTTGCCTCGGCACGGGCAGATCGATACCGGCTGCCTGTGCCGCGGTACCTGCGAGCAGCGGAAGCAGCAAGAGACCCAGAAAACGGAGGCGCATTGCGAGAAATCCCTTATCGAATGCCGTTTGTGACGGTGCCCGCCATTTCATCCGCAGCCTTCAGGACTTTGGAGTTCATCTCGTAACCGCGCTGTGCACTGATCAGGGCCGTAATCTCCTTCACCGGGTCGACGTTGGAGCTCTCCAGGTAACCCTGGCGCACAACACCAAATCCCGGATCGCCCGGCACACCCGCGACCGCCGTGCCGGAGGCTTCCGTTTCGCGGAAGAGATTGCCGCCGATCGGCTCAAGACCGACGTCGTTGGCGAAATTGGAAAGGGTCAGCTGTCCGAGTTCCCTCGGCTTGATTTCCCCGTCCACCTTGGCAAAGACCTGACCGGACTCGTTGATCACCACCTCGATGGTTTCTTCGGGGAAGATGATGGCGGGCTCGACCGCGTAGCCGTCGATCGTCACCAGTCGGCCCTCTGCATTCTTGTTGAAAGATCCTGCGCGCGTATAAAGGGTCTCGTCGTCCGGTCCGGTAATCTCGAACCAGCCGCGCCCGTCCAGCGCCACATCGAACTGGTTGCCGGTATTGGTGAGCGCGCCCTGCATGTGCAGCTTGCGGATGCCGGCAGTGCGCACTCCAAGGCCAAGCTGCGCTCCTTCCGGCACCGGATCCTCTCCACCGCGGTTCGGCACGCCCTGCAGGCGCTCCGCCTGGTAGAGCAGATCGGAAAACTCCGCTTGTGACCGCTTGAAGGAGGTCGTGTTCATGTTGGCGATGTTGTTGGCCACCACCTCGACATTCATCTGCTGAGCGCTCATGCCGGTCGCGGCGATCGCAAGGGCTTTCATGTGGCTGTCTCCTTTAACTGCGCAGGGTCTCTTGCGGGTTTTCTTCAACCCGGTCAGATCGACATGCGACTTATTTCCTGATAGGCGCTCACGACCTTGTCGCGGATGGCGATTGCGGTCTGAAGGGTCGACTCGGCGGCCATGACGGCTTCGACGACCTGCTGGACCGATGCCTGTCCATCGACACCGGCAATTGCGGTGGCCTCGCCTTGCTTGACCTTGTCGATCGCATCCTGGGAAACCTGCGCCATTGCCTCGGAGAAACTGGGCGCCGAAACGGCGCCGGTGCTGCCGAGATCGGGTATGCCGCCGGCATATCGGGTGGTGCTGGTGGCTTTGAGCACGCCGTCGGTCGATGACGTCAGCGCCGAGATTTCGTTGATCATGATCAGTTCCTCAACAGGTCGATGTGGCGCATGACCATTTCGCGGGCCTGGGTCATGACTTTCAGGTTGGCCTCATAGGAACGGTTGGTCTCCCGCATGTCGGCCAGCTCCAGAAGCGTATTGACGTTCGGCATCTTGACGTATCCGTCCACGTCGGCGGCCGGATGGCCCGGGTCGTATTCCACCGTGAAGTCCGCCTTGTCTTCGCCAATACCTTTCACCGAGACGAGATTGGCCTGATAGGCCCTGTTGAACTCGCTCTCGAAGGTGATGGTCTTGCGACGGTAGGGGTCGTCGCCGGCCGCCTCCCCGGTGGACCGGGCATTCGCGAGGTTTTCAGACACCACACGCAGGCGTTCAGATTGGGCACGCAAACCGGCACCCGAAATCTGCATTGTTGCAAGGAGCGGATCGGACATCGTTGTTTTCCTTTAGGATTTCACTGCGGCGAGATACATTCGGTGGAAGGACTTCGCGATACTGGCGTTCAACGAATGATCGCGCGCGACCTCACCGGCCTTCACAAGTTCCTGCTCCAGACTGACCGAGTTGCCCGAATGGGTGACGGTCCAGCTGTCAGCCTTTTCGACATCGGTCGAGCGGGCGACTTCCATGCTCTGCCCGAGGTGACTGCCATGAGTGGCGGTCATGGCAAGCTGCGTCTTGCTGATGACAGTGGTGAAGGGTTCCAAGTCTCTCGCCTTGAACCCGGGCGTGTTCGCATTGGCAATGTTTTCGGCAATCGTCGCCTGACGGACAGACAGCCAGTCATTGTTGTGTGAAACGAGTTTGGTCAGGAACACGGGTTCCATCGGAGACCTCCTATCGGCTCAGGTTGTCCCAAGGGATAAGGGGCCAAGCTTGCCCGAGGCTGGCCCGGGAACCGGCGGATACAGCGGCGAACACAAGCTCCACGCAAACTTTGCTGGTTATGCATTGTTGATGCGCGACCCGTCCGCGACGCGGTCGATGAACGGTCACAAAAGCGGGAGAACCGCATGCACGTCTGGAAGCGGCGCTCTTGCTGCAAAGAAACCCATCAACCGTCCGTCAAGCTGCTCAGCCGACTCAGGCCTGTCCCGACCGGAAGACTTGCGAGCGCCACTTTGCTGCTAATTGTGATTTCTTCCTCGTCAGTCGGCGCAAAAGACCCGGACGTGCCGAACATGTACCGGTTCGACTGCGATGCGTACGCAAGGGCCTACGCAAACGCTCATACTTCGGCCGACCCGACGGACCTGCCGTTGGTCGACGGCGCCATGGAAGGGGCTGTTGCGGGCGGTGCCTGGGAAGGTCCCGACGGCGCGCGGCGAGGTGCCCGCGCGGGAGCCGCCCTCAGCGTTCTCGGCACACTCGGGAATTATCCCTCCGGTTGGCGTGGCCTTTATGACATTGCCTTCAGCTTGTGCCGGAACCGGCAATCGCCGGTAAATCATCGCCCGTCCACCCTGGGCGACCCAAGTTACCGGCCTTTGCAGCCGCCACCCGGTCGGCTCGAACCCATCCGGCCGGTCCTTCCGCTTGAACCGTTGAAAACAGATAACTGAGACCGTGCCATGTTCTCCTTCCTGACAGCAAAACGAGACGCGTTTGCCCGGGCGATCCAGCGGCGGCTGCATCCGCGGCAGCGCACGCGGCTTCGCCCTGCGAAGCTTGCCGGCCTCAACAACGAATTCATATGCGACTGCACGATCCGCGACATTTCTGACGGCGGCTTGCGTCTGGTGCTCAATGAGGACACTGACTTGCCTGAAGAATTCTACGTCTTCGACGCGGTGGCGAAGACCGTCGCCGAAGTTCAGCTCAGATGGCGTGACGGCCTCGCAGCCGGAGTCGTCTACCTGGTTCCTCCGGCAAGTATCCGTCATTTCCGGAACACGGGCGTGCAACGGCTGGCCCAGAAGCTCTATGCCCTGGACGGTTAGCGAACCAGTAATTGTCCTACAAATTTTCCTGGATTTTGCAAATACAACAACCCCAGACAAGTCGTCCCTGGATCCAAAAACGACAATTCAAGGCGTGATTCATTTTATATTTTAAAGTTCAGCCAGGTAATTATTATAATTCTAGTATTCCCAGAGGATAGATTGTAGAAAAGATTCAGGACACCACGCCGGTCTTGCACGTCGGAACGAAATGCAGACCCGACCGCCTGAGCCTCTGAATGGATAACAAGAAAATCACGATCTTCGAACTTCCCGAAAAAGCCCTCACTTCGCTGCCGACCGGCGCGGTCAAGGACACTGTAGAACATCTCGGCCGACGCATTGCCCACGGCGACTACAAGACCGGCGCCGTACTGCCCCGGGAAGATGAGCTGGTGGAAAAGCTTGGTGTGTCGCGAACGGTGGTGCGCGAAGCCATCAAGGTGTTGTGTGGCAAAGGCCTCGTCCGGACTGCCCGGCGCTACGGCTCGAGGGTCTGCCCATTCGACGACTGGAACCTGCTCGATCCGGATGTGATCCGCTGGCACAATCCCAAGAGTCCCCAAGCGGCCCGTCTGTACGCCGAAGCAACGGAGCTTCGTATCATTTTCGAACCGGAAGCCGCAGCCTTGGCTGCACGCAATGCCAGCCGCGCCCAGAGAGAAACCATTTATGCTGCGGCGAGCGCCATTCATCCGCAAGATGGTGACGCCGACATGATGGGCGCCGACTATACCTTTCACTCTACGATCCTGCAGGCCAGCGGCAATCTCATGCTCGCGCAGCTGCAGAACCTGATCTACGCGGTGATGATCTTTTCTTATTCGGATGGCTGCAGAAACGAGACAGGAGACCAAGCCTCCCGTCAAAATCACATCGGCGTCGCCGATGCAATTCTGTCAGGCGATGCCGAGGCTGCCCGCTCCCGCATGCATGCAATGCTGACCCAGAACAAGGCGCTTGCGGACAGGATTGCAGCGGCTGCCAAAGGCTGACGGAGCGCGGAACAAACGCACCTCCCGCTGACCTGCCGAAGCGTGGTCGTGATCGACCTGTTATCGTCCGCAAAAGGTCGGTATCAAGCTGAAACTCGCCTCAACACTCCCGATTCTAGTTGTTGGACAAATTTACAATTTCCGGACAAAGTAGCGCCCGATTTGGAAACGGCCCACCGACAGCAGTTTGGAATTCCCATGAGCTTCTATTCGCATTCAGAACAAACAACTGGAACGTTTCTCGGCCGCTGCTGGATACCGGACGTGGAAGGTCCTGCCGTCGCAACCCTGCGTGAAGGTCGGGTTATCGACATCACGGCGCGCGTTGCACCGACTGTCCGCGACGTCTGCGAATTGGAGGATCCTGCGGCCTATGTCGCCACGGCCCCCGGCGCCCCCATCGGCACACTTGAGGAGATCGCCGCTGCAAGCCCCAACGACCCTTCCCGGCCGCATTTCCTGGCCCCCTGCGACTTGCAGGCGGTGAAAGCCTGTGGCGTCACTTTCGCAAATTCCATGGTGGAACGGGTGATCGAGGAAAAGGCAGGCGGAGACCCGCAGAAGGCTGAAGCGATCCGTGGGCGGATCGGCGCTTCCATAGGGGACTCTTTGCGAAATGTCCGCGCCGGTTCAAAGGAAGCGGAAAAGATCAAGTCCGCCCTGATCGCTGAAGGGCTTTGGAGCCAGTATCTGGAGGTTGGGATAGGCCCGGATGCGGAAGTCTTTTCCAAGGCGCAAGTCCTATCAAGTGTCGGCCCCGGTGCGGAAGTCGGGCTTCATCCGGTCTCGCGCTGGAACAATCCCGAACCGGAAGTTGTCCTGACAGTCACCTCGACGGGCCGTATTGTCGGGGCAACCCTTGGCAACGACGTCAATCTGCGCGACGTCGAGGGCCGCTCCGCGCTGCTGTTGTCAAAAGCCAAGGACAATAACGCTTCCTCCGCCATCGGGCCAATGATCCGGTTGTTCGACCAAGGCTTTTCGCTGGATGACGTGCGCAAGGCCGAGCTGACCCTGACTGTCGAAGGTCCGGACGGGTACCTGCTGGAGGGCCGCTCCCTGATGAAGGAGATCAGCCGGGACCCTGAAGACCTGGTCCGCCAGACGATTGGCCGGCACCACCAGTATCCGGACGGCCTGATGCTGTTTCTCGGCACCCTGTTCGCTCCGACCAGCGATCGGGACATCCCGGGAGAAGGTTTCACCCACAAGATCGGCGATACCGTCACCATCGCATGCCAGGGCCTTGGTGCGCTTCGAAACACCGTCCGGCTGTCGACCGAATGCGCCGAATGGACTTTTGGCATCAGCCGGCTGATGCGCAATCTCGCCGGCCGCGGGCTCCTGTGAGGCGATGGGTAAGCCGAGCACAGTCCGAGTTCAGAGCGAGGGTTTCACCATCTTTGCTGGATCGACGATGCGGTCGAAATCCTCTTCCGAAACATAGTCGAGATAGAGACAGGCCTGTTTGAGCGTGAGGTCGTTCTCGAAAGCGTGATGGGCCGCATGGCTGGCCTTGTCGTAGCCGATGACGGGCGACAGCGCGGTCACCAGCATCAGCGACTGGTCGAGGAACTCGCGAATGCGTTTCTCGTTCGGCTCCATGCCATCCACCAGAAAGAGGGCGAAGTTTGTACAGCCGTCACCCAGGATCTTCACCGATTGCAGGATCGCGTTGATCATCAGCGGCTTGTAGACGTTCATTTCCAGATAGCCGCTTGCACCGCCGATACCAACGGCAACATCGTTGCCCATGACCTGGGCAGCGACCATCGCCAGCGCTTCGCACTGCGTCGGATTGACCTTGCCCGGCATGATCGAAGATCCCGGTTCGTTGGACGGGATTTTCAGCTCGAAGAAGCCGCATCGCGGGCCGCAGGACAGGAGCCTGATGTCATTGGCGATCTTGAACAGCGACACGGCCAGGGTTCGAAGCGTGCCGGACAACATCACCAGGGCATCGTGGCTGCCCTGGACCGCGAATTTGTTGGGGGCGGTGTAGAAAGGCAGGCCGGTCAGATCGGCGATCCGGGCGGCGGATTTCTCCGCGAACTGCGGATGGGCGTTTATGCCCGTCCCAACTGCTGTCCCGCCCAGCGCCAGACCGTAGACGTCCTGCAGCGCGGCGTCGATCCTTTCAATATCCTGCCGCAACATTTCCACATAGCCTGAGAACTCTTGTCCCAGCGTGAGCGGTGTCGCATCCTGCATATGGGTGCGGCCGATCTTGATAATGTCCGCCCACGCTTCTGACTTTGCTTTCAGACTTTGATGCAGCTTCCGCACGCCAGGCAGCAGCCGCTGCGTGACCTGCAGCGCCGCAGCCATATGCATTGCCGCCGGAAACGTGTCGTTTGAGGATTGCGAGAGATTGACGTGGTCGTTGGGATGAACCGGATCTTTCGAGCCCAGAACTCCTCCGGCCAGCGCGATGGCGCGATTGGCGATCACTTCGTTGACATTCATGTTCGTTTGCGTGCCGCTGCCCGTCATCCAGACATGCAGCGGAAAATGCTCATCCAGTTTGCCGTCGGCAACCTCGCCCGCTGCCCGTTCAATCAGTCGTGCCAGATCGTCGCGTAAAAGTCCCAGTTCCTCATTGGCCTGGGCGGACGCCTTTTTCAGTATCCCATAGGCGTGGATCAGCTCTATCGGCATCAGGTCGCTGCCGATGGAAAAATAGCGGAGCGAACGCTGTGTCTGGGCACCCCAGTACTTGTCTTCCGGGACGTCGATTTCGCCTAGGCTGTCGCTTTCCGTACGCATGCTTGTTCCCCGGCAGTTCAGGAGGCCAGCAGGGCCGAGACCAGTCCGCTGTCCCGCTCCCGCAATCCGTCGATCACGTCGAAATGGTGCCGGCCCGGTTCCTCATGATAGGTGGCGTTTTGCCACGCGTCCGCAAGCAGTCCGGACTGCCGCAGGAATTCGGGACGTTCCGCGCCACCTACCCAGGCAACGACCGGGCAGTCGACCGCCGGGGCTTTCAGGGCCGGGCTCTCAGCGACAGCATCCTCTTCGCTCATCTTGAAGGCCTTGTTCATGGACGTGTTGCGAAGGGGACGCAGATCGTGAAGCCCGCTGATGGAGACAACTGTTTCGATCCGGTCGAGCACCTGCCGCGAGAGAGGACTGTCGTCGCAGATCATGCGCGTCACCAGGTGTCCTCCGGCCGAATGACCTGCCAGGCGAACGGGACCGCCGACACGGGCAGATGCCTTTGTGATGGCCTCGGCGACCTGGCGGGTCATCGTGGCGATCCGAACCGCGGGCGCCAGATCATAGGACGGCATGCACACCGTCCACCCATGCGCAAGGCCGCCCACCGCGAAATGGGACCAGAAACTCTTGTCGAATCGCAGCCAGTATCCGCCATGCACGAAGACCAGCAGCCCCTTTGATTTTCCGTCCGGGTGAAAGACGTCGAATCGCTGCCTCTCGCCCTCGCCATAGACGACATCGAGATCCTTCTCGATCCATGTTTTCCGGAAAGCTGCCGCTTCCGGCGCCCAGCGTTCCACGAGGGCATCGGCACCCGGAATGTGGGCCATATTGGCGTAAGCATCGTCCCAATCCGTAATTCTCGCGTCGTTCATTCGCTGGCCTCAATGTCTTTTCCTGAACGGAGGAGCGCATCCTGCACGATTTGCCGCCAAAGCGGAATGACCGATCGGCAATCAGATCTTGTCAAGGCGGCGCCCCCCAACCTAACGTTTCCCGCACCGCCCTTAAGGAGACGAAACTCAGATGACGGATCGCTGTTCCAACCGGGTCGCCAACCTGGCGCATTTCCTGACGCGGAACGCCGCGCGCTTGCCGCAGCGGCCGGCGATTGTATGGGAGGGAACGAGCTGGTCCTGGTCGGATCTCGATTCTCGCGTCTCCGCGCTCGCCCTCGCATTGCGCAGCGAATACGGAATTGCCAAGGGCGACAGGATCCTCGTGCAGACACAGAACTCAAATCAGATGAGCGAGATCATGCTGGCTGCCTTCCGTCTCGGCGCGGTCTGGGTGCCCTGCAATTTCCGGCAGGCGCCGGCTGAAACGGCCTATGCGGCAGCAAAGGCGGAGGCCAAGGTTTTTCTTTGCGACGCAGATTTTGTTGCCCAGGCCGATGCAGTCCGCAAGGCGAGACCCACGCTCTCGGGCTGCGTCAGCATCGGCGAAAGTGAATTTGGCGATAATTACGAGAAGGTCCTGTCTCGGCACCTTGGCCATAGGGTCGAAAACGAACCGGTCGACTACAACGATCCCTGCTGGCTGTTCTTCACCTCCGGTTCGACGGGCCGACCGAAGGCTGTGGTGCTGACCCAGGGCCAGATCGGCTTCGTCTGCGTCAACTACATGGCGGACCTTCTGCCCGGCACGACGGAAGATGACGCTTCCCTGGTGGTCGCCCCGCTTTCACACGGTGCCGGCCTGCAGATGATCGCGCAGCTCTCGGCGGGTTCGGCTCATATCCTGATGCCGAAGGGAGGCTTCAACCCGGCCGTCGCCTTCGAGCTCATCGAGAAGCATCGGGTCAGCAACCTTTTTACAGTGCCCACAATCGTCAAACGGCTCGTCGAGGACCCGGCCGTCGACCGGTACGACCATTCCAGCCTGCGCCATGTGATCTATGCGGGCGCACCGATGTACCGGGAAGACCAGAAGCTTGCCCTCGCCAAGCTCGGCAAGGTGCTCGTCCAGTATTACGGCCTTGGCGAGGTGACCGGCAACATAACCGTGCTGCGACCACAGGACCATGCCATTGAGGATGGGCCTCAGGCGCGCGTCGGGACCTGCGGCACCGAACGTACCGGTATTGAAGTCTCGATCCAGGACGATGACGGCAACATGCTGCCGCCGCATGCAACCGGTGAGGTCTGTGTGATCGGCGCGGCCGTCTGCGCCGGCTACCTGGAAGACGACGAGGCCAACGCAAAATCCTTTCGCCGCGGCTGGTTCCGCACCGGCGATATCGGCCATATGGACGAACAGCGCTATCTCTACCTCACCGGCCGTGCGTCGGACATGTATATCTCCGGCGGTTCCAACGTCTATCCGAAAGAGGTGGAGGAGGTTCTGCTCACTCATCCGGCTATTGGCGAGGTCGCCATTCTTGGCATCCCCGACCGGCAGTGGGGAGAAATCGGCCTCGCAGTATGCGTCTTGGCCGCAGGAACCGCATCAGCTTCCACTCCGACCGCGGAAGAGCTCTCCCAATTCCTTGACGGCAAAGTCGCCCGCTACAAGATGCCGGCGCGCTATCTCTTCATCGATGAAATGCCGACGAGTGCCTATGGCAAGATCACAAAGAAGCTTGTCCGCGAATACCTGACGGAAAAGGGCCTGCTATGAGGCGCGCCGCGCCGGTGATGCTTGCGGAGATCCGGCATCCGGGACCGGCGGCAGAAGAGCGGTGCCCGTTCGTCGCCTGCACGGCCGACCCGGTTTCGATCCCGGTCAACGCGGGAGAAACCTTGCTTGAGACCCTCGGTTCCTTTGCCGACGGATGCCGCTTTGGCTCCGCGGTTCTGGACCTTGGCGGTATCGGCCTCGCCCCGTTCGACTATGTCATGCCCGACCGGGCGATCGATGACCGCCATGCTGCGTGGTACAGCGATACCCATTCCTCACAAGGTGCCGTGCTTGAAACGGCTGTCGCAATACTCGGATGGCGAGACGGAGCCTGGTTTGCCCATGTTCACGCCTACTGGCCGGAGGCCGGTGCCTGGCATCTCGGTCATTTGCTCCCAGATACGCTTGTCGTTGCCCGATCCGGCGAAATTGGCGGCTACGGCGTCAGGGGCGCGAGGTTCGAGGCAGCGCCGGATCCGGAAACGGAATTCACGCTCTACCGCGTCAAGCCCGATCCGGCGACAGCTTCCGGCGCAAAAAGCAATGCACTCATCGCGACCCTTGCCCCCTTTGCCGACCTGCATGACAGCATTGCAAGTCTCGGGAAGGAGCTGAATTGCGGCCCTTTCGACGTAATGGGCCTTGGAAGTCTCGCAGGAGCAACATTCCACGACGCGCCGCCGATGACGGGACTTATTTCGGAGATTTTGCTGCAACCCGGCAATGTCGCTGACCCAGGCAACAATATCGACTTGGCGATTCGTGCCATCGATCTGGATGGTCACCTGCACAAGGGCACCATCCGGCCTGGGGGAGCACCGACACTGATTACCTGCGAACTGCTGTTGCGTGCCAAGGCCGGCTCATGACGCAGCGCTGACATTCGCCAGAAGTGTCCGAAAATTCTCGATAATCTGCAGCTTTGAGGCGCTGGGAGCCGGTCGGGCCTGGCTTCACAAATTCAACCGCCTGGTGCTCGCCCCCCAGGAACAGTAAGAGAACATTTACCCTTGCGGAACACAATGAGTACAGGTACCATGTTCTTGATTTGTACCAGAACCTTTTCTCGGTCAGGGGAAGCCGGCATGTTGACGCGCAAGCAGTACGAACTGCTCATGTTCATTCATGAAAGACTGAAAGAAACCGGCGTGCCGCCGTCCTTCGATGAAATGAAGGACGCCTTGGACCTGCGATCGAAGTCGGGCATCCACCGGCTCATTACCGCCCTGGAAGAGCGCGGGTTTATCCGCCGCCTGCCCAACAGGGCGCGGGCAATGGAAGTGGTACGCCTGCCCGATTCCATCGCGCCCGGTCTTGGCGCACCGCGTCCCCGCGGCAGCTTCTCGCCCGAGGTCATCGAGGGTTCTCTTGGCAAGCCGGAGCCGGCAAGGCCCGCGCCCGAACCGGTTATCGGCGTCGCCGAGATCCCGGTCATGGGGCGTATCGCGGCCGGTGTGCCGATCGAGGCAATCCAGACCCACAGCCATTCCATCACCGTGCCGCAGGACCTGCTCGGACGGGGTGAGCATTATGCCCTGGAAGTGCGTGGGGATTCCATGATCGATGCCGGTATTCTGGACGGGGACACCGTCCTGATCCGCCGCACCGACAGCGCCGAGAGCGGCGATATCGTGGTTGCGTTGGTCGACGAGGAAGAGGCCACCTTGAAGCGTCTGCGCAAAAAGGGTGCCTCAATTGCGCTTGAAGCCGCCAATCCGGCCTATGAAACGCGCATCTTCGGTCCCGGACGCGTCCGCGTTCAGGGACGACTGGTCGCACTCTTCCGGCAATATTGAAGCGCAGACAGCCGGCATATCGTCAGCGTCCGCATAACGCCAATTGCCGGCACCATTCTATAGGCTCCCGCGTTGCGGGAGTTTCTGGTGTGATCAGCGATCCGATTCCGCCGGGTTGATGTGAGGTGGTTTTTTCAGTGCCTCTCTCAGGCTTGCACGCGTCACCTTGCCTGGGCGGTGCCATGGCCGAGGGGGATCGGGGATAGCGTATTTCAGCCTGGCAATTCCCGATGTCACCTGAGCGCCAGTATGCGATCCTGGTGTCTCTGTTTCGGCCCGGACTGTTGCGATGGCGTTTTCCGGTATCCTCGGATCAAATTGCTCTTCGCCCGGACCGGCCAGCCAGATTGAGACAGCACCGCGTGCCAGACGCGTTCGTCCATCAAGCACCAAGGCTGCACCGCACGCTCGCGGGACAATCAGATCGGTCACGACAAGATCGGCCTTGCGGCAGTCGGTCTGAAGGGCTTCAATCCTTTTGGTCTGAGCTATGGCGATGGATTGCATGGCGACCTGAAGGTCTTCGTCATCAGGTTTTCTGAATGCGCGGATCACGCAGCCGTCGCTATCGCATTTCCTTTGCGGCGATTTCATCTTGCGCGATAAAGTCGCGTTGGCCGGCACGCCCTCTGCCTGCAGCCAGAGTTCGGCTGCAAACGATCCCTGCCGGCCTGCAAAGCGCAGCACGCCTGCCTCATCGCGGGCTGCGAGCCGGCTGCCGCTTGCTGCGATCTGGATGTCGGGCGATTTTGACGTTGCTGCGAGCAACAGCCCGGCCGTCAAAGGCAAAGCGGCAATCAGCCGCCTTTTTCCCGGCAGCAGAAGTCCTGCAAAGAGTGCCGCGAGAAGCAGAACCGCGGCGGTGCCCTCGAGTCGGCCAAACATTCCTCCTCCCGCTTCCAGTCCGGCAGTGAAGGCAGCAATCTTGAGGAGGAGCGAGACACCCAAGGACATTGCAGACAGAGGAAGCGCGGCAAGCCCAAACGGCATCAGGACAAGAGCCAGCACGCCCATCGGCATCACAAGCAGCGAGAACACCGGCATTCCGAGCATGTTGCCAACGAGACCATAGGGAGCAATGCGGCCGAAATGATGCGCACCGATGATGCCGGTCGCAAGTCCGGCGACGAGCGCCGTCACGAAGAGCCCCGCCACCCACTTGCCCAGGATCAGCGCCAGATTGCGCCCGGTATTTGATCGGCGCGGCTCGTCGAAATCGTTCCTGGGCCGCCGCCGCCACAGATCGTAGACGGCGACAAGGCATATCACGGCGGCAAAGGACATCTGAAAGCCCGGCGCGAACAGACGTTCAGGCGCAATGATCAGCAACACCAATCCTGCAAGCGCCACACTGCGAAGGGTCAGCCCGCGTCGACCGAAGAGAATGCCCATGAAGACGATCGCGATCATCAGGAAGGAACGTTGCGTGGCGACAGCGGCTCCCGAAAGCACGAGATAGAAGGAAGCGGCAATGAGCGCGGCCAGGGCTGCCGTCTTGTGGATCTGCCAATGCAGCGTCAGGGAGGGGATGGCCGCGAGCAGCAGCAGGACGACCCCGTAGGCGCCGCCGGCAAATAGCGCCATATGCAGCCCCGATATCGCCAGGATGTGGGCCAGTCCCGCCGCCCGCAGATCTTCTTCCTCAGCCTCACCGATACCGCTCCGGTCCCCGACGAGAAGAGCCACGATCAGCGCCGTCTCCGGTCCCTCGGTGAGCAGCGACCGGATCCGTCCAGCCATTTGCTCCCGCAGCTGCGCGATGGCGGCGGAAGCGCGCAGTGACAACGACAACTCGCGAGGACCGGCAGGCTCGGGCGGTCCGAAACTGAAACCTGTCGCGCCGATTCCATCGAAATAGGCCCGGTAGGAATAGTCATAACCGCCGGGAAAGACCGGACCGGCCGGCGGGAAAAGCCGCGCCCGCAGCTTCACCATGTCGCCGACTATACCGCCGCTGCCGGCCGGAACGCGCACCCGAACCTTATCTGGAAACTCGATCTGGGCTATAGACCGTTCCCCGACCTTTTCGACCGCCAGAACCAACCGGACACCGGATGCGTCCTCTTGTCGTTCCAGCACCTGCCCCGTGACCGTGACATTCATCGCCTCGGCCAGCCGCGGTGCCGAGACAAGGGCGGTCCGAACCGTTGCAACCGTTGTTCCGGCGGCAAGGGCTAGCAGCAACACCGCCCCGAGGGTCAGGTGCTCCCGTTGTCGAAAGACAAAAGTTGCCAAAAAAGCAGCAACCAGCAGCGCAGATAGCAGTACCCAAGACGGCTCTTCCGGCATCAGTCCATGAACCGCGATGCCGCCTGCAAAGGCAAACGCACACCAGAGCAATCCCTGGCGTTCCCGCAGACGCTCGCCGCTTTCCGGAACGTCGGCCGCCGCGGCTCCAAGCGGATTTTTCTTGCGTAACCACTCGAATGGGGAATGTGGTCGACGGCTGTGTTCCGATCCGGATAAATCCGGAACCTCAACGGAATGCGGCGCCCCGACCGAGCGGTTTATACTGTCAGCAAGCGGACCGGACCCTCGCAACACCGCTCCCCGTCCCTACGGCCTTCAGAAACGGCCGAGCCCCTATTTAGCCTTGTTGAAGCCTGTGCTAAGACCGCGCCACCAACGCGGCGCTCTCCGCGCCGTCATCCTGACAGAGACTTCCAGAAAGCACCATGGCCCAGAATATCGTCACGCGCTTCGCCCCTTCCCCGACCGGGTTCCTGCATATCGGCGGCGCCCGCACCGCACTCTTCAACTGGCTGTTTGCCAGGCACCACGGCGGCAAGATGCTGCTGCGCATCGAGGATACGGACCGTGCACGCTCGACCGAGGAAGCCGTCGACGCGATCATGGACGGTCTCACCTGGCTCGGCCTTGATTGGGACGGCGATCCGATTTCACAATTTTCCCGCGTCGACCGCCACAAGGAAGTCGTTGAGCAGATGCTTGCCTCAGGTACGGCCTATCGCTGCTACTGTACGCCGGAAGAACTCGACGCCATGCGTGAAAAGGCGCGCGCGGAAGGCAAGCCGCCGCGCTATGACGGCACCTGGCGCGACCGCGACGCGTCCGAGGCGCCCGCAGGCGTCGATCCGGTCGTACGCATCAAGGCTCCGGTGGATGGTGAAACGGTCGTTGACGACATGGTCCAGGGACGGGTCGTGATCCCAAACAAGGACCTCGATGATTTTGTCCTGATGCGCTCCGACGGGACACCGACCTATATGCACGCAGTCGTCGTCGACGATCACGACATGGGTATCACCCATATCATCCGCGGCGTCGATCACCTGACCAACGCCGCGCGGCAGACGCTGATCTTCAAGGCACTCGGCTGGGACGTTCCGGCCATGGCGCATATTCCGCTCATTCACGGGCCGGACGGCGCCAAACTTTCCAAGCGCCATGGCGCGACCGGCGCGGAAGCCTATCGCGCGATGGGATACCTTCCCCAGGCCATGCGCAACTATCTCGCCCGCCTCGGCTGGAGCCATGGCGATGAGGAGATCATGTCGCTGGAGGACATGATCAGGTGGTTCGGCATGGATGCCGTCGGACAGTCGGCCGCCCGTTTCGATTTCAAGAAACTGGAGAACCTCAACGGCCATTACATGCGCGCCAGCGACGACGCCGATCTGATGCGGCACTGGAAGATTTATCTCGCACATGCAGAAGACGGGGCACCGGTTCTGGCCTGGCTTGCAGAAAGCGGAAACGAGCAGACTGCCCTCACCGCCCTGCCCGGCCTTAAGGAACGCGCCAAGACCCTGGTGGAGCTGACGGAGAGCGCTTCTTATCTGTGGCGTCAGCGGCCGCTGGATATGGACGAGAAGGCCGACAAGATACTCGACGATGAGGCACGCACGATCCTGAAGGACCTTCACGTGGTGCTCGGCGATGCCTCTGACTGGGCCGCTGAACCCCTCGAAGCCGCCGTCAAGGCCTATGCGGAAGGCAAAGACCTCAAGCTCGGCAAGGTGGCACAGCCGTTGCGCGCTGCACTGACGGGCCGCGGGACGTCTCCGGGCATCTACGACGTTCTCGTCGCGCTCGGGCGGGAAGAATCCCTCTCCCGTATCAAGGACCAGGCTGCCTGACGCGGTCCTTCAGGCTGCCGAACGGCGCAAATGATGCGCCGCCGGCAGCCCGCAACTGCCGGATACGTGCCTTTGACCAAAGCGTTATATCGGCCAGCTTGCGGCAGTGCAGTAAATGGGCTACGCAAGACGCGAAAATTCTTCAGTGCCGCCCGGCAACCGGAAACGGGACCTGTCTCCTGACAAGTCGATCCTGGCCGGCGCATCCGCTAATGCAAAGGGGTTTCTGAATGGCCGACAACAACGCCAAGCTCAACGTCGGTGGCAAAGACCACGCTTTCGACGTTCTTGACGGATCCATCGGACCGTCGGTTGTGAACATTTCGTCCCTGTACAAAGACACGGGCATGTTCACCTACGACCCGGGCTTTACCTCAACAGCGTCCTGCGAATCCAAGATCACCTATATTGACGGTGACGAGGGCACGCTGCTTTACCGCGGCTACCCGATCGAACAGCTCGCCGACCACGGCGACTTCCTGGAATCCTGCTACCTGCTGCTTTACGGCGAACTGCCGACCAAGGTTCAGAAGGACGATTTCGTGCAGCGTGTGACCTACCACACGATGATCCACGAGCAGATGAACCGGTTCTTCTCCGGTTTCCGCCGCGACGCCCATCCGATGGCCGTCATGGTCGGTACGGTCGGCGCCCTTTCCGCGTTCTACCACGACAGCACCGACATCACCGATCCGCATCAGCGCATGGTCGCCTCGCTGCGCATGATCGCAAAGATGCCGACGATTGCCGCGATGGCCTACAAGTACCATGTCGGCCAGCCCTTCGTTTATCCGCGCAATGACCTGAACTACGCCGCCAATTTCCTGCATATGTGCTTCGCGGTACCTTGCGAGGAATACAAGGTGAATCCGGTGCTTGCCCGCGCCATGGACCGGATCTTCATCCTGCATGCGGACCACGAGCAGAACGCATCCACGTCTACCGTGCGCCTTGCCGGTTCTTCCGGCGCCAATCCCTTCGCCTGCATTGCGGCCGGCATTGCCTGCCTCTGGGGCCCGGCTCATGGCGGCGCCAACGAGGCGGCGCTCAACATGCTGTCTGAAATCGGCTCTGTCGACCGGATCCCGGAATTCGTTGAACGTGCCAAAGACAAGAACGATCCGTTCCGTCTGATGGGCTTCGGCCACCGGGTCTACAAGAACTACGATCCGCGTGCGCGCATCATGCAGAAGACAACGCACGAGGTCCTCGGCGAACTCGGCATCAAGGACGATCCGCTGCTGGACGTTGCGATGGAACTGGAAAAGATCGCGCTCAACGACGAGTACTTCATCGAAAAGAAGCTTTACCCCAATATCGACTTCTATTCCGGCATCACCCTCCGTGCGCTCGGCTTCCCGACCACCATGTTCACCGTGCTGTTCGCTCTTGCACGTACGGTCGGCTGGATCGCACAGTGGAAGGAAATGGTGGAAGATCCGTCTCAGCGCATCGGCCGCCCGCGCCAGCTTTACACCGGCGCCACGAAACGCGACTACACGCCGATCGACCAACGCCGATAACGGAAACCGGTGCCCAGGGCGGGTTCCCGTTCAAAATGAACGCGCTAAAATCAGGATGTTTCCGGGACAACCGGGAACATCCTTTTTTGCGCCCTAACGGAACCCAGCTCACCTGAAGAAACCATTTTCCGCTACCGCGTACCGCAGAAAACAAACACGTCGACAGGAGGTTATCCAATCCTTTTACCTATGCTCCACCTTTGCCTGCACCAGATATTAGCCCGCCAGCTTGTGCGCCAATACCTATTTTCCCTCACTGCGATTTTGGTTTTTATATAGTTATTTTGACATTTTAAGTATTAATCTATTTCTTTGCTCGCCTCTTTTCCGACCATTGCTATTTTTACAAATAATAAGGAATCATTGCTTAGTCTGCCCATCAATAAGCTCGCGTGGGACACGCTTGGGGACTTGTGGGGTTGATATGAATTTCCTGAAATTTGCTTCCGATCTGAAGTTTGGCGTGAAGGTAGGCGGCAGTTTCGCCGCAGTCGTGGCGCTCACAGGCATTGTGGGCGGCGTCGGCGCCTACAGCGTCATGACCCTGTCGGAACGCATGGAAGTCGCAAAACAATCCACTTCCACCATCGCCCAGTTGCAGAACCTTGCCAGCAAGAGAGAAACCTTTCTCTCGTCTCAGGACATGGAAGCTGCAGGGGCCGCCATCACCGATATCGATGCCCTGAGCAGAGAACTGGAAACGCTGCAAAGCCAGCTCAAGTCTGATCCCCAGGCACAGGTGCCCGTTGCCGAGGCCGCAGCCGCAGTGACAAATTTCCGGACCGCCTTTGAGAAGGTCGTCGGTCTGACCGAGGTCCAGGCTCAAAAGCAGGCGCTTCTTGAAGGCGCCGTCCAGAACCTCGAAAAGGTGTCGTCCGAAATCCTCGGCAAGGCCCTGATGGCCCGTGACGGTGTCAGCCAGGACGATAGCAACGCCCGCAAGACACTTGTGCTGGCGAACAAGGTGGGCCAGGCGGCTGCCGGGTTCCAGGAAGAATCCCTCACTCTTCAGAACATGTTTGCCGCTGCGGCCAACAATGCCAAGCAACTGGCAGAGATCAAGGACCGGGTCGCCCAGTTGGTGCCCGCTGCCAAGGAAATGGCGGCGAACAGCTTCGAAGGCGTCGATCCCGGGAAGTTTCAGCAGTTGGCGGCGAAAACGGCAGAACTCGAGCTGACGCTCGGCCAACTGGCCGAGACCAAGGACTATATCGCGATATTCGACCTTACCGACACGGCCAAGGCGGCCTTTGAGCAGATTGTCTCGGACGTCAAGGCAATCCGCGCACAGGCGAATGTCGCCATCGACAACGTTTACGCCCAGGCGGACGAAATCAACCAGCGCTTCTACGTCGTCGACAGTGTCGCCGATACCGTCATGCAGATTGAAGCGGACGCAAATGCCGTCAAGGCGGCAGCCTTCTACTTCATGCTGACACCGGATGACGCGACCCGACAGGCTGTCACGACCGGCATCGAAGGGCTTAACAAGCTGGCCTCTCGACTGGAATCGAGCGCCAAGGACTTCCCGGCGATTGCCGACATCATCCCCACGGTAAAGGACAGTGTCGACTCCTTTGCCGGAAGCTTTTCAGAACTTGCCTCCAACCGGTTCCAGCTGGGCGACCAGATCGACACGATGAAGGACCTGTCGCAGACGGTTCAGACGCAGATTTCCACAATTTCAGCCGATCAAAGTGCCGCTGCCCAAGCCTCGAGCGCCAGCGCGCTCAGCGTGATCAGCCTGGCGTTGCTGGCTGCGGTACTGGCCGGTGTCGGCATGGCGATCGCCCTGAACTTCGCCGTAACGCGGCCGCTGCGACGCACTACGCAGACAATGTCACGGCTTGCGGAAGGCAATACGGACGTTGAGATTGACGGCATCGAGCGCGGCGACGAGATCGGTGACATGAGCCGCACGATGCAGGTCTTCCGTGACAACGCCGTCGAACGGCTTCGCCTGCAGACCGAAACAGAGCAGGAGCAGGGGCTGCGAGCGGAACGCCAGGCGCGGATCGAAGCCCTGATTTCCGGCTTCCGGGAAAAGGCCACCGAAGTGCTGAGCTCGGTCGCCGAAACAGCCCATACACTGGACGGCACGGCTCAGGACCTGAGCTCGATCGCCAGCCAGAACTCGAGCCTTGCCGAGAGCACTTATGGCGTTACCGACGAGGCAACACAAAATGTACAGACTGTTGCCAGTGCTGCCGAGGAACTCGCTGCCTCCATCCATGAGATCTCCCGGCAGGTGAACCAGACCACCCAGGTTGTCGATCGGGCGACCGAGGGCACCCAGGTGACCAACCAGAAGGTCCAGAGCCTCTCGTCAGCCGCCACCAAGATCGGCGAGGTCGTGAGCCTCATCCAGGCAATTGCCGAACAGACCAATCTTCTCGCGCTGAACGCCACGATCGAGGCCGCGCGCGCGGGCGAGGCCGGCAAGGGCTTTGCGGTCGTGGCCGCGGAAGTCAAGGAATTGGCGACACAAACCTCCAGGGCCACGGAAGAAATCAGCTCGCAGATTTCCGAAATTCAGAGTGCCACCAAGGACGCTGTAACCGCCATTGAGGCAATCACCCAGACAATGGAAGAGGTCAACGAGTACACCTCGACGATCGCCGCTGCAGTCGAGCAGCAGGGCGCCGCGACCAACGAGATTTCTGTCAACGTTCAGCGGGCAGCCCAAGGGACCGGATCGGTCAAGACCAATATGTCGGACCTCTCCCAGGCTGTCGCGCAGACGAGCCAGAACGCCAATCTCGTTCTCGGCGCCTCCAGCGAACTGACCCAGAAAACCGATGTCCTGAAACAAGAAGTCGGCCTGTTCCTCGACAATGTAGCGAACGCCTGAACCAGGCCGGAACCAACGAAGAGCCCCGGCGGAGTTGCCGTCCGGTGTTGCTTTTAAGCAATCAACTTTTGTCAGTCGGCAGCTCTCAGGGTGAGCTTTTCATCGCCTTCAGAACCACTTCAGCTGCGGCTGCCCGCTGACTGTAACCGTCGGGCAGCCGCATTGCCTCGTCGAGCCTTTCCAGTTCCCTGACCTGACGCGCTCGCTCTTCACCGTCTTTCAAGAGGCCGCTCAGATGACGGGCGAGGATTTCCGGCCGCACTTCCTCGTCCAAAAACTCCGGAATGGCCTTAGTCCCGAGAATGATGTTCGGCAGTACAAAGGTATCAAGGCTGGAAAACTTGAAGACCCGGTTGAGATCCTTGAGACGGCGAAAGAACCAGTCGACCTTGTAGGCGACGACCATGGGCACGCCCGCGAGCGCGAGTTCCAGCGATACGGTGCCGGATGCAGCCAGCGCAGCATGAGCCTTCCGGAAGGCAGAGCGCTTGGCATCGAGGCCCGTCACGATCTCGACCGGAAACGGCCAGTGCGCCACTTTTTCACGGATCTTATCTTGCAGATGCGCCACCGCCGGCAGTGCGACCTTCAGCTCCGGAAATTCCTGCCTGAGGATTGTCACAGTCGCACCAAAATCGTCCAGAAGGCGGTCGATCTCGCTTCTCCGGCTGCCGGGCAGCACCAGCAGCAGCTTGTCGCGGCTCTCAAGGGGCACTCTTTCGCCGTCAGACGGACGCAGCGCAGCAGCGTTCTCGCTCAACGGATGGCCGACATAATGGGTGCGCGGGCCGCCAAGGCGCTTGTGCGCGTCAGGTTCGAACGGCAGAAGCGCCAGCAACTCATCCACATAGGCGCTCATCTTGCGCGCCCGTCCCGGCCGCCAGGCCCATACGGAAGGCGAGACATAGCCGACGATCGGAATATGCGGTGCCCGCCTACGTACCCGCTTGGCGACGCTGTGGGTAAAATCGGGACTGTCAATGATGACCAGAACGTCCGGGTCGGCTGCAACCGCCGCATCCACCGTCTGGTAGACCCGCCTTACGATGAGCGGCAGCCGGGCGAGCACGGCACTGAGCCCCATCACCGAGACATCGGACATGTCGAAGAAACTGGTGAGGCCGAGAGCGGTCATGCGCTCTCCGCCGACACCGCAATAGCGAACGCCGTTGCCAAGGCTTTCGTTGAGGGCCGTCATCAATTCCGACCCCAATTGGTCGCCGGATTCCTCGCCGGCGACCAGGCAGATTGTCGGCGCCCTGCCGTTCATGCCTTCGGCTCGCTGGGTGTGCCGGCACCTGTCCGCTCGATACCGATGACAAAAAGTCCGGCGGCATCCGCCTTCCGAAGCGTTTCTTCCCGCTCGGCAATCAGTGCTCCCTGAGCTTCCACGGCGATGCCCGCAAGTCCGGCAGCCATCGCCAGATCGATCGTCCGGGGACCGACGGTCGGCAAGTCGACCCTGAGATCCTGGTTGGGCTTGGCGGTCTTGACCAGAACACCCGCCCTGCCCTTCGCGCGGATCCGTCCGGTGCGTTTAAGCTCCGCACAGCGCTCCAGCATGAGGTCGGTGCCTTCGGCTCCCTCCAAGGCGACGACGCGACCGCCCACAGCAATCGCCGCCTGGCCGATGTCCAGTTCGCCGAGCTTTTCCGTCGCTGAAAGCGCCAGCGAGACATCCCGCCAGTCGTCCTGTTTCGGCTGCACCTTGCCGAGCACGCCGCTGGCGGCAAGCAATTGAGGAGCCACGTCCCTGATGCCCACGACACGATACCCCTCGTCTTCGAACAGGCGGATCACCTTCGTCAGCAGGCTGTCGTCGCCGCCGGCTAGTGCCCGGATGATAGCCGGAAGACGCTTCAGCGTGCCGAAGTCCCCTAGAATGGACGTAAAATCCGGCCGCTTGGAGACACCGCCGATCAGGAGCACGTCCCGGCAGCCAGTTGCCTTGAGAAACTTGTAGAGCCGGCCGATTTCGCCCCAGCCAAGCTCTGCGTCCGCCCGAGCCAATGTGCTGGGATCGGCCTCACCCCGGATGGCAACCACCCTGAAATCACGCCCGGCGCCGGCCAGAGCCTCGGCGATCTGACGCGGAAGGCTGCCATTGCCGGCGATCAGCGCTAGGCGCGGTTCCAGGTCCCTGTCCGCCATGGACATCCAATCAGTCGCCGCTGCGCGGCGTACAGAAGCGCCGGTCTTCCTTTTCCAGGATGAAGTCGGTGACCAATTTCACCAGTTGCTGATCGGACATCTCCGCGGCGACCAATTCCGCTCTGCTGCGCAACGTGCCTTCGTTGCTTTCGAAGAGAGACCGGTAGGCCGCGCGGAGCGCATGGATCTGCTCACGCGGGAAATTGGCCCGTTTCAACCCGACAAGGTTCAGACCACCGAGGCTCGCCCGGTTGCCGGTTACCATGCCAAAGGGGATCAGGTCGTTTTCAAGTCCCGCGAGTCCGCCGATGAAGGCATGACTTCCGATGCGGGTAAACTGAATGACGGCCGAACCGCCGCCGAAAATGACGTTGCTGCCGACATCCACATGCCCCGCGATCATGACATTGTTGGAAAGGATCACGCGATCCCCGAGATGGCTGTCATGACCGACATGGGAATTGGCCAGTAGGGCGCAGAAGTTGCCGATCGTCGTCGACCCGCCGCCACCTTCCGTGCCCGGATTGATCGTCACGCCTTCACGGATGGTGCATTTTTCGCCGATATCGAGCGTTGCGGCTTCACCGCGATACTTCAGGTCCTGGGCCTGGTGCCCGATGGACGCGAAGGGAAAAATGTTGGTTCCGGCCCCGATTGTGGTCGTTCCGGCGATCGCCACATGAGACTTCAACTCCACATGATCGCCTAGCTTCACTTCAGACCCGATCACGCAGTATGGGCCGATGCGAACGCCTTCGCCGAGCACGGCCCCGTCTTCAACAATGGCCGTTGGATGAATGTCAGTCATTTGTCCTCACGCATCTATCAGCATGGCGCTGACTTCCGCTTCCGCAACTTTCGCACCGTTCACCTTGGCAACCGCATCGAATTTCCAGATGTTCGCGCGCTGCTTGATCTTCTTGACGTGGAAGTGAACCTGATCGCCCGGCTCCACGGGCTTGCGGAACTTGGCTCTGTCGATGGTCATGAAATAGACCAGTTGCGGCGGCGCGTCGTCTCCGCGGGCATGAACGCAAAGCGCACCGGCGGTCTGCGCCATGGCCTCGATCAGGAGCACGCCCGGAAATACCGGCCGTTCGGGAAAATGACCCGTGAAATGTGGTTCGTTGATGGTGACGTTCTTGATGCCGATACAGCTGTCATCGCCGTCCATCTCGATGATCTTGTCAATCAGCAGAAAGGGATAGCGGTGCGGCAGAAGCTTCATGATCTTCATGATATCTGCGCTGGCAAGTGTTTTGTTTTCTGTGTCTTCCATGAAATACCCCTTGGCGAGCTGCCGCCGCAAAGTCCCGATTGTCACCTGGTCACCCGAGGCTGAAATTCGCTCCGACCCATGAATGGGCTAGCCCCAACGAATTCCGGTTTCAATTCAAGGTAACCGTTTACGATCCACCGCCACGCTCTGCAAGCTTTCTGACGGCCGCAACCTCCCGGAACCACTGTTTGACCGGTTTGGCCGGCGTTCCGCCATAGCGTCCCCCCGCCGCCAGGTCGTCATTGACGACGCTGACGGCCGCGACCTGGGCGCCCATGCCGATGGTGACGTGACCGCGGACACCGGTCTGGCCGCCGATGGCGACAAAGTCCTCCAGAGTACAGCTGCCCGAAAGGCCGACTTGCGAGACCAGCACGCAGTGCCGTCCGACAACCACGTTGTGGCCGATCTGTACCTGATTGTCGATTTTGGTGCCTTCGCCGATAACGGTGTCCCGGTTCGCGCCCCTGTCGATGGTGGTACATGCGCCGATTTCGACATCGTCCTGGATAACCACGCGGCCGACTTGCGGCACCTTTAGATGTCCTTGCGGTCCCATCGCATAGCCAAAGCCGTCCTGGCCGCAGCAAACACCCGGGTGCAAGAACACGCGGTTGCCGATGATGGTATGCTGAACCGTACAATTGGGCCCGATGACGCAGTCCCGGCCGATCCGGACGCCGCGCCCGATGACGGCGTTTGCCCTAATAACGGTGCCGGCACCGATTTCCGCGCCTGCGCCAATGACCGCACCGGACTCGACAGTGACGTTGTCTTCCAGCAGGGCCGCGGGATCGATGCAGGCACGCTCCGAAATTGTCGCAGGCTTCGCCTCGCGCGGCACCATTGCCTCCGGATATAGCCTGGCAAGAACTTTCGCCCACGACCTGTAGGCATCCTTGCAGACCAGCGCGGCAACACCTTCCGGCACCTTGTCCTGGTGACGCTTGCTGACGAGACAGGCTGCGGCAACTGTCTTTTCCAGCTGCTTCAGATAGGCCGTGTTGTCAAAGAAGACCAGCATGCCCGGCCCCGCGTCTTCCAGCGGAGCCACACCGCAAATTTCCAGCGCCGGATCGCCCCGCACGATTTCGGCTTCCGCCCAGGTCGCGATTTCGGCCAGCTGCACAAGCGCCGGGTTCTCGAAGAATTTCGGCTCGGACATGATTCCATCCCTGTTGCCAGACAACAAAACGGCCGCCGATTGGATCGGCGGCCGATTTCTATCCCATGTGACCGCGGTTTAGAAGCGCGTGCCGCCGCTCAACCGGAAGATCTGGGTCTTGTCGGCGTCATTCTTGACCAGCGGGTAGGCGAAGTCGGCCCGCAGCGGTCCAAAGGGCGAGTTCCAGCGAATGCCTGCGCCAACCGAGGCACGGACGTTGAAGTCGTCCGAGTCGATCTGGCCACCGTTGTCATCCACGAGGCTGACAAGTCCCGGATCCGCATCCCAAAGGGAACCGGCATCTGCGAACACGGCACCGCTCAGGCCGAATTCCTTCGGGATGACCGGGAACGGGAAGACGGTTTCCGCAGTGGCGGCAAAGTAGAACCGGCCGCCGATCGCATCGTCGGTGGTGGCGTCACGCGGACCGATACCCTGGTTCTCAAAGCCTCGGACCAAAGTTCCACCCAGCATGAACTGCTCGGAAACACGCAGCCGTTCGTCACCCAGGGCCATGATGTTGCCACCGCGAACCGACAGGCTGCCGACCAGACCATAGTCCGCCAGGATTTCCTTGTAAGCGCGCGCCTGAGCTTCGGTCTTGATATAGAAGCTGTCGCCGCCAAGACCCGCAATCTCCTGGCCGAAGGAGGCATAGAAGCCGTCCGTCGGGTCGATGTTGCGGTTCAGCGTGTTGTAGCGCAACTCGTATCCGACCAGCGACGTCAGATAGGTACCGAGCGAGTCACAGACCGCGAGAGACAGTTCTGCGGTATCGCAGTTGCTGATACTGGTCGAGTTGTTGTTCGGATCGGAGTTCTTTTCCTGGAAGATGTTGTAGAAGAGCCGAATTGACGTCTCGTCTTCGCGCAGAGGCAGAGTGAAGCCGAAACCGCCACCCGTTTTCTGCTGATCGAAGGAGCGGTAGTCGTTCGCATCGTCCACCTTGCGGTACAGATCCAGATCCAGAGCCACGCGACGGCCCATGAAGAATGGCTCCACGAAACGGAACTCGTAAGACTGGGTGTCCGTACCACCGCCAACCGCAATTCTCACGAACTGGCCGCGGCCGAGGAAGTTCTTTTCCGTCAGAGAGATGTCACCGACGATACCGTCGACGGTCGAGTACCCGACACCGAACGAGATTTCACCGGTGGGCTTTTCCTCAACCCGGACGTTGACGATAACACGGTCAGGCGCGCTGCCCTGCTGCGTGGTGATCGACACCTTCTCGAAGAACGCGAGGTTCCTCAGCCGGCGCTCCGCCTTGTCCATCAGCGCGCGGTTGAACGCATCACCTTCGGCAATGTCGAACTCGCGGCGAATAACATATTCACGGGTTCGGTCGTTGCCGATGATGTTGATCCGCTCGATATAGGCGCGCGGGCCTTCCTCGATGTAATAGATCAGCGAAATGGTATTGTTGTCATAGTCACGTGCACCGCGCGGACGTACGCGGGCAAAGGCATAACCTTCTTCCGAGACACGCAGCGTGATGTCTTCAACAGTCTGTTCGATGCGCAGCGAGTTGAAGGTCTGCCCGCTCCTGGTACGGAGCAAACGACGCAGTTCCTCCGGATCGACATCGGCGATCGTGGAAACGATTTCGACATCACCGATTTCGTATTTCTCGCCTTCCTCCACGGTGAAGGTGACATAGAAGATATTCTGCTCGCGATCGAGGTCTGCACTCACCGAGACGATGCGGAAATCTGCATAGCCCTTCTTGTTGTAGTACTGCCGCAGGAGCTCCTCGTCAGCCGCGAGGCGGTCCGGATCGTAGGTGTCGGTGCTGCGCAGGAAGCTCAGGAGCCCGCTCTCACGGGTCCGGATGACGTCACGCAGGCGACCGTCGCTGAACGCCTTGTTGCCGATGAAGCTGATGCGCTCGACACCGGTCTTCGCGCCTTCGTTGATCTCGAACACCAGATCGACGCGATTTTGACCCCGGTCGATGATCTGCGGCTCGACGGACGCGCCATAGCGACCGGAGCGGCGGTAGGCTTCGAGAATGTTCTGGACGTCAGCCTGAACCTTGGCCCGGGACAACATGGACCGCGGCTGCGAACGAACGGCCGTCTCGAGCGCGCTATCCTTGATTTTCTTGTTACCTTCGAAGGAAACCCTGTTGATGATCGGGTTTTCCGTCACCGTCACGACGACAAGGCTGCCCCGCGGGGTGATATCGACCGTGGCAAACAGGCCGGTAGCGTAGAGCGCCTTAAGAGACTCATCGACATCGAAGGCGCTGTAGGAGCGCCCGGGAACGATGGTCAGGTAGCTGATAACGGTTTCATCTTCGACACGGGTGTTGCCGCGCACGTCAATGGTTCTGGCAACCGCGGCCTGCGCCTCGGAAATCAGGGACAATGAACCGAATGTCTTCGGCAACGCCGTCCCGATCGAAAGTACGGCTACCGCAAGCAGAACGGCCCGTGTAAGTCTCTGCAATCGCTGCATTATTGCGCTATGCCTTTGTTTTTAATACCCCTCCCGGGAATCCGCACACACCCCAGCAGATTCTCGGAACCGACGAGTGTTTTACCGGTTTTTGCCGATAACGCAACCGCCCTTCCGGGCCGAAAGCGATTTAGTCTGAAGACGTTGCGTCAATGTCACGGGTCACCGAAGGATTCTCGGAGAACCGCGTAACAAGACGGCTTATGTCGAGCCAATTGACGAAGACCATCAGCATCAGAATGAGCGCCAGCCCGATCCTGAAACCGGTGTCCTGAACCCTTTCCCCAAGCGGCTTTCCCCGGATCGCTTCGGCCGCATAAAAGAGAAGATGACCACCATCGAGGATCGGCACCGGAGCAAGATTGATCAGCCCGATACTGACGGAGAGCACCGCCGAGAGCCAGATAAGCGATCCCAGCCCCAAGCTTGCCGCCTGGCCCGAGACTTCCGCGACGCGGATCGGGCCTCCCAGTTGATCGGCGGATTGCTTCAGCGTGATGACGCGCCAGATGTATCCGGCAGTGGTGGTGATGATCGTGCCCGTCTCATGAACACCTTCCTGTACGGCTTCCAGCACACCGTAGGTCTTGCGAACCTTGTATTCTTCCCTGTCCGGAGGCGGCGCAAACCCGATGTGTCCTCCCTCGATGGGATTGCCGAAAGGGTCGGTCTTCATCATGGAGCGCGGAGTGACCGTGAATTGGAGGTTTTCGTCGCCACGCTGAATCTCGAACAGCAGCGGCACGTTCGGGCTCATGATCACACTCTGGTAGAGCTGCCCGTATGTCAGGATTTCCCTGCCATCGATCTTTCGGACGATGTCGCCGGCTTCAAGGCCGGCCTCGGCCGCAGCGCCACCTTCCACGATTTCGGACGCCATCGGGATCCAGCCCTGCTTGCCGTAAAACAGGAACAGCGAAGTGAAGATCGCGATCGCAAGCAGAAAATTGGCGATGGGACCGGCCGCGACGACGGCTGCCCTCTGCCAGACCGGCTTGGCAATAAAGGCGGTGCGGCGCTCTTCCTCGCTCATCTGCGCAATACGTTCCCGGTTGGGAACGCTTGCCGCATTCTCGTCTCCGGCGAATTTCACATAACCGCCAAGTGGTATGAGGCACAGCTTCCAGCGCGTTCCCCGCCGGTCCGTCCATCCCAGCAACTCCCGCCCGAAGCCGACGGAAAAGGCGTCCACCTTTACGCTGCACCAGCGCGCTACCGCGAAATGGCCAAGCTCATGGAAAAACACCACGACCGTCAACACGAACAGGAACGGGACGATGGTGCCGACGACAAAGGAGTAGGCGGAAAGCAGAAAATCCATGAAACCGTTCGGTCCTGCACAGCTTAATCGGTGGAGGACCCAGCCAGGCTCCGCTCCAAAACCGATCGATCCAAAGAGCCGGGACCTACTCCCGGCATCGCAACAGATGACGGAAATCCCGGAAGGCTAGTTCCGACTGTACTAAAAGGAAAATTACGGCGTGTTAATGGTGGCGCACCAATTTTTTGGGGCGTGTCAACACGATAGAGATCTCGCACCGACCCATTCCGCCGCGACAGTGCGTGTTTCCAGATCGAGCGCAAGAACGTCTTCGACGCTGCCGGGCGCCCCAAGCCGCCCTGCTCCGTCCAGGTGCTGAAGGGCGGCCTCTATCGCCGCGGGAATGTCGAGAAAGCCGATACGTCGATCAAGAAACGCTTCGACGGCAACCTCATCGGCCGCGTTCAGGGCCGACGGAGCTCCGCCGCGCGACCGCATTGCCTCCAATGCCAGCCGCAACGCCGGAAACCGGTCGAGGTTCGGCGCCTCGAATGTCAAATTGCCGAGAGACGCCAGATCGAGCCGCTTGACCGGCACCTCCATGCGCTTCGGAAAGGCCAGGCAATGGGCTATCGGCGTCCGCATGTCGGGGCTGCCAAGTTGCGCCAGCAACGAACCGTCACGGTACTGCACGAGGCCGTGCACGGCCGACTGCGGATGTACGAGCACATCCAGCTGATCATGAGAAACAGGAAAAAGATGCGAGGCTTCAATAATTTCAAAGCCTTTGTTCATCATGCTCGCACTGTCGATGGTGATCCTGGCCCCCATGTCCCAGTTGGGATGCTTCAGGGCCTGATCCGGTGTCACGGTCGCCATTTCCTTTATGGAAAAGGTTCGGAACGGACCGCCTGAAGCGGTCAAGATCACTTTCTCCACCTGCTCGGCGCGATCGCTCTCGAACACCTGGAAGATCGCATTGTGCTCACTGTCGACAGGCAGCAATTCGGCCCCCGTCCGACGGATTTTCTCCATGAAGAGATCGCCGGCGCAGACGAGGCATTCCTTGTTTGCAAGCGCAATCCGGCGGCCCGGCCGTATTGCGGCCATGGTGGGCTTGAGACCGGCGGAACCGACGATGGCTCCCACGACGATATCCGTATCCCGATCGACAGCCTCCATTACCGCAGCTTCACCCGCGGCTGCGGAAATTCTGCTGCCATGCAAACGGGCCCGAAGATCCTCGTAGTTTTCGTCTTCGGCCAGGACGGCGACGCCTGCCCTGAGCCGAACGGCCATCTCCGCGAGTGCGGCGGCGTTTCTGTTCGAGACGAGTGCCACGACTTCGAACCGGTCGGGGTTGCGCGCGATCAGATCCGCCAGGCTCTGCCCGATCGAACCGGTCGCTCCGAGGACGGTAATCCGTGTCCTTGCCCCGGTGCCGCTTGCCGCCGTTGCAGACGCCATCGCCAATTCTCCAAATTCAGTTGAGGCCGAGACCCGCGATCGGATCTGCGAGGGTACCGCCGGCGACAAGTCCAATCAGGACGGTGAAGATAGCTGCAGCCACCAGGCCGTCGATCCTGTCCATGATGCCGCCATGCCCGGGGATGAGCTTGCTGGAATCCTTGACGTCAAATCGGCGCTTGATGGCAGATTCAAGCAGGTCTCCAGCCTGCGAGACAACTGACAGGCCGAGCGCCAGCAAGGTCCACAAGGCAAGATCGGCTGCTCCGGCGGCAGCGGCGACGGCGAAGCCGAAAGCCGCGGCAAGCACCAGTCCGCCGATCGCGCCGGACCATGTCTTTTTCGGTGACACCCGCGGCCAGAGCTTCGGCCCGCCAAGCGCCCGCCCGGTAAAATAAGCGAAGATATCCGTGGCCCAGACGACGAACAGCAGAAAGAAGGTCACCAGCAGTCCGTTGCTCCCGCTGCGCAGCACCAGCAACGCATAAAGCGCCAGTCCGCTGTACAGGATGCCCTCCAGCGCCCACCGGCCCGTCCGGCTGAAACCGCTGACCGCATAGGCTGCCAGTGCGCCCAGAAGCATCACTGCCAGCCCCAGATCGGCCTGCCCTGCCACATGGAAGCCCCAGAGCGCCGCAAGGGCGGCAAAACCCACGATTGCCGAGACCGATTTCGACCCTGTTCCGGTGATCTCATACCACTCCCAAAGGAACAGGCCGGTGGCGGTCAGCATGAGCGCTGCATAGGCTATTCCGCCCAAATAGGCGATCAACAGTACAAGCGGCCCAAGCACGAGAGCCGAGGCAAATCGCAATCCGAGATCGGATAGTTTTTTCGGGGACCTGTCCGGATCTGCCATCGCGCGCGCCGGACGTCAAAGGGCTTTGGCGTCGAGTCCGCCGTAACGGCGTTCCCGGTTGCCATAGCAGCTGAGCGCCTCGTCAAAAGCGGCTTCATCGAAGTCCGGCCAGAGCAGATCGCAAAAATAGAATTCGGAATAGGCCGCTTGCCACAACAGGAAATTGGACAAGCGCATCTCTCCGCTGGTGCGGATGATCAGATCCGGATCGGACAAACCATGGGTGTCGAGCGCATCTGAAATCGCCTCTTCGGTAACATCTTCCGGCCGGATTTCGCCAGTCTGCACCTTCCGGGCGAGCGCCTGTGCGGCGCGCACCAGTTCCGCGCGGGCGCCGTAGTTGAAGGCCACGACGAGGTTGAGGCCCGAATTGTCCCGCGTCAGGTCTTCGGCTTCCTTCAGCAGCGCCAGGATGCCGGGTTCCAGATCATCCCGACCGCCGATGATGCGTATGCGGACATTGGCTTCGTGCAGCTCGCTCAGGTCCCGCTGAACAAAACGTCGCAGCAGGCCCATCAGGAAGGAGACTTCCGATTGAGGCCGGCTCCAGTTTTCGGAGGAAAAGCTGTATATGGTGATCGTCTCTATGCCGATCCGACCGGCGTGGCGGATGACCTTGCGCAGCGCGGTCAGCCCCTGCCGGTGCCCCTCGGTCCGCGCAAGGCCGCGCGCGGTTGCCCAACGTCCGTTGCCGTCCATGATAAAGGCAACGTGACGCGGCAACTTGGTACCGGATGCCGCCGCACCGGGTGCTTGCAGGTCGCGGTCCGGGCTGACGCTCATCGGCTTCCCCCACTCACAGGCCCAGGCCGGTCAGACCTGAGCGATTTCCTGCTCTTTCTTTTCGAGCATGGAATCGACTTCCGCAATCATCTGGTCCGTCAGCTTCTGCACTTCGTCGGAAGCGACGCGGCTGTCGTCCTGGGAGATTTCGCCATCCTTCTCAGCCTTCTTCGCAGCGTCCATGCCGTCACGGCGAACGTGGCGAATAGCAACTTTTGCCTGCTCGGCATATTTGTGCGCGACCTTGATCAGTTCCTGGCGACGCTCCTGGTTCAGTTCGGGGATCGGCAGACGCAGCAACTGACCGTCGACGACCGGGTTGAGTCCCAGATTGGACTCCCGGATTGCCCTCTCGACGGCGGAAACCATGCTTTTGTCCCATACCTGGACGGCAAGCATGCGCGGCTCCGGTACGGAAACGGTGGCCACCTGGCTGACGGGCATGGACTGGCCATAGGCCTCGACGGAGATCGGGTCCATCATCGATGCGGACGCGCGGCCGGTCCGCAGCCCGGCGAACTCGGTCTTGAGCACCGACAGAGCGCCCTGCATGCGGCGCTTGAGGTCATCGAGGTCCACACCTTCTACCGACATTTTGTCCTCACTGTATTCTTTTGCTTGGCTAAGAGAAGCTCTGAGAGAGTCCCGGCGCGCGCCAACATGGCATAAACGCGCTGAAACACAAGAGCTTGAACCTGGATTGGGGTCTAAAACTTTCAGCCGCCCACGACTGTGTAGGTACCCGTTTCCTGCAGCACACTGACGAGGGCACCCGGCGTGTGAATGGAAAACACGATGACGGGAATCGAATTGTCGCGTGCAAGCGCGATGGCGGTCGTGTCCATCACCTTGAGGTTCCGCGTGATGATTTCGTCGTATCCGAGCGTTTCGTAACGTTCCGCGTCCGGATTGATCTTCGGATCCTCCGAATAGACACCGTCCACCTGCGTTCCCTTCAGAAAGGCATCGCACTTCATTTCCGCCGCGCGAAGGGCCGCGCCGCTGTCGGTGGTGAAGAACGGGTTGCCGGTGCCGCCGGCAAAGACGATGACGTCGCCGTCTTCCATGTAGCGATCTGCGACGCGCTGGGAAAAGGTCTCGCAGATCGAAGGCACTGAAACTGCGGAAAGGACGCGGGCATTGACCTTAAGCCGGCGCAGGGCATCAGCCAGCGTCAGGCTGTTCATGATCGTGGCAAGCATGCCCATGTGGTCGCCGGTGACCCGGTTGCCGCCCTTGGCCGCCACGGCCACGCCGCGGAAGATATTGCCGCCGCCGACGACAACGCCGACCTGAGCTCCTAGCGCGACCGCATCGGCGATCTCCTTGGCAATTCGCTGCACGATGGCCGGGTCAATTCCAAAAGCCTGGGAACCCATCAGGGCCTCACCGGAGAGTTTCAGAAGGATCCGCTTCCAGCGCAGAGAATTCGTCATGGGTGCACCCTGTTTGAAATAGTCTTTCTAAAAAAAAAGCGCCGGTCTTGCCGGCGCTTTCCTGAGCTTACTGCCCGGTGGCTGCCGCCACCTCTGCAGCAAAGTCTTGCTCTTCCTTCTCGATCCCCTCGCCGAGGGCGAAGCGGACGAAGCCGGTAAGCTTGACTGCGGTGCCGAGATCCTTGGCCAGCGCCTCGACGGCCTGCTCGACCGTCTGGTCCGGATTGATCACGAAGGCCTGCTTCTCGAGGGTAACTTCCTCGTAGAATTTGCGCAAACGGCCTTCCACCATTTTTTCGATGATGTTTTCCGGCTTGCCGGACTCGCGTGCCTGTTCGGAGAAGACCGACTTCTCGCGCTCGACGACGGCCGGGTCCAGTTCCGCGGTGTTCAGGGACAGCGGGCTGGTTGCAGCCACGTGCATGGCAATCTGGCGGCCAAGGCCGTTCAGCTTGTCCTTGTCGCCGGAAGATTCCAGCGCAACCAGAACGCCGATCTTGCCGAGACCTTCGGCAACCTGACCGTGGACATAGGTCGCAACCACGCCTTCGTTCACGCTCAGAAGCGCGGAACGGCGCAGGGTCATGTTCTCGCCGATCGTGGCGATCGCGTCGGTGATGGCGTCGGAAACCGGCTTGCCGCCGAGATCGGCAGCCGCAACGGCTTCAACGGAACCGTCGGTACCGACGGCAACCTTGGCGATCTTGGAGACCAGCTCCTGGAAACCGTCGTTACGGGCAACGAAGTCGGTTTCGGAGTTGAGTTCGATCACGGCAGCCCTGTTGCCTTCGGCAGCAACACCGACCAGGCCTTCAGCGGCAACGCGGCCGGCCTTCTTGGCGGCCTTTGCCAGGCCCTTGGTGCGCAACCAGTCAACGGCAGCTTCCATGTCACCGCCTGCTTCAGTCAGAGCGGTCTTGCAGTCCATCATGCCAGCGCCGGATTTCTCACGGAGCTCTTTTACCATCGCAGCGGTAATGCTCATCGATTGCCTCGTGGATGGGGGTTTCGGATGAGACACGGTTTAGCCGACGGCTTTCCGCGCCTTTATGACGGGGCTGCAACAAAGTGCAGCCCGTCTAGCGAATTCAACAATATTCTGCCGCGGCCAGCCGCGGCAGAAACACCTCAAGCTTCAGCTTTTGCTTCTTCGGCCGGAGCTTCTTCAGCAGTTTCCGCCAGAGCTTCTTCAACCGGAGCTTCCTCGGAGGCACCGATATCCATGCCGGCTGCGCCCTGGGCGCGGGAGATGCCGTCAATGGCGGCGCGGGCGATCAGGTCGCAGTAGAGCGAAAGCGCACGGCCGGCGTCGTCGTTGCCCGGCACCGGATAGGTGATGCCTTCCGGATTGGAGTTGGAATCGAGGATTGCGGCGACCGGGATACCCAGACGGCGAGCTTCCTGGATGGCAATGGCTTCACGGTTCGTGTCGATCACGAAGATCAGATCCGGGATGCCGCCCATGTCCTTGATACCGCCAAGGTTCCGCTCGAGCTTTTCACGCTCGCGGTCCATGAACAGGCGCTCTTTCTTGGTCAGAGCGTTTGCGGCGTCGGAAGACAGTGTCTCTTCAAGCTTGCGCAGGCGCTGAATGGACTGGGAGATGGTCTTCCAGTTGGTCAGCATGCCGCCGAGCCAACGGGCGTTGACAAAGTACTGAGCGGAGTTGCGTGCGGAAGACGCAACGGCTTCCTGAGCCTGGCGCTTGGTACCGACGATCAGAACGCGGCCGCCACCGGCAACCGTGTCGGACACGGCCTTGAGTGCCTGGTGCAGAAGCGGAACGGTCTGGGACAGGTCCATGATGTGAACATCGTTGCGCACACCAAAGATGTACTGACCCATGCGCGGGTTCCAACGGTGTTTCTGGTGACCAAAGTGAACGCCGGCTTCCAAGAGCTGACGCATGGTGAAATCGGGCAGTGACATGGCCCTTATCTCCTGAGTTTTCCGGTTTGACCTCCGCAAGAGGATGTGGACCGCAGGAAATTTCCTTCGGCCACCGGATGGACCCCGATAAGCTCAGGTTCCGCCCCTTGCGTGTGGAATGCGCGCCTTATAGGCGGGAAGAAATTTTATTTCAAGGGCCAACGGCCGGTTTTCTTGCCGCTTTCGCACCTTTGCAGGGATCGGGCTGTGTCCGCGGGTTTCCGCGCTAGTTTACCCCACCGGTCTTGCCGAAAACCGCCTCCGACCATCTCTGCGACCAGCCGCCGAACGGGGCGAGCAGACCGAAGAGCTCCCGGCCCATGTCCGTCAGCAGATAACCGCTGCCGTCATGAACGACCAGAGCGCATTGCGTCAGCTCCTTCAACCGCTTGTTTAAGACGGTCGGCGACACGCCTTCGCACCTGTCCTGCAGCTGACGAAACGTCAGGCTGTCTTCCGAGAGCTGCCATAGGATTCCGAGCGCCCAGCTGCGGCCGAGCAGGTCGAACAGGGCCATGATCGGCTTTCCGGATTTCGAGCCGCGCACCGGGGAGCCGGGCTTTGGAATGGTAACCGTCATCGAATTTCCTTGCTATTCTTTGTGTAGCAGTGATATTGCTACTTAATCAGTAGCAAATCTTGGATCATGTGTCATGCTGCTTCTGCCGATTGCCGCTGCCCTCGGTGCCTCGACCGGCTGGGCGACGGGTATCGTTCTCGCCCAGCAGCCGGCCCGGCTTCTTGGCGCATTCGAATTCACCCGCATCCAGCTGATTGCCTGCGCAGCGCTTGTCTCTCTGCTGTGTGCCGCTCTTGGATATTGGTCGACCATTGCCTGGCATCATTGGCCAGCGTTCGCCGTCAGCACGGTTTTCGGCATTCTTGCCGGCAATCTTGCCATGATCGAGTGCCTGCGCCGGGGCGGCCCGCGACGGACGGAGCTGCTGCTTTCACTCAAGGGGCCGATAATTGCCGTGATGGCATTCTTCTGGTTTGGCGAAACGCTTGGAGCATTTGATATTTTCGGCGGTCTTGTGGTTCTTGCGGGACTTCTGCTGGCAGTGCAGTTCGGCAACAACGAATCGTCGGAGAGCGACAGGTTAAACGGCCGCCTCTGGACGGTTGTCCTGCTGGGACTTTGCGCCGTGATCTGTCAGGGACTGGGCTTCCTGGCGGTGAAACCGGCCTTGGCGGACGGCATGAACCCCCTTGCCGTTTCCGCGGTCAGGCTGCTCGGCGCCGCGTTCCTCATCTCTGTCATCGGCCTCTGGCCGGCCCGGACCTTCCGTTCCAGAACCCGCCTGACCCCGCTTCTCGTCGGCCGAACGATCCTGCCCGGCGTTATCGGCTACATCGTGTCGACATCGCTCCTGCTCTACGCCTTCGCCAATTTTCATGCCGGACTGGCGGCCATCCTGGGCTCGCTCTCGCCCATCCTCGTGCTGCCGATCCTGTGGCTGAAGGAAGGACACGCGCCGACGCCTGAAGCGGCGCTCGGTGCTCTTGCGGCGATTGGCGGTACGGCGGTCATCGCGATCTTCTAGCGCGGCACATGGAATCAGCGCAGCCTTGTACACATATCGTCACTTCTATCAGGGAGCCCGTCTTGTCCACCAAAGGCATCAATCATCTTGGTCTCACCGTCCGCGACCTCGATCAGACCACCGCCTTTTTCACCGAATTGCTCGGCTGGAAGCTCCTGGCGCGCGACGACAGCTACCCGCGCACGACCGTATCCGACGGTGAGGCCCGCTTCACCCTGTGGCAGGTCGATCAAACGAGACCGATGTGCGAGTTCGACCGAAGGAGCAATATCGGCCTTCATCACGTCGCCCTGGAGGTCAAAAGCGAAGAACAGCTCCAGAAACTGGCGGACAGGATCCGCGGCTGGCCGGGCGTCACGATCGAATTCGAACCGGAACCGCTTGGCGGCGGACCACGAAAGCACATGATGTTCACCGAGCCGGGCGGCATCCGGCTGGAAATCATCTGGACGGGCGGACAATAAACACGCCCCGCCGGTCAATTGCCTTCAAGCAGGGCCCTCGCCTCAACGTAACAGGCCCTTTCGAGCCGGTTGGACCAGGCATAAAGACAGGCAAGAACCTGCTCCGTGCCCGATCCGGCGGCGGCGCAACGGCTGTTGATATCGCTGGCGCATACCTGTCTCAGCTGCCTGTCGCGGTCCGTGCCCTTCAGGTTGTTCAGACTTGCGGGAACCGCCTTCCGGAATGTTCCGCTGCTGGTCACCTTCAACAGCTCCGGCCGGCAGGTGTCGGAGACCCTGCCGTCATGGGCAAAAAGACACGCGGAAATGCGGCCGCGGCCTTGCTTGACGCCTTTGCAGAGCTGCGCAACGTCCGGCTTGCAAGCGGTCAGGAGTGAACTCGCCAGCGCCGGTCCGCCGGTGCTACCTGTTCCTGCGACCACCAACGCGGCAAGTGCCAATCCCTTGTGCACAGTAGCCATGGGTCTTCACCTCCGGTGACACTCAGCCCCCTCGCCATCAATCCGTTCTTGCTCTGACTTTAACGAAGAACTTGACGCAGCGGAATGTTTCAGGTCGGGAAAGACAGGATAAAATCCCGAGCAAGCTTTTCCGAAGACGGGCGGTCTCCACCACGATCGGGTCGACCTTCTCGCTCCTGTGGTCCCAAAGGACGGCTTCAAGCCATCTGCACTTCCGTCACACCCGGTACCGCCTTCAGCGCGCCGGCGATTTCCGGTGAGAGGCGGAATCGACCAGGAAGTTTCACCTCGACCTCGCGGGCACCGTTGTCCAGAAGGACGATCACCGTCACGTCCCCCTCCCCGCGCAGCTGCAATTGCTTGGCAAGGCTCGGGATCGGGCGCTCGTCGCGGACGAAGACCCGCATGCTTTTTTGCAGCCGTGCGGCTTCAACCTCGATCGGGTCAACCTTCTCGATTCTGAGCGAGGGCTCGTCGTCCCGCATGTCGGCGCCAACCAGGATCACCACGGAACGGCCCGTCTGCAAAACGTCCCGGAATTGCTCCAGCTTTTCGCGGAAAAGCAGAGCCTCGTACTGACCGGTCGCATCGGAGAGACGGGCAATACCCATGCGTGTTCCGGACTTGGTTTTGCGTTCCTGCATGGAAACGACCGTTCCGGCGAGGCGGCCGTGGGACGCCCCGCGTTTGACGGCTTCCGCAAACTGGGTCCAGGGCTGCGCCCGCATTTTCTCAAGGACCGACGCATATTCGTCGATCGGATGGGCGGAGAGATAGAAGCCGATTGCGGCATGTTCGCGTTGCAGCTTTTCCTCGTTGGTCCAGCCATGGACCTCGTCCAGCTGCAGGGGCTCCTCGCTGTCGCTGCCACCGAAGAGTTCGTCCTGACCGAGCGTCCTGTTCTCTTCCGTCCGCTGCGCCAGGCCCATGATCCGGTCCAGCCCCTCGTAGACCCGCGCGCGGTTGGGCTCCAGCTCGTCGAAGGCCCCGGCGGCGACCAGGTTTTCCAGAGTGCGCTTGTTGAGCGCCTTCGGCGAAATGCGCCGGGCAAAATCACCGAGGCTCTTGAAAGGCTTGTCGCCCCTCACCGCCACAATGTGCTCCACTGCCTGTTCTCCAACGCCCTTGATGGCGCCCATGGCATAGAGGATCTTGCCGTCGGCAACATCGAAATAGACCTGGCCGCGATTGATGGAGGGCGGCTCGATCTCGATCTTCATCCGCCGGGCTTCCTGGCGGTAGTCGCCGAGCTTGTCGGTGTTGCCCATGTCGAGCGTCATCGACGCGGCCATGAACTCCACCGGGTGGTTCGCCTTGAGCCAGGCCGTGTGATAGGAGACGAGCGCATAGGCTGCCGCGTGCGACTTGTTGAAGCCGTAGTTTGCGAATTTCGCGACGAGGTCGAAGATCGTGCCGGCATGGCTCTTGTTGACACCGTTCGCCAACGCGCCGTCGACAAAGCGCGCTCGCTGGACTTCCATTTCCGCGGCGATCTTCTTGCCCATGGCGCGGCGCAGAAGGTCCGCTTCGCCGAGCGAATAGCCGGAGAGAACCTGGGCGATCTGCATCACCTGCTCCTGGTAGACGATGATGCCGTTCGTCTCCATCAGGATCGGCTCAAGCAGCGGATGCAGGCAGTCCGGTTCCTGTTCGCCGTGTTTGACCGCGTTATAGACCGGAATGTTCTCCATCGGGCCGGGACGGTAGAGCGCCACGAGCGCAATGATGTCCTCGAACCGGTCCGGCTTCATGCCGGCAATGGCCCGGCGCATGCCCTGGCTTTCCAGCTGAAACACGCCGAAGGTCTCGCCGCGCGCCAGCATCTGGTAGGTCTTCGCGTCATCGATCGGCAGGGCCGCCACGTCCACATGGATGCCGCGCCGGTCGATCAGCTTCACCGCAGTATCGATGACCGTCAGCGTCTTCAGGCCAAGAAAGTCGAACTTCACCAGCCCGGCTTCTTCCACCATCTTCATGTTGAACTGGGCAACGGGCATGTCGGAGCGCGGGTCGCGGTAGAGCGGCACAAGCTGCTCCAGCGGCCGGTCGCCGATCACGACACCGGCAGCATGGGTCGACGCGTGCCGGTAGAGCCCCTCCAGTTTCTGCGCCATGCCGAGCAGCCGCTCGACGATCTCCTCTTCCTTCGCCGCCTCGCGCAATCGCGGCTCGTCGTCGATCGCCTGGGCAAGCGTCACCGGATTTGCGGGGTTGGCCGGCACAAGCTTGCAGAGCCTGTCTACCTGGCCATAGGGCATCTGCAGCACGCGGCCGACGTCGCGCAAAACGGCGCGCGCCTGGAGCGAACCGAAGGTGATGATCTGGGCCACCTGCTGACGGCCGTATTTCTCTTGAACGTAGCGGATCACCTCTTCCCGCCGGCCCTGGCAGAAGTCGATGTCGAAGTCCGGCATCGAGACGCGTTCCGGATTGAGGAAGCGCTCGAACAGCAGCGAGAAACGCATCGGATCGAGGTCGGTGATGGTGAGCGCCCAGGCCACCAGAGAGCCCGCGCCCGAGCCGCGACCCGGTCCGACAGGAATGTCATTGGACTTGGCCCACTTGATGAAGTCCGCAACGATCAGGAAGTAGCCCGGGAATTTCATCCGCTCGATGATCCCGGTTTCATAATCGAGACGGTCCCAGTAGTCCTTTTCCGTCAGCCCCGGCGCCAGGCCATGGGCGTCGAGCCTCGACTGCAGGCCCTCCCGGGCCTGGCGGTTCAGTTCTTCCGCCTCGGCCCGTTCCGCCTCTTCCGGATCGGCATCGGCTCCGGCAAAGCGCGGCAGGATGGGCGCCCGCTTCAGCGGACGGAAGCTGCATCGCTTCGCAATTTCCACCGTCGAAGCCAGCGCCTCCGGCAGGTCGGCAAAGAGCGCGCACATTTCGGCGCGGGACTTGAAGTAGTGCTCCGGCGTCAGCCGGCGACGATCGTCCTCGATCAGTACCCGGCCTTCGGAAATGCAGATCAGGGCATCGTGGGCCTCGTAGTCCTCGCGCTTGGGAAAGAAAGCCTCGTTGGTCGCGACCAACGGCAGGCCGCTCTGATAGGCGAGGTCCAGAAAGGCGTCTTCCGTCTTGCGCTCGGCTTCCATGCCGTGGCGCTGGATCTCGACATAGCAGCGGCCGGGAAATCCTCGCGACAGCCGATCAAGCCGCACCCTGGCAAGGTCCTTGCGACCTGCAAGCAGCGCAGCACCCAGCGGCCCGGTGACACCGCCGGTCAGAACGATCACGTCTGCGGATTTGGACAGGAGATAGTCAGCCGAGACATGCGGCCGAAGCCCGGTTTCCGTGTCGAGAAAGGCGCGGGAACTCAGCTCCATCAAGTTGCCGTAACCGGTTTCGGTCATGGCGATCAGCACGAGATCGGCAAGCGCAGGCTCGCCCCGGCAGCCGCTCTCCAGCCCGTCTTCAAACGCCACGGAGAGCTGACAGGCGGCAATGGGCTGGATGCCCGCCCCCCAGGCCTTGGCGGAAAACTCCTGTGCTCCGAAAAGATTGTTGGTGTCGGCGATTGCCAAAGCCGGCTGATCGTCGGCCTTGGCGAGATCAAGCAGCTTCTTGATCGGCAGAGCCCCTTCCAGAAGCGACAGAGCCGAATGCACCCTGAGATGCACGAACCCCGGTCCGGCCGCGCCTTGATCCCGGGGATGCGCGGAGCCCTGCGCTTGGGAATAGTCGGGATTTGAACCAGTCATCGCGGCACTCGCAGCATCTTCCAGAATCAGCCTCCCAGTGAAGCCCTTCCGGATAGTGCTGTCGAGCCGCTAAAGTCGTTGTGCCCGTTGTTCTTTGTAAGTGTGGCCGCGCAGCATACCTGGTCACACCATCCGGCCACGGCGAACAATTTCCCGGCCAGGAGGCCAAGGGTTAACCGAAGACTGCCATTCCTTCGCCACGAAAGCTTTCGCGACCAGCGCGGCGCTGCGAACCATTGGCTCAGCCGGCGGAGAACAGTACGTCACCCCAGACAGCGAGCGTGGTGCAGAAACAGACCAGAGATCCGAAAGCGGCAAAATCACGAGCGATATGGAACATCACATCCTCCAACCTTGGCTTAGTGCGTAATCGGAGTTTGTTCCATTTTTGTTCTTTATGCAAGCACTTTTTGTTCCCCTTGCTATCGGCTAATCAATTTTATTGAAAACACCGGGTTTTCGGTTTGTTCCATGCTGGCGCAACATCTTCATAACCCGGCCGTTGCCGCCCGTCTCTGCTCTTCGCAAGATGCGGGTCTTCCGGTGTGGCTGATGTGACTCCACTTGAACGACCGCTCTTCTAGAGCTGCTTGACCAGTCCGTCTTCCAGGGTGATCGCCCGGTCCATGCGGCCCGCCAGTTCCATGTTGTGGGTGGCAAAGAGGGTCGCGACACCGGAGGCGCGCACCAGCGCCTGCAGCGCGTCGAAAACATAAGCCGCCGTATTCGGGTCGAGGTTACCGGTAGGCTCGTCCAGCAGGAGAATGCGCGGGGCATTGGCCACGGCACGGGCCACGGCGACACGCTGCTGCTCACCGCCGGAAAGTTCGGACGGCCTGTGGCTGCCGCGATCGCCGAGGCGCATGTACTTCAGCAACTCGTCCGCCCGTTCAGCTGCCATGTGGCGCGGCAGGCCGCGGATCATCTGCGGCATCATGATGTTCTCCTGCGCGGTGAATTCCGGCAGAAGATGGTGGAACTGGTAGACGAAGCCGATGTCGTTGCGGCGGATCGCCGTGCGCTTGTCGTCGGAAAGATCCGAGCAGTTGACGGGGCCGAGATAGACGTCGCCCTCGTCCGGTCGCTCCAGAAGGCCGGCGATGTGCAAGAGCGTCGACTTTCCGGTTCCGGAGGCGGCGACCAAAGCAACCATTTCCCCGGCCTCGATACGAAGGTTGGCCCCTTTAAGGATATGCAGTTTTCGGCTGCCCTCGTCGAAGCTGCGCGTGATGCCGGACAGTTCCAGGGCTGCAGGGGCAAGGCCCGGCGTGCGGGCGGGATCAACGGCCATGTTCATCTCCCGTCTCCCTATTCATACCGGAGGGCTTCGACAGGATCGAGCCGCGCCGCGCGCCAGGCCGGATAGACGGTTGCCAGCAGCGACAGGGCGAGAGCCATGACCAGGACGGTGATCGTCTCGCCGGAATCCATCTCCGCCGGCAATTTCGACAGGTAATAGAGCGTCGGGTCGAAGAGCTCCGTCGTGGTCAGCCACGAGACGAACTGGCGGATGCTCTCGATGTTGAGACAGACTAGCAGCCCCAGAAAGAATCCTGCAAACGTGCCGACAAAACCAATACTGGCGCCGGTGATCAGGAATATCCGCATGATCGCACCGCGTGTCGCGCCCATGGTTCTGAGGATAGCGATATCCTTGCCCTTGTCCTTCACCAGCATGATCATGCCTGAAACGATATTGAGCGCCGCCACCAGCACGATCAGTGTCAGGATGATGAACATCACGTTCCGCTCCACCTCGAGGGCGGAAAAGAAGGTGACGTTGCGCTGGCGCCAGTCGGTGACGAAGGTCGGGCGCTCCGCCGTCTCTTCCAGCAAGGCCCGCATGGCACCGACTTCATCGGGATCGGTGACGTAGATTTCGATCCCGGTCACCTTGGTGTCCATGTTGAAATAGGCTTGGGCTTCCTGCAACGGCATGAACAGGAAGGTGGCGTCATATTCACTCATGCCGATCTTGAAGATAGCAGTGACCGGATAGGCCTTCAGACGCGGCGTCACCCCCATCGGCGTCACGCTGCCGCGCGGCGAGATGATGGTGATGTTGTCGCCGACAGTGATCCCGAGCTGCTGGGCCATGTTCGTGCCGATCGCAACGCCCGCGCCCTCGTCAAACCCGTCCAGCGTCCCGGTCTCGATATTGTTCGCAATCAGTGGCACGCGGCGCAGGTCGGATTCATAGACACCACGCACCAGCGCACCCAGGTTGCCAGACGGCCCGGAAACCAGGGCCTGGCCTTCGATGAAAGGAATTGCGGCTGTTACCCCGGGCACCGTTTCGAGCCGGGCCGACACCGCGTCATAATCCGTCAGCGGCAGGTCGATCGGCTGCACCAGCATATGGCCGTTGATGCCGAGGATCTTGTTCAACAGTTCCGAGCGGAAGCCGTTCATCACCGCCATGACGATGATGAGCGTTGCGACGCCCAGCATGATGCCGGCAAAGGAGAAGCCGGCGATCACCGAGATAAAGGTCTCTCGCCGGCGAGAGCGCAGATAGCGGCCGGCGATCATCCATTCGAAGACTGAAAAGGGACGTGTGGGGGCTGCCGGTTTGTGAACTTCGTCAATCTCCGCCGTGTCTTCCGATGTCATTGTCCATCCACTTCAGCAAAGCCCCGGCCGGCTGGGGCCGTCAAGACCCGCAGCCGAATCCCACTCCCGAGGATCACCGGACTGGCCTAGTCCGTCAATGCCGCGGTCAGCTTGTTCATTGTGGCTTCCGGGGAAAGCATTTCCTTTTCCCCAGTTGCCCGGTCCTTGACCTCAAGCAATCCGTCCTTCAGGCCGCGCGGTCCCGCGACAACCTGGTAAGGCAGACCGATCAGATCCATCGTGGCGAATTTCGAGCCTGCCCGGGTGTCGGTGTCGTCGTAGAGCACCTCGATGCCGGCCGCTTCCAACCGTGCATAGAGGTCCTCGGACACCTTGTCCGTCAGTTCGTCGCCCGGCTTCAGGTTCACCAGTCCCACATGGAACGGGGCGACCGATTTCGGCCAGATGATTCCGTTCTCGTCATGATTGGCTTCGATCAAGGCGCCAAGAAGGCGCGACACGCCGACGCCGTAGGAGCCCATGTGGACAGGCACTTCGGTGCCTTCGGCGGTTGCGACCTTCGCGCCCATCGGTTCGGAATACTTGGTGCCGAAATAGAAGATGTGTCCGACCTCGATACCGCGAGCCGAAACACGGCTCTCTTCCGGCAGCGCATTGAAGGCGGCTTCATCATGCATCTCGTCCGTCGCCGCGTAGGGCGTCGTCCACTGCGTCACCACCGGCGTCAGGTCGGAATAGAAGTTGGTATCCTCTCCGGGGATCGGCAGGTCCAGAAGCGCCTTCTCGCAGAAGACCTCGCTTTCCCCCGTTTCGGCGAGAATGATGAATTCGTGGCTCATGTCGCCGCCGATCGGTCCGGTGTCGGCCTTCATCGGAATAGCCTTCAGCCCCATGCGGGCGAACGTGCGCAGGTAGGCAACGAACATGCGGTTATAGGCGTGGCGCGCCGCTTCCTTGTCGAGGTCGAAGGAATAGGCGTCCTTCATCAGGAATTCGCGGCCGCGCATGATCCCGAAACGCGGACGCACCTCGTCGCGGAATTTCCACTGGATGTGGTAAAGGTTCAGCGGCAGGTCCTTGTAGGAACGCACGTAGCCGCGGAAGATGTCGGTGATCATTTCCTCGTTTGTCGGGCCGAAGAGCATGTCGCGCTCGTGACGATCGGTGATGCGAAGCATCTCCTTGCCATAGGCATCGTAACGGCCGCTTTCCCGCCACAGGTCGGCCGACTGGATGGTCGGCATCAGAAGCTGGATGGCACCGGCGCGCGCCTGCTCTTCCTCCACGATCCGCTCCACCTTGCGCAGAACCTTCATCCCCAGCGGCAGCCAGGAATAAATGCCGGCGGACTGCTGACGAATCATGCCGGCGCGCAACATCAGCCGGTGGGACACGATTTCCGCTTCCTTGGGTGTTTCTTTCAGGATGGGAAGGAAGTAACGGGAAAGACGCATGAAAGTTCTCTCGATTGGAGCGATGCCTGTTTGGTGCGCAGTCAAACCGCAAGCAGCGGTCAAATACAAGCCCTTTGCAGCGCGGCGGCCACCTTATTCGGATTTCATGAAAAAACGCGGCACAAAGGCCCGGCTTTCCGATAGTTTCCGCCTCATTTGCCAGCTAATTTTTTGCCGGTAAAAATACTAATCTCTTAGTAAAAAATACCGCGAAGGAAATAGGCAAGCAAAAAAATTAGTCTGCGCACGACAAATAGGTGACAAGCCTGATTCAATCCGGTACGTTCCATTTTCATAACAAGAAGATGCCTTGGCAGAAATGCCAAGAGGCTCAAGGACATCGCGGTCTGAGTCTTGGGAGGAAGGACCCTCGGCGCACCTCTAGGTCCGCAGCCGCCCAACCGGTCGGTAATACCGCCCGGTAAGGGTACAGGGTCGAATTTAGACGCGGAACTTTTTCAAGGCAGAGCTTCGGCTCTGCCTTTTTTCTTTTGCCTTCCGGGCAGAGCTTCCGCTCTGACTTTTTTCTTTTGTTTTCCGCGCAAAGCTTCGGCTCTGGTTTCTTCCTTGTCTCTTGCCGGCATTATTTGCTGGCGCTTCCCAAAACGGTCGACAAAGGCAGATCTCTCACAGCTGTGGAGATCCGGCACCTGATATCCCGTTTCAGTTTCCCGGCTGGCTGTAGCTGCCGGTGGGCGGGTTAAGAAACGGAATGTCGTCCAGTCCAAAGCCGGAATTTCTCAGGGCGACGTAACCGGAAAAGATGACGGTCGCGACAATGGTGGTCAGGATGATGACGCGGATAAATCGCGGCCGGTCCGGGGCGCTCGGTTCGGAGCCGGGAACCACCTCACCCGCTTCTTCCTGCGTCCGGCGCATGCCGAAGGGCAGAATGGCGAACAGGATGATCCACCAGATCATGAAATAGATGGCCAGGCCAAACGCCACGGACATGAATTACGCCTCTTCCAGTTCGGTCAACGTGCCGAGGAAATCCTTCGGATGCAGGAAAAGCACCGGCTTGCCGTGGGCGCCGATCTTCGGTTCGCCGTCGCCGAGCACACGCGCTCCATCAGCCAGCAGCTTGTCGCGGGCGGCGATGATGTCGTCGACCTCGTAGCAGACATGGTGGATGCCACCGGACGGGTTCTTCTCCAGGAATTTGACAATCGGCGAGTTGTCTCCAAGCGGTTCCAGCAGCTCGATCTTGGTGTTGGGCAGATTGATGAAAACCGTGCTGACACCGTGATCCGGCTGTTCCTGCTTCGCCGATACGTCAGCGCCGAGCGTGTCCCGGTACACAGCCGCAGCCGCGTCGATGTCCGAAACCGCGATGGCGACGTGATTGAGCCGTCCGATCATGCATATATCTCCACCTTAGAAGCACCTTCAACAGTCCCCAAAACGCAGCCTCGTCCTGAGGAGAACCGTCAGGTTCGTCTCGAAGGATCGGCCGCTTGTCGGGGCGCATTTTGCCGACCCTTCGAGACGGGCCGCTGGCCCTCCTCAGGATGAGGTCGTTCTGTTAGGTGCGCCCAGTCTGCAATTTGGTCAATCAAAGAGCCGGATGCGAGGACCTGGCTCATCTGACAAGGCAATTATAGTTGGGTCACCACCACCTTGCAGAGCGTCTTTTTGCCCCAGACCTCCAGGATCTCGGCCCGGGCGGCCCTGCGGGCCGCTTCACCAACCAGATCCTTGTCCTTGCGGCGCCCCTTGGGAATGCTCTTCACCGCGCCGCGAACGGCCTTCAGGACGATGTCCTCCATCGGCTCGCCGTCATCGTCGGTATCCGGCAGACCGAGCAGCACAACGTTCGGATCGTCAAGCAGGTCCCCTGCCCGGTTGACCACAAGCGCAATCACCGCGGCGCCGGCGAAGGACAGCTTGCGCCGTTCCTTCACACCGGTCACTTCCGGATCGTCCAGGATCTCGCCGTCCTTGACCAGGATGCCCGACGGCGCTTCGTCGATGATCGCGGCCCGCCCGGCGCTGAGACGGATAATGTCCCCGTTCTTGCCGCGCACAACTTCCGGCACGCCCTGTGCCTTCGCAAAAGCAGCATGAGCGGCAAGATGCAACGGTTCACCATGAACGGGAAGCACGACTTTCGGCTGCACGAGCTTATAGAGCTGTTCCAGTTCCCCCCGGCGCGGGTGGCCGGAGACATGAACGAGGGCATCCTTGTCGGTGATGATCTCCACGTCCTTGTCCGCCAGGTTGTTCAAGACTTCGCCGACGGCCTTCTCGTTCCCCGGAATGGTGCGGGAGGAAAAGATCACCATGTCGCCCTTGGCGAGCGCGATGTTGCGATGGTCCCCCGCCGCGATCCGTGCGAGCGCGGCGCGATTCTCGCCCTGTGAGCCGGTGCACAGCAACACCGCCTTCTCCCGCGGCAGGTATCCGAAGGCTTCCTCCTCGTGAAAGGGCTTCAGTCCTTCCAGATAGCCCAGTTCACCGGCCACCTCGATCACCCTGTGCATGGAACGGCCCACCACGACCACGTCGCGGTCGTTGGCGGCGGCCGCTTCCGCGATCGCACGGATGCGGGCGACGTTGGAGGCGAAGGTCGTCACCGCAATCCGGTGCTTTGCCTTTGCCATCACCTTCTTCAGTTCCTCGGCGACCTCCGCCTCGCTCGGGCTGATGCCGTCACGAATGGCGTTGGTGCTGTCGCAGACCAGCGCCATCACCCCTTCCCGGCCAAGCTCGGCCAGCCGGTCCATGTCGATGGGCAGGCCGACGCCGGGCGTCGGATCGATCTTCCAGTCACCGGTATGCAGCACCATGCCGGCAGGTGTACGAATCGCCAGCGCGCAGGGCTCGGGAATGGAATGAGCCATCGCAACGAATTCAACGTTGAAGGGACCGATCTGCACCTGGTCACCCTGCTTGACCAGCGTCACCGGCACCTCTTCGGCGCCCGGTTCGCTCTCGGTCTTGGCAGCCAGAAGCCCCGCGGTGAAGGCGGTGGCATAGACCGGCACCTTCAGATAGGGCCACAGATGCAGGATGCCGCCATAGTGATCCTCATGGGCATGGGTGATCACCATCCCGGCGATGTTGTCGACTTCGTCCTCGAGGAACTTGATGTCCGGCAGCACCAGGTCGATGCCCGGCAGCTCGGGTCCGGCAAAGCTGACGCCGCAGTCGACGATCAGCCAGGTTCGGTCATCTTCCGGACCATAGCCGTAGAGGCCGAGATTCATGCCTATTTCGCCAACCCCACCCAGCGGCAGAAATACGATGTCATTGTCTTTTTTCTTGGCCGAAGCCATGGATTGCTCCTTCAAACGTCAGCGCGGGCCTGGCAGCAATCATGCGCCGGGTAAAAACACGTCGCCCGCATATAGGGTGCGCATGCGGCCGTCGCCCTGTTTCAGCACCAGATGGCCGCGCGCATCCAAATCGGCAAAAGTGCCGGTAATTTCTTCCTGGGCGGTCCGGACCGTGATCGTCCTGCCCAGATGAGCAGCCCGTCCGAGCCAGGCCCGGCGAATCGCATCGAACCCGCCGGGCTGGCGCCAGCAGGCCAGTTGGTCCGCCATCGCTCCTGCAAGGCATTCGAACAGACGTTCCGCCGCTACCTGAAAACCCAGGCTTCGCAAGTCTGTTGCCTGATACAGGGAAAGCGGCGGATGGGAAACACAATTCACGCCGAAACCAATCACCACCGCCTGCCGGCCGTCGGAAAGCGTTTCCGCCTCCAGAAGAATGCCGGAAAGTTTGGCGCCATCGACCAGGAGGTCGTTCGGCCATTTGAGGGCAACCAGGTTCAGCGTTCCGGCAGCCTTGTCGACGGCATCCGCCAGGGCGACTGCGGCAGCCAATGGCAACTCGCCGATCCGCGACGCCGGTTCCGGATCGATCAGCAGCAGGCTGGCAAACAGGTTGCCGACCGGCGACGACCAATCCCGGCCGCGCCGTCCCCGGCCGGCGGTCTGCTCCTCCGCCCGGATCCAGAGCTGGCCCGAATGCCCCGTCTGCGCCCGCTCGAAGCACAGCGAGTTGGTAGAGCTGACACTGCCGTGCTCCTCAAAGCGAAAGTCCGGCGCACCAGGCGCCGGACGTTCCAGTCCGCTTCTAGTCATACCGCCGGTCAGAACAGCGACTGGGCAGCCGAGCTCGCCGCCCCGACGATCTGTCCCGGCGCAATCCAGAAGAAGATCACGAACAGGCTGGAGAGCCCAAGCACGACACGAAGTTCCATCGGCATCTTTTCAAAGCCCTCGACGGGCTCGTCGAAGAACATCACCTTGACGATGCGCAGGTAATAGTAGGCACCGACCACGGACATCACCACGCCGATGACGGCAAGCGGATAGAGCCCTGCCTCGACGGCAGCGGCAAAGACGTACCATTTGCCGAAGAACCCAACCAGCGGCGGAATGCCGGCCAGCGAGAACATCAGTAGGCCGAGCAGGATCGCCATCGGCAGGTTGGTCTGCGACAGGCCCGACAGATCGCTCACTTCCTCCACCATGCCGTCCTTGCGGCGCATGGAGAGGATGCAGGCAAAGACGCCGAGGGTCATGCCGAGATAGGCGATCATGTAGAAGATGACCCCTTCGACGCCCGTCTGGGTGCCGGCGGCAAGACCGACAAGCGCATAGCCCATATGACCGATCGAGGAATAGGCCATCAGGCGTTTCAGGTTGCGCTGCCCGATCGCGGCAAAGGCGCCGAGCGCCATTGAGGCGATCGAGACAAAGACGATGACCTGCTGCCAATCGCTGGTCACCGGGTGGAAGGCCTCGATGACAATGCGCACCAGCATGCCCATGGCCGCCACTTTCGGTGCCGCCGCAAGAAAGGCGGTGACCGGCGTCGGAGCGCCTTCATAGACATCCGGCGTCCACATGTGGAACGGCACGGCGGAGATCTTGAACGCAAGACCTGCCAGAATGAAGGTCAGGCCGACCACGAGGCCGATCGAGGCGCCGCCATGCGACAGGGTTGCCGCGATGCCTTCGAAGGACACCTGGCCGGTGAAACCGTAGACCAGCGACATGCCGTAGAGCAGCATGCCGGAGGACAGCGCGCCGAGAACGAAATACTTGAGGCCGGCTTCCGTCGAGCGAACGCTGTCGCGGTTGATTGCTGCGACCACGTAAAGCGACAGGCTCTGCAGTTCGAGACCGAGATAAAGCGCGATCATGTCGTTGGCCGACAGCATCAGCATCATGCCGAGCGTCGCCAGCACGATCAGGATCGGGTATTCGAACTGGTCGAAGGCCTCGCTCTTGGCATAGGCCCAGGACATGGCAATGGCGAAGAACGAACCCGCCAGCACGAGCAGTTTCAGAAGATGGGCGAAATCGTCCATCTTGAAGGAACCGCCGAAGGTCTCGCCGAAGCCGGGGACAACCAGCAGCACCAAAAAAGCGCCGCCGATTAGGCCCATGGCAACGCCGAAGACGGCGTAGGTCACGCGCTTGCCGCCAAAGGCACCCATCATCAGTAGGAACA
>ENA-ORCZ01000161-ORCZ01000161.1-marine-metagenome-genome-assembly--contig:-NODE-161-length-53215-cov-4.186345_pt1 | contig 53215 bp, 46 predicted proteins | sample MGYA00237785_ERZ508519 | MGnify/ENA primary metagenome ERZ508519 (study PRJEB26189, sample SAMN06268790) | marine metagenome | isolation source: Bioluminescent Bay, La Paraguera, Puerto Rico | place...
TGCTGATGGGCGGCGCCCTGATGGCGGCGCTCGACGGACAGTACAGCGTCGAAGCCGCTCCGCCTCCCGGAGGTTATCTTTCCGGCCTCTCCGCCTCCCATGGCGGCACCAAGGGCGACCGGGTGCTGCGCCAGGCAGCGGAGTTTTCCAGCAAGCACGTCATCGACGTCAATGTCGTTACCCGCGAGGGCGACCGCGACCATATTCGCGTCCAGCCGCATGTTTTCTTCAGCGCCAGCCTTGCAACCCGCAAGGACCCGGAATTGGCAGACCGCATTCCAGCCTTCAATCCGCTGAACATGTTCGCCGACAGTTCCGATGACGACGCGCCGGCGGGCTCGGTCGAAACGGGCACACCTCTGCTGGCGGATTCGGTTTACGGCGCCAAGCTCGAAAGCGAGGTCAGCATCTCGCTGGCCCCCTTCCCGACCTACAGCGAAGACATCGACCAGGGCCGGACCCCTTCCGAAACGGAAGTGGAGCTGGCCGTGCGGGAAACCGCGCGCACAATGTCCATAGACGCGGTTGAAATGGCCGCCAAGTCGCTGGTCGATCCGGGCCGTTTCGATTTCAACCTCGCCCTGCAGCCGGATCTGGAACGCTACGCGGTTCGCATCACCCCTGAGAACGTTTCTTTCGTTTCAAAACGTGACGAGGACATCCGCTTTGCCGGCATGGACGAAAGCATCGTTCCGGTGACATCCGACCAGGACCTCGCCGACCTCATGATGGACAACGAGGCCACCGAGGACGAGGCCCGGGCGATCTCCACCGCCTTTGCCGATCTCTTCGGCATTGCGGACGTCAGTGAAGGCCATCGGTTGCGGATCGCCTATGCGCCTTCCCCGGAAGACCTAGAAAGGATGCGCCCGGAGCGCGTCAGCCTTTACGAGGATACCGAGCACCGGGCCACCGTCGCCCGCTCCGACAACGGCTCCTACATCAGGGCAAAGGAACCGAGCACGTTCCTAGCCGACGCCTTCGAGGAAGCCGACCGGGTGTCCTATGGCGGCCCCACCCCGGCCATCTATGACAGTCTCTATCAGACCGCGCTCGAACAGGAGATGCCGGAAGAGATCATCAACGACCTGGTGCGTATGTTCTCCTTCGATGTCGATTTCAACGCCCGGGTCCAGCCCGGAGACACGCTCGAGCTGTTCTTCACCGAGGGTGACGAGAACGCACCGCCGAAGATCCTGTACGCCTCCCTCAACACCGGCAACACGACGCGGGAATTTTACCGTTTCCGCACGCCGGATGACGGCGTTACCGATTTCTATGACGCAACCGGCCAGAGCGCGAAGAAATTCCTGATCCGCAAGCCTCTCAACGGCGGCACCTTCCGCTCCGGCTTCGGCATGCGCCGTCACCCGATCCACAAATACACCAAGATGCACACCGGTGTGGACTGGGCGGCATCGCGCGGGACACCGATCATGGCCGCCGGCAACGGCACCATCGAAAAAGCGGGCTGGAGTTCCGGTTACGGACGCCGCATCGAGCTGCGCCATACGAACGGCTACACCACCACCTACAATCACATGAGCGGCTTCGCCAGCGGCATCCAGGAAGGCGCGCGCGTCACCCAGGGCCAGATCATCGGTTATGTCGGCTCGACCGGTCTCTCGACCGGACCGCACCTTCACTATGAGGTGCTGGTGAACGGCCGCTACATGGACCCGATGCGCGTCAAGCTGCCCAAGGGCCGTACGCTGAACGGCGAAATGCGCACCGCCTTCGAGGAGGAGCGCTATCGCGTCGAAACTCTGATGGACCGGGTGCGCAAGCCTTCCCGCATCGCCGCAATCAACTGACCGGAACCAGCTGAAAAAGAAAAGCCCGCGAGACGATGTCTCGCGGGCTTTGCGGTTCTACGGATCGGGCGGCGCATCGACCGCCGGTCTGGTGCTTACGCCGCAGCGCTTTCCGCTCCATCCACCTGGAACACCAGCCGGTCGCCGCCGGCCGAGACTTCTACGGTCTGACCGTCGAGGATCTCTCCGCCCAGCAGTTTTTCGGCAAGCGGATCCTGCACGTCCTTCTGGATCACCCGCTTCAGCGGCCGGGCCCCATAGGCCGGGTCGTAGCCTTTCTGCGCCAGCCAGCCGAGTGCGCCGTCGTCGAGCTTCAGTGTGATCTTGCGATCGCTCAGGAGGCCGCGCAGGCGCTCCAGCTGGATCTTGACGATATCGGCCATCTGCGACCGCTGCAGGCGGTGGAAGAGGACGATCTCGTCGAGCCGGTTCAGGAACTCGGGCCGGAAATGCGCCCGCACCGCTCCCATGACCTCATCCCGGACGGCGATCGTATCCTGGCCTTCCGGCTGGTTGACCAGGTATTCGGCGCCGAGGTTCGACGTCATGATGATCAGCGTGTTGCGGAAGTCCACGGTACGGCCCTGACCGTCGGTCAGACGGCCGTCGTCAAGCACCTGCAGGAGCACGTTGAAGACATCGCCATGAGCCTTCTCGATCTCGTCGAACAGCACGACCTGGTAGGGTCGGCGCCGCACGGCTTCGGTGAGGGCTCCGCCTTCCTCGTAGCCGACATAGCCGGGAGGCGCGCCGATCAGCCGGGCCACGGAGTGTTTCTCCATGTATTCCGACATGTCGATGCGCACCATCGCACTGTCGTCGTCGAAGAGGAACGCTGCCAGAGCCTTGGTCAGTTCCGTCTTGCCGACGCCGGTGGGGCCGAGAAACATGAACGAGCCGATCGGCCGGTTCGGATCCTGCAGGCCGGCGCGCGCCCGGCGGACGGCGGTGGAGACCGCGTGGATGGCTTCCGCCTGGCCGATCACGCGGCCGGACAGCAGGTCTTCCATCTTGAGCAGTTTCTCCCGCTCGCCTTCCAGCATCTTGTCAACCGGGATACCGGTCCACTTGGAGACGACCTGGGCGATATGGGAAGGCGTCACGGCCTCGTCCACCATGGCCTCCGCATCCTCGGAGGCTTCCGCTTCGCCAAGCCTGCGCTCCAGATCGGGAATGACGCCGTAGGCAAGTTCACCGGCCTTGGCGAGATCGCCGCGCCGCTGCGCGATTTCAAGATCCGTTCTGGCCTGTTCCAGCTGTTCCTTGATTTTCTGTTCGAGGTTCAGCTTTTCCTTTTCACCCTGCCAGCGGCCTGTCAGGACCTGCGACTTTTCTTCAAGCTCCGTGAGCTCGCGCTCAAGCTTCACCAGACGATCCTTGGCCGCCTCGTCGCTCTCGACCTTCAGTGCCTCGCGCTCGATCTTGAGCTGGATGATCCGGCGGTCCAGTTCGTCCAGCTCCTCCGGCTTTGAGTCCACCTGCATCCTGAGACGGCTTGCCGCCTCGTCCACAAGGTCGATCGCCTTGTCCGGCAGGAACCGGTCGGTGATGTAGCGGTTCGAGAGCGAAGCCGCCGAGACGATGGCGCTGTCGGTGATGCGCACACCGTGATGGAGCTCGTATTTCTCCTTGATGCCGCGCAGGATCGAGATCGTGTCCTCGACGGTCGGTTCGCTGACGAAGACCGGCTGGAAACGCCGGGCGAGCGCCGCGTCCTTTTCCACATGCTTGCGGTATTCGTCGAGCGTCGTCGCCCCGACGCAGTGCAGTTCGCCGCGGGCAAGCGCGGGTTTCAGGAGGTTGGACGCATCCATTGCCCCGTCCGCCTTGCCGGCGCCGACAAGCGTGTGCATTTCGTCGATGAAGAGGATGATCTTGCCCGCCGCCGACTGGACCTCTGACAGGACCCCCTTCAGGCGCTCCTCGAATTCGCCGCGATACTTGGCACCGGCTATCAGTGAGCCCATGTCGAGGGCGAGCAGCTGCTTGTCCTTGAGCGATTCCGGCACATCGCCATTGACGATCCGGAGCGCCAGCCCCTCCGCGATGGCGGTCTTGCCGACGCCGGGTTCTCCGATCAGCACCGGATTGTTCTTGGTGCGCCGCGAAAGCACCTGGATGGTGCGGCGGATTTCCTCGTCGCGGCCGATCACCGGGTCGAGTTTACCCTCGCGGGCCACCTGCGTGAGGTCCCGGGCAAATTTCTTGAGCGCTTCGTACTGGTTTTCCGCGGTCGCGGTATCGGCCGTACGCCCCTGGCGCAGCTGGTTGATCGCTTCGTTCAGGGCATTCGGCGTGACGCCGTGCCGCTTCATCAGCTTGCCGGCTTCGCTGTCGGTATCCATGGCAAGCGCCAGAAGCAGCCGTTCGACGGTGACGAAACTGTCGCCGGCCTTTTCGGCGATCTTCTCGGCCTGCTCGAACAGCCGGGCGGTCGCCTGGCCCATGTAGAGCTGGCCAGAGCCGCCGGAGACTTTCGGCATCTTGTCGAGAAGGCCTTCCAGATCGCCCTTCAGCACCTTGGCCTTGCCGCCGGCACGTTCGATCAGCCCGCTGGCCATGCCTTCAGGATCATCCAGTAGCACTTTCAGAATGTGTTCGGGCGTGAACTGCTGGTGCCCCCGCCCCAGGGCAAAAGTCTGAGCGGACTGCACGAAGCCGCGAGCACGCTCGGTGTATTTTTCAAAGTTCATAAGGTACCTCCTACCGTCCGTTCCACCCGAAGCGTGGGGGACGACCTGGGATACGGACCCCTTGAGACGGGCATCCGTGCAGCTTCGGCAGAGCCGTAGCTCGGCCCGCTGCTCCCCTTATATAGTGTTGCATATTCATCACAAAAGCCCCTGCGGCAACTTATCTGCGCCCGCTTCGGCCCGCGTTCGCGCAGCTCCTGCGCCACGCAAAAACGGCGCCCCTTGGGACGCCGTTTTACCTGTCTCAGCTTTGTCGAGGCTGACTATTCCCCTGCGGGGGCCTCGGCGGGCGCATCCTCGGCGGCCTTGGCGCGGCGCGGCCTGGCAACCCGGCGGCGCGGCTTGGCCGGCTCTTCATCGCCGCTTGCCGGAGCCGCATCGGTGTTTTCCGGCGTGCTGTCACCGTCCGTATTGTCGGCACCGCGGCGCGGCGCGCGGCTGCGGACCGTGCGGGTGCGGCGGCGCGGCTTTTCATCCGCATCGTCGTCATCAGTGCCGGCTTTCTGCCCAGCACCGTTGACCTTGCCTTCCTGGTCGATGACAGGCATGTCGTCGATGAAAGGTTGCGGGCTGTCTGCGTCGACGAGCTCGTTGTCCGCGGAGGGCTGCTCCTGGGCAGGACGCTCGTTGCCGCCGGCATGGCCGGACCCGTTCATGGCAGCGCCTTCATAGCCGTCATCGCTGTCGCCCCGGGCCGACACATGGGCCATGGGCTGCTGCTGCGGCTGAGCGGCCGCGACGATGCGCAGATAGTGCTCGGCATGCTGGTTGTAGTTCTCGGACATCACCCGGTCGCCGGATGCCTGGGCATCACGGGCCAGCTGCTGGTACTTCTCCGCAATATGCATCGCTGTGCCGCGGATTTTCACATCAGGACCGTTGGATTCATAAGTCCGGGTTAGCGGATTCGGGCCCTTGCGGCCCCGTCCGCGCATACGCTTATTGCTTTGATTTCCTGGTCTCATCCTGCCGTTTTCTCTTGCGGAACGGCGGTCAGCTCAAGACTGACCCAACATCGGAATGGCATAAACCGATACGAAATAGATACCGAAACCAACCATGCTGGTCGCGGCTGTCATTGAAAACACACGCAACGCGCCTATGGCCCAAGGCCAACGCGATTGTCTTTTTCTTCGACAGTCCGAAACACCGGATAGTCCGATTTGCAACGGTTACCAGAACGCTGAAAGTGCGCCGGTCCCCACGCTGCCGGATGCGTATGCCCCGCTGAACGCTTGTCACATCTCCGGTCTCGGCAAGAGGAACCTACCCGTTTCCGTCGGGATTTCCAAGTGCTTTTTCGCCTCATGTTCAAAACGCGAAAATCAGGCCTTGCGGGCGATGGCAACCCGATCGTTTCCCGAAAGATCCTTAATGATTTCAATCGCTCCAAAGCCATGATGCCGCAACTGTTTTTTCAGATCCTCGCCCTGGTCGAAGCCGATTTCCAGGGCGATACCGCCGCCGGAACGAAGCAGGTGCACCGCATCCGCGACAATTCGCAAATAGGCCGTCAGACCGTTTTCGCCCCCGTCGAGAGCAAGCATCGGATCGTGCTGAATCACTTCGCGCGACAGTTTCTCAAGAACGGCGGTGCGGATATAGGGCGGATTGCTGACCACCCAGTCGAAGCCGCCTTCGGGCCGAAGAGCCGATGCATAATCGGCACAAACCGGCAGGAAACGATCCCGGACGCCTTGCAGTTCCGCATTGCGGCACGCGGCGCCCAGAGCCTCCTCCGACAGATCGACCGCTATCATCCGGGCGCGTGGCAGCTCCGCCAGCAAGGTCACGGCAATTGCTCCCGTTCCCGTGCCGATGTCAGAGAATGTCAGGGCGTCCTCCGGCGAACAGCGGGCCAGCACGGCATCGATCAGTGTTTCCGTATCCGGCCGTGGTTCCAGCGTCGCCCCGTTGAGAAGAAACCGGCGGCCGTAGAATTCCCGCTCGCCGAGGATGCGGCCGACGGGCGTGCCGTCCAATCTTTTTTGTGCATATGTCTCGGCAAGTTCGGAGGCGGTCGGATCCACTTCCTCGTGTTCGTGCAGCACCAGAGCGGAAACCTCCACTCCGAGCGCGGCGCTGACCAGAAGCTTTGCATCGAGATCCGGCGTCGGCAGTCCGGACGCGCGGAACCGGTCGCGCACGCTCCGGTAAAGCCGGCCGATTGTCACGTTCAAGCCTCTTCGGAGGCGAGGAGGTTCGCCTGATAGTCCAGAACCAGTGCCTCGATGACTTCGCCGAGCGCTTCGCCCGACAGGATCTGTTCAAGCTTGTAGAGGGTCAGCCCGATGCGATGGTCGGTGACGCGGCCCTGCGGATAATTGTAGGTCCGGATGCGTTCCGACCGGTCGCCGGAACCGACCTGCAGGCGACGGGCCTCGGTGCGTTCGCTGGCAGCGCGCTCCCGTTCCTCGTCATAGATGCGGGCGCGCAGCAGCTGCATGGCCCGCGCCTTGTTCTTGTGCTGCGAGCGCTCGTCCTGCACCGCCACGACGATGCCCGTCGGCAGGTGGGTGATGCGAACCGCCGAATCCGTCGTATTGACGTGCTGGCCGCCGGCGCCGGAGGCACGGTAGGTGTCGATCCTCAGGTCGCTTTCCTGGACGTCGATATCGACATCCTCCGCCTGCGGCAGCACCGCGACCGTCGCGGCCGAAGTGTGGATGCGCCCGCCCGACTCCGTCGCCGGAACGCGCTGGACCCGGTGGACGCCCGACTCGAATTTCAGCCGGGCAAAGACATTGTCGCCGGAGATCGAGGCGATCACTTCCTTGTAGCCGCCGACTTCGCCTTCGCTGGCGGACAGGATCTCCACCTTCCAGCCATTGAGTTCGGCAAAACGCTGGTACATGCGGAAGAGATCGCCGGCAAAGAGCGCCGCCTCGTCACCGCCCGTGCCCGCGCGCACTTCCAGAATGGCGTCATTGGCATCCGCCTCGTCCTTCGGCAGCAGGCCGATGCGCACGTCCTGGGTCAGCGCTTCGACGCGCTCCTCCAGCTCGTCGCGCTCCATTTCGGCAAGTTCGCGCATCTCGGCGTCGGAGGAAGGGTCGTGCAGCAGGGCTTCCGCCCCGGCGAGTTCCTTCTCGACCTTGATCAGGGCGCGGATCTTGCCGACCAGCGGCTCCAGCCCCGCATATTCGCGCGAGAGCTTCACATAGGCGGAGGGTTCCGGGTTTGAGGACATCAGGTGTTCGATTTCGGCGAACCGGTCCAAAAGCGTATCGAGTTTATGACGCGCCAGCATACGCGCTGATTCTCCTGATCGTCCCGTCCTGACGGTGAGTTAAGCCTGTCGGCGCTAGAGCGCAACATCGGTTTCGGCGGCGAACCGTTTCAACACGTCCCGGATGTTTCTGTCATCGTGTCCCGGTTCCAGCCGAGGCAGCAGCCGGGCCGAAAGGCGTCCGGCGTCAAGTGTCCTGAGCATCGCCTTCACCGGGCCGAGAGAGGCCGGTGACATGGAGAGGTCCCGGAAGCCGAGCCCGATCAGCGCCATCGCCTCGAGCGGCCGCCCGGCCAGCTCACCGCACAGGGTCACCGGCACATGAGCCTTATTTGCCGCATCGACGATGGATTTCAAGGCGCGCAGAAATCCGACGCCGAGCGTGTCGAACCGGCCTGCAACGCGGGTGTTGCCGCGATCAACGGCACAGAAGAACTGGAACAGGTCGTTGGATCCCACGGAGACGAAGTCGACATAGGTCATCAGTTCTTCAAGCTGGAACAGCAGCGACGGCACTTCGACCATAACGCCGAGGCGTATGTTTTCAGGCGTCTGGTGACCGTGACGGCGCAGGTGCTTCACTTCCTTGTCGACCAGTGCCTTCGCCTCGAGGAATTCCTCCACCACAGAAACCATGGGGAACATCATTTTCAGGTCGCGTCCGGCGCCCGCATGCAGGAGGGCCCTGATCTGGGTGCGCAGCAGACCCGGCCTGTCGAGGCCGAGGCGCAGCGCCCGCCAGCCCATGGCCGGGTTTTCCTCCTGTATCGAGCGCAGGTAGGGAAGCACCTTGTCGCCGCCGATGTCGAGCGAGCGGAAAGTAACGGACTTGCCCTTCGCCGCGTCCAGAACCTGGGAATACTGGGCCTTTTGCTCACGCATGCGCGGAAACGACGACGCCACCATGAACTGCAGTTCGGTGCGGAACAGGCCGACCCCGGCCGCCCCCGCCTCTTCCAGATGCGGCAGATCCACCAGAAGGCCGGCATTCATCTGCAACGAAATATCCACGCCGTCCCTGGTAACGGACGGTTTGTTGCGCAGCCGGCGGTACTGGGCTTGACGCCGCGCCCGGAAGCGGACCTTCTCCGCATAGGCATTTTCCAGGTCGGCGGCCGGACGCAGATGCACTTCGCCCGAATCGCCGTCGACGATGATGGCATCGCCGCCGTCGGCGAGGCTGACGATGTCGTCCACCTGGCCGACCGTCGGAATGCCGAGAGCCCTTGCGACGATGGTCACGTGGCTTGTCGGCCCGCCTTCCTCCAGCACCAGACCCCGGATCCGGTCACGGCCGTAGTCCAGAAGCTCGGCCGCGCCCATGTTGCGGCCGACGATGATGGCGTCCTGGGGCAGTTCGTCCTTGCCCGGACCGTGCTCGCGACCCATCAGCTCGCGGATCAGCCGGTGGGCGAGGTCATCGAGGTCGTGCAGGCGCTCGCGCAGGTAGGGATCGGTCTGGCGCAGCATGCGCGCGCGAGTATCGCTCTGGACTTTCTCGACGGCGGCCTCGGCGGTCAGGCCGTTGCGGATCGCCTCCTCGATCTTGCGGATCCAGCCGCGATCGTAGGCGAACATGCGATAGGCTTCGAGAACCTCGCGATGCTCGCCGGTGGCGGCGATCTCGCCGCTTGCCAGAAGGTCGTCGATGGAAAGCCGCAGCCGGTTGATGGCGCCGTCAAGACGCATCTTTTCCTTGTCGGTGTCCTCGGCAATCAGGTTGGTGACGACGACGCGCGGCTCGTGCAGCACCACATGGCCAAGGCCGACACCCTCAGCAAGGCCGACACCGGCGGAGGTGATCGGCCGCGACATGTCGAGACCGGTGTCTTTCTGCGCAATGGCTTCCAGTTCGCCCGCGGCCACCATCTCGGCGATCACCATCGCGGTGGTCTGCAGCGCCTCGACTTCGTCTTCCAGGTACGTCCTGTGCGACTGGTTCTGCACCACGAGCACGCCGAGAGTGCGCCCGGCCCGCAGGATCGGCACGCCGAGGAAGGAATTATAGGCCTCTTCCCCGGTTTCCGGCAGATAGGCGAAGCCCGGATGGGCGCTGGCATTGGGCAGATTGAGCGGACGCGCCTCGGCGGCGATCAGGCCGACGAGGCCCTGGCCGACGCGCAGCGAGGCGCTGTGGACAGCTTCGCGCTTCAGGCCCTCGGTCGCATAGAGCTCCAGCACGCCGTCGGCGCGCAGGATATAAACCGAGCAGACTTCGGCGACGACGTTCGCGGCGATCAGCACCACGATCTTGTCGAGTCGCTCCTGCGCCGTGATCGGCTCGGCCATGACTTCACGAAGTCGGCGGAGCAGAAGGCGCGGTCCGGCCAGGTTGCTGCGCATTGCGCCCCCGTTGATCCCGCTTCTGTCAGAGATGTTCACCCAGACCGGGCCCCGATCTTCGCCGGCGCCTGCCTGCCGGATGAACTATCCGTCCAATCCGTATAGCGAATGGAGAGTCCGCACCGCAAGTTCCGCATATGCTGAATCGATGAGCACGGAGATCTTGATCTCCGATGTGGTGATCGCGCGGATGTTGATGCCCTTGGAGGCGAGGCCGCGAAAACACTGGGCCGCGATGCCTGCATGCGAGCGCATGCCGATGCCGATGACGGAGACTTTGACGACGTCGCGGGCGCCTTCCAGATTCTGGAAGCCGATGACGGCGCGATTGTCCTCCAGCACTTTCCTGGCGCGCTCGTAATCGCCTTCCGGTACGGTGAAGGTGATGTCGGTCGTCTTGCCGTCCGGGGAAATGTTCTGGACGATCATGTCAACGTTGATATTGGCATCCGCCAGCGGACCGAACACGGATTCGGCAACGCCCGGCTTGTCGGCCACGTCACGGAGGGAGATCTGGGCTTCGTCCTTGGCATAGGCGATGCCGGTGACAACCTGCTGTTCCACGAGTTCGTCCTCGTCGCAAATAAGAGTACCAATCGGAAGGCCGTTCGCATCGACCTGGGGCGCGTCCGGATCGTCGAAGCTGGAGCGCACGAATGTTCTGACGCCATGGACCATGGCCATCTCGACCGAGCGCACCTGCAGCACCTTGGCGCCGAGCGAGGCCATTTCGAGCATTTCCTCGAAAGACACCCGGTCAAGTCGCTGTGCCTTGGGCACGATGCGCGGGTCGGTCGTATAGACGCCGTCCACGTCGGTATAGATATCACAGCGGTCGGCCTTGATGGCGGCGGCAATCGCCACCGCGCTGGTATCCGAGCCGCCGCGGCCGAGCGTTGCGATGCGGTTGTCCGGCGCGACACCCTGGAAGCCGGCGAGCACGGCCACCTGGCCCTGCTCGATTCGCTCGATCAGGAAGCTGCCCTCGATTTCGCGAATCCGGGCCGCGCCGTGGCTCTCGTCGGTCTTGATCGGGACCTGCCAGCCCTGCCAGGAGCGGGCATTGACGCCCAGGTCCTGCAACACAATCGCCAGGAGACCGGAGGTCACCTGTTCGCCGGAGGCGACGACGGCGTCATATTCGCGGGCATCGTGCAGGGGCGAGGCTTCCCGGCAATACTCCACCAGCTTGTTGGTTTGCCCGGCCATCGCCGAAACCACCACCGCAACCTGATGCCCGGCATCCACTTCCCGTTTGACATGGCGGGCAACGTTCCGGATGCGATCGAGATCGGCAACCGAAGTCCCGCCAAACTTTAAAACCAGTCGGGCCATACCACTCGTATTCTTTTAGTCGTGTCGAAAAGCGCCCCGGCGCCTTACGCTCTTTTAGATCGGCGCACATCCATACAGGCTGCGACCCCTTGCTGCAACAGCGCTTTGGGCCGGGTCACTTGACAAAAGGTCAAAGAACAACAACGACAGCTAAACTGAGATCATCCGGCTGAAGACAGCGGCATCTTCGCCAGGGAAAGGACCGTCCGATGACAGGCAAGGCTCACCACACCAAAGGCACGATCGACAGCGAGGAGGTTGCCCGCTTTTCCGCCATGGCCGCGGAATGGTGGGATCCGACGGGAAAGTTCAAGCCCCTGCACCGGTTCAACCCGGTTCGCCTTGCCTATATCAAGCAGGAAGTCTGCCGGAAGTTCGACCGCGACCCGAAGGCCACGGACGCTTTCAAGGGCTTGCGTTTCCTTGACATCGGCTGTGGCGGCGGCCTGTTGAGCGAGCCGATGGCACGCCTCGGCGCCGAAGTCGTCGGCGCCGACCCGTCGCAGACCAATATCGAGGTCGCGAAGCTGCACATGCAGACGTCGGGCCTCACGATCGACTACCGGGCCGAGACGGCTGAGGCTTTGGCGGCTGCAGGCGAGACCTTCGATGTCGTGCTCAACATGGAAGTGGTGGAGCATGTCGCCGACGTGCCGCTGTTCCTTGAGGCGACTTCCTCCATGGTGCGTCCGGGCGGTCTGATGTTCGTCGCGACCATCAACCGCACTCTGAAAGCCTACGCGCTTGCCATTGTCGGCGCGGAATATGTGCTGCGCTGGCTGCCGAAAGGCACACATTCCTATGAGAAGCTGGTGCGGCCGGAGGAGATCGAGGGGCCGCTGCAGGCGGCCGGCCTTTCGGTCGTCGACCGCAGCGGCGTCAGCTACAATCCGCTCACCGACAGCTGGGCGCGGTCGCGCGACATGGATGTGAACTACATGCTGCTGGCCGAACGGGTGCAGGCCGACTGATGGGAGATCCGATCCTCTTCGTTCCCGGGCTCTTGTGCACCGAAGCGCTGTTTGCGCCTCAGATTGCTGCCTTCGCTGACCGGCCGATCATGGTGGCGAACCACCGCGAGCACGACAGCATCGAGGCGATCGCCGCCAGCATCCTGAAGCAGGCGCCGGAGCGCTTTTCTCTCATCGGCCTCTCGATGGGCGGCTACATCGCCATGGAAATCATGCGCGAGGCCCCGGAAAGGGTCGGCAAGCTCGCGCTCCTGGACACAAATGCCCGGCCCGACATGGGCGACCAGAGCGAACGGCGACGCTTCCTGATCGACCTGACAAGGAAGAAGGGCTTCGCCAAGGTGCCGCATCTTCTCTATCCGGGTTTCGTGCATGAAAAGAACGAGGACAACGAGGCGCTGCGATCGATCGTCGTCGAGATGGCGCTGGACACCGGTCCCGACGCCTTCATCCGCCAGCAGACCGCGCTGATCAACCGGATCGACGCGCGGCCAAGGCTTGGCGAGATCGACTGCCCGGCCCTTGTGCTCGTCGGCGACGGCGACCGGCTGACACCGCTCGAGATCGCCCGTGAAATCCACGCGCACATTCCAGGCAGCGATCTCGAAGTGATCGAGGGAAGCGGTCACCTGTCGACCCTGGAAGCACCCGACAGGGTGACCGCGGCACTGAGGAACTTCCTCAATCGCCCCTGACGGCGACGTTTTGGGCTTTTGTGAAAAATTCGTAACTCGCGTTTGATCCGCGTCAAGGATAAGCCTTGATGCAAAGGTACAGTTACGTCACTTTGGGGACTGGCCCCCTGCCGGGCAACGGCTGAACGGGCACAGAAGCGGTACGCCGGAGCCGGCAGCGACGGCCGGCCGCTTGTTTCACACCATCAGCGGAGGATCTTTCATGCCCAAGAAGCGCAATCCGGGTGCCTTCGATTTCGGTTCCATGGTCACCGACTGGCCGCAGCTGGGCGACTGGCCCAACATGGACAGCTGGCCGATGCCCGCCTTTTCCAACTGGGCTTTCGCCGAACGCGAGGATCGGATCGAGGCCAGAACCATCGCCAGCTTCCAGAAGATGGGCCAGACGATGTGGTCCCATGCCGAAAAGGCGTTCGACGATCACATGGACTTCGTCAGCCATCGGCTGCATCAGGACTTCGAATGCGCCAAGTCGCTGAGCCAGTGCACGGCACCTGAAGAAACCGTGGCGACGCTGCAGGACTTCTATTCCAAGATGGCGAGCGAATATCAGGAGCATTTCGAAAAGCAGGCCGCGCTGTTCCGCGACAGCCTAGCCGAAAATGCCGCTGCCGTGGAAGAGCTTAACGAAACCGCCGTTGAAAGCGTCAGCGAGCTGAACAAGGCGGCCGAGGAAAGCCTGACGCAGGTGAAACGTTCGGCCGGGAAGGACTCGTCTGCTCGCGCACCGGCGGCGGCAAGGAACAAGGCTTGAAGCCTGCGTCGCTTCGCTCATCGCAACCGCCGCACAAACTCAGCGGAGATCCGGCCGGAGACGGTCGGTCTCCTCTGACCGGTCCGGGACGGGTCTGAAGATCCGAGGGCGGGCGAACCGGCAATCAGGCCCGGCTCCCCTCCTGCTGCAGGTTGGTTATTGCTTCAGCGACAATATCCTTGTCGTAAGGCTTGCTGATGACAACCACATTCGAGACCTCCTCCGGCATGGAGCCGGCTTCGCCATAACCTGACGCGAATATGAATGGCACTCCGCGATCGCGAAGCTCCAATGCAACCGGGAAGCTGGTTTCCACGCCCAAGTTGATGTCCAGCATTGCAAAATCGTATGGTTCGGATCGGGTCGCAACTTCAGAAATTGCCGCATCCACGCTGGCAACCACCGTAACTTTTTCACTTCCGAGCGCTGTGAAAATGGCCTCTGCATCCATCGCGATAATCAGATTGTCCTCGACGATCAGGACGGACTTCGGCGAAGCAAAGGCGACCGGAGCAGTATCTTTCCGTTTGGAAGGTGAAATGAAACCGGCCTTCCCGGCAAAAACATATGTGCCCGGTATTTCGAACGATGCCCGAACACCTTCGGGATCATAGGAAATTTCCGATGTCCCCTTGAGTTCGAACGGGATCGCCCTTTCAATGATCGTGGAGCCGAACCCGCGCCGCTTTGGCTCTTCGACGGGCGGACCACCGGTCTCACGCCACGATATGGCAAGATTTCCTGTTTCCCTGACATTCAGGCCGATTTCAACCTTGCCCAGTTTTTCGGACATGGCGCCATACTTGACGGAGTTTGTAATCATTTCATGGATAACGAGGGCCAGGCCGGCATAGGCCTGGGGTTTCAGCAACACATCCCGACCCGAAATTTCAACACGATCCTTGCCGTCGAGAAGGAAACTCTCCGCCTCGGTCGCAATGAGTTGGGAAACAGACGCCGCTGACCAGTTGTGCCGGGTGATCTGGTCGTGGGCGCGTGCCAGTGCCTGAACGCGCCTGTCGAGTTTGCCGACAAATTCCTCTGTCGTGGCGGCACCGGTCTCCGATTGCGAGATCAAACCGCGAACGAGACCCAGAATGTTGCGCACGCGGTGATTGAGTTCCGCAATCAGCAACTCCTTGCTTTCGTTTGCCTCTTTCCGCTCGCGGTTTGCCTCGTCGGCGATCCGCAGGACAACCTCGAGCAGAACCACGCGCAACTTCGAAGCGGCCTTCAGGTCAGCGGGTGACCATGGCTCGCTTTGGTCCCTCAGCGTCTCCTTCCAGGCCTCAAAGCTTTTTCTCGGAGAGAGCCGGACACCATTCGGCTCTGGAGTTACAGGCTTTTCAGGATTGCCGGCCCATTCTACCGTCTGCACGACCTCTGGCCGAAAGAACAGCAAATGGTCCCGCGCTTCTCTCGATATCGGAATTGCCAGAACCCCGGCGACCGGAGATCCGTTCCAATCCTGTAGGACGTCCGAAATCTTGTTTGACGAAAAGATTCCGTCCACGGAACGGGACGCGAGATAAGAACAGAGAGACCGGATCGAACCATTGTCAGGCGTCAGTCCCGACCCTGCTATGGATTCGCCCTGCACGACAGCAAACCCGTTTGCATTCAGGATCGAACAGAACGCCTCCGCTGATGCCTGAAGCAACCCCGGCGCATTCTGGTTCGAAGACAGAATTCCCGATATTTCCGAGGTCAGTTCCCCGAGCCGTTCTTCAACGGCTTTTTCTTCCGCGTTGATCCGCGCCTGCAAGACCAGTGACAGCATCTGCCCGAAAAGGAGGGCGCTGTTTCTTTGCCGCATGTCCGGCACGAAGGCTGAATTGTGGTGGCAGGCGATCAGTCCCCACAAGGCACCGTCGACGATCACCGAGATGGACATGGAGGCACCGACCCCCATATTCCTCAGATACTCCAGATGAATGGGCGAAACGGATCGCAGACGACTTCCGGAAAGATCCATCGGCAGCCCGTTCTCGGCCGGTTGATGCGGCTGGACCGGCACCCCCTCGTCATTGACATCGGCGATGATGCGGATTGGGTTCTCGACGTAAAGTGCGCGCGCCTGTCTGGGTATGTCGGAGGCAGGATATCGCAGGTTGAGATATGGCGTCATGCCTGCGTTCTTGGATTCCGCAACGACCTTGCCACTGTCGTCGGCTTCAAACCGGTAGAACATCACCCTGTCGAAGCCGGTCACGGCTTTGACGAAACGCGTCGCATGCGCGTACATGTCTTCCAGCCGCGAGAGGCCACGCATGCGCTCGATTGCCAGACGCACATTGGCAGCGTCATTGATGGCACCGTCTGTCGCAGTCGCAGGCTCGAACTCCAGGACGATGTTTCGTTCGATGACGTGGATCGACACGTCGAAATTCCGCTCGAGACCGCTGAACGTCACGCCATAGACCGTTTCCGCACCCTTGAACGGTTGCAGGAATTGCAAGCGATTGCGAATGGCATGGATCGTCGTGGCCGGTATGATCACAGTCGCCGGCCGGCCAAGAAGGTCCGTTCTTGGCCACGGCAGGAATTCGTCCAGGTTTTCGGAAACATGCGAGATGATCCAGTCCGGCGTGACGGCCAGAAGAAAGCCGAAGGACTGAACCTTGCCCAACAGGTGTATCGGCTCCCGATCGCAATTGGTCAGGTCAACGTTGTCCAGCCGGTTCCACATCCTCGAACTCTTCTGTTTTCAATACTTGAAGATAGGCTTCAAAGACCTTTTCGGCGGCTGAAACAGCCCACTCACGCTCGTGATGCGTGGTCTCAAAAGCCGCAAGCCAGAGCAGAAAGGACTTCCAGTAGCCGTGCCCCGTTCCATGCTGGAGGAAACCCATCGGCAGGCTTGCATTCGCCTCCCGCAATTGGGACCGGATATGTGCCGCACCGAGCCGGGATCCCTCAAGCACGTAACATACGCCCGCGACAGATGCCCTGTCTCTCGCCAGCGGCAACTCCGGCCGGGCCGGCATTGTGCAACCGAGGACCTGAAGATCATCGAGAAGCGCGGCCGAACGAAGCCGCTCCCGGAATGACGGCAAGGTCTTGTAGGTCTCGGTTTGGAGCAGCCAGCTTTCCAGGCCCGGCAAAACTCCGGCCTGCATGGTCAGGAACCGTGCGTAGCCAGGTGGTGTCGTAAGCGGAACGGAGGAAATTGCCCCATCGAGACGGGCATGTAGATGTGCCGTCCCCTCTCTCATGGCTTGCAGAAGCGGCGACACCTTTTGTGATCCCAGATTTGCGTCCTATCGCACTCAATAAAAAAGGGCAGCCAGTCTCACGGGACAGACGCATTTGTAGACAGCCACAATAGAGGCCCTCGCCGAATTTGCAAGTGCGGCGCACAACCAGGAAAAGGGTAGTACGCTGAAAGCACGCGCGGCGGCTGCGTCTTCCGATTACACCGCCTCCGGCGTCACGAACAACCGTCAGTTCTTGTCTTCGGGAAGTTCCGGCAGTGGAAACACCTGAATGCCTTCGTCGAGCAATGCCTCGACATCCTTCGGCGAGGTCTCGCCGTAAATGCTCCGCTCTTCCGCTTCGCCATAGTGGATCTTGCGGGCTTCGGCGGCGAAGTCACGGCCGACATTTTCCGAATTTTCGACGATGCGTGCCCGCACCAGCCGAAGCGCTTCCAGAACTTCCTTCTGCTGGAGGTCCTGCGGCAGCAATGCCGAGGGCCGCATCCCCGCGGTACCGGAGCGTGCCGGAGCTTCCGTTTTGGCAGCAGGTGCCGGCTGCTGGTCCGCCTGCACTCTCTCCGCCAGGGGTTCCTTCTTGCGCGCCGTCGACACGGCCGGTGCCATCAGACCCTTGTGGACCTCCGTCGAACCGCAAACGGGGCAGGAGACCAGCTTCCGGGTCTGCTGTGCGTCGAAGTCCTCGGAATTGCGAAACCAGCCATCGAAGGAATGGGCCCCGATACAGACAAGCGTGTACTTGATCACGCCCTGACCTCCGTCAGCCCTGCCGCCGAATGACAGGTAAAATCCCGTTCGTTGGCGATGGCCGGAATGCGGCTGCGGGCATCCGCGACCTTCTGCGTGTCGATTTCGGCCAGCACGTAACCCGGCTCGTCATGATCGAGCTCGGCAACGACCGCGCCCCACGGATCGGCAATGAGGCTGTGGCCGTAGGTTTCCCGGCCGTCCTCATGAGTGCCGCCTTGCGCGGCGGAGATGACATAGGCACCGTTTTCGATGGCACGGGCGCGCTGCAGCACGTGCCAGTGCGCCCGCCCCGTCTGGCGGGTAAAGGCGGCCGGCGCAGTCAAGACCTGCGCGCCCTGACGCGCCTGAGTGCGGAAAATCGCCGGAAAACGGATGTCATAGCACACAGCCAGGCCGACCTTTGCGAAAGGCAGGTCCGCGATCATTGTGCGGGTTCCGGGCTCGTAGGTGGCCGACTCCCGCCAGCTTTCGCCATTGGGCAGATCGACATCAAACATGTGGATCTTGTCGTAGGTTGCCAGGATGCCGCCGTCCGGGCCGATCAGGAACGCACGGTTGGCAACCTTGCCATTGCCCGCCATCACGGCAAGGGAACCCAGATGCAGGTGGACGCCGAGCTCGGCTGAAAGCTCCCGCATCCGCTGCAGAAAGGGATCGGCCTGCGGTTCGCAAATCCGCTCCATGAGGTCTTCGCGGCTGCGCACCAGAACGTTCGACATTTCCGGCGTCTGGATGAACCGGGCGCCGTCGCGGGCCGCGGCCCGGATCAGATCTTCCGCCGTCAAAACATTGTCGGATACCGTCTTGCCGCTTCGAAGCTGAACGCAGGCTGCCGTGAAGGTGGTCATGCGAGCGCAATCTCCTTTGTAACGACCATCGCTGGAACGAGATACCAAATGAGTAAATCAGGACGCAAGCAGGGCGTCCAGTTTGCCCGCACGGTCGAGGTCGTGCAGATCGTCACAGCCACCGACATGGGTCTTGCCGATAAACACCTGCGGAAAGGTCGAGCGCCCGTTTGCTTTCTGAACCATTTCCTTGCGCAGGCCCGGATCGAAGGTGGCATCATGCTCGGTGTAATTGACGCCCTTCTTGTCGAGCAGCCGCTTGGCCGCCGTGCAAAATCCGCAAAGCTGGCGCGTATAGATCACCACATCTGCCATCAAGTCCGGTCCTTTTTCCGGCAACGGACAGACCTGCTGCACCGCCGCTTGTGAAATCCCGGCGTTATATGCGGTCAGTTATGGAAAACTCAAGGGATAGCTTCGGCAGTCAGCCGGAGCAGCCGGGACGATGAGATGGATCGACAAGAGCGAAGGTGAGCACGTCGACGGAGGCTGCCCCGGCGCTCGTCAGGCAATTGCAGCAGGCGGTAACCGTCGAGCCGGTGGTCATCACGTCGTCGATCAACACCACGTGACGGCCCTGCAGGCGTTCCGCGCGGCCGGCCTCCACTGCAAACGCCTTGCGCACATTCCTGCGACGGTCCTTGGCCGGCAGCCCCACCTGCCTGCGGGTGCGTTTGCACCGCTTGAGAAGGCCCGGTTCATAGTGCCCTCCGCCTGCAATGGCCACTTCCCGCGCCAGGTCCGCCGCCTGGTTGAAGCGCCGCGACAAGAGCCGCAGCCAGTGCAGCGGCACCGGCACAAGGAGGCTGTCGGGGGTCAGAAGCTCCGCACCGGAGCGCGCCATCCAGCGTGCCATCGGCCGGGCCAGCTCGCGCCGCGCGGAAAACTTCAGCGAATGAACGAGCTGCCGCGCCGGTCCTTCGTAAAAGGCGACCGAACGCAACCGGTCGAAGACCGGGGGCGAAGCGATCGCCGCCGGGCTCCAGGCGTCTTCGCCGACGTCATAGGCAAAAGGCGTTCCAAGGCGCTGACACCAGGGACGTTCGAGAAACGGCATCTGCCGCCAACAGGCGGCACACAGACCGTCATCGGCATCGTCTGTCCGGGCATCGCAGCAAAGGCAGCGTTTCGGCAAAATGAAGCCGAGGGCAGCCCGGGCCACGACAGCGGGCAGATACGGCAACCTCGTTGCATCCGAACGCAAGACATCCCCCAGAAAGCATCCACCGACAAACGACCACACCTTGCCCGTTTTGCCGAGTCCGAATTTGCCGCATGCCGGAAAACGCACGCCGCATCACGCTTTGACCTTGGGAGCGCAATACCATATGTGACCGCCATGGATCCGATGTCAGCCGAGGCTTCCGTGAACGCACAGCCAGATCTCTTCGACCGCCCCCTTTTCAAGCGCCGCCGCAACAGGGCGCTCAAGGCCGCCAAACCGGGTGCCGACTTTCTGCTGAAGGCCGTTGCCGAAGACCTGAAGGACCGCCTGCTGCTCGTCAATCGCCGGTTCCCGGCGGCGATCGATCTTGGCGGCCATTGCGGTCACGTCCTTGCCGCGATCGAAGCTGCCGGCAAGGCGGACAAGCTGTATCGCGGCGATCTCTTCGAAGCCGATCCCGGGCTCCCTCCGCCCGACTTCGTTTTCGACGACGCGCTGCTGCCGCTGCGGGACCAGTCGGTCGACCTCCTCGTCTCGGCTCTCGGCCTGCAATTTGTCAACGACCTGCCGGGCACCCTCGTACAGATCCGCCGAGCGCTCCGGCCGGACGGCCTGTTTCTGGCGTCCCTGCCCGGCGCCGGCACGCTGAGCGAGTTGCGCGACAGTCTCACGCGGGCGGAACTTGAGATATGCGGCGGTGCCGCCGCCAGGGTCCTGCCCTTCGCCGACACGCGCGATCTCGGCGCCTTGCTGCAGCGGGCCGGCTTTGCGCTTCCGGTCACGGACGTCGACACCCTGACCGTGCGCTATGATCACATGTTCGCGCTGATGGCGGATCTGCGCGCGATGGGAGCAACTTCCGTGCTCAAGGATCGCAGCCGCCGCCCCTTGCCGCGCAGCGTGTTTCTGCGTGCGGCCGAGATCTATGCCGAGCACCACGCCGACCCGGACGGGCGCATCAGGGCGACCTTCTCGATGGTCACATTGTCCGGCTGGGCACCGCACGAAAGCCAGCAAAAGCCGTTGCGGCCGGGGTCTGCCAGGACGCGCCTTGCCGACGCTCTCGGTGTCAGCGAACAGAAGCTCAGGTGAGGTCCCGGATACGGGTCGAAAGGCACGTCTCAGTGTCAGTGCGGAGTTCGTTTATGCGCGCCTGATCAAGAGCCGCGATCAGCTTCCGGACAGGCCGCTGACAACGGCGTCCGAAATCTTGCCGTAGATGTCGTCCCGCAGCGTTGTCCTCAGGATCAGGAGGATGCCCAGGATGACGATACTGACGACAGCGCCGATCATGCCGTATTCGATCGCCGTCGCACCCGATTGGTCCTTGCAAAATCCGGAAAAAGTCTTGCGGAGACGCGATGTCAGGTCGGTGAATTTGAATGTACCAGACAACACCTTCGCCCCTGCTTCCGAATTAGATCGCATCCATCAGATGGGGAATGAGCGGTTCGTCTGCAGCCGGCATCGGGAAATCCCTCAGCCGGTTGGCCCGCACCCATTTCAGGGCCTGGTTCTCCCGGCCCCGCGGTACACCACCCCATCTTCGGCAGATGAACAGTGGCATGAGTAAGTGAAAATCTTCATAAGAGTGGCTGGCGAAGGTGAGCGGCGCCAGACACGCTTCGTTAACCTCGATGCCCAGTTCCTCGTGAAGTTCCCGGATCAGGGTTTCTTCCGGCCGCTCGCCGGTTTCGACCTTTCCGCCGGGGAACTCCCACAGTCCCGCCATGGATTTTCCCTCGGGGCGCTGCGCCAGCAGAACGCGGCCGTCCACATCCACAAGGGCGCAGGCCGCGACAAGAACGATTTTTGTCATGGGCAGGTGTCCGATCCCGGGACTCTGACGAAATGCCCCGTTAAGCAAATTCCTGATTACGTCCCGCAAGAACTGCGCAGGCTGTTCAGCTTCGATAATCGCCGTTGATGGCGACATATTCCTTGGTGAGGTCGCAGGTCCAGACCGTCGCCGTACCGTTGCCGAGGCCGAGGTCGACACGGATGGCGACGTCTTCCTGTTCCATGACGGCGGAGGCTGCCGCTTCGCTGTAGTCGGGATCGCGTTCGCCCTCGACGGCGACGCGCACATCGCCGAACCAGATCGCCAGCCGGTCCCGGTCCGCCGGTTCGCCCGCCTTGCCCACCGCCATCACCACGCGGCCCCAGTTGGCGTCCTCGCCGGCGATCGCCGTCTTGACCAGGGGGCTGTTGGCGATCGACAGCGCGATCCGCTTGGCCGAGGCGTCGCTTTCCGCCCCTTCCACCGTCACTTCCACGAATTTCCGTGCGCCTTCGCCGTCGCGCACGATCTGGTGGGCGAGGTCCAGCATCACGTCGCCGAGGGCGGCACGAAGAACGTCGACGCGCGGATCGTCGAGAGAGGAGACCGGCGCGACGCCTTTGCCCGCGGCAGTTCCGGTTGCAAACAACAGGACGGTGTCGGAGGTGGAAGTGTCGCTGTCGACGGTGACCGCGTTGAAGCTGCCACCGGTTTCGCCGCTCAGGAGCGCCTGCAGAACCTGCGGCGCGATCGGGGCATCGGTGAAGATGAAGGACAGCATCGTCGCCATGTCCGGCGCGATCATGCCGGCTCCCTTGGCAATGCCGTTGATCGATACTGTTGCCCCGTCGAGATCGACGCTTGCGGTTGCCACCTTCGGATAGGTGTCGGTGGTCATGATCGCCTTGGCCGCATCCAGCCAGCCGGCGCTGCCCTGGGCTGCCTTCAGCTCGTCGATCACGCCGGCGAATTTGTCAGCCTGCAGCGGCTCGCCGATGACACCGGTCGAGGCAAGGAATATCTCACCGTCGGTGCAGTCGAGCGCCCCGGAGACGATCGAAGCGGAAAGTTCCACCGCCGCCTTGCCTTTCTTGCCGGTGAAGGCGTTGGCATTGCCGGAATTGACCAGCAGCGCCCGCGCCCGTCCGCCGCCGACACGCGCCTTGCACCAGTCGACCGGGGCCGAGGAGCATTTGGAGCGGGTGAAGACGCCGGCGACCGCCGTGCCTTCCGCAACCGTCGCCAGCAGAACGTCGGTGCGGCCCTTGTACTTTATCCCCGCCGAGGCCGTGGCGAACTGGACGCCCTCGATCTCCGGCATGTCGGGATAGGATTTCGGGGCAAGGGGGGAAACGGTGGTCGACATCGGAACAATCCCGGTGAGGAAGAAGAGGCATCAAGGCCTGGCACATTAATCAGGAAAGGCTCTATCCAAAAGCAAGGGACGAGCGCAAGTCCTTTCGGGTCTTCGCGAAGGTTGTCCGCAGACACGACAAACCCGGCGGCCGGGCAAGCCGCCGGGTTCATCATCAACAGGGAAGCCGGACTTACTCGGTCTTGGCACCGTCTTCGGCGGCCGTGCCCTCCTCGGCGGCGGTACCCTCTTCACCTTCGGTCGGCGCTTCGGTTGCCTTCAGCAGTTTCTCGTCGAGGATCTCCACCTTGTTGGCTTCCTTCAGCTCGGCCATCCTGGCTTCGTAGCGGTCGCGGAACAGCTGCTGGCGCAGGCCGTTCTCGACTTCCTCGAGTGCCGGTTTCGGCTGCTGGCGCTTGTCTTCCAGAAGGATGACATGCCAGCCGAACTGGGTCTCCACCGGTTCCTTGGTGTAGCTGCCCGGCTCAAGAGCGAAGGCTGCCTCCTCGAACTGCGGCACCATCTGGCCCTTCGCGAAGAAGCCGAGGTCGCCGCCGTTCGGGCCGGACGGACCGGTTGATTTTTCGCGGGCGAGCTCGGCGAAGTCAGCCCCGCCTTCGAGTTCCTGGATCAGGGCCTCGGCTTCCGCCTTTTCCTTCACCAGAATGTGACGTGCATGGATTTCCTCGGCGCCTTCGAAGGAGGCGAACTGCTCGTCATAGGCTGCCTTGATCTCCTCGTCGGTGATCGCGCCGCCGATCTTCTGGGACAGATAGGCGTTGCGCAGCGCCTGCAGGTTCAGGAACTCCATCTGCCTCTGGAAATCCGGGTCTTCGTCAAGCCCGGCATCCGTTGCCGCCTGTGCCAGCAGCTCCATGTCGATCATGGCGTCCAGCAGCAGCTGGCGCCACTGAGCCGGCGGAAACCGCTGCAGCTCCTGTCCCAGTTCGCGGGCGGTAAACGCCAGATCGGCTTCCGTGATCTCCGCATCGCCGACCTTGGCAACCACATCGCCCGGCTCTTGCGCGGACAGGGAAGCGGATCCGAGCGTCAGGGCCAGGAAGGAAACGGCAAGCGCCTGAGCCGGCCTGCGCATCGAAATTCGGAACATGAGAAGTCCTTTACGTATCGGAACGATAAAACTTTGTGCCCCCGGTCTTCGCGGGCGTGGCTACATTGCGCATTCCTGCAGCGTTGACAAGCATTCAGCCCCCTCTTATCTGTCGGGCGTCCTGGCTCGCGGGCCGGGAAGGCATCTTTTCGGCCGCGGTCGCCGGCCGGCGCATTGCGCTTGGCGGCAACGTGGACACCAATTGAGACGATTTCATGGGCAGGCGCCGCAATGCCATCTGGCGCCGCCTTGCAGGGAAGGACCGCCACATGGCTGGCCTTGGCGCTTTAGCACGTAAGATCTTCGGTTCGTCCAACGACCGTAAAATCAAGACATTCCGGGCAAAGGTCGATCAGATCAACGCTCTGGAGCAGGAAATTCAGGCCCTGTCGGACGAGGCGCTCAGAGCGCGCACCGATGAATTCCGGGCACAGCTCAAGAACGGCGCGAGCGTCGACGATCTTCTCGTTCCAGCATTTGCGACGGTGCGCGAAGCCGCGCGCCGTGCGCTCGGCCAGCGGCACTACGATGTGCAGCTGATCGGCGGCATGGTCCTGAACTCCAACCAGATCGCCGAAATGCGCACCGGTGAAGGCAAGACCCTAGTTGCCACCGCGCCGGTCTACCTGAATGCCCTTGCCGGCAAGGGCGTTCATGTGGTCACCGTCAACGACTACCTTGCACAGCGCGACAGCGCCTGGATGGGCGAGGTCTACAAGTTCCTGGGACTTACCGTCGGCTGCATCACCCACGGCCTGAGCGACGAAGAGCGACGCACCGCCTACGCCGCCGATGTCACCTACGGCACCAACAACGAATTCGGCTTCGATTACCTTCGCGACAACATGAAGCACGATCGCGCCTCGATGGTTCAGCGCGGACATCACTATGCCATCGTCGATGAAGTCGACTCCATCCTCATCGACGAGGCCCGCACTCCGCTGATCATCTCCGGCCCGCTCGAAGACCGCTCCGAATTCTACAACACCGTCGACGCCTTCATTCCTCAGCTGACGGCCGAGGATTACGAGCTCGACGAAAAGGCCCGTTCCACCAGCTTCACCGAAGCCGGCAACGAAAGGCTGGAGCAGTTGCTCAGCGACGCCGGCCTTCTGAAGGGCGACAGCCTCTATGACGTGGAAAATGTCGCGATCGTTCACCACCTGCAGCAGGCACTGAAGGCGCACAAGCTCTTCCAGCGCGACAAGGACTACATCGTCCGCAACGGCGAAGTGGTGATCATCGACGAATTCACCGGCCGCATGATGCCGGGCCGCCGTTTTTCCGAAGGTCTGCACCAGGCGCTGGAAGCACGCGAAAAAGTCCGCATCCAACCGGAAAACCAGACGCTGGCCTCGATCACCTTCCAGAACTATTTCCGCATGTACGGCAAGCTGGCGGGCATGACCGGCACGGCATCGACGGAAGCCGACGAATTCGCCGACATCTACAAGCTGGAAGTGGTCGAAATCCCGACCAACGTGCCGGTGAAGCGTATCGATGACGACGACGAGGTCTACCGCACCGTCCAGGAAAAATTCAACGCAATCGTCAAGCTGATCGACGACTGCAAGGAGCGCGCCCAGCCGATCCTGGTCGGCACGACCTCCATCGAAAAGTCGGAATTGCTCGCCGAGATGCTGAAGAAGCACGGCTACAAACAGATCGATCTCAGCGATCCAGCGGCCTTCGCCGCGGCCCAGAAGAAGGATGGCGGCAAGTCCAAGGTCTTCGCGGTTCTGAACGCCCGCTATCACGAGCAGGAAGCCTTCATCGTCGCCCAGGCGGGTCTGCCGGGCGCCGTCACGATCGCCACCAACATGGCCGGCCGCGGCACCGACATCCAGCTCGGCGGCAATGCCGACATGCAGATCCAGATGGAACTGGGCGACATGCCGGAAGGCGCGGAACGCAGCGCGAAGGAAGCCCAGATCCGCAAGGAAGTCGAAGAGCTGAAGCAGAAGGCGCTGGCCGCCGGCGGGCTTTATGTGATCGGCACCGAGCGCCATGAAAGCCGGCGCATCGACAACCAGTTGCGCGGCCGCTCCGGCCGCCAGGGCGACCCCGGCCATTCCAAGTTCTTCCTGTCGCTGCAGGACGACCTGATGCGCATTTTCGGCTCCGACCGGATGGACGGAATGCTGCAGAAGCTCGGCCTTCAGGAGGGTGAGGCGATCGTCCACCCCTGGATCAACAAGGCGCTGGAAAAGGCCCAGCAGAAGGTCGAGGCGCGCAACTTCGACATCCGCAAGAACCTGCTCAAGTTCGACGACGTGATGAACGACCAGCGCAAGGTCGTTTTCGACCAGCGCATCGAGTTGATGGACAGCGACGCGATCCAGGATGCTGTCTCCGACATGCGCCACGACGTGATCGACGACCTCGTCGCAACCCACATTCCCGAGCGTGCCTATCCCGAGCAGTGGGACACTGAAGGCCTGCAGGAAGAGGTGCGAAAGTACCTCAATCTCGACGTGCCGGTGAAGGACTGGGCGGATGAGGAAGGCATCGCGGACGAAGAGGTCCGGGAGCGCCTGCGCAAGGCCGCCGATGAGGCGATGGCGCAGAAGGTTGCCAAATATTCGCCCGACATCATGCGCCAGGTCGAAAAGGCAATCCTGCTGCAGACCCTCGACAACCTGTGGCGCGAGCATCTTGCCAACCTCGATCACCTCAGGTCCGTCATCGGTTTCCGCGGATACGCCCAGCGCGATCCGCTTCAGGAGTACAAGACCGAGGCCTTCACGCTGTTCGAGACCATGCTGGCGCAACTGCGCCGGATGACGACCGCCCAGCTCCTGCGGGTGGAATTGGTGACCGAACAGCCGCCGCAGATGCCTGCCGAGCCGGAGATGCACGCCCATCACATCGACCCCGTCACCGGGGAAGACGAGATGGCGCTGGCCGATGCCCAGCTGGCCGGCCCGTCTGCGCAGCGAGACCCGGCCAATCCCGCCACCTGGGGCAAGGTCGGCCGCAACGAGGCCTGCCCCTGCGGCTCCGGCAAGAAATTCAAGCACTGCCACGGCGTTCTCGCCTGACCGGCCGACTTTTGCCGCAATCGTCTTGACTGCGGGAACGGTCTCCAGCCCTGGCTCCTCGCCGGAAACAGGCTGGAGGTTGTTCCCTCAGATCCGTTCTGCCGTCTCTCGCCTTGGGACGGCACGCTCACTCCCGGCATCTCCTGCTTGTACCGGCACGCCGCTTACATTACGCTGCGTCACGCGCGAAATACTCGCGCAGGGGTTCTCGGCCAGGGGAAACAACAACAACTCGAAAGTACCACTCTCCCGAGAGCTGCAAAGCCCTGCATGAGAAGCGAGGCCAGGCAGAATGGGTACGTTTCATGTCGAGATCATCAAGCCGTCCCACTACGATGACGACGGTTACGTCCTGCAGTGGTGGAAAGCCTGGATTCCTTCCAATTCCATGGCCTGTCTTTATGCGATCGCCCAGGATTGCGCGAAACGGAAAGTACTGGGCGCCGGAACGGAGATTTCCGTCAACGCCTATGACGAAATGACCATGCGCGTGCCGCTCCGGGAAATTGTCGCCAGGACCCGGAACAACGGCGGCATCGTCTGCCTGACCGGCGTCCAGTCCAACCAGTATCCCCGCGCGCTCGACATCGCCCGCCAGCTCCGGCGCGAAGATGTCACCGTCCTCCTCGGCGGATTTCACGTCTCCGGCTGCCTGTCGATGTTGAAGGAGATCCCGTCAGACCTGCAGGAGGCTCTGGACATGGGGATCACCCTGTTCGCTGGGGAAGCGGAAGAGCACTTTGAAGGACTGCTGCAGGATGCGGCAAACCAAAGCCTGAAGCCGGTCTATGACGTCATGCATGACCTGCCGGGATTGCAGCATCAGGTGCCGCCGCTGCTGCCGGAATCCATCGTCCGCAAATATGACGGCAAGCTCTCCTCTTTCGACGCCGGGCGCGGCTGCCCGTTCCAGTGTTCCTTCTGCACGATCATCAATGTTCAGGGCAGGAAATCCCGCTGGCGCGACGCGGACGACATCGAAAAACTGATCCGGGCAAACCATGCCCAGGGCATCACGTCCTTCTTCATCACGGACGACAATTTCGCCCGGAACAAGAACTGGGAACCGATTTTCGACCGGATCATCCGGCTGAAGGAGCAGGACGGTATTCGCATCCATTTTCTCATCCAGATCGACACGCTCGCCCACCGCCTGCCGAACTTCGTTCAGAAGGCGGCCCGGGCCGGATGCACGCACGTCTTCATCGGACTGGAAAGCATCAATCCGGAAAACCTCGCCCATATGAAGAAGGGCCAGAACCGGATCACCGAATACCGCAGGATGTTCCAGCTGTGGAAAGAGGCGGGCATCATGACCTATGCAGGTTTCATCATGGGCCTGCCGAGCGACACACCGGAAAGCATCCGCCGCGATATCGAGATCATCAAGCGGGAACTGCCCGTCGACATGCTCGAGTTCACCATGCTGACGCCGCTGCCCGGCTCCGAGGATCACCAGAAACTTTATGAAAACGGCACCTGGCTCGACCCGGATCTCAACCGCTACGACCTCGAGCACACCACCTGTGCACATCCGCAGATGAACCCGGACGTCTGGCAGAAGACCTATCGCGACATGTGGGACTGGTACTACAGCGACGGGCATATCGAGACGCTGATGCGCCGCAACGCGGCCTATGGCATCAAGCCCGTCCGGGTCTGGCGTCTGTGCCTGCAGATCTATGGAGCCATGCGCTTCGAGGGCGTTCATCCCCAGCAGTGCGGCTACTTCCGCTACAAGGATCCGCGCCAGCGCAGGCCCGGCGTCCGCCGCTGGCCTGCTGCACTCTTCTATCCCGTCTTCGCGCTGGAGAGCCTCGCCAAGTACCTTCGCTTCGGGCTTTACGGCTGGAAACTTCACCGGATGCGCAAGCGCATCCAGAAGGATCCCGCGAGCAAGACCTATTCCGATTTTGCAATCCAGCGGGTGGACGAGGCCGAGGAAGAGAATCTGGAGATCTTCAGCCTCAATGACGCTGCCAGGCAAGCAGTTGCAAAGGCAAAGCGACAGAAGGAAATCATCCGTCGTACGAAGACCGAGGATCAGGGTGCGATGGCATAGGTGCATTGACGTCGGGTTCTCTGCAGGTTGCCGCGCAGCGGCACAGGCATACTTCTTCGCGGTCAGCGCAATTCGCATCCACTGCCGATTCTGCTGAGGCGGCTGCCGCACAGGCGCTCGAAGCCGACCGGCATTCGGGTTTTCCGGGGTCAGGCAAAGTCACCGCTGGCCTTTTGGGTTCATTTCCGGCAGTTTGCGCCCAAGATCACGAGAACCCGACCTTCCATGCAGCCAGACACCGCTCCTGAAATCTACGTGAACCGGCGGGAATGCTCCCGCCCGCAGGCACCGCTCTTGAGCGTCGTCGTGCCGGTCCACAACGAAGAAGAGGTCATCCGGTTTTTCCTTCAGGAAACCCGGCCGGTGCTGGAGCGCACCGGACTGGCCTACGAGTATATATTCATCGACGACGGCAGCCGCGACCGGACCGCTGACATTCTGTCCGGAGAACTTGCCGGCGGACTGCCCGGGCGTCTTCTCGGTCTCTCCCGCAATTTCGGCAAGGAGGCCGCCCTGTCGGCAGGCCTGGAAGCCGCCAGGGGCGATATCGCCGTCATCATCGACGCCGATCTTCAGGACCCGCCGGAACTGATCCTGCAGATGCTCGACGGCTGGCGTGCCGGCTATGACGTCGTCTACGGCCTCAGGGTCGACCGCTCGTCCGACACGCTGATGAAACGCTCGACGGCCGACATGTTCTACCGGCTGTTCAACCGGCTCGCCAATATCGACATGCCCGCCAACGCCGGTGATTTCCGCCTGATCGACCGGGCGGTGATCGATGCCCTCCTGCGGCTGCCGGAGCGCAACCGCTTCATGAAGGGCCTCTTTGCCTGGGTCGGCTTTCCGGCGATGGCCCTGCCCTATGAGCGGCCGCCGCGCAAGGCCGGGACGGGCAAGTTCAATTACTGGAAGCTCTGGAACTTTGCGCTCGACGGCCTCACCGGCTTCACCACGCTGCCGCTCAGGGTCTGGTTCTACGGCGGTGCGCTGATATCGCTGATCGCCTTCACCTATGCGCTTTTTCTGACCTTCCGCGTTCTGGTGTCCGGCGTCGACGTGCCCGGCTATGCGTCGCTGATGGTCGTGCTCCTGTTCTTCTCCGGCGTGCAGCTTCTGTCGATCGGCATGATCGGCGAATATATCGCCCGGCTCTTCAACGAGGCCAAGCAGCGGCCGGTCTATATCCTGCAGGACGTCATCGAGGGTGCCGCCCCTGCGGCAGTTTCCGCGGAAAAACCGGCCGCAAGAGAAGATGCCGATGTCTCCTGACGACCGCCGCCGCAAGCTGAAGGCCGAGACCGCGTCGGTCGGCAAGTTCGCCCTTGTCGGCGTTCTGGCGACACTGACCCATGCGGCAGTCGCCGGTGGTCTGCTGCAATCGGGCGTTCTTGCCGCCTTTCCGGCCAATATCTTCGGCTTTCTCGTCGCCTTCGGCGTCTCCTTCAGTGGTCATTTCTTCTGGAGCTTTTCGCATCTGAGACAGAAGGGAACCGCCTGGAAAAGCATGCGCCGCTTCCTGGTGATCGCCGTTTCCGGCTTCGCCCTGAATTCGGCAGTCCTGGCGCTGTGGCTGAAGCTGACTCCCTGGCCGGATCTTGCCGGCCTGATGTTTTCCATTGCGATCGTGCCCGCGCTCTCCTTTCTCGGAGCGCGCCTTTGGGCCTTTTCGCACCGTCCAGCCGAAACCTGACCCTTCATGCAGCTTTCCGATCAGACCGCCGCCCGCGCCGCGCTCCTCTATGCGGGCATATTATGCATCCTTTATGCGCTCATACCCGCGCTGACATTTCCCAACCCGCCGCTCGATGTGGTCGAGGGCTTTGCCTGGGGCCGAGAGCTTGCGCTCGGCTACACCAAGCATCCGCCCATGCAGGCCTGGCTTCTGGAACTGACCTACCGGCTGACAGGAGGTCACACCGGCGGCTACTGGCTGAGCGGCCTCAGCATTGCGCTTGGGTACCTGTTTATCTGGAAGATCGCCCGCCGCCTGTCTCTTTCGCCGCTGCATGCCTTCTGGGCCCTGGTGCTGACAAGCGTCACGTTCTATTTCACTCTTCCTCTCCCGGAGTTCAATCCCAACATCCTGCAGATCCCTGTCTGGGCCGGCATGATGCTGCTGTTTCTGAGGACGCTCGAAAAAGACCAACTCGCCGACTGGTTCCTGCTCGGGGTCCTGGCAGCCTTCGGTCTCTATACCAAGTATTTCGTCCTGCTTCTGATCGGCACCATCGGTCTCTACATGCTGGTCTTCCCGGACGCCCGCCGCTACCTTCTGCGGCCCGGACCCTGGCTCGCGGGGCTTATCTGCCTGCTGCTTCTGGTGCCGCATCTTCTTTGGCTGCGCGAGACGGATCTGTTGACGCTGAAATATGCCGCAAGCCGCAGCAAATCGGCAGGGTCACTGCTGGATCACATCGCCAACCCCGCGGACTTTCTCGCCGCCCAGATCGCCAATCACGCGGCACTGTTTCTGGTTGTGCTGGCCGGTTTCGGCTGGACCGGTGTGAAATTGGTCGGAACGCGCCGCACCCGGGCCGTAGAGGCGCTGCCCGGTCCCGGCGACCGCTTCCTTCTCTGGTTCGCCTTCGTGCCGCTCAGTGTCGTCCTGCTCGCATCCGCCGCCACCGGCAACGAGTTCGAGCATATGTGGGGCACGCCCATGTTCTTGCTCTCCGGCATTCTCGCCGTCCGCTTCCTCGCCGTCCCCGCCCTTTGGCCACATATGGGCCGCGCGCTTGCGGCCGTCATCGCGATCCAGGTCCTCTTCCTCTCCATCCTTCTCGGCCAGGCGCTCCTTGAGCCGTATTGGAAGCACAAGCAGACCCGCATCCATTATCCGGGAGACGCGATTGCCGAAGCCCTGGTGAAGGTCTGGAAGGAGCAGACCGGCACGGACCTAGCCTATGTCGCTGGCGACATGTGGTCCGCGGCAAACGTGACCATTCATGCACCGGACCGGCCCTCCATGTTCTATCTGCACGATCCGGAACTGAGCCCCTGGATCGATTTGAAGGATGTGCAACAGAAGGGGCTGATGCTCGTCTGGCGCGGCAACAGCGAGAGGCTGTCCGGCAAAATCACCGACTGGTATCCTGGCGCGGTTCGAGAGGGTTCCGTGACCTTCCCCTTTCAGACCTCGGCAGAAATTCCCGGAGCTACCGTCAGTTGGCTGATCGTGCCCCCGGGATCAGTTGCAGAAACACCGGTGAAATAACGCGGGTTGCGCTCAAGGATCGTCTGGAAACCTGACCCAAACGCCACTACCTTGACGCCATGATCAGCATGGCGGAAATTGACGGCATCGAGGACTGGTTGATTGATCAGGCACTTGGCGCACCCGATCTGGCAGTGATGTTCGGCGAGATGTGCGATCGGCTGCGCTCATGCAGGGTCCCTGTCGACCGCGCGATGATCGGCTGGTCGACGCTGCATCCCCTGATCGAGGCGGAAGCCGCCGTCTGGGAAAACGGCAACGAATTGCAGCGCGAGCAGATCGTCCATTTTCAGGAAGAAACCGAGGACTGGCTGAACAGTCCCGTGCGCGCCGTCCTGATCAGCCGCGAGCCCGTGTTGCGGCGCCGGCTGACCAATGCCAATGCACCGCTGGAATTCCCTCTTCTCGTCCGCCTCGCGGAGAGCGGCTATACCGACTACATGGTGATCACAACCGAATTCGACCTTCCGACAATCAAGGACGAAATCGAAACGTCGGGCATCGTCATAAGCTGGGCAACCCGCGAGCAAGACGGATTTTCCGACGAGGCCCTGACCGCCATCCGCTATATCCAGAAGCGGTTCGCACTCGCCGCCCGCGCGACGATCCAGAGCCAGATCGGCCGGACGATCGCGGAAACCTATCTCGGCAGGATCGCCGGCAACAAGGTGCTGAGCGGCCAGATCCGCCATGGCGACGGCCAGACCGTCGACGCGGTGATCTATTTCAGCGACATGCGCAATTCCACCTCGATTGCCGACCGTCTCGGCCCCGAGGCCTACCTGTCGTATCTGAACACCTATTTCAACGCCACCGCCGGCGCGGTGCTGGACACGGGCGGTGAGGTTCTGGACTTCATCGGCGATGCGGTGCTGGGCGTCTTTCCCATCGGCCAGCAGAGCCTCGAAAAGGCAGTCGCCCAGGCTCTGGCCGCGACCGACGAGAGCCGCAGCCGGCTGCAGGCGCTCAATGCCGACCCGCAGCTGCCGCATCCCCTGAAGGCAGGGATCGCGCTTTCGGTCGGTACCGTCATGTTCGGCAATATCGGTGTTCCCAACCGCCTGACATTCTCCGTCATCGGCCAGACGGTGCATGCCGCGGCAAGGATCGAAAGCCTCACAAAGACCGTCGGAGCCGATGTGCTGATGACGGCGGACGTTGCCCGCTATGCCGGCACCAGAACCGCTCCGGCCGGATCGTTCGAACTGAACGGCTTTGCCAGCCTGCAGCCACTCTTCACCCTCAACTGACCTCTTGCCGATGCCGCTGCCCTGCCGTAGGGCAAAGAGCCCCCTATTCAGAGACCCTTCCGCCCATGACCGATCTGCGCCCTGACGCCCCGACCCATCTGCCCTTTAGAGACCAGGAGGCCGGCCGGCCCGACGACGGAGCCCCGATCGTGCTGCTGCACGGTTTCGGCGGTGACCGGCAAACCTGGCTGAACATCCAGACCGCGCTGGCGCCGAAAAAGCGGTCCCTTGCGTTCGACCTGCCGGGCCATGGCGAGGCGCTCGACTGGCCGCGCATCGGCAATGCCGGCATTGCCGCCAAGGCGGTCTTTCAGTCTCTGGAAGTGCTCGGCCTGACGAAGGTCCATCTGGTGGGGCATTCGATGGGCGGCGCAGTCGCTGCCCTGATTGCCTTGCGCAATCCGGAGCTGGTCGCCAGCCTGACGCTTCTGGCGCCCGGCGGCTTTGGTCCGGAGATCAATCACCGGCTCCTGCGCCGCTATGCCGTGGCAACTGAACCGCAGGAAATGGAGATCCTGCTGGAGCAGTTCTTCGGCTGGGAGTTCAAGCTGCCCAAATTTCTCGCCAGAACCGCCGCCGAGAGCCGCCAGCGTCCCGGGGCTGCCGCGACCCTTGAGACCATTGCCGGAGAGATCATAGACGGCAGTGTGCAGAAGACCCTGCCACGCAACGAACTCGCCGACCTGCCCATGCCGGTGAAGGTCCTCTGGGGCACCCAGGACCGCGTCCTGCCGACCCGCCAGGCCCACAAGCTGCCCGGCACCGTCGCGACCCATATCTTCGAGCGCGTCGGCCACATGGTGCATCTGGAGATCCCCAGGGAAGTGACCCGGCTCATCCTGCAGAATGCGGGAGCTGCATAAAGCCGTCATTGGAAGGTGATCTCGACAAACACCACCCTCATCCTGAGGAGGACCGACAGGTCCGTCTCGAAGGATCGGCTGCATGTTTCGAAGCAAGCGGCGCATCCTTCGAGACGCCGCTATCGCGGCTCCTCAGGATGAGGTTTTGTTTGTTGCACGCCTTGATGTGACCAAGACTGCACAATCTCACGCCTCCGGTAGCAGATCCTCGCGCCACGTCTCACCGATGACCCGGCGTGCCATCATGTGGGAGCGCGGCGAGTTGATGCTGTCGACAGCAATCAGCCGGTTGTTGTTGAGGTAAGCGACATAGAACTTGCTGTCATCCGGCACGCCGACGACCCTTGTGTCGTCATAACCTTCAGAGAGCCCGGCGATCTGCAGCTTGACGTCATACTGGTCGGACCAGAACCAGGGCAGCGGATCGTAGTCGACGTCCTGGCCGAGCAGGGCCTGGGCAACGGCCTTGGCCTGGTCGATGGCATTCTGGACGCTCTCCATGCGCACGGATCGCTGGTAGCGGTTGGAATAGAAGCGGGTGCAGTCGCCGGCGGCGAAGATGTCCGGATCGCTGGTCTGGCCGCAGCCGTCCACCAGGATGCCGTTGTCCACTTCAAGCCCGGCGTCCCCTGCCAGACGATCGTTGGGCTCGGCGCCGACGGCGACCAGCACCAGTCCGGCCGGGACGGTCTCGCCGCTTGACAGCCTGACGCCGGTGACGCTGTCGCCGCCCTCGATCGCCTCGATGCCGGTGTTGAGCCGCAGGTCGATGCCCCGGCGCTTGTGCAGGCCGGCGAAATAATCGGACACCGCCTGGCTGACGACGCGCTTCATGGGCCGGTCCTGCGCCTCGATCACCGTCACGTCCTTGCCCAGCCCCTTGGCGACTGCCGCTACTTCCAGCCCGATATAGCCGGCGCCGATGATGGCGATTCCACGGCTCGCCTGCAGGATGTCGCGGATCAGATTGACATCGGCGATCGACCGCAGGGACAGGACGCCTTTCTTGTCGGCTCCCTCAAGCTTCAGGTGACGGGCATTGGTGCCCGTCGCCAGCACAAGCTTGCCGTAGGACAACGTATCGCCGTTCACCAGTTTCAGGCGCTTTGCGGCCCGGTCGATCGCCACGACTTTGGAGTTGGGAATGAGGTCGATGTTATTGGTGGTGAAAAACGCTGGCGGGCGGAGCCACAGGCCTTCAGCACCCACTTCCCCGGCGAGGAATTTTTTTGACAGCGGCGGGCGCTGGTAAGGCGGATGAGGTTCCTCGCCGATCAGCCGCAGCGGCCCTTCAAAACCACCCTGGCGCAGCGATTGTGCAACCTGGGCGCCTGCTTGTCCTGCTCCGATGATGACGATTTCTTCCTGCATCCCGCTCCGCCCTTTTCGCGTTCGGCCGCATCGGCCCGAGTTTGAAAAGCATGGCTAGCACGAAGAAAGGCCGTCCGCCAGAATGGCGAAACGCCGCGTCGGATCCGACGCGGCGTTTCGCCGAGAACATTTCGGGATCAGGCTGATCGGTGGCAACAAGCCCCGTCAGGCGCTGCGAACGCCATGCAGGAAATCGGCGACTTCCTGCCGGATCAAGGCGCCCTGCTGGCCGAGCGATTCGGCCAGGTGCTCGACTTCGGCACCGTTCGAGCGGGCTATTTCCGCCGCGGACCCGACCGCTTCCATGCGGGTGACGCCTTCTTCCGACCGCTCAGAAGCGCTTGAGACGTTGTGGGAAATCGCCTGCACCGCCTCGTCCTGCTGCTGCACCGCGGCGGCAACGGCCGATGCCAGTCCCTCCATGTCGGAAATGATGCGGTTGACGTCCTCGATCGCCTGCACCGCCAGCCCGGAGGAACCCTGAATGGCCTCGATCTGGATGGCGATGTCCTCGGTTGCCTTCGATGTCTGGTCGGCAAGCTGCTTGACCTCGGCGGCAACGACCGCAAAGCCCTTGCCGGCTTCGCCGGCGCGTGCGGCCTCGATGGTCGCGTTGAGCGCCAGAAGGTTGGTCTGGTTGGCAATGTCGCGGATCAGGCCCATGACCTCGCCGATGCGGTCTGCGGCACTGGAGAGTTCCTGCATGGTGGCAACGGTCGAGGAAGCGCTTGCCACCGCCTGCTGCGCCACTTCGGTCGACTTGTTGGCCTGACCGGCGATTTCGGCGATGGAGGCGGCCAGTTCCTCGGCCGCATGCGCCGCGGAGGTGACGTTTTCGGCAGCGGTGCGCACCGCGCCCGCCGCCTCGTCGGACTGGCTGGCAACGTCGTCCGCGGACTGTTCCATCGACTGGGATGTCTGCCGCAACTCGTCATTTGCCCGGTCCAGGCTGTTGAGCGCTTCGGACACGGTGCCCTCGAAACGGCCTATCAGGGCGTCGAGACGGGCAACCCGTTCCTCGCGCTGACGGTTTTCATGGTCCTGGGCGGCGGCAAGCTCAGCGCGTTCCACAGCATTGTCGCGGAAGACCTGGACAGTGCGGCTCATGGAGGCCAGTTCGGTCTTGCCGGACATTTCCGGCAGGTCGAGATCGGTCTGACCGCTGGCAAGCGCTTCCATGGCTGTCTGCAACCGGGCAAGCGGCCTTGCCACGGACTGGCCGATCAGGATGGCGATGGCCGGCAGCAGCACCAGGAGAACAAGGATTGCGCCGCCTATGGCATAGGCCGCGATCGAGCGCGCGGTTTCTAGCTGGCTGGCTGCTTCCTGCTGGATCGAATTGGCGGCCTTGTTAAGCTTGGCGATGTGCGGCGGGACAAGTTCGAACAGGTCGCCGAGCAGTGCAACATGCTTTGCCCGCTCGTCATTGGCGGCCTTGTAGCCGTCGAAGGTCTCCTTGTACTTGACCATGTTGGTGGTCAGTTCTGCCTTCACCGCGTCGGAAATATAGACTTTCTTCAGGAGCTTTTCGAACGCCTCGAATTCGTCGTCGAAAATTTCGTAGGCGTCTTCCGTTCCGTTGAGCGTGAATTCCTTTTCCGCAAGCTGCACCGTCAGGATCGCGCGGGCGAGCTTGTCAAAATCCGGTCCGCCGCCGAATTTCATCTCTTCCGAAAGGCGAAACTTCACGGCGCCGGCATATTCGGCAAGGCCAGCCAGATAGCCTTGCGTGATGTCATAACCGATCTTTTGCTGAGCCGCGTCGAGCATATCGAACGCGCCTTTGGCACCCTCAAGCGTGTCCTTCACGTCCGCGACTTCGTCGGAATAGGCTGCCGCTGCCGGATTGGTGGCGATGTCGGCGATGATTTTGTCTGCCTGGGCGAGCTTGTCCCCAAAGGCCTTGAACCGGTCAGCGGACGGCGCACTGAGATACTGCTCTTCGATGGAGCGCAGCGAGGCTGCCGTTTCCGAGAGATTGCCGACCTGCTCGGCCAGCATTGCGCTGCTGCTCATGCGCGAAAAGGCCGCATTCAGTTCCCCCTGGCTCCAGAAGAACACGCCACCGATCGTCAGGAGACCGACAATCGTGAAAAGGCTCAGGGCAAGTATCCTGACTTTGACCGACAAACTGGACAAAATCTGAAATGGTGATTGAGATCCGATAGCCACCGGCGTATGTCCCTTGTCACTCGCATTAGCGCCGTAGAATTGGCTAAAAATGCCAATTTACGGTTAACGTATCCGCAACCTCTGCCCGCCGCAGTCGTCTTCCCTTCGGGTCGAGACACCGTTTTCATCGAGGCTACACGTGAACCTACTTGCCAGAACCGCACCGGCAATCTTCGTCCTGCTGTGGTCGACAGGCTTTGTCGGCTCGAAACTCGGCGCTCCCTATATCGATCCGATGGTCTTCCTGACCGTGCGCTTTGCGCTGGTGCTGCCTGTGCTTGTGCTGATCGCGCTGATCTGGTCGAAATCCTGGCCCCGCACCCCGGCTGCGATCGGGCACTGCATCTTCACCGGCATGCTGGTTCACGGCATTTATCTCGGCGGTGTCTTCTGGGCGATCAAGCAGGGCATGCCTGCAGGGGCTTCGTCCATCATCGTCGGTCTGCAACCGGTTCTGACCGCGCTGATGGCGGTGGGCCTGCTCGGCGAAAGCGTGTCGCGCAAGCACTGGCTGGCCATGGCGATCGGCGCCTCCGGCCTTGCCCTGGTGCTCGGTCCGAAATTCGACATGGCCGGCACCGGCATTAGTCCGGCAACGATTTCGATGGTGGTTCTGGCGGTCGTCGCCATCAGCCTCGGCACCGTCTATCAGAAGCGTTTTGTCCAGAAGACCGACCTTCTTGCAGCCACCGTCTGGCAGTATGTCGGCGCGCTCTTCGTCACGATCCCGCTGAGCCTGCTGGAAAGCTGGCAGATCATCTGGTCCGGCGAGTTGATCTTCGCCATGGCCTGGCTGGTGCTGGTGCTCTCCGTGGGCGCGATCCTGCTGTTGATGCTGCTGATCCGCGAAGGCGCGGTCTCCAAGGTCGCCAGCCTCTTCTACCTCGTGCCGGTCGCGACCGCGGTCGAAAGCTATTTCCTCTTCGGCGAGGAGCTGTCCATCATACAGATTGCCGGCATGGCGCTGGTGATCAGCGCGGTTCTGACGATCCGTCAGCCATCCCGGAAAAGCTGAGCTGCTCCTGCCGGCGCCGCCAGTAGCGCCGCTGGCGGGAGATCGCGGCATTGAGTTCGCCGCCAAGGATGAAGACCAGCGCGCAGATATATAGAAAGATCAGCGCGGTCATGATCCCTGCCAGGCCGCCATAGGTTGAAACGTAATTGGCAAAGCTTGCGAGATAGGTACCGAAGGCGCTGCCGGCGATGATCCACATCACCAGTGTCGCCAGGATGCCTGGCCACAGATCCCGGAAGGACCTCTGGCCGGCCGGCAGCAGCCAGTGGGCGATGAAGAGACCGATGATCAGCAGCGAACCGGCAAGGGTGAAGCGGGCAAGGTTGATCGACAGAAGGAAGGCTTCCACCTGGGGCGCATAGCGTTTCAGGCCTTCGATGGCGAGCGGTGCCAGAACCACCAGGAACGTATAGGCGAGAAGGATCGCTGCACCGACGAGCACCAGGGCGAGCGACTGCAGCCTCAGGAAGACGATCGAACGATGTTCGTTCTGCCGGTAGGCGCGGTTGAGGGCGGTGCGCAGGGCTTCCACGCCGTTGGATGAGAACCAGAGCGCGGCGACAGCGCCGAAGGTCAGCAGGTCGCCGCGGCGGATGGTCAGGACATTCTGGATCTCGCGCATGACGGGCGCGGCGACGCTTTCCGGCCAGGCGTCGAAGAGAAGGTCGGACACCGTGTCGGCGGCACCCGTCATGCCGAAAAAGGCGGCCAGCGAGGCAATGAAGATCAGCAGCGGAAACACGGCCAGGAGACCCGATAGGGCGACATGGCTCGCCATGGCGAAGCCATCGTCGCGGGCGAAGTGACCGATGGCATCCTTGAGGACGGCATAGACCACGAGAACTGTCTGTCGGGCACTCATGGGTGTGATGTGGCCTTTGGCGCAGCGTCCCGTCAAGTCCGGAGAGCGTGTCGAACGGAACGTGGCCGCAAAATCCGCATCCTCCAAAAGGTCTATAAATTCCGGCTCGACAAATGAATGTGTGCGACGCAACATAGCTTCAACAAGAAGCGCTGCCGCGCAACAAATGAAAACGGAGATCGCCATGTCCCCCGCAGCCCTTTCGGCGGCCCAAACGCCGGAAAGCCTTCCCGAGCGAACGGAAGCCGCTGTCCTGACCCTCGACCGCCTGCTCGATCTTGCAGCGCAGCGCGTGCGTGCTCTGGTCAGCGTGGACGGCCGCATCTCCTCCGCCCGGATGGACGCGGAACAGCGGGCAACCCACGGACTTGCCTGGTTCGCGACTTACGTTGAATCCCTGCGCCAGCTCGACGCCTATGCCCGCAGGCTTCGGGCGGAAGGGCGCTACGGCACGCTGGAAGACCGAATCGTCCGGCTCGGATTTGCCGAATATCTCGCCCAGATCTTCGGCGGCATCCCGATGAATCAGGGGGAGATCGTCCGCCTTTCCGATCTCGGCATCTCCCATGACGAAGCTCAAGGCTTCCATACCCCCGAGATCGCCGCGCTGATCGAGAGCGGCAGCGCGCCGGAGATCCGGGCCGAGGTCACCCGGCTGATCCGCGACCAGGCCGGACATTCCACCTTCGGCGATCCCGGCCTCGACGAGACCATGGAGCAGATCCGCAACGAGATGCGGCGCTTCGCGGAAGATACCGTGGTGCCAAATGCCCATGATTGGCATTTGAAGAACGAATACATCCCGCTCGACGTCATCGCCCAGATGTCCGAACTCGGCGTCTTCGGGTTGACGATCCCGGAAGAATACGGCGGGCTCGGCCTCGGCAAGGAGGCCATGTGCGTGGTGTCGGAAGAACTCTCGCGCGCCTATATCGGCGTCGGCTCCCTCGGCACGCGCTCCGAAATCGCTGCCGAACTCATTCTCTGCGGCGGTACGGAGGAGCAGAAGCGGCACTGGCTGCCGAAGATCGCTTCCGGAGGGGTCCTGCCGACGGCCGTCTTCACCGAGCCCAACACCGGCTCGGACCTTGCCTCGCTCAAGACCCGCGCCGTCAGGGACGGTGATGTGTGGAAAGTCTCCGGCAACAAGACCTGGATCACCCACCCCGTGCGTGCCGACATCATGACGCTTCTGGCCCGCACCAACCCGGACGAGCCGGGCTACAAGGGTCTTTCCATGTTCATTGCCGAGAAGCCGCGCGGCACGGATGAAGACCCGTTTCCGGCCGAAGGCATGAGCGGCGGCGAGATCGAGGTGCTCGGATATCGCGGCATGAAGGAATACGAGATCGCCTTTGACGGTTTCGAGGTAAAGGAAGAGAACCTGCTCGGCCAGGTCGAGGGTGAAGGCTTCAAGCAGTTGATGCAGACTTTCGAGGGCGCCCGGATCCAGACGGCCGCCCGCGCCCTCGGCGTCGCCCAGTCGGCGCTCGATCTCGGTCTGCGCTATGCCGAGGAACGCATCCAGTTTGGCAAGGCGCTGATCCACTTCCCGCGCGTTGCCGACAAGCTGGCGATGATGACGGCGGAACTGATGATCGCCCGTCAGCTAACCTATCATTCGTCCTGGCAGAAGGATTCCGGCAAGCGCTGCGACCTTGAAGCGGGTATGGCCAAGCTTCTCGGCGCCCGCGTTGCCTGGGCCGCGGCGGACAACGCCCTGCAGATCCACGGCGGCAACGGATTTGCGCTGGAATACGCCATTTCCCGCGTCCTGTGCGACGCCCGCATTCTCAATATCTTTGAAGGCGCGGCGGAAATCCAGGCCCAGGTCATCGCCCGGCGTCTGTTGGAAACGCGCGGCAACGCCTGAAGCTGCCTGCAACGCCTGTCCCGAAGGATGGACGGCTCGCCCCTCGACGGGCCGCCCATTTCTGAAGAGAACGCCGGGGCATTGCCTCTCGCCGGGACGACAGCTGCCGCCAGGCGGCCGGCAGTCCCTATTCCACAATGATCGTGATTTTTTCCGACATCACCGGCGGATTGTGCGGGATGTGGGTCCAGTCGCCGAGGACGAGTTGCAACGTGTGCTCACCCGGCGGAAGTTCGATAACGGCTTCGGTCTGGCCACCACCGAAATGCTTGTGATTGTCGTCGGCAGGGATCGGCTCGTTCAGCGCCTCGCCTTCGAGAGCAGCATTGATGAGAATATGATGGTGGCCGGTATGTTCCTTCTCGGTACCGGCCGGAGCGACGCCCATGCCGGCAAGCCCGAACTGGACCGTGACCGGACTTGTCACCTTGTCGCCGTCCTTCAGGTTGATGAAATAGACCTTTGCCCCCTCCGGCGCCGGTGTTTCTCCGGCAAGGGCGACGGTTGCACCGAGCGCCAGGACGGCTGCGGCAAGGCTGATTGCTGGTTTTTTCATGAGTTCCTCCCATTTCGGATGCGATGTCTCGATGAATGCCCCGACGACCTGATTTATGCAGGATTGCAGGTGCACCCGGAAAGCCTTTTCCCGCTCGCGCAGGTAAATTTGTCGGTCGGGCGAGCGATTCCCGACCCTTCTCCGGGAACGGATCGCCTCAAGACGCGTTTTCGCTAAACAGTCCTGCGACAGAAGGAGAACGCCATGAAAGAAGCAATCCGTCTGAAACAGGGGGGCTGGGTTGTCGTCGCCGACGGCTCCAAGGCCTTGTTTTTGAAGAATGAAGGCGACGAGAAATTTCCCAATCTCGAGGTCTTCCGGAAAGACACCCAGGACAACCCGCTCAACAAGGATCAGATGTCCGACCGGCCGGGACGGTTCAACGACGGACCGCAGGTCCATCGCAGCGCCGTTGCGGAAGCAGACTGGCATGCACTTGCAGAAAGCGATTTTGCCGCCGATCTGGCCGACAAGCTCTACAAGCGCGCCCACAAGGGCAAGTTCGACGAGATTGTTCTTGTTGCCGCCCCCTCGATCCTGGGCCAGGTGCGCAAACACCTGCACAAGGAGGTCAGCGACCGGGTGATTGCGGAGATCGACAAGGACCTGACGAACCACCCGGTCGACCAGATAGAAAAGCTCGTCTTCGGCAAGAACTGACGATCTGCCTGCCCGCCCGCCGGTCCGTTGTTCACCCAGGCATCAGCAATGGTGGATCCGTCCAATTACGCCGCCGGAAGGAAAGCTACCATGGCAGACCCGGAGATGTCCGCGTGCCCCCGGGTTCGCGGTGCACAGGCCGGTGGGTCACAGGCCGGTGGTCCGCAGGCTGGTGGTTCCCTGACATCCATAGTCGACAGCGTTGTGGAGCTCTCCAGGCAGGGATCCGTCTCGCTTGATGACGTCATCGGCGCCTGCGAGCGAGCCGGTTTTGCAACGCTGATATTCGTGCCCGCGGCCGCGGTCGTGACCCCTCTCAGCGGTATTCCGTTGTTTTCAAGCTTCTGCGGCCTGACGATCTGCCTCATCGCCGTGCAATGGCTGATGAACCGCGACCGCATCTGGCTGCCGGCCTGGCTCGGCCGGCGCAATCTCGAGGGGAAGAAGGTGCGCGCAGCCATGAAGAAAGTGCGGCCCGCCACACGGTGGCTGGACGAGCACTCGCGCAAGCGGATTTCAATCCTTTTTCACCGGCCGCTGCGCATCCTCCTGCCGTTGGCCTGCCTGGTTTTCGGCGCGGCAATGCCGCTTCTTGAGTTCGTGCCCTTTTCCTCATCCCTGCTTGGCGCATCGATCTGCCTGATCGCCTTTTCCTTGATGACTCGCGACGGGCTCTATGCCGTTGCCGCGCTCGCCCCTATCGCGGTGATCGTCTGGGTGCTGGTCTCCATTCTCTGAAATCAGCCTCTCCTTTCCACGCCTGTCCCTCGCACGGCTACCCCCACCTTGGGCACTCGGCTGCGGGCACTCGGCTGCGGGCACTCGGCTGTAGGTGGGTTGCAACACGGGAACAAACCGCGTCGTTCCGCGTTTTCACAGTGACGGCAGCCGAGCGGCTGCGATTTGTCAAACCACGAGGCAAAGGCGATGATCTATCACGGCTTTCACGACGATGCGAAGCGGCAACACGCCGTGCTGCGCGAACGGATCCGGGACAAGGAAGCGGCCGAATGGAAACAACTGGCACTGGGCTTCGGCCTCAGCGGTATCATCCTGTCGCTGCTGGCGCTTCTGTTCCTGCTCACCTATTGACCCGGCCAGATGCGCTGCACCTCAAGTGCAGCGCCTGTCCGGCTGAAAGCTAAGGATGGCTGCGCCGGCAACGCCAGTCGGTCGTCCCGCCAACGCCCCTTCTCAGCTCAAATTTGCTACCCGAACCGGACGATTCCGGCGGTACTGATGGCCTTGGCCAAGGAATGCTCCGGCGAAACCGGAACGCGTCGATCTTTCAAGCGTTGATTAAACAGGAGGTCCGTCGGTCGCCTGTCCGCCGGTCTCTTTTCAAAGCTCCAATCCAGCGAGGTAGAAATGACCTATAACGAACAGACGAACGACCGAGAAGAAAAGGTCGTCCTGGAAGAAACGGAGGCCAAGCAGGGTCTGGAACTTCACGAAATGCGCTACGTGCTCGCCTTCGGCACGGCAGGAGCCGTCGTCGCACTCGGCATTGTCGGGTTCTTGTTGATCTGATGCATTCTCGATTGGATTGCGGGCGTCTGCCGCAATCCGGCCTGTTCCGGTTGCCCGGCAGACGCGAGGGGCCGCATGTGTGTTGTTGCGCGATAGCGCCTGCAGCCTGACTTTCCTGAAAACCACACGCGGCAAGATTGCGCGCCGGCCACACCAGGGACGGGCCCGTGATGGGCCCGCCTGGTTTGTTTCTATCAGCAATCGGCAACGTATTCGCGGCCGTATTGGTCACGGTAGATGCACCGTCCCGGTTCCGTCGCACGGCCAACCAGTGCGCCGGCCGCCGCTCCGACGGCACCACCGACAAGGGCTCCGCCTGCATCACCTGTCGCTGCAGCCCCGATTGCGGCGCCGGAAGCGCCACCGATCACGGCACCTTTTTGCGTATTGTTACAGGCGGTTAGACCCGTCAGCATAACCGCGACCAAGATGTATTTCCACATGACGAACTCCTTTCGCGTTGTCCTGTAAAGAACGACAGTGCGCGGAAAATGTTCCGCAAGGCTGTCACGTTTCACGGTCGAAAGGATCGCAGAAACCAATCACCAGCCGCCGGCGGTGGTTGGAAGGCGGAACTTCCCTTGCGCGCGCGCGTTTGCCGGGCAAGGGGTGACGGCCAGCTGCTGAGCCGGCTGTCCGCCGCCGAAGACCAGGAGGACTGACCATGACGGCGAGGATCAGGGAGCAGATTGCCCACATTCTCAAGGACCACAGTCGCAGCAAGGACGAGCGGGTCGCCGAACTCTTGAAAATGCGGGACGACGCCCGCGCCCTGGAAAGGGCCGCGACGGAAAGCCCGATGGGGACCGAGACCGAAGGCACTTCCGGCCTGCGCGACATCGACCGGGCACTGGAGCGGCTCGGTCGCGACGAGGTGACCGATGCCGACGAAAAGAACGCTGCAACGCTTTGACCGGCGACCGCAGACCGTTGCTCGTGGATGCCCAAAGAGGCGCAACGTTGAACCGCTTCGCGTGGACGCCTATCTTTAGGAAGAGAGACGCAAGCGCGGGCGGAGCGATGAACACGACCTTCGAAGACCTTGGTTTCGATCCCGAGATTCTCGGGCCCGAAGAAACACAGAAAAAATCCATCCGGCAGAAACTGCTCACGACCGCCCGCAAGGCGGCGAGACAGGTGCCGTTCATGGAAGACGTCGTTGCCGGCTATTTCTGTGCACTCGATCCGGCGACGCCGACCAAGGTCCGCGCCACCTTGCTGGCGGCGCTCGCCTATTTTGTGCTGCCGCTCGACACGATCCCGGATTTCATCCTCGGCATCGGCTTCGGCGACGATGCGACCGTGCTGATGGCCGCACTCGCCATGATCCGCAGTCACATGCGCGAGGATCACTATCAGGCTGCCCGCGAAAGCCTGAGGGACGGCGAACTGTGATAATGCCTGCAGGCGGTCGAGAGCTTTTCAAAGCCTCTTGCCGCCCGTCTCATCCCCGTCCCATCGGCTCCGGCGGCTTTCTTCCGTGCCAGCAGCCGGACGTCCGCCCGGCAACGAGCCAATAGACGGCGCCGCCCAGAAAGCCGGCCGCCAGCGCAACGGCGCTGCCCGGTCTGAGGTCCCGGCCGCCTGCAGCCGCGGCTTCCGGCCCGCCGAGCGTCCACAACAGAAAGGCAACCGCCCCGGCAGCGGCGACATGAAAAATGAGCCCGCGCAGGCGCGCGGCTTCGGCAAGCGCAATCAGAAGGCCTGCCGGAAGGAGCGCGGTCGCGCCGACCACGCTTGCGCCGACAAGGCCGGTCCCTACCATTGCAGCAAAGGCAACCGGATCCTCGCTCGGATGACCGGCGCGAAAGAAGCCCCAGGCAAGAAAAAGGCCGCATGCCAGAACGGCGAGGATGAATCCGAGACAGATTTTCAGGAGCTGCGCCAAGAGTTTTCCGCCGTCCAATCCACCATCTCCCTGATCCGGCTCGTCTGCCCTCTTACCTGCGCCCTGCCGCGCCGGATTGCAAGCCGGCATGATCAGGGATTGGAGCCGGGCCTGGTACCGGTGACGCTTCTCCAGGGCGCAAGATGCGGCGCCCTGGTTCCGGTTTTCTGCTTCGGCAAGCCGAAAAACACTGTTTTCGGTTGACTTTTTGCCGTTTTCGCAGGAGCTTGTGCGTTGGCGTCAGGCCATGCACATGTAGTCGCCTTGGAGCAAGGTTCCGAGGCTATTTGTGTAGGGACCGAGCCAATCCCTGATGCCACGTTGAAACAACATAGGAGATCGCGACCATTCGCCGTCCGTTCCGCGCCCCGCCTCCCACGAAGGAAGGTCCGCGCACAAACCATGAAATTCGCGTCCGCGAAGTCCAGCTGATTGATCACGAAGGCGCCAACCGCGGCGTCGTGCCGACGGAAGAGGCGATGGATATCGCCATGGAAGCAGGCCTGGATCTTGTCGAAATCCAGCCGAACGCCAATCCGCCAGTCTGCAAGATCCTGGACTACGGCCGGTACAAGTACCAGGCGCAGAAGAAAGCCGCTGAAGCCCGCAAGAAACAGAAGACCGTCGAGATCAAGGAGATCAAGATGCGTCCCAACATCGACACCCACGACTACGAGGTGAAGATGAAGAGCATGATGCGCTTCTTCGGTGAAGGCGACAAGGTGAAGGTCACGCTCCGTTTCCGGGGCCGCGAAATGGCGCACCAGGACCTGGGCATGAACCTGCTCAACAAGGTCCGCGAGGAAACCACGGACATCGCCAAGGTCGAATCCGCGCCGAAGCTGGAAGGTCGCCAGATGGTGATGGTGCTTGCACCGATCAAGTAACCGGCCAGGTCAGCGGACCGTTTGATAGAATTCCCGAAAGCCCCGCCTCGGCGGGGTTTTCTGCTTTTTGGGAGTTGGGTGGATACGAAGGATGACCGGTCGCCCGACGCTGCCCAAGAGCCTGCACCCTCAGGCGATCTTCGTCCACTCGAATGCCAGTATCATCAGCGAACTGGCGGCAATCCAGGATCCGAGAACACGAATTGCGATTTTCGGCCAGTCCGAGGTTGCGACGGCGGCAACACCTCCGGACCCGATGACAATTGCAGCGCCCCCCAACGCCGTCCCCACAAGCGCAAGACCCGGCGCAGCCGCGAGTTCGCCATCAGGCGCCGAGGTCAGACCCACCAATGTTCCTGCAGCAAGCGCGAAAATCACATAGATGGCATTGCCGGTCGGCCTGCCTACTGCGACCACCGTTCCAGCGAGCACGGAGGCCGCTGGAAGCGTCCAGTCGGGAACCGCCATGCCAATGTAAACAGTTGAAGCGAGCGCCAAGCACAGGCTGACCAGGAATACGGGAAGTCCCAGCCGGCTTGAGCCCGGTGCAAATTGGCCCAAGAGACACCCCGTTGCGATCAGCAGGAGCAGGTGGGACGGCACGAGAACGGGATGCAGGACCCCGTTGTAGAACGTGCCGATCCCTTCGATCGGAGCGTGCGCGCAAGACGTCCCTGTCCCGAATGGATAAACGAGACAGGCTAGAGCAAGGCGCCGCAATGGCCTCACGCCATCCCGGTCAGAAAGGCCAGGCCGGCAACTGCGATCGCACCGCCGAGAGAGCGCACCACAACCTTGCCTGAGTTCCATTTGGTGGCGAGACCGAAGGTGATGCCGACGACATGCAAGAGCCCCGTGCCGATCACGAAACCGATCGCATAGGCTGTCGCGTCAGCGGCGACCGGCAACTCGGTGCCATGCGCATGGCCGTGGAATATGGCGAAAGCGCCTACGATGATTGCGGCAATCCAGAGCGGCGGACGAGCACCGGTGGCGACCAGAATTCCAAGCGCGATCGCGGAAGCGGCGATGCCCGCCTCGACGCCCGGGACGGGAACGCCCGCGACGCCCATCGCGCCGCCGACCGCCATCACGAGCGGAAACACGATGGGCAGCAGCCAGATCGCGGGAGCGCCGAGCAGGCCGCCCCAGAGGCCGACGGCCACCATGGCTGCGACATGGTCCCAGCCGAGGATCGGATGCATGAAGCCCGAAGCGAAGCCGCCTGCAAGACCCGTCGCTTCATGAGCGAGAACGCCGGTGGAGGAAAGCGGCAACACAAGGACGGACAGCAAAATGGCCGATTTTGCTATAAACGCCGGGTACCTGGGGGTTGAATTCATGTCACTATTCTCCTTTTCAAAATTTCTGAAATGTTTCACCGCGCCGTTGCCATTGATGCGGAAAGCCATCTTCCGGTAGGACCTTCATCCATTCTTGGAGTTCATGCCGCTGACTGGACTTTGAGGGCCGACCTGCAAGAATTCGCCCTCTCGGCCTTCGGGGCCATAAGTCCGTACAAGTCCGCGCAACAGGGCCCGCTTGAGCTCAAGTTTCCCTTCGACGAGCGCAGCCAGAACCTCGCCATGCGTGACCACAACAGGCGCGTCGTAAGACGGCTGCTCAACGTGGACCTTTACGGCATATCCAGAATCGGTTTGCTCGAAACGAGTCCAAAGCATGGTGTCGATGAGGACGAGAGAAAAGGACGGTCCTTTGCCTTCGTCCTCCATTGGAGTCAGCAATTGCGGAAACTCGTGAAGCTGTCTGGCGGTTCGGTGGTAAGCAAAGAAATCACGCGTGTGCGGAATTTCGCGGCTGGGGATTAGTCCGTCATGCGACGCTGTTGTGACTGCCTCGAAAACGGACAGCGATTGCGGATAGGAAAGAGCCATCGCTCCATAAAAAAGGTCTTGAGGTTTGTGGAATCCACAGGCCGAAGCAGGAAGCACATTGCCGGCGGCCATGAGAACCAGCGCGCAAATGACGACTGGTCTCGCGGCGGGTCTGCTGCCTTTGTTGATGTCACCTTTTGATCGGCATCGTAATTCCACTGGCATCGTCGCATCCAGACTGGCGGTTAAAGAATTTCCGGCCTCGAGAGCATTCAGGCGAAGGTCGAATAAAGCCTCTCCACTGTCCAGTAGGCTGCGACGCATCCGATCAGGTAGGCGGACACAAACATTGCGCGTCGCGGAATCCGGACAAGTTGGTTGAGCCCGAAATAAACAAGCAGGAGAACGCCGACGAAGAGCAACTGGCCAGCCTCCACACCCAGATTGAAACTCAGAAGCGCCAGAGGGATGTCTCCTTGCGGAAGACCAAGGTCCTGCAACGCTCCCGCGAAGCCAAAGCCGTGAAGCAGGCCGAACGCAAAGGCAACAATCCACGGAGCCCGGAGCGCCAGATTGGATTGGCCCCGTTCCTTGGCAACGATTTCGCAGGCGATCAACACGATACTGAAGGCGATCAGAATCTCGACTGGTCCCGAGGGCGGCACCATCCATCCCAATGTGGCGCAAGTCAGCGTTATGGAATGAGCAACGGTAAAGGCCGTGACGGTCTTGACCAGCACCAGCCAGTTTCGAACAATCAGCATCAGTGCCGCTACAAAAAGCAGATGATCGAAACCGAACAATATGTGCTCGATCCCCTGCTGGAAAAAGAGAGATGCGACCTGCAGAGTGCTGGCCCTGTCCTGGATCTCGACCCAGGGCGTGGCCGGTCTGACCAGCGTCGTGTTGAGGGATCCGTCGAGCAGCCGGATTCGTACCAGCACATCGGTAATCGTGGCCTGAAGCCCGACAAAGTCGATCCGCTGGCCGGGCAGCCCTGCTTTTGCTTCCAGAATACCGCGCTCGACGACGGAATCGGACAGCGTTCGCTCGGAGGGACCCGAGACCACCTCGATGCCATCGGTAAACCGGAGAATGACCGGAAGCCGCATTCCGGACAGGACGGGCGTGCGCCACAGCAGCGAATACCGGTTGTCCTCTATCTGGTCGATCTGAAGATATGCCGGTCTGACCTCGTGAGCACAGGCGCTCGAGAGCATGACAATCATTGACCCGACAAGCACGAGCAATGACCAGCAACCGAATGGATGGAAACCACGCCGGGTCATTGCACGCTCGACGAGCCAAGAACGTTCACACGGTCCGTTGCAATCAGTCCCGGCAGATCAATCGCCTCCAGGGACGGAACGCTGACTTCATAGCGGGAAAGCATTTCGTCCAGAGCGGATTTCTTGATTTCCTGATAGCGTTGGTTGCGCCAGGCCATCCGGACGTCATCTTCAACCTCATCAAGGGTCGGGATACGGCCGGGTTCGATTTTTTCCACCCAGACAAGGTGCCATCCGTAACCCGAACGGATCGGATCGCTCCAATCGCCCGGTTTCAATTCGAAAAGCTCCTCGGCAAACCCGGGCCCAAATTCCTTGAGCAACTGATAGGGCGAAGTGTTTGCATAATACGACCTCAGCACGAATTGGTCGGCAATACCGGCAAGTTCGAGCGTGCCCGGCGCCCTGCCCTGAATGGCTGCCTTCGCGGTCGCCGCATCATCCTTTGCCGCGCCACCACGTTTGTCCGGAGAAAAGTAGAGATGCCGGAAACTCGCCCTCGGTGGCAGGGCGAACTCGCTCTTGTGGGCTGAATACCATTCCGTCAGCTCATCCTTGTCCAGTTCCTGCAACTCTGCGATGTCAGCCGCCAGGAAGTCCATTTTCTGCGCGATCCGACGCTTGATGACCTCGTCATTTTGATCCAGTCCGAGGGCAATCCCCTCCCGGAACAGGACTTCTTCGGCGATTTTCTGATCAATGAGGCTTTGCAACTGGTCCTGAGTCAGTTCCGGTCGCCCCTGCGCGCGCCAGGCGAACACCATCTGCGCGACATCTTCGGCTGTAATCTCGATCGAGTCTTTCTTGTGTGTCGCTTCCACGGGAGCTTTGAAAAGCAGATACGCACCGAACACGACAACGCCGAACAGGACAAAGTGGACCAGCGGCTCTTTAAGGATATTACGCACGTACCAACCCGCAGATGTGTTGCTCTAACAAAGATACATGCCTGGTCGGACCCGATCCGGCCAGGCATGCGCTTACCGTTTCACCTATTGAGCGATGTGTTCGACTTCGTAGTTCGCATGGCCGAATTCATTACTGCGTGCGGCGACGTATTTGCCTCCGTGCTGGTAGACGGTGAGCTCGAAGGGCGTCTCTTCGATCGTGGTTGTGATGTGATCGTTCTTGATGACGTAGCTGGCAGATGAATTCGAGACGCTGTGCATCACCTGAAGCAGGTCGCCACCCTTGGCAGGCTGTTCATTCAGTTCGGTGATGATACGCTTTCCGTCCTCTCCAAAGAGCACGTTTGCCGTCTCGCCAGTCACCGTATTGCGAATCTTCAGGTTCTTGCCGACGACAAGCTTTTTGAGTTCGTCATCCTTGAGCGCCACAGCACCGTCCTTGAGCAGGTCCGCGACCTTCAGACCGGGTTTTGCCTTGGCAAGTTCTGCTTCCGTTGGCGTGTACCACACCGGGGTGCTCCAGGCGCGTTCCTGAATGGTCGCCGGTGCGTTGCTTGGAGGAGCGATCCCGAGTTTCTTCGCATCGAAAGTGCTCCAACGCGGCGTAGGGATCTGAATGGCGCGTGCATAGTAGAACGCGTGCTGGCTCGGGTCGAACTCGGGATCGGTCCAGACAGTCTTGAGTTCCACGGCGCCGATGTCATTGCTGTAGGTCGCATTGTTGACGTCGACCGAATTGCCGACCGGCGGCAGCTTTCCTGTAGCCGGATCCGGTTGACGTTGTCCCGACCAGGCAACGTCAAAGATCTTTTCGAAAATCTGGCCGTCCTTGGTCCAGCCCTTGACGATCTGGATCCGGTCCAGGTTTCCGTCGACCGGATCCTTCATTGCCCAGACGACGAAGGACGGTGTCTTGCCTTCTGCTGGGGGAAGATCTCCGCCCATCGGCACGCCACCCGCGTAGGCGACTTGCACCCAGTCCTCCTTGGACATCATGCCGGGATCGTAGTCCCAGCCCCCGAACATGCGCAGTTTGATCCTGACACCGCTGGTGCCGAAGACTTCCCGGCGCTGCATCGCTTCGAAAAGGGACTCTCGGGTATTTTCCTCGGCCCAGACGCCCGCAAGACCGGACGTGCCGGTTTCCAGCACATTCATGCCTGAGGCAACCTTGCCGGAAAGACGCACTTCAGGTGTCGGATCGACGAACGCATGGTCGCCGAAGTAGTTCGATTGCGAGTAATTGACGGCTGTATTGTGGGAATCACCAGCACCAACGACCCCGAATTTGTAGGGGTTGTAGCCGCGCGTATCCTGCATCGCCAAACCGTTCTGGTAGGCCTGCCGGGTGTAGCTGCCATAAAGTTTCGAAAAGCTGTTATCGATGCCGATCAGGTAACTCATGATCTCGAAGCCCGCGAACTCGTCGTTCGGCGAGAGTGCGGGATGCGTTTCCGAAGTACCCTTGACCTGCTTGATCTCGGTCAGAGGCTCGTTGGTCATGCGCTGCTGCGCCCAGGCCGCGTCGATCGGCTTGCCCTTGCTGTCGACCTCGATCGGGAACATGATGCCGTTGGACAGGTTGGCATTGTGCGAAATCGCCAGTGCTTCATTGCCTACCTTTCTCTGACCGTCCATCCAGTTCCAGAGATCTTCCGGATGGTCTGAGTCGATCGCACTGAAAGGCGCTTCGGGAACTTTCGCACAGTCCTTGAAGAAGACGTTCCTGTGCATGTTCTGGCTTTGCGGCATCGACGTCCATTCGTAGGAACAGAAGGCCGTGAATTCACCTGGCTTGTTGTATTTGTTCGCGATTTCGATGTTGTGCTTCCAAACCGAATTCATGATGGAAGGAACCAGCAGCTCCTTGATCGGCTTT
>ENA-ORCZ01000162-ORCZ01000162.1-marine-metagenome-genome-assembly--contig:-NODE-162-length-53145-cov-4.241426_pt1 | contig 53145 bp, 48 predicted proteins | sample MGYA00237785_ERZ508519 | MGnify/ENA primary metagenome ERZ508519 (study PRJEB26189, sample SAMN06268790) | marine metagenome | isolation source: Bioluminescent Bay, La Paraguera, Puerto Rico | place...
CGGGTGTTTAACCGGCAGTCATGCCCGGTTCATGCCCAGAATTACGCAGGCTCAATCGCGTGATTGTCAATCAGACGCGCCTTGCCCAGCCGGGCGGCAACAAAGATTCGGGCCGGTTTTGTCACCGTATCACTGATCAGTTCCAGCGTATCGGCATCGCGAACTTCAAGGTAATCAATCGGATCAAACCCGGCAGATAGGATATCTTCGCGGCCCTTGGCCAAAAGCGGGCCAAGTTCGGCGCCCTTGGCGGCCTTGGCGGTGATGTCACCCAAGACCTTGTTGAGTGTTGGTGCAATCGCACGTTCGTCAGGTGTCAGATAGCGGTTGCGCGATGACATCGCCAGACCATCGTCTTCGCGCAGGATTTTTGCGCCGATGATCTCGACCGGGATGTTCAGATCTGCGCTGAAACGCCGGATGACCATCAGTTGCTGATAGTCTTTTTGTCCAAAAATCGCGCAATCGGGCAGGGCCTGAAGCAGCAATTTGGTGACAACCTGTGCCACGCCATCAAAGTGGCCGGGGCGGGCCGCCCCACACAGCACATTGGTCATCGCGCCATCAACAGAAACCTTGGTGGCAAAGCCGTCGGGATACATTTCCTCGACCGAGGGGGCAAAGCACAGCTCGACCCCGGCGTCATCGAGCAGTTTCTGATCGGCGGGCAGGGTGCGGGGATAGGCGCCGAAATCCTCGTTGGGCGCAAACTGGGTCGGATTGACGAAAATCGAAACGATCACCCGGTCAGCATGTTCACGGGCAAGGTGTGTCAGGCTGATATGGCCATCATGAAGCGCGCCCATGGTCGGAACCAGGGCGACACGCAGGCCTTCGGCGCGCCAGTTGGCAACAGTCGCGCGCAGATCAGCGACAGTGTGAACAGTCGTAAGGGACATCGTTTTCGTCGTATCGAAGATTGCAGAAAATCGCGGCGGTCTGGATCAGACCGCGCGCAACTTACCTTTTTTCGCTAACCCAAAGCAATGTTCATCCGTCGGGAACTGACGGGTGCGCACTTCGTCGGCATATTGGCCGACGGCCTCGGATACCGCATCGCCAAGATTGGCGTAGCGTTTGACGAATTTTGGCGTGAAGTCGGAAAACAGACCAAGGATGTCTTCGGTGACCAGAACCTGCCCATCACAGGCGACCGAGGCACCAATGCCGATGGTCGGGATGTCGATGGCCTCGGTGATCTGGCGGGCGACCGGCTCAACCGTGCCTTCGACGACAACCGAAAAGGCGCCGGCCTTGGCAACCGCCTTGGCATCAGCAAGAGTTTTGCGTGCGGTTTCTTCGTCACGGCCTTGGCTTTTGAAGCCACCCATGGTGTTGACCTGTTGGGGCATCAGGCCGATATGGGCCATGACCGGCACGCCGCGCATGGTCAGAAATTCGATGGTTTCGGCAAGTTCGGCACCGCCTTCAAGCTTGACAGCGGCACAGCCGGTTTCGGCCAGAATATGGGATGCTGTGCGGAATGCCTGTTCCTTGGATTCCTGATAGCTGCCAAAGGGCAGATCAACAACAACACAGGCATTCTTTGACCCGCGCATCACGGCCTTGCCATGGTTGACCATCATATCGACGGTCACGGCAAGCGTGCTTTCCATGCCATAGACAACCATGCCCAGTGAATCACCGACCAAAAGCAGGTCACAATGCTCATCAAGGCGTTGCGCCATCGGCGCGGTATAGGCCGTCAGGCAGACAATCGGATCTTTGCCCTTGCGGGCACGGAGTTCTGGGACGGAGGTCCGGCCCATCTTTTTGCTGGTGGCACTCATGACGTTTCTCCCCCGGTACAACCGGATTTCGCTGCCCGATCTTTGTCGAGCGTGCGGTCATGTTTACAATATCATGACCGTGATCGGGAAACCTTTTTTGCAATCGCGAAATAGGCAATTCGGCCAATAACAGGGATTCCGGGCGTGGTTTGGCTGATCGTTCGAAGGATCAGCGTCCTAAAATGCTATCGGCCGATTACAGGCACACAGAAATCACAGACCTTCAGCAAGATCTTCAAGCATGTCGAGACCGACCGCCTCAATATGGCGGTTATCCTTGAGCGTGATCGTTGCTTCCTTGCGCAACTGGGTCAGGGTGCGTGACACGGTTTCAATGGTCAGACCCAGATAGTCGGCAATGTCGGAACGGCTCATCGGGACATTGATGGTCTCGCTGCTTTCGCCGCGGTGTTCCTGACGGCGGGCCAGCATCAAAAGGAAGGATGCGACCTTTTCCTTGGCGGTCTTGCGGCCAAGCAGAAGCATCTGATCCTGTGCGGCGGCCAGTTCATCGACCGCCATGCCCAGCATGCGTTTTTCAAGATGCGGAAACTTGTCGAACAGTTTTTCCAGCTTCTGGCGCGGGAACCGACATGCGGTTACCGGTTCAATCGCCTCGGCGGTGTAGCTGTAATTGGCATTCAGTGCGAGGCCAAGAAAGTCACCTGCAAACAGAAAACCGGTGATCTGGCGGCGGCCATCGCCGAGCAATTTATACAACTTTACAGAGCCGGATGTGACGTTGAAGACGTAGTCTGCGTCTTCTGCCTCATGGAAAATCGTCGTGTGCGGGTCATAGTGTGCATGCGTGAGCAACTGACGCAGCTGATCATGTTCATCGCCATGCAATGCGGAGCAAAAAGTTAAGTCCTTGATAGAACAGGCTTCGCAGATTTGGGGGCGGACTGCCATCGTAGACTCCGATGCTGGTGACCCGGTAGGCGGATTGTAAACAAATCTATCCGATGAGATAGCCCTGTTTCAAGCAATTCTAACTATCGCCTTGATGGAACTTCTTTGAGTTCCCCGGAGGCGTGACGTCATCGTCATCAAACAGAATGCGATTTGCCGCACCTTCCATATCGTCAAACTGCCCGGAACGCAACGACCACAAGAAGGCCCCAAGGCCCAGAAGACCCAGAAACAATGCAATCGGGATCAGGAGAAGGAGATTGCTCATGGCATTATATCCCTGCCTGCTGCGACAACGTGGTCGCCGGTTTGATGCCGACCCCGTCAGACTTGCCTGATTTTGCGTGTAAACGCAAGGCATTGGCGATCACAATCAGGGATGAGGATGACATGGCGATTGCCGCAAAAAGCGGGGTGACAAACCCTGATACCGCCAGCGGGATCGTAATCACGTTATAGGCAAAGGACAGGGCAAAATTTTGACGGACAAGCCGATCAGCCTTGCGCGCGACATCAATTGCCTCGATCACGGCGCCAAGCCGATCACCCTGAAACACGATATCGGCCGCATTTTGCGAAATTTCGGCGGCGGTCGCCGGGGACATTGATGCATGCGCAGCGGCAAGGGCCGGTGCGTCATTGATGCCATCACCCACCATCAAATCATGATTGCCGCGATCAGCGCGGGCCTGAATATGGTTGGCTTTTTCGGTCGGCGACATCCGTGCCATCCAGTTGGTAATACCAAGTGTTTCGGCAAGCTGGCGCACGGTGCTTTCGCGGTCACCCGACAACAGGGTCATTTCAAAGCCACGCGTGCGCAGGGTGTCGATCACTTCGGGTGCGTCGCTGCGCATCGTATCGCGGAAGACAAACCGGGTCGGGGCAATGCCGGGTTCAGACAGCCACAATTCCGGTCCGGTAATATCGGATGGTACATCGGCGTTTTCGGCAACATCGCAGAAAGCACGACTGCCAAGCCGGATCGGACCCGCGGGACCCTGCATCATCAGGCCAAGGCCAGCTTGTTCGGTAACATTGGTTTGCGGGGTCACGTTTCCGGCGGCACGTACCAATGCGCGGGACAACGGATGGTTGCTGTTGGCTGCCATGCCGGCGGCCAGCATCAATTTGTCTTGCTGTGGTTCGCCGACCAGTTCGGGTTTGCCCGTGGTCAGTGTGCCGGTTTTATCGAAAATAATGCCGGTGATCTTGGTCAGTCGTTCAAGGGCGGTTGCCGATTTGACAAGAATACCCGCACGCAACAGACGCCCGGTCGCAATCACCTGAACCACCGGAACCGCAAGGGCCAATGCACAAGGGCAGGTAATGATCAGAACGGCGATGGCGTTCATCAGCGCATCCTGCCAGCCAATCCCGCCAATCAGCCACCAGCCGATAAATGTCGCCAGTGACAGGGTATGAACAACCGGGGCATAGGCCTTTGCCACCCGATCAGCGATCGCGACATACCTGGCACGGCCCTGTTCGGCATTTTCCATCAGGCGCACGATTTCGGACAGCAACGTATTGCCGCCGGTGGCGGTGACTTCGATACGAAGCGGGGCGGAAATGTTGGTGGTTCCAGCAAATACGGTGGTGCCCGGACGGGTCAGGACAGGGATGCTTTCACCGGTGATGATGCTGGTATCGACATCAGATTGGCCGTCGATCACCTTGCCATCGATGCCGATCCGTTCACCGGCCGCAGCCAGAACGATCATGCCCGGTGTGGCCTTTTGCGGTGCGATCAGGCGCCGCGTGCCATCAGGTTCAATCACGGCGATTGAGCGCGCATTTAGCGACAAAAGATGTTCAGCGGCCGAGCGTGCCTGCCCGCGTGCACGACCATCAAGATAGCGCCCGATCAGCAGGAAGAACAAAAGGGTAATCGCACTGTCGAAATAAGCATGCGGTTCGCCGCGAATGGTCTGTGCCAAACTCATGCCGAGTGCCAGAATAACACCTAGGCTGATCGGCACATCCATATTAACCCGGCGATTGCGAATGGCCCCAAGGGCCGAGCGGTAAAATGGCAGCCCGGCATAGGCGGCGGCTGGTAGTGAGATCAGGGCGGAAATCCAGTGAAACAGATCGCGCGTGGCCCCGCCCATGCCCTGAAAATACCCGGCCCAGACCGAGACCGAAAGCAACATGACGTTGCCTGCGGCAAATCCGGCAACCGCCAGACAGCGCAGCAATTCCTTGTTGCGCGATGTTGTTGCCTGTTCAAGGGCGGCCGGATCAAACGGGATCAGGCGATAGCCCATCTGCATCACAGGGCGAATGATGTCTTCGATATCGGATACATGGCCTTGCCAGCTCAGCCGCAGGCGGCGTGTCGTCATATTGACGCGGGCCTGCAATACGGCACTGTTCCGTTGCAGCAGGGTTTCAATCAGCCAGACACAGGCGGCACAATGGATGCCATCGACCATCAGGTTCAGATGATGATGACCGTCAGTATCGGTGCTGGCCAGTTCGGTGAAATCAAAGCTTGCGATTTCGTCTTCGTCCGGGCGAAGGGCCCGGACCTTTGGATCGATTGCGCGTCGGTTGTAATAGGATGTCAGCCCCATTTCGCCCAATAGCTCAAAGGCGCCAGCACACCCGGCACAACAAAAGTCGGGTGCGGCAGGTGACATGGCTGTCACCGGCTCGCCACAATGGCGACAGGACTGAAGGGCGACGTTCATGGATTTACGACGACATACTCGACAGTTTGATAATCATCCCCCATCGCATTGGCGATGGTGCGCAATTGCCAACGACCATAAACCGGGAAGGCAGCACTTGCACGATATTCACCCGGTGCGATTTCGGCCATCGCGATGGTGGTATCAAGATCATCACGATCTGCACGCGACATCACAATGGACATTTTTGCCCCGGTGATCGGGTTGGAATCTTTGTCGCGGAACAGGACGGTGATGGTGCCGTTTTGATCAATGACACCATCGACACTAAGCTTGCTGCGCCAGCCAAGTTCTTCCTGACGGGCAGCACCGGAAATGGCCGCGTTATAGTTGTTGCCCTCTTCAAAGGCATGCTTGGTCACAAGGCCATTCCAGCTGGTCATTGAAAACGTGATCAGCGAAATATTGGCAATCAGCATGACGGCGAAGCCGCCGACAAAATACCACGGAATCCAGCGATCCGACTTGCGCGGGCCATTCTGATCTGTGGAAGGTGATGTCATCTGCATTGCCATATCTTGATCTCCTGAACTGAAACGCGTCTGCGATCAGCGGTCGTTTTCCGGACCGGCGAACACTGTATCATATGTTTCGGTATTGCCGGTTTCCTTATCGGTCACCGTGAATTCAAATGGTGTCGATTTACCATCAAGTGTTTGGGGATCCGCTGCCACAAAGACACGGAAACTGCCGACCCGGTCGGGGGCCACGTCAAGATCATAGGTGCCGTCCTGGTTCGGGGTCAGGCCGATGATCTGGAAATCAGTTGCGTCAATCCCTTCAAGCGACAGAACATAGGTTTTTTCTGCCTGTTCCTTGTTGAGAACCTTAAGGGTATAGCCGTTGCGCACGTCACCATCAGACAGGGCGACGAACAGCGGGTTACGGTCGCGCAGAACATTGAGTTCAAGCACCGAACGGTTGGCCAGACCAAACATCATGACGGATGCGACGAGCACCAGAAGCACCGCATAGAATATCGTTCTGGGGCGAATGATGCGTACACGTGTGGCTTTGCCCTGAGCACGGAGTTGGCTGTTCTGGACCGAGTCGAACCGAACCAGATCGCGCGGGAAGCCGACCTTGTCCATCATCTCGTTGCAGGCATCGATGCAAAGCCCGCAGCCAATGCACTCCATTTGCAAGCCATCGCGGATATCGATACCGGTCGGGCAAACATTCACGCAGGCGTGGCAGTCAATGCAGTGGCCGGTTTCGGGCACTTCGCCGCGCATAAGGTTTTTACGTTTGATCGGGCCACGCGTTTCCCCGCGCCAGCTTTCATAGGTGACGATCATGCTTTCATCGTCAAGCATCGCGGACTGGAAGCGGGGCCACGGGCACATATAGGTGCAAACCTGTTCACGCGCCCAGCCTGCCAGAAGGTAAGTTGAGCCTGTCAGGAAGGCGATGGTGACATAGGTGCCAAAGGTGGCATTGGCGGTGAAGATATCGACCATCACGGTCGGGGCATCGTGGAAATAAAGGACAAAAGCACCACCGGTCGCCATGGAAATGACGATCCATGCCAGATGCGTTGCGCTGATTTTCCAGATTTTTTCCAGCGACCATTTCGATTTGTCGAGGCGGACACGGGCATTGCGGTCGCCCTGGATATAGCGTTCAACCAGCATGAACAGGTCAGTCCAGACCGTTTGCGGGCAGGCATAGCCGCACCAGATACGCCCGAAGAGGGACGTTGCAAGGAACAGCCCGACAGCCGCCATGATCAGGATGCCGGTGATGTAATAGACTTCCTGCGGCCAGATTTCGATGAAGAAGAAATAGGCACGCCCCAGATCCATATCGATCAGAACGGCCTGATCCGGTGCACTTGGCCCACGGTCCCAGCGCAGCCATGGCACGACCCAGTAAATGCCCAGAAGTGCAATCAGCGCAAACCACTTCAGGTTCCGGAAACGTCCTGAGACGCGCTTCGGATAGACTTTGTCGCGCTTTTTATAAAGCGGGACTTCGTCATAATCGCCTTCGTCAACGATGTGCGGGACGTTTTGGGGTTCGATATCTGGTTGCTGCAAAGTGGACATGGCCATGTTCGCTACCTGGTTGGTGCTCTGAACCTTGCGACTGCTCTCTGTGCGGCGTCGAACCGCCAGTCGCTTTGAAGGTTGGTCTGTCAGGAGAACTTGGGTTTCTGGCAGCTTTGCAGAGCAAACTCTAATTATTCAAATCTCAGGCAGAAAATACGAGAGACCCAGCTTGCACACCATGACACATGTCAATTTATTAGCCGATATTGGTATGAATTATTGTGGGTGAACTGCCGGGCACAGAAAAAGGCCCGTGATCACAAATCACGGGCCTTTTTGGAAAAGTTGTCTTGGACTGTGGACTTAGTATGCGGACTTACTGGCCGCCACCAAGCGAGTGGACATAAACCGTCAGCATTTTGATGGTTTCTTCGTCCAGACGGCCTTCCCATGCCGGCATGACGCCGCGACGGGAATTCATGACCGTTTCGGTGATGGTTTCTTTCGAACCACCATAGAGCCAGATGGCATCCGTCAGGTTCGGTGCACCGAGATCCTGAATGCCTTTGGCATCGTCACCGTGGCAAGAAGCGCAGTTTTCCTCAAAAACGACCGCACCGCGATCGGCAGCAGCCGCGTCAGTTGCACGGTCGGTGAAGGAAAGAACATACTGGACCACATCTTCGATCTGGTCACGTTCAAGCAGTCCGTCACGCCCAAAGGCCGGCATGTCATTGAAGCGCGTATCTTCATTGGCATCCCAGCGCACGCCAACATGCAGCGTTTCGTTGATCGCCTCAAGCGTCCCGCCCCAAAGCCACGCATCGTCCTGAAGCGACGGGAAGCCCGGGTTACCCGAACCACCGGTGCCATGGCACGGTGCGCAGTTATCGGCGAAAACGGCCTTGCCGCCAGCCATGGAGAAGTTCAGAAGTTCACTGTCATTGGTGATTTCCGATACATCCAGGGCAGCCAGACGTTCCATGTAAGGTGCACGTTCGGCGGCAACACTGGCCATGGTTTCGTGCAGTTCGGTACGGTTGGTGGTGCCAAACATACCTTTGAGGTAGTCATTGGCAGTCGGCCAGGACGGGTAAACCACCCAGTAACCAACAGACCAGATGACGGTGATCCAGAAGACATAGACCCACCAGGATGGCAGCGGGGTATTGAGTTCCTTGATGCCATCCCATTCATGACCGGTGGTATCTGTACCGGATACCTGATCTTTCTCGACTTTTGTCGACATTGCTCTGTTCTCCCCTCAATCCTGATCCCGGAAGGGGATCTGCGCATGCGATTCCATGTCCTTGTTGCGCTTTTTGCTTGGCCACATGACCCAGGCAATAATCGCGCCGAACAGCAGCATCAGCCACAGACCCCACAGAGGGCGGAAAAAGTCAGCGAGTTGCGTAAAGAATTCCATGACGATCCCCTTGCATTAGCGCAGGTTCATCTGCGGGTTGTAGGTGGTGAAGTCGACCATCCGGCCCAGGACCTGCAGGTATGCGACAAGCGCATCCATTTCGGTCAGTTCTGCCGGGTTGCCGTCAAAGTCACCTGTTGCCGCATTCGGATAGCGCGCGAGGAAATCATCGTCATAGGCCGCATCCTCGCTGGCCTGCAGATACAGGTCTGCCTTGGCTGCCTCGATCATCTCGTCTGTGTAGGGGACACCTACCATCTTGAGGGTTTCGAGATGTGCCTGAGCGTCATCGAAATTCAGTTTGCGTTCCGCCAGGAAAGGATAACCCGGCATGATCGATTCCGGCACAACAGCGCGCGGGTCAATCAGGTGGGCCACATGCCATGCGTTGGAATATTTTCCGCCGACACGTGCCAGATCCGGACCGGTTCGTTTTGAGCCCCACTGGAACGGATGGTCATACATCGATTCTGCTGCAAGGCTGTAATGGCCATAACGTTCGACCTCGTCACGGAACGGACGGATCTGCTGAGAATGGCAGTTATAGCAACCTTCGCGGAGATAAATGTTACGACCGGCCTGTTCGAGTGGCGAATAGGGACGGACACCTTCCACTTTCTCAATGGTTTGTTCCATCGTGAACAACGGTACAATTTCAACGATACCGCCGATGATGATGGTCAGGAAAATACCAAGGATCAGAAAGAAGACGTTCTTTTCTACGATATGGTGTTTTTTAAGAAGCATCTCTGGTTCCCCCCTTATTCGGCTGCAACGGTTGCAGGTGTGCCGATCGGTGCTTCGTTACGGAGGTCACCCTTGATGGTCTTGTAGACGTTCCAGACCATCAGCAGCGAACCCAGCAAGAACAGCAGGCCACCGGTTGCACGAATGATGTAGTAGGGATGCATTGCCTCGACCGTTTCGATGAAGGAATACTGCAGGAAGCCAAGCTCGTCATAGGCGCGCCACATCAGGCCCTGCATGATCCCCGAAACCCACATCGAGGTGATGTAAAGAACGATCCCGATGGTGCCGAGCCAGAAGTGATGGGCAACAAGGCGCATCGAATACAGGCGTTCACGGTTCCAAAGGACCGGGATCAGGAAGTAGATCGCACCGAACGATACGAAGGCAACCCAGCCAAGCGCACCGGAATGCACGTGACCAATGGTCCAGTCGGTATAGTGCGACAGGCCGTTGACCGCCTTGATCGACATGACCGGGCCTTCGAAGGTCGACATGCCGTAGAAACCGACAGCCGCGACCATGAAGCGGAGAACCGGGTCCGTGCGCAGTTTGTCCCAGGCGCCCGAAAGCGTCATCAGACCGTTGATCATCCCACCCCATGACGGCATCCACAGCATGATCGAGAAGGTCATGCCAAGGGTCTGTGCCCAGTCAGGAAGTGCGGTGTAGTGCAGGTGGTGCGGACCAGCCCAGATATACAGGAAGATCAGCGCCCAGAAGTGAATGATCGACAGGCGATAGGAATAAACCGGACGTTCGGCACGTTTCGGAATGAAGTAGTACATCATGCCGAGGAAGCCTGCCGTCAGGAAGAAGCCCACAGCGTTGTGGCCGTACCACCACTGGGTCAGGGCATCCTGCACGCCAGAGAACATCGAATAGGACTTCGTGCCAAACAATGAGACCGGGATCGCCAGGTTGTTGCCCAAGTGGAGCATCGCAATGGTTACGATAAAGGCCAGATAGAACCAGTTCGCAACGTAGATATGCGGCTCTCTACGCTTAAGCAGTGTACCGACGAAGACCGCCAGATAGCAAACCCACACAATGGTCAGCCAAAGGTCAACAAACCATTCCGGTTCGGCGTATTCACGGCCCTGGGTTACACCGGTGACATAACCGATGGCGGCCATCACGATGAACAGCTGGTAACCCCAAAACACGAACGCCGGAAGTGCCTTGCCACCATAAAGCGGGGCGCGGCAGGTGCGCTGTACGACATAGAATGACGTCGCCAGCAGCGCGTTACCGCCAAAGGCAAAGATCACTGCGGACGTGTGCAGCGGACGCAGACGTCCGAAGTTCAAAAATTCGGTATCAAAATTGAGAACCGGAAAAGCAAGCTGCCATGCGATGACATCGCCCACCAAAAATCCGACTACTCCCCAAAATACGGTCGCAAGTGCGCCCCAGCGCACAACGTCCATATTATAATTGACAGCAACTGAAGGCGATGCTGCCTGTGCCATGCTCCCCTGGCTCATGCTTGACTCCCGTTCAAGGTGGTCGGGTGAACTGCCCAAAACCCTCTCGGGCAGTTTCAATAGTCCCGATGAACCGACGACCTTCTTGATCTTCGGTCCACCTGCACAAAAAGCCCCACCCAAAATGCGCCTTGCCTGAAAGTCAGGGCGCGTTATTCCGGGCGAGGTTTCCCAATTCGTTCGGCGAGTATGCGGACAGTTCATCCAAAAGCCATTGACCTACGTCAATCTCGGCTTGCAAACCCGTCAGAAATTCGATCGGCGGAAACGTATTGGCCCTTCGGCTGGGTACTTCTGTACTGGCTGTGTTTATGCGCGCCAAACCATTGAAAGGTGTTGATGCACATCAAGGTGGGGCCGATTTATTTGCGGCATGATCTGCTAAATTCCAGAGGGCAGGATCATGTCAGAAGCCTATAAGTCACTTCCACTTACAGCACAGACTGCGGATATGACATATCCGCTGGTTCAGATGTTGAAAGTCGACATGTCTTTTGACCGTTGGCGTGCATTCGTCGATCAGTATTGCATGCCGGTTAACAAGGATTCCGTTGGTGCAGGCACCGACGGTGACGACATCCTTTGGCAACGTCAGCGCGGCATCATCGTGATCGCCAACGAGCGCGGCTATATCCATGGACTGTTTTCGTATTATGTCCGCGATGACATGACCGATGGTGTTGTCTTGCATGTCGACAATGTGATGGCGGTTGAGATCGTTTCTGGCGACTATGTCCTTGATGCCATGCGAGATGCCATGAACCGGCTTGCAAGCGTGCATGCATGCAGCAATGTCTATGTTTCGCTTGGTGAACCGGACGAAAGGCTCAGGACCTATTTTTCCCGGGCCGGATATGCGCCAAGCAAGGTGCGCTATTGTGCGCCGACAACTCCGCGACTTTCTGCCTGATCCCGTCCAAATCCAATTTCCGATCCGATAGCCGGTTCGACAAAATTGCCAGTCTTGGCGAGAATTCCATCTGTGGACGCATTGCGTATTCGGGATTATAAGGCGGGTATGAACGGTATTCCTTTTGTCAAAATGCATGGTTTGGGAAATGATTTCGTTGTCTTTGACGGACGACGCGATCCCGCTGTGCTTGATCTTGATGACGCGACCGCTGCCCGTATTGCTGATCGCAAAACCGGGGTCGGTTGTGATCAGTTGATCGTCATCGAACCGGCGCGGGATGATCTGGCCGATGCCTTTATGCGCATCCGCAACAATGATGGCGGCGAGGTACAGGCGTGTGGCAATGCGACCCGCTGTGTGGCCAATATCGTCATGGGCGAACTTGGCCGCAAAGACGTGATCATTGAAACCGTTGTCGGTTTGCTGGATGCCAATGGTCTGGCCGATGGCCGTGTCACGGTTGATATGGGGCAGGTCAAACTGGACTGGCGTGACATTCCGCTGTCCGAGGCGGTCGATACCAACCATATTCCGCTTTCACTCGGTCCTCTTTCGGATGCGGTGGGTGTCAATGTCGGCAATCCGCATGGTGTTTTCTTTGTTGATGACGCCGAGTCCATTGATATCGAGAAATTCGGTCCGGTGCTTGAACATCATGAAATGTTCCCGGAACGCGCCAATATCGAAGTTTGCAGCATCATTGATGAAAACAAGATCCGTATGCGCGTTTGGGAACGCGGTGTCGGCGTGACCCGTGCGTGTGGGACTGGCGCCTGTGCGGCTGGTGTTGCGGCGGCACGCCGCGGCCTGACTGGTCGCAAGGTCGAAGTGATCCTTGATGGCGGGCCACTGACCATTGAATGGCTGCCTGACGATCATGTGTTGATGACCGGCCCGGTCGCGACCAGTTTTTCTGGCTTTTTGCACGCGTCCCTTCTGGGAAACCATTGATCAGGTTTTCCTGATTGGTCTTTTGACCGGTTTGATCTGGCCTTGCGTCGGGTGAGTTGATCGGGCAAAACAAGGCGCATCAGGATTTGGTTCAATCCATGTCGGGACACCCAATCCCGTCTTTTGTGAAACTCAAAAGCAGGTTCAGATAATGGCTGACTTCAATACGCTTGACGGTGTCAATGTCGCTGGCAAGCGCGTTTTGCTGCGCGCTGATCTTAACGTTCCGATGAAGGATGGTGTTGTTGGCGATACGACTCGTATCGACCGCACCGTACCGGGCTTGATCGAACTGGCCGATGCCGGGGCGAAACTGGTGGTGATTACGCATTTCGGTCGTCCCAAAGGTGCGCGCGTCCCGGAAATGAGCCTGAAACCGGTTGCCGATGCCCTTGCCAAGCAGCTCGGCCGTCCGGTGAAGTTTGCGGATGACTGCATCGGTGACGCACCGGCAAGCGTGGTCAACAGCCTGAAAGATGGCGAGATCGCCCTTCTGGAAAACCTGCGTTACCACGCCGAAGAAGAAAAGAACGACCCGGCCTTTGTCACTGAGCTGGCAAAGCTTGGCGATATGTATGTTAATGACGCGTTTTCCTGTGCGCACCGTGCACATGCCTCGACCGAGGGTCTGGCACGCGCGCTTCCGGCCTATGCCGGTCGTTTGATGCAGGCTGAACTCGAAGCGCTTGGCAATGCGCTGGAAGCACCAAAACATCCGGTAATGGCGATTGTCGGCGGTGCGAAGATTTCCACCAAGCTTGATCTTCTGGGCAACCTTGTTGCCAAGGTCGATCAGCTGGTGATTGGCGGTGGCATGGCCAACACCTTCCTGGCAGCAAAGGGTGTCAATGTTGGCAAGTCCCTGTGTGAGCATGACCTGCTTGATACCGCGCGTGAGATTTTCAAAAAGGCCGAAGCCGCCAATTGCGAAATCGTCCTGCCGGTTGATGGTCTGGTGGCCAGGGAATTTGCCGCCAACGCGCCGCATGATGTTTGTGATATCAACGACGTCGCTGCCGATGGCATGATCCTTGATGCCGGTCCGGCAACCATTGAAGACCTGAATAAGCGTCTCGAGACTTGTGAAACGCTGGTCTGGAACGGCCCGTTGGGTGCGTTTGAAATTACCCCGTTTGACACCGCAACCGTTTCGGTCGCCCAGCATGCCGCAGAACTGACCAAGGCCGGCAAGCTTCTGTCGGTTGCAGGCGGTGGCGACACGGTCGCGGCCCTGCGTCATGCCGATTCTGATCAAGCATTTTCATATGTCTCGACCGCGGGTGGTGCGTTCCTGGAATGGCTGGAAGGCAAGACCCTTCCGGGTGTGGCGGCCCTTCGCGCCGGCTAAGCCATTTGGTTTGGGCACAAAACAACAAACCCCGCCAACTTGGCGGGGTTTTCTTTTGCAGCGCGCTTTGAAAGCCTAGTCCCTCTTGACGTCAGGCAGGCTGTTCTGGGCCGTGCTTTGCATGATTTCATCGCGTTCGGTCAGGAAACCTGCGTAGCCGTTTTCCATCATGGCTCCGCCCAGTTCGATATAGACGGTGAACAGGCGCGATAAGGTATCGGCCTCGTCCGTATCAAGAACCGACAACAATTCACCCGATCTGGCTTGCCCGGTTTCGAAATGCTCCCAGGCATGTTCGAGCAGGATTTTGCCGAGATAATCGAGATCACCATATTTGCCCTGACCGATGGCATTGCGGATTTCACCAAGGGTGATGTCGGCAGCGATCAGGACTTCTGACGGGATGGTGACAAGGCGGTCGGGGCCTTTGATGTCTTCGGGCAGGTCGCGCAGGATGTGGATGATATAGCAAAAGATCGCCATGTCCCGCGCGTGATAGAGCGGCGGATTGGTCAGTGGCGAGGTATAGCCGATCTCTGCGTCATAACGGGCGGACAATAGATAAACAAAAATCGATGCCGGTGCCGCGGTTGCCCCTTCGCAATAGGCGATAAAATCTTCCCATTCGTCCATCGGTTCTTCGGCGATGTCACGATGAAGCGCATCTGCCAGTTCGATCCATGGATCTGCGGGAAGGTCGCTGCGTCCCAAGGTCAGGCGCAGGGCCTGATAGACCTCAGTCGACAAAGGGCCGTTTTCGGGCAGCGGATTATCCAGATCTGCCTTGGCGGCGATGACCTGTGCTTGCCATTGATGAATGGTTTGCAGGACAAATTCGCGTTGGGCATCGCGTTCGGCATCAGGAAGTTCAAGGAAACCGTCATCGACGATATCGTCGATCACCCGCATCGAAGCATAGGCTGCCAGAAAGAAACGCTGCCGTTCGGGCGAAAGGCGCATTGCGGCACGATACAGATTGGCATTCTTTGCGGCTGCCAGTTCGTTGCAGGCATCGAATGGTGGTCCAAGTACAGCGTGTTCAGGAGGGAGCGAATGGCTCATGCGTGTCTGGATGTCCCGTTGGTTTGCTTTCAAACAGTCATACAGCACTGCCAGCGCTGCGCAACATCCGAATTGGGAATTGTCAGGGGCGTTGGCATACGGTGCGCGATTGCAATATCAGAACTGGATCCGGTATCTGGCCGTCAGCCCCAACATGGCATCAATGCCATCAAGTAGACCGTCACTGGGGCTCGTTGTGGTCAAATCACGTGAAACCGAGCCATGCAGACCGATCCAGATATCTTCGAGTGGCATGTAGGACAGTGAGCCGGCAAGTCCGGCATCGTTGGTCAAGCCTGTGCCGGTAAAACCGAACCTTGGACGCGCACGATGTTGCATACCGAATGCATCGGTCTGGTAAACACCAAAATTGCCCGGTGTCGCGGCATCAAGATCAAGGAACGGGCCGACAGTAAAACCAACATCAGGAGACGGTGAATAGCCAAATCCAATCTGGGCATTCATGCCGTGATCAGAACGCGGCGTGCCACCAAATTCAAGCCAGTACTGTGCCGGATTGTGAGGATCTGTTGCATCAGGACCAAGCGTCAGGCCATAGCGTGCCGACGGGGTAAAGCTGCGATCAAAGCCGGTTGGGTTTGAGGATGAAATACCGCCGGGGCCAAATGCGCTGCCGCCCGGGATCAACGTAACGCCGGTTTGCGAAGTTGGTTCAGTTGGCAGCGATTGGGCAAAAGCCGAGGGGTTCTGAACCAGACCCGCATGCAGCAAAGCCGTCAGAAATATCCATATCCGGTGTCTTTTTGCCCAATTTGGCCAATGCAGCTTTTTCATGTCGCCTGTGCCCACAGGTGATCAAACAACCACAGCAATCGAGGCAACAGCCAGACTGCGTCCTTTGCCGGACGCTTGAATGGTTTGATTTTGTCGGTCCCAACCAACAACCGTTGAACCCTTGCTGCGTTCTTGGCGCGTAGCAAACTTCATCGGGTTCTTGACGGACGGGGTTTTCAGGCGTGAATTAATCCTGTGTTTTGCCGGGGATTGCCGGTCAGGATGTGCTCGTGCTCAGAAAGTCCCGAATTGCGTCGATTTGCGCTTTATCATTTAAGTGGGGTGCGTGCCCGCAGTTCGCCACTGCAAAAACCGGCATTTGTGGTTTTTTCTGTTTCATTTTATCGACGATGGGTTTTGGAATCAGATCGGACTGTTCGCCACTGATGAGCATGACCGGGCAGGGCAGGGCTTCAAATTCGGCCCAAGCATCAAAGTTATCAATATGTTCGGCAAAAACCCGCATCACTTGTGGGTCATAATGCATCATAAAATTGCCATTGGGTAGGCGACGTACGGAACGTGATGCCAAAAAGGCCCATGTCGCATCATCAGCCACCCCGAAGGAGGCATAAACCAGCCGAACAAGCTGTTCGACCTCGTCGATGGTTTCAAATTCCGGGGACGCCCCGACATAGGATTTGATGCGGGCAACCGCAGCGGGATCAAGTTCGGGGCCAATATCATTAAGCACCAGCCGTTCGATGCGTCCGGCAACTTCGGTTGTGGCATAAAGGCCAATCAACCCGCCCATGGATGTACCAATCCAGTCGCAGGTATCGATGTTGAAATGATCAAGCAGTTCAAACATCTGCGCGACATAGAAGGGCACGGTGTATTCCGTGTCCGGATCGCTGGCCCAGCCGGAGAAACCGCGCCCGATCATTGATGGACAGAGGACATAATATTTGTCGGTGAAATGCGGCGCGACATGATCAAAGTCATCAGCCAGACGCGCCAGCCCGTGCATCATCAGAAGCGGTCGATTGGCCGGATTTCCCCACTCCCTGACATGGACTTCATAGCCACAGCATTTGACGAAATGTTCGCGAAAATCGGCCATGGGGTGCTCCTTGTCAGGGATGTTTTGTTCGGATCGTCAGGCGGACTTCTTGCGGGCGATCATGAACAGGCGATTGAACGGAAACAGGGTACGTCCGTCATCGCGTGACGGATAGACCTGATTAAGCCGTTCCTTGTATTTCGCAGTGAATTTTGCGCGCGCTTCATCATCGGGCAGGGCATCCATGACCGGTCGCAGGATGGTTGAACTGGTCCAGTTATAGACCGCGTCTGGCCCGGTCAGCACGTGACAATATTGGGTTTGCCAAAGGTCGACTTCATCACATGCAGGTGTCAGCACATCGAAATAATCACCCGGGCGCATGATGCGGGCCGCATGCATCGCGGTTGCCACTTCCTTGCGCCAGTCCATCCCCGCTTCGCCGATCAACTGGTGGCTGGGTGCCAGGAAATTGTTGGGCACCTGAATGGCGATAATGCCGCTGGGGAGAAGATGTTCAAGAAGGCGCGGAAACAGCTTTGAGTGATCGGGTACCCAGTGCAGGGCCGCATTGGAAAACAGCAGATCAACTGGCGCGTCCGGCTGCCAGTCGGCGATGTCGGCCTTTTGCCAGGTGATATTTTCACCCCGCTTGCGCGCGGTTTCAAGCATTTCGTCAGACGAATCAACACCGGTGATGCGCGGTCCGTCAGGATCGCTGGATCCATATGCGTCGGCAAGCAGTGCCGTTACCGAACCCGGGCCACAGCCCAGGTCGACAATATGACGGGGTGAAAACCCGCTTGCCGGTTTGGGCAAACGTGAAATCAAATCGATGGCCGGTCGCAGGCGTTCATTGCCAAACAAACCGTAACGGGCAGGATCCCAGTGTGTATTGCTCATGGGGGAAAGTCTTATCGCGTTTCGGATTTCATTTGAAGCATCGAGGAGCGGTGCCGACAAAAACAAGCGCCCCAGACCAGAGGTTGGGGCGCAGAAATCCAATGACACAGCAAAGACAGCGATCAGTGATCGGCTGCTTCAAGCTGGTCATAATGGCCCTTGATCAGATGGAACATGAACAGCACAGCGCCAATGAACATCGCAAGCCCGACGAAGTAGGAATAACCGTCGTGCGAACCTGACGCGTAAAACAGGCCGAAAAGACCGACCACGATGGTCAGAACACCAAAGATCAACCGATCCATACCCATGTTGGAACTCCTCTAAGCCGAATGTTTGTTATTCAAATTTATCGAAAACTGTACTGCGATCAAACCGCAAACATCATCTTATGCCTGACCCTTTTCCCGAATTCTTTGCGGTATGTCATGAAACTCGGCGGCAATTTGTAAATAAACCGGCCTTTTGAACGGTACGATAAGGTCTGGCAGGGTTGCCAGATCGTTCCAGCGCCAGCTGTCAAATTCCGGATCCGGGACATCAATGTTGATGTGTTTGTCCTTGCCGGTAAAGCGCATGGCGAACCATTTCTGTTTCTGGCCGCGATACTTGCCCTTGAAGGCCTTGCCGATCAGGTGTTCGGGCAGGTCATAGGTCAGCCAGTTCGGTGTTTCGGAAATGATTTCGGCCTTGTCGGTGCCGATTTCTTCCTTGAGTTCACGCATGGCGGCCTCAATCGGCGTTTCGCCGTCATCAATGCCGCCTTGCGGCAATTGCCAGGCGCCTTCAAACCCGAAACGGTTCCCCATCCAGACCAATCCGTCTGCATTAAACAGGGCAATACCGACGCATGGCCGATAAGGAAGATCATCTGCCGTGACTTTGTCTGCGTTCGGGGTGTCGGACTTCTTTGCCATGACTGCTCCTGACTGACAGAGCCGGGGTACCGGCATCTGTCATTAGTTCTCGATTGTGTTGGCGGGTTCGTCGGGCTCCGCCGGATCGGCAGGTTCAGAAAGTGCTTCTTCCTGCTCTGCCTGTTCGGCCATGACCTCACGTTCGCGTTCCTCGGCTTCAAGGCGGGCGGCCTCTGCCTCGTCGGCAGATTGCGGCGTGACCTGCTGGCCTGATACGGCACTAACCGGGACCAGAACAACGCCCTGACGTTTCAGGCGGAAGGCCCAGTTGCGCAGTCGCTGGATCGTCACCGGATAGGATTGCGCAATCCCGACGGCAACGCCATTGCGTTTGGCGATCTCGACCAGTTCGGCCAGCCGCCTGTCGATGTGGCGGCGGCTTGGTGTGTCATCGATGATGACATTGCTGATCGCATTCGGTGTTCCGTCGTTTGCCGCAAGTTGCGCGCCATAGCTGGCGACACCGCTTCCGGTGCCTTCGACATACATAAGGCCAGTACGCGAAATGAATTCGATCACCGGGCGAATGGCGCTGTCGAGGCTGCCGAATTTCGATCCCTGACGGCTGACCAGACCAGCATAGCCGGGGAAGCGTGCCAGCAACCATTCCAGACGGACAAGGTTTTCACCCTCTGACAGGGATGTCAAAAGTGCGCGCGGTCCGGGGTCTGACAGCGGGAAGTCCGCCGGTTCCATCGGAAGTTCGAGGAAGACCTCGTGGCCCATGGCGCGTGCTTCGCGGGCAACCGTTTGCAAATCGCGGGCATAGGGCGAAATCGCCAGTGAAATGTTCAGGGGCAGATCATTGATGGCCGCGTCGGTGCGCTCTTCGTTCAGGCCAACACCGGTCAGCATGACGGCAACAACCGGGGTGCCTTCGGGCAGTTCGAACGGGCGTTTGTAGGCTTCAAACGGTGTGGTGCCATCATCGCCGATGCGCGGGATACGGCCAAAACTGCCTTCCTCGTCAAGACCGGGCAATGGGGCCGGGCGCAAGGGATCGGGTTCGATTGGTTCGTCAAACGATCCTTCTTCCTCGATCAGGGCGGCGAGTTCTTCTGGTGTCGGGGCGCCATCACCGGTGCCATCGGTTGTGCCCGGTGTTCCGATCAGGTCGGAAACGCCATCAAGGTTGCCGGCAATGTCTTCGGCCGACTGGCCTTGGCCATTTGCACCATTTGCTGCCTCCATCGCGGCGCGATCGCGATCCTGGATGTCCTTAACGCCGCGCGCGATTTCTTCTTGCAGTTCGCGTTCAGTGCCCGGAACCGTGATTGTGGCTTCCGGTCCGCCAGCATGAAACAGCCGCCAGCCGGTTTCCGGATCAAGCACCGGGATCATCGCGACCGCTGTTGCGCAAAATGGCGACAGGAACAGGGTAATGATCAGCAGTTTCGAAAGCCAACTGCGCCGGGATTTCGGCCGCTTTGGCATTCGTTTGAACTGCACTTCGATCGGCAGTTCATTAAAGGGAAGGTCATCGAGATCGACGTTGTCTTCGTCGTCGTCGGCGTCAGTCATCCCGTCGCCAAGGTCGTCGGCCAAATCACTGGCCATGTCCTCGTCGATGTCACCGTTCTTTTTCTTTCGGAACGGCAGGGAATTTAGGATTTTCCTGAACACGCGCAACTAGTCTCTCACGATGCCGGGTCCAACCTTACCCATTCGGACGCGGGCCAAACAGCGAAATACCCCGGATCATGTCAAGCGCACGTGACAGCTGATAATCATCAATCGCCAGCTGTTCGGCCTCGTCACGGCGGGAATTTGCATCCTGTTCCGCATCTGTGATGCCCTCGTCCTCGTTGCGAAGGGCGCCACTAAGCGATGCCTCGGAGCGACGGGTATCGGCCTCGATGCTTTCGACACGTGCCTGCGGAACGATGATGTCCGGCACAATGCCGACTTCCTGAATGGACTTGCCTGACGGCGTGTAATAGCGCGCCGTGGTCAGACGAAGTGCCACGTTTCCGGGCATCGGCAGGATGGTCTGGACCGATCCCTTGCCAAAGCTCCGCGTACCCATAATGACCGCACGGCGGTGATCCTGAAGGGCGCCGGCGACAATTTCGGATGCCGAGGCAGAGCCATCATTGATCAGAACCACAATCGGCAAACCTTCGCTGAGGTCACCACTGCGTGCGTTATAACGTTCAGTGTTTTCGGTATCACGCGGACGGGTCGATACGATTTCACCCTTATCAAGGAAGGCATCGGAAACCGAGATCGCCTGATCAAGCAGGCCGCCCGGGTTGTTGCGCAGGTCAATCACCAGACCCTTGATTTCAGGGCCGATTTCTTCGCGCATGTCGGCAATGGCGCGCTGCAGGCCGCTGGCGGTCTGTTCGTTGAATTTGGTGATACGGATATAGCCGATATCGTCTTTCGGTTCGGCGCGGACCGACTGGATCTTGATCACTGCACGGGTCAGGGTGACATCAAATGGTGCCTGTTCGCCCTTGCGGATGATGGTCAGGACGATGTCGGTATTGACCTTGCCGCGCATCATCTCGACCGCGTCATTCAGCGTCATGCCGCGAATGGCGGTGCCATCGATATGCGTAATGAAGTCGCCCGGCTGGAGGCCGGCCTTTTCGGCTGGCGTGTCATAGATCGGGGCTATGACTTTGACAAAGCCGTCTTCCATCGTGACTTCGATGCCAAGACCACCGAATTCGCCGCGGGTATCGACCTGCATTTCCTCGAAATTATCCATATTCAAATATGAGGAGTGCGGATCAAGCGATGTCAGCATGCCGTTGATGGCCGCTTCGATCAGTTTTTTGTCATCGACGTCTTCGACATATTTGCTTTTGACCTGTTCGAACACATCGCCAAACAGGTTGAGCAGCCGATAGGTCTCAGCCGAGGAGGTTGAAGATTGCGCCAAAACTGGCGACGCAAGGCCGATAGTCATGCCGGTCGCGAGTGCGAGTACTGCCAATCGTGAGGTTTTCATCCACTTACCTTGCCGTTTTTCGAGGCCAGCCATGGAAGCGGATTTATTGCTTCCCCGTTCTGGCGCATCTCCAGATATAGTTTTGGCGAAGTTTCACCCATAATACCAACAGGTTCGCCCGCCAACAGATATTGTCCTACCACACTGTCCAGCCGATCAAAACCGGCGATAAGGCTATGGTATCCTTCGCCGTGTTCGATAATCAAGAGTCGGCCATATCCGCGGAACGGACCAGCAAAGACAACTTTGCCGTCAAAGGGTGAGACAACCTGCGCATTTGCGCGTGTGCTGATCTCAATTCCCTTCGACCTGTTTACGGTCAAACCATCCGGGCCGCGTGATTTTTCACCAAAAAGTGTAACCACTTTACCACTGGCGGGCATGCGGAGGTTGCCTTGCGCCAGTGTGATCGAGCTGCCAACAGCGAATTCTTCTTCGCTTGTGTCGTTGCCGCCAGTGTTGCCCGTGTCAGATTTGCTTTCGGGCGGCGGTGGCGGTGTGTTTTTGGCAATTGTTGTCGCACCAAGCGTGTCTGCATCCGGTTCGGTCCGTGCCGCAACACGAATTTCCGGACGGGCGCGCGGGCGTGGCAGCCCTTCGGCACGATTTTCCAGATTGCGCAAAAGCTCGCCCAGCGACTTGGCTTCATCGGCAAGAGCACTTACCGCCTTGGCGGCTTCCTCGGCTTCGGCCTCTGTCTGGGCGCGCAGGCGGCGCTTTTCATCCAGAAGGGCGGCAAGGGATGCGCGTTCTTGTTGCAATTCCTGGGTGGCAGCGGCCAATTCGCTACGACGATTGCGAATATCTTCGCGCAGTGCCGCAATCTCGCCCAGTTCCTTGCGCAGATCGCGTGCATGTTGTTCGACACCGGGCAGGGCGGCCTTAAGCAATACCGCCGAACGCAACGTATCCTGCGGCGATGTTGGCAGGGCAATGACCGCTTCGGGCGGGGTGGTCGACAGGCGCTGCAGGGCCATCAGGATGCGGGCATATTGCCCGGCCTTGTCTTCAAGGCTGGTGGCCGCGACCTTTTCACGTGCTTCAAGCGTTTCGAGCTGATCTTCCAGTTCGGTCAGCGTCGTTTCAAGGCGCTGGGTGCGTCTGGCGACAGATATTGCTTCGGACTGAAGGGCTTGTTCCTCGGTCCAGAGTTCCCGTGATTTGCGTGACAGGAACTCTTCCTGTTTTTGCTGTTCGGAAAGCTGGTTTTCAAGTTGATCAAGTTGCTGATCAACCTTTTGCAGCGATTGGGCAAAAGAAGGCGCAGCCCCGCCTGCAGCAAAAACCGCAAAAGCGATCAGCGCAGGCAGGGCGATCTCATAAGCTAACTTAGCTCGCAAGAAGCGCGTCATTCTGTTTCAGGCCCTTAAGCAAGGGTTTACCAGTCATTTCTGCCGGTTGCGGCACGCCAAGCAATTGCAGCAAGGTGGGTGCAACATCGGCCAAACGACCATCTTCCAATGTTACCCCTTCCGGACCGTTAACAAGGATGGTCGGAACGAGATTAAGTGTATGTGCCGTATGCGGTTCACCGGTTTCCGGATCGACCATCATTTCGCAGTTGCCGTGATCAGCAGTAACAAAGGCAACACCACCGACAGATTTGATCGCGTCAATTACCTTGCCAAGGCAGGTATCAACCGTCTCTGCGGCCTTCATAGCGGCTTCAAGAATGCCGCTATGTCCGACCATGTCCGGGTTGGCAAAGTTCAGGATGATGGTGTCGTATTTTTCCGACTTGATGGCAGCGACCAGTTTTTCGGTCACTTCCGGTGCCGACATTTCCGGCTGCAGGTCATAAGTCGCGACTTTAGGGGAGGCGACCAGAATGCGGTCCTCGCCCTCGAATACCTGTTCTTCGCCGCCGTTAAAGAAGAACGACACGTGCGGGTATTTTTCGGTCTCGGCGATGCGAAGCTGCTTCATGCCGGCCTTGGAAACCACTTCACCAAAGATATTTGGCAGGGTCTGCGGCGGATAGATCGCATCCATGTATTTCGCATGTTCGGACGAATATTCGACCATCCCGGCCTGAACGGCGAACTTGACCGGCGTGCCGCGATCAAAGCCGTCAAATTCCGGTGCGCAAAGGGCGGCAAGGATTTCACGTGCGCGGTCAGCGCGGAAATTGGTCATCAGAAGGCCGTCGCCATCTTTCATGCCGTCATAATCGCCAATCACGGTCGGCAGAACGAATTCATCGGTGGTGTCGGCTTCATAGGCGTTGGCAATCGCGGCCTCCGCACTTTCTGCGCTGCGGCCATCGGCATAATTTTTGCCCTGAACCATGGTGAAATAGGCCTGGCTTACGCGTTCCCAACGGTTGTCGCGGTCCATGGCGTAATAACGGCCGGTGACTGTGGCGATTTCAACATTTGCATTACCAATCAGGGCGCGGAATTTCTCAAGAAACTTGGCCGCACTTTTCGGTGCGGTATCACGGCCATCAAGATAGGCGTGAATTTTTACCGGCACACCGGCACCCGCAATGATCTTGGCCAGGGCCGCCATGTGGGCCTGATGGGAATGCACCCCGCCTTCGGACAGAAGACCCGCGATATGGCAAACGCCCTTGGAATCGGAAAGTTTGGCAATGATCTTTTTGACGGTGTCGGTATCGGCGATGCTGCCGGTTTTGACGGCCTCGTCAATTTTGGGCAGTTCCTGCATGACCACACGGCCAGCACCCAGGTTCATGTGACCGACTTCCGAATTGCCCATCTGACCTTCGGGCAGGCCTACATCCAGACCGCAGGCCTTGAGGAACCCGGTCGGATTGTTGGCGTAAAGGTCATCCCAGACAGGCGTGTTGGCAAGGGCGACAGCGTTGTCCTTGCTTTCTTCGCGATAACCCCAGCCGTCCAGAATGCACAGCACCACAGGGCGCGGGCGCTTTACGGAATTCGATACAGTCACGTTCATAAACCCCACAGATAAAGGAAAAGGCTGAATGTCCCGTAAATATGGTGACTTACGGGCTCTTTCGCCATCAATCCCGCCATGCGGACAGGGTGGGTCAGTCTTCGCACACGACGGGTACATCAATTACCTGGGCAATTTAGCACGATTACCGTTGCTTAACAGCATCTGCCGCAGAAAATTTTGCAGATGCAAACCAGTTCTTTTGACAGTGTCTAAAGACGCAGATAGTGTTCAATCTGACGGTGAACCTCTGAGGTGGCAGAAATGTTATCTCGCACCGTGACGGGAGAGTTCGGATATCACGCGATTTGCATGATGTGCGGCGCCGAAGGAGCAATGCCTCATAAACACTCTCAGGCAGATGGACCGTCACGGAAGAGGCTCTGGAGAGAGAAACCAAAAAGCGCCTGGGAGAAAGCGCTGGTCAGGTTTCCACCGAAGGATGAACGCCTCAAGCCGATCTTGATCGGGCAGGGCGGATAATCTCAGGTCAAGGGACAGAGGGGGCAAAAACACCGGTTCGTAAACAGCGCGAAAACAAGCGCGTTATTGAGCCGTGAAGGAGGCCCTTGATGACAAATCCCGCGACCGATCCCTCTTCGGGATCGCAAAAGAAGTCCCAACATGACGTCAACCTGTCGGTTGTCGACCTTTACACGATTGGTATCGGTCCTTCGAGTTCGCATACGGTTGGCCCGATGCGCGCGGGATATCGTTTCTGCCTTGAGCTTGAGGCGCGCAATCTTTTGCAAAAGACCGGTAGTGTCGTGGTTGATCTTTATGGATCGCTTGCCCTGACCGGCAAGGGTCACGCAACCGATACAGCGGTGATCATGGGCCTGAATGGCAAGCGCCCGCGCAATATCGATCCTGATGATATCGTGCCGACTGTGAAGGCGATTGATGAAACCAGCCATTTGCAGCTTTACGGGCAGTATCCGGTTGCGTTTAACCGCGATACCAATCTGGTGTTTCATTTCACCGAAACCCTTCCGCAGCATCCCAATGGCATGCGCATTACCGCCTTTGACCACGATGGCGTGAAAATCCATACCCAGGAATATTTCTCGGTCGGGGGTGGCTTTATCGTATCCAGTGACGATCACGGTGCGGAATATTCCGGCGATAACATCACCTTGCCATTTCCGTTTTCGTCCGCCGATGAATTGATGGAAATCTGCAAGCGCGAAGGCCGATCCATCGCGGAAATCATGATGGAGAACGAACAAAGCTGGCGCAGCTCTGAAGAAACCATCGCCTTTGTTGATCGCGTTCATGACGCGATGATGAGCTGCATTGACCGTGGTATCCGCACTGACGGTATCTTGCCCGGTGGCCTGAATGTCAAACGCAGGGCATCGAACCTTTACAAGGAACTGACCGAAAAACCCGAAGCGGGTCTGCGTGATCCGTTAACGGTGATTGACTGGGTCAATCTTTATGCCCTTGCCGTAAACGAAGAAAATGCTGCAGGCGGGCGGGTTGTGACCGCACCAACGAACGGGGCGGCCGGTGTTATTCCCGCCGTTCTGCGTTATTACGAAAAGTTCGGTGCCAACGCCAATCAGCACAAAATTCGTGAATTCCTTCTGACTGCGGCGGCCATCGGGTCGATCTATAAAAAGCGCGCCTCAATCTCGGCGGCCGAAGTTGGCTGTCAGGGCGAGGTCGGTGTTGCCTGTTCAATGGCGGCTGGCGCGCTGTGTGCGGTGTTGGGTGGCACGCCTGAACAGGTCGAAAACGCTGCCGAGATCGGCATGGAACATAACCTTGGCCTGACCTGCGATCCGATTGGCGGTCTGGTGCAGGTGCCCTGCATCGAACGCAACACCATGGGCGCGGTCAAGGCGATCAATGCGGCACGTCTGGCATTGCGCGGTGACGGCCAGCATACCGTGTCGCTTGATAAGGTGATCGAGACCATGCGCCAGACGGGACTCGACATGCAAAGCAAGTACAAGGAAACCAGCCAGGGCGGTCTTGCGGTCAATGTCAACGTGGTGGAGTGCTGATCCCAACTCTTAAGAATAGGGCAGAAAACCAGGCTTTTGGGCATCTGCGATGTAAATTATATGGTTTTCTGTTCTTGTTTCTTGCGACTTGCAGTTGGTGTTTTGCTATGATTTTCCGACTAAAAATAGGGGCAAAGACCCCAATATCGGTTGGACATAGACATGAGCAAAAAACTGTTCCGCATTTACATCGCGGTCAGTCTGGATGGCTTCATTGCGCGTGCCAATGGTGCGGTGGACTGGTTAGGGGAATATGACCCGGCCGAGTTCGGCTTTGATGACTTTCTGGACTCCGTCGGTACGCTGATCATCGGGAGAAACACCTTTGATCAGGTGATGGAATTTGGCGACTGGCCCTATGAGGCCCGCCGCACAATCGTTTTGACTTCACGCGACCTGCCCAAAGATCGGCCTGCCAATACCGAGGCCTATGGCGGCAGTATCATCGAACTGGTCGATCAATTGCGCGACCGGCGGTCGGCGGATGGTGACATCTGGGTCGTCGGCGGGGGCAGCGTGGTCACACAGTTCCTGTTTGGCGGTTTCGCCGATCAGCTTGATATCTTTACGATCCCGGAAGTGCTGGGTTCCGGTATTTCATTGTTCGGACGTGATGCCGGGGGGATCAAACCCCGTCTTCTGGCGTCCGAACGATATAATTCCGGTGTTGTACGCAGCCAGTACGGTTTGGCCTAAGCCCGAAAATAAACAAAGCCCGCATCTGGTGAACCGGATGCGGGCTTTGTCGTTCTATGCCGTTTTGCGCGGGATGACGGCTTAAATCTCTTCAAGTGCCTCAAGCGATTCTGGCAGGATCTGACCACCATCGACCACGATCTGCTGGCCGGTGATATAGGCGGCTTCATCGGATGCAAAGAACAGGGCGGCATTGGCGATATCCTCGACACTTCCTAGACGTTTCAGCGGGATCGAGTTTGCCATTGAGCTCAGATAATCCTCGCCAAGATCGGCCAGTCCCTCTGTCATGATATTGCCGGGCATGACGGCATTGATTGTCGTGTTATAGCGCGACAATTCCATGGCGGCGGTCTTGATAAAGCCAAGCTGGCCGGCCTTTGACGCGCCATAATGCGACCACCCCGGATAGCCGGTGATCGGCCCGGTGATCGAGGACGTGATCACCACGCGACCCTTGCCGCTTTTTTCGAAATAGGGAATGCAGGCCTTCACGCACAAGAAGCTGCTTTTAAGGTTGGTCGACATCACCTGATCCCAGTCATCCGCCGTCATATCGACCATCTTGACCTGCGGAAAGATGCCGGCATTGGCACACAGGATATCAATTCCGCCAAAGGTTTTGGCGGTGTAGTCGGCAAGCGCGCTTACCTGGTCGAAATCCGAGATATCACACAGGAACATATCGGCGGTGCCCCCGGCGGCCTTGATTTCATCCACCGTCGCGGCTGCGTCCTTTTCGGTGCGGGCGGCGATCATAACCTTTGCGCCCTTGCTGGCAAATACCTTGGCGATGCCCTTGCCAATGCCCTTTGAGCCACCGGTGACGATGACGCTTTTGCCGGAAATCGAAGTCAGCATGGTCGATCCTTTCGTGAAGTCATTGGGCAATGCGCCAGCTTTGCGGTGTGCTGCGGATTGCCGGTTCCCTGATTGTGCGCTGCGTTATGTTTTCTTGATGATTGGTCGAAATATTCCGTGATGCAACAAAAAATGTTGCAAGTTACACATTTTGTGTCTCATTATTCACAAAATGACACTGAGATGGTCCTGAAACGGGGCGCAACACCCGTTTTAAGGCAATCACGAAACAGCAACAGGAGGCATCAATTGGGCGGCATTTACGATGACAACATGATTGATGTGCTTAAGGCCGGGGCCGTATCGGTCCTGCCCGGTTGGGGCATGGGGCCGGATGCCGAGGTGTCGCTTCTGACCGTTTCGGAAAATGCGACCTTTTTGGCAACCGATCCAAATAGCGGTGCAAAACTGATCCTGCGCGTTCATCGACCGGGTTATCACACGCGTTCGGAAATCGAGTCTGAACTCGCCTGGATCAATGCCCTTCGGGCCAGTGACATTGTCGAAACACCCAAGCCACGCATGCGCAGCAACGGGTCACTGGTTGCGGAGTTTGATCAGGGCGGGGTCAGTCGCCATGTGGTCGCGTTTGATTTCATGCGTGGCGCCGAACCCTCCGCTGATGAGGCGCTGGTGGATGGATTTTTCAAGCTGGGCGCGATCAGTGCGCGCCTGCATGGTCATGCGCGGCAATGGACGCGATCGGTCAATTTTGTGCGCAAAAGCTGGACGTTCGATACCACCCTTGGCGCCAATCCGCATTGGGGGGATTGGCGGGACGCACCGGGACTTGATAACGATGGTCTGGCGTTGCTTGAACGTCTATGCAGCCATCTTGATCAAAAGCTTGCGTCTTTCGGGATGGGCAATGATCGCTATGGTCTGATCCACGCCGATTTGCGTTTGGCGAACCTTCTGGTCGATGGCGACCGGCTGGGTGTGATTGATTTCGATGACTGCGGTTTTGGTTGGTTTGGTTATGACTTTGCAGCCGCGATCAGCTTTATCGAACTTGATCCGATTGTCCCGTCACTGAAAGAAGCATGGATTGAGGGATACCGGACCGTAGCCCCATTTTCGGCCAGTGACGCGGCGATGCTTGATAGCTTTGTGATGCTGCGTCGCCTGCTTTTGACCGCTTGGATTGCAAGCCATCCTGAAACACCGACCGCGCAGGAAATGGGCACGGGCTTTACCGCCGGGACCCTGCAAATGGCGCAGGATTATCTGACAGCCGAGAGTGCGAAATGAAGCCTGTGCGCCCCATCCTTGATATGAACGCCTATGATGGCAAAACGTCTTTCGCCCAGACCAAGGAGGGTGACGACCTTTTGTCGCGCCGCACCCGGAACTTTGGCGCGGCATCAGTTCTGTTTTACCGCGATCCGATTGAAATGGTGTCGGGATCAGGCTGCTGGATGACGGCGGCAGATGGCACCAGTTATCTGGATTTCTATAACAATGTGCCCTCGGTCGGGCATTGCCATCCGCGCGTTGTTGCCGCCACGGCCGAACAGGCCGCGAAGCTTAATATCAACAGTCGTTATCTGCATCAGACGACCGAGGAATATCTCGATCGGCTCAAGGCGACATTTCCTAATTACCTTGAAAATATCGTTCTGACCTGTAGCGGTAGCGAGGCTAATGACCTTGCACTGCGCATTGCCCAGCGTGCGACGGGCGCACGTGGTTTTATCGTGACTGAGTCCGCCTATCACGGCAACACGGCGGCGGTAACCGACATTTCGCCATCGGCGTTGAAACGTGGCCAACTGCCCGATCACGTGATTGCCATTCCAGCCCCCAGCAAGCTTACATACGGCGATGATATCGCTGCTGGTTTTGCAGATGAGGTCAACAAGGCCGCACTGGTTTTGCAAGATCGCGGATATGGGGTGGCAGCCCTCATCGCCGACAGCATTTTTTCCAGTGACGGTGTGTTTTCCAACCCGCGCGGTTTCCTGCGTTTGGCGGTTGCGATTGTCCATCGGGCAGGCGGGCTGTTTATTGCCGATGAAGTGCAGCCGGGTTTTGGCAGAACCGGTGATGCCTTCTGGGGCTTTGCCCGACACGATGTCGAACCCGATATCGTCAGCATGGGTAAACCGATGGGCAATGGTTTCCCGATGGCGGGCATTGCCGTGCGTCCGGAATTGCTCAGCGTCTTTTGCGACGATGTCGGATATTTCAACACCTTTGCCGCAAGCCCGGTGGCATCGGCAACGGGGCTGGCCGTTTTGAATGTCATCCGCGATGAAAACCTTCAGGCCAATGCTGCGCTTTGCGGCAAATCACTGCGTGAAGGGTTGCTGCATCTGGCTGATATTGATGGCCGTATCAGCGATGTGCGCGGGGCCGGGTTGTTCATCGGTGTTGATCTGTCACCCGATGGTGATCCTGCCAACCCCAGCGGGCAACTGGTCAGTGACATCATCAATGCCATGCGCGAGAACCGGGTTCTGATCGGGGCAGCCGGGAAATACGGCCAGACATTGAAAATTCGCCCGCCGCTTTGCCTGAACTCGTCCGAGGTCGATTTCTTTATCGAGGCGCTGGCGAAGTCGCTGCGCGCCTGTCGCTAAGTGCTCGGACTGCGATTTAGGGATCAGTTGCGCGTCGCAGCCTTGATCATACAGCCGCCGGCACGGATGGTTTCATCAAGAGCCCCCATCGGGCTTTCATCAGTCACCAGAACATCGACCGACGTCCAGTCACAGTAGCGCGCCGGGAAGGCCTGATTGAACTTGGTGTGATCGGCAACGATCATGCTGCGTGTGGCGCGTTCCATCATGACGGAATAAACGTCAGCCGCCTCGATCAGGGCATCACTTGCCCCGTCACCATCAAGGCCGCTGGCACCCAATATGGCCCACTCCACCCGATAGTTTTCAAGAAAACGCACGGTCTGCGCGCCATACATTGCACCTTCCTGTGCGTGATAAAGCCCGGGCGTCATGATCACCCGGATCGTCGGGTTGATGGCAAGTACGGTGGCGACGCCAAACGAATGGGTGATAACGGTGAGATCCGTCATGGTCACCGCCAGTCGTTTGGCGACATGAACCGTCGTGGCCCCGGATCCGATCATGATATGGCGCGCACCGGCCAGAACCGGCACGGATTGTTTGGCGATGCTTTCGCGTTCGGCAATGTGAAGCTGATGGCGTTCATTCAGCCCGGGTTCGCTGGCCTGACGGCGGACAGCGCCGCCATAGGTGCGGTTGATCAGCCCTTGCGACGTCAGTTCGTCAAAGTCGCGTCGAATGGTTTCATTCGAGACATTCAAACGTTCGGCCAGATCAGCGATCCGCAATGACGGTTCGAGGTCCAGTTCGCCAAGAATGCGTTGTTGTCGAAGGGTTTTCTTGTTTGCTGTCATGGCGCGATGATAGTGCCCGGACCATCATCGCGCCAGCCGTTTTAAGCAATCCGTCAATTGGAATTCAGCCCGTATTTACGGCAATGGGCGTGGTAGCTGCTGGCAAGTTCGTCTGCCCCGATCAGGTTTCCGGTCTCGTCCTTATAGGTCAGATGATGTTCAATCGGCTGACCCTGCCAAAGCTTTTCAATCTCGGCCCGTTTCGGCGTCTTGCGGAAATCGGCAATGAAGTCGTTGATGGCGCAAAGCAGCGGGTAGGACGCCGGATCGGCTGCGACCGCTGCAACATAGAAGAACGGGTGTGGCAGGATCGGTTTGGGCAGGACTTCCAGACAGCCATGCCAAGGGCTTTGCGGGTTCTTCGACGCCCAATAAAAGACAGGATGGTCCCCGGCAAAGGCATCAATCGCCCCGTCGGCAACCGCATCATGCACGCGCGAAATATCGCCATAAGCGATCATGTTCGAAAGCTTGGCAATACCACCGGGTTTGTTTTCATTATCCGCCCAGCGAAGACCGACGTCTTCAAGCACGGCAAGGGCGGCGGGGTCATTAACCGTGCCCAGTACCTTGCCCTCAAGATCGGCAATGGTGTTGATGGATGTGTTGTCCGGGCGGCGGATCAGCGAAAAGTTCAGATAGGTGTAGGTATCTGAAAACGCGACACCCTTGTAAAAATCGCTGGGCGGCAGGGCGCACCAGACAACATCGGCGGGCGGTTGCCCGGCCTTTTTGCCGACAAACAGAAGTTCGGTCAAAAGATCCCATGGATGTTCAATGAACTCGCACTCAACGCCGATGGATTTGGCAAAGGCCTCGGCATAGTCGATATCAATACCATGCAGCGGCCTGCCTTTTTGCGGGCGGAACGATGCCCCGACCAGTGCCGGGTCAATCGCGATGCGGATTTTGCCGCGCGCCTTGATGTCGGCAAGGCGGTCATAGGCCGGGTCTTCGGGAATGTAACTGGCGGCCAGAAACTGCGAAAGCTTGGTCGATACGTTTGCTGTATCGGTGGTGCAGTTTGAAAGTTTGGCGATTTCGCCCGATGCCCAGCTTACTTTGCTGCGTGTGCGGGCCGATGAGTCTTTGCTGGCATCGAGCAGTTCAAACACGACCTGGTTATGGCCGCTGATATGTTCAAGGCGTCCCGACATCTGGGCAAAGCGATCCTTAAGCCCACCCAGCGCCTCTTCGATCTCACCACCCAGGCTATCAAGGTCATTGCCGATATTGCCCATGCTTTCGCGCAAGGATTTGGTAACATCGGACAGATCAATCAGATCGACGGCCTCGTTGGTGCGCTGCATGGTGCTTTGCGCCAGATTGCCAACCTCCTTGGCCACCACAGCAAAGCCGCGCCCATGGTCACCGGCGCGGGCGGCCTCGATCGTGGCGTTAAGGGCGAGTAACTTGATGCCTTTACCGATATCTTCAATCGCACTCAGAACCTTTGCTGCACCGTCAGCCTTGGTTTCCAGATCCTGACTGATCTTTTCAAGATCGCCACGAATGGCATCGGTTTTCGACGAGACCGTTGCGCGCGTACTTTCCTGCACGTCGTTGGCGGTATGGGTGCTTTCTTCGATTTCGCGGCGCGTTTGTTCAAGACCGGTGCGCAGATTGTTGGATCGCACATCGATCTCGCGCATCAGGCTATCTTGGGTTTCACCCGCGGTATTGGCGAATTTCAGAAGATTTTCAATGTAATCAAGGGCCGTCGAAATACCGCGCATCAGCCCGTCAAGTTGGTCGGCTTGTGGTGGTGCATCCCCCTGCATGGGCTGTGTGTCTGATGATTGTTGCGGCTCGTCCTGATCGACCAGGTCCGCACGCGGCGCCAAGATGGTTTCTTCCATTTTTCAAAGCCTCACCACTGCCACTGAATTTTGTGAATTTTTATTTCTTATAAGGAAACTCTATCGCCCGGTGGAAAATGTTGCAAGGCAGCATATTATGAAAGTTGATAACAGGTGTTGTGATGCCTTGAAATTGCAATGCTTTTCAAAAGCCACAGGACGTTTGGTGCCCGCACACCGGAACTTTGTGTTGCGTTGCAATGCCTAATGCTCGGCAATACCGAACTTGCGGCAATGAGCGTGATACAGGGTTGCCAATTCATCGGCCCCGATCAGGTTTCCGGCCTCGTCCTTGTAGGTCAGGTGATGTTCAAGCGCCTGGCCCTGCCAAAGTTTTTCGATCTCGGCGCGCGCAGACGTGCCACGGAATTCGGCAATGAATGCGTTGATCGTGCACAACAACTTCCAGGATGCCGGTTCTGCGGCCACCGCGGCAGTATAGTAATAAGGCAGCGGCAGGATATTACCCGGCAGGACTTCAATACGGCCATGCCATGGGCTTTCCGGGTTATTTGCCGCCCAGTGGAAGATCGGCTGATCGACCGCGAAGGCATCAACGGCCCCGTCGGCCAAGGCATCATGCAGGCGTGTCTGGTCGCTATAGGCAATCAGGTTGGAAAGCTTGGCAATGCCGCCCGGCTTGCTTTCATTATCCGCCCAGCGCAGTCCCTGTTCTTCAAGAACCTGAAACGCCACCGGATCGTTGATGATACCCAACACCTTGCCATCAAGATCAGAAAGGCGATTGATCGCATTATTCCCGGCCCGCCGACAAAGCGCGAAGTTCAGATACGTGTAGGTATCTGAATAGGCGACACCCTTGTAAAAGTCGCTGGGTGGCAGGGCGCTCCAAACCACATCGGCAGTTGGCGCACCCGGTTTGGCACCGACAAAAAGAAGCTCAGTCAGAAGATCCCATGGATGTTCGACGAACTCGCATTCCACACCCAGCCATTTCGCCAGCGCGCGTGCGTAATCGGCATCAAGCCCGCGCAGCGGGTCGTTGGGTTTGAGGCGGAATGACAGCCCGACAAAGGCGGGTTCAATGGCAATACGGATTTTGCCACGCGCCTTGATATCAGCCAGTCGGTCATAGGTCGGATCATCATGCAGGTGATGAGATTTCAAAAAGCTAGTCAGGTTGGTCTGTGCCGTGGTGGCCTCGCCAAGACTTGTGCTGAGTGCCTTGGTATCATTCCGCGCCCAAGTAACCTTGCCACGCGTCCGGGCAGAGGCATCCTTGCTGCCCGCCAGCAATTCAAACACCACCTGATTGTGCTCGGAGATGTCGGCCAGTCGTTTCGACATGTTGGCAAAGCGTTCCTGAAGGGTGGTCAGCGACCCTTCGATTTCACTGCCGAGGCTATCAAGGTCATTACCGATACTGGCCATGCTTTCGCGCAGCGCCTTTGTGACATCCGAAAGATCAATCAGGTCGACCGCCTCGTGGGTGCGCTGCATGGTGCTTTGCGCCAGATTGCCGACTTCCTTGGCAACAACGGCAAATCCACGGCCATGATCACCGGCACGCGCGGCCTCGATCGCGGCGTTAAGGGCCAAAAGCTTGATGCCCTTGCCGATATCCTCAATCGCGCTCAGGACCTTGTTGGCACCTTCGGCCTTGGTTTCCAGTTCGGCGCTGATGCGTTCAAGGTCGGTTCGGATGGCGTCGGTTTTTGCGGTCACCGTGGCGCGGGTGGCCTCCTGAACGTCATGGGCGACGGAGGTGCTGTTCTCAATCTCGCGCCCGGTATCATCAAGCCCTGCACGCAGATTGTTTGACCGCACGTCGATTTCGCGCATCAGGCTGTCCTGGGTTTCGCCCGCCGTATTGGCAAATTCCAGAAGATGCTGAATGTAATCCAGTGCAGTTGAAATCCCGCGCATCAGGTCTTCGATGCCAGCATTGGTTTGGGCGACCTTGCGCGCAGTTTTGCCGTCCTGCGCAGCCAAAACAGTTTGTTCCATATTCAACGCCTTACCATTGCCCAAGAGTCATTCTTTGATTTTGGGAATATTTTTTTCTTGTGGGGAATGTTAGCGGCGCTGTTTGTATGTTGCAAGGCAGCATGGGCTAAAACGAGAAAATATCTTTATTTTCTCGGGCTTAAGCTGATCTACGGTATAGGATGCCTTGGGCTGCAGGTAGGGCCTGTCCCTATCTTTATGCCGCGATACGGCATTATTCGCGGTGATAAGGATGGTTGGTCTGAATGGCGTGGGCGCGAAACAGCTGTTCGGCAATCAGGGCACGGACCAGCATATGCGGCCATGTGGCCTTGCCCAGCGACCAAAGCGTATTGGCCCGTGATTTCAGGGCTGCGCCATGCCCGTCCGCCCCGCCAATGGCAAAGGCGATATTGCCAGCATATTGATCCATCCAGCCTTCAAGCTTCTGCGAAAACTCGATCGATCCATATTCCTTGCCGCGCTCATCCAGCGCGATCAGGAAGGCATTTTCAGGAATGACGCCAAGCAGGAGGTCTGCTTCGCGGTCTTTAAGCTGATTGGGCGGGAGTTTCTTTTTTTCTTCGACTTCGCGCAGCACAAAGGGCCAGCGCAGTCGGGCGGCGTAATGGTCAAAAAGATCTTTCTCGGGGCCGGCTTTCATCCGTCCCACCGCAGCAAGGGTGATTTGCATGTCGTCGATCCAGACCGTTACGCAAGATACCTGTTTGACGCCGTTACCCGCCTTGCTTGGGCAGGCGCCAAACAGCGCGGGCTGTTAGTACAGCCGCGCTGCCTGCTGTTTCAGAGCCGGGTTTTCAACGCCCCACATCTCTTCGATGTTGTAAAAGGCACGAACTTCCGGACGGAAAAGATGAACGATGACATCGCCCGTATCGACCAGAACCCAGTCACCCTGTTCCTTGCCTTCGGCCAATGCACGGCCCTGACCGGCATCCTTGATGGCTTCGACAAGGTGTTCAGCCATGGATGCGACCCGGCGCGATGACGAGCCGGTTGCGATGATCATGTGATCGGCAAGGGAGGTTTTATCGGTCAGATCAATGGTAACAAGGTCTTCGGCCTTGTCATCTTCGAGCGTTCTCTGGATCAGCGAAAGCATTTCGCCGGAGGTCAGAGTCTGTTTTGCGGTACCTATGGTCGCCACCTTAATGTTTCGCGCGAAGGCCGGACTTCTCCGGCCAAATACATCGCTGCGATGCTTACACCTGCCATCTGCCTTCGGCGCGGATTGCGGTCGAAGAGGCCGGATGGCGCTTGATTGGCAGGTATACCCAGGCCGGAACATCCAGATCGGCCAGCAAACCCGCCCTGTCCATGGGAATGCGCCAGCGTTCCATACGGCGCGCGGCGGTTCCGGACAATGCCTTGTTAGAATACCCTTCACGGTCAAGAACCGCAATGGGAGCACGTAAAATCAACCTTTCCCACCATTTCCATTTATGGAACTGGGCCAGGTTGTCTGCTCCCATCAGCCAAACGAACCTTGTTCGGGTAAAACGGCGTTGCAAGGCTGCAAGAGTGTCGGCCGTATAGCGGGTTCCAAGCTCGGTTTCAATTGCAGAAACAACAATGCGGGGATGCTTTGCCATCATCAGTGCTGAATCAAAGCGGTCGGCAAGGTCAGCCATGCCGGCGGATGACTTGAGCGGATTTTGCGGCGAAACCAACCACCAAACCGCGTCAAGCTGCAGGCGTTTCAACGCTTCGAGCGATATATGAAGATGACCTTCATGGGCGGGATTGAACGACCCGCCCAACAGGCCGACCCTGGGCGGGGCCGCGTGCGTTCTGGGTGCGGCTGAGGTCATGGACGGGTCTGACCGTTACCGCGAACAATGTATTTATAGCTGGTCAGCTGTTCGACTCCGACCGGACCACGTGCATGCAGCTTACCGGTCGAAATGCCGATTTCGGCTCCCATGCCAAATTCGCCACCATCGGCAAACTGGGTTGATGCGTTAACGATGACGATCCCGGAATCCACCCCGTTGAGGAAGGTGGCCGTTGAGGTGGCATTTTCGGCAACAATCGCATCGGTATGGTGCGATCCGAACGTGTTGATGTGATCAACCGCCTCTTGCACGCCCGACACAACCTTGATCGACACAATCGCATCAAGATATTCGGTGACCCAATCGTCGGCCGTGGCAGGTTTGATGCGACCATCAACCGCCTGTGCGGTTTCATCCCCGCGAAGTTCGCATCCCTTGGCAACCAGTGCCTCGGAAATGCGGGGCAACAGGCGGCCTGCGACCGAACTGTCGATCAGGATGGTTTCCGTCGCACCGCAAATCCCGACACGGCGCATCTTGGCATTCACAACAATGTCGACCGCCTTTTGCGGATCGGCACTGGCATGGACATAGGTGTGGCAAAGCCCTTCCAGATGCTTGAACAGCGGAATACGGCTTTCATCCGTAATGCGCGAAATCAGTGACTTGCCACCGCGTGGGACGATGACATCAATGTAATCCGACAGTTTCAGCATTTCGCCAACGGCGGCACGATCCGTCACCGGGATCATCTGAAGGGCATTTTCAGGAAGGCCCGCTTCACGGATGCCAGCCACCATGCAGTCAAAGATTGCACGCGATGAGTGGAAGCTTTCAGACCCACCGCGCAGGATGGCGGCATTGCCCGATTTGATGCACATCGCACCGGCATCGGCCGTCACATTCGGGCGGCTTTCATAGATGATGCCAATCACGCCAAGCGGGACAGATACGCGCGCGATATCAAGGCCGTTATGTTCCGGGCTCCAGCGCGCCAGCTCACGACCGACGGGATCGGGCAGCTCGGCAACGGCCTCAATACCCTTGGCAATGCCTTCGATGCGATCGGAATCCAGTGCCAAACGGTCCAGCAAGGCTGCCGTCAGGCCCTTGGCGCGACCGGCTTCCATGTCCTTGGCGTTGGCGGCAAGGATGGTATCTGCGTTTTCGCGCAGTTTGGCGGCTGCGGCCTTAAGGGTGGCTTCCTTTGGCTCGGCCGGGACCTGTGCGAGTTCGAGTGCCGCCTTGCGGGCCTTGATTCCCATATCGCGCATCAGTGCTGCGATATCCTGGCTTTCGATACTGGCAAGCGCCGTCATGGTCCTGGTTCCGTTCCTGTAATTCTGGCCAGTGCAAAACGCACTTGGCCAATTGTTCTGAGATTTTATCAACAAATTGGCAAAATAGACATCAAACCGGCTATCTGCAATGTCCTTGAGTGGACAAAGCGTGCTGAATGCTTGCCAAATAGTGCGTAGCGGTCCATCTGTTGATGACACAAAGAGATGACATGCCGTGCACATACCGCAATGCTGCCCGGTTGCTGATTGGGGATAAGGTTTTGAAAAATATGGGTTCCGATCAACCGACTGCGCGTGCAGAGTTCGGCGTCGTGAAGACGTTCCTGCCCTATTTGTGGCCGCGTGGCGAGTTTGAGCTCAAGGTGCGTGTTGTTCTGGCTCTGCTGTTTCTGGTCGGGGCCAAGGTGGCAAACGTCTATATCCCGGTGCTGTACAAATACGCGGTCGATGCACTGGGCGGTGGTGACAAGGCCGGTGATGCGGCGGCAAACGCCGCCCAGTCGGGATCAACAGATACCACGGCCCTGATTGTCGTGCCGGTGGCACTGATTGTCGGTTATGGCCTTGTGCGGATTCTGGTGTCGGCCTTTGGTGAGATGCGCGATGCGGTCTTTGCCAAGGTGGCACAACGTGCCATCCGCAGATCCGCCTTAAGTGTATTTGAACATCTGCATGGATTGTCGCTGCGTTTCCATCTGGATCGTCAGATGGGCGGGCTTTCGCGCGCCATTGAACGCGGGGTAAAGGGGATTGAATTCCTTCTGTCCTTCATGCTGTTCAACATCCTGCCGACCTTGCTTGAGATCTTCATGGTCTCGATCATCCTGTGGGCGCTTTATGATGTCTGGTTTGCGCTGATCACATTTACCACCATCGTGATCTATATCGTCTTCACGCTGGTGGTGACCGAATGGCGTATGAAGTTCCGTCGCGAAATGAACAAGCGCGATGACGAGGCCAATACCAAGGCCATCGACAGTCTGATCAACTATGAAACCGTCAAATATTTCAACAACGAAGCCCATGAATCGACCCGCTATGACAAGGCGCTCCGGGGCTACGAAGTTGCCGCTGTGCAGTCGCAAGTCTCGCTTTCCAAGCTCAATGTCGGGCAGGGTGCGATCATTGCAGTCGGGTTGGTTCTGAACATGCTGCTGGCCGCCCAGGGTGTAAAAGACGGCAGCATGACGGTCGGTGACTTCGTTCTGGTGAATACCTATTTACTGCAGCTTTACATGCCGCTCAACTTCCTTGGGTTCGTTTATCGTCAGATCAAGCAATCGCTTACCGATATGGAACGCATGTTCTCGCTTCTGGATGTCGAAAAGGAAGTTGAAGACAAGGCGGGTGCCGAAAGCCTTGCCTGTGATGCGGCAACCGTTCGGTTTGAAGATGTGCAGTTCGCCTATAACCCTGATCGTCAGATCCTTAAGGGTGTCAGCTTTGAAGTGCCAGCAGGCAAGACCGTTGCCGTGGTCGGGCCAAGCGGGGCAGGTAAATCAACTCTGACCCGGCTGATGTTCCGGTTTTATGATGTCTCTGGCGGCAAGATCACGATTGATGGTCAGGATATCCGCGATGTGACGCAAAACTCGCTTCGTCGTGAAATCGGTATCGTGCCACAGGATACCGTCCTGTTTAACGATACCATTGCCTATAACATTTCCTATGGCAGACCCGGTTCGGAACAGGGCGAGATCGAAAAGGTCGCCAAGCTTGCCAGCATCGACGGATTTATCGCAGGCCTTCCTGAAGGCTTCAAAACCATGGTTGGTGAACGTGGCCTGAAACTCTCGGGTGGCGAAAAGCAACGTGTTTCGATTGCGCGCATGTTGCTCAAACGTCCGAAAATCATGATCTTTGATGAAGCCACATCCGCCCTTGATACCCGCACAGAAAAGGATATCCAGCAGGCGCTTCGTGAAGTATCGCGCGGGCATACCACCCTGATTATTGCGCACAGATTGTCCACCGTGATTGATGCCGATGAAATCATCGTGCTGCGCGATGGGCAGGTGGCCGAACGTGGCCGCCATCAGGAATTGCTGGATCGTGATGGCCTTTATGCCGAGATGTGGGCCCAGCAACAGGAAATCCGTGAGGCCGAGGAAGTTCTGGCCCATGCGGGAGAAATTCTTGGCTGATCTTTCCACAGTATTCGGGCGGTTGTCTAAGGCAAGCGCCCGAATACTGTGGAGCTATCAAGTAACCATAATGCTGTGCTGATGGTGATAAAGGACAGCGATGTGGCAGCCATCAGGGATGCGGCGCCCATTGCTTCGTGCCCGTAGCGCTGACAATAGATCGGGTAGACGCTAAACATCGGAGCACAAGCATAACCGACCGCGGCGATCTTCATCACCGGATCAAGATCGGGGACAAGGCCCAGCAAAAGGAAAATGATCAAGGGGTGCAGCACAAGTTTGCCAAACACGATGCGTGCCATGTCGAAACGCAAACCGCGCAGTTTGAGCCCAACAAGCCCGCCACCGATGACAAACAGTGCCACCGGGCCCGACGCCGAGGCCAGCATATCAATCACCGAAAAGATCGGACCGGGCAATGTGATCCCGGAGATCGAAATGCTCATTCCGATCACGATGGCGACAATGATCGGATTGCGTGCAAGCCGGGTAAAGGTCTTGCGCAGAATTTGCCAACGACTAGTGCCCTCTGCCTCGGCACTATCGCCCAGTATCAGGGTTAGTGGCGTGATAACCAGATTTTCGATGATAAAGCAAAGTGCCAGTGCAATACCCGCCGTCGGACCAAGTAGTTGCAGAACAATCGGATAGCCGATAAAGCCGCTGTTCGACATCGACATGCCCATACCCTGCAGGGCAGCATTCTGTTGGCTTTTCTTGACGATCAATCGGGCAAAGAAATAGCCCAGCGCAAACACGATCAAGGACCCGCTGCCATATGCCGCCAGATAGTTGGTGTCGAACACCTTATTGATGTCATGGGCAATCAAGGTGCGGATCAAAAGGCATGGCAAGGCAAAGTTGATCACAAATGCCCCCATGCCACGTGCGACCGTTTGCGCAACGATGTTGCGATAGACGGCGATATAGCCAATGGCGATGATCAGGAATATCGGCAATGTAACGGCAAGGATATCAAGCATCTGGGCCAGAGGCTTTCATTGTGGTAAGGCCTTCATCAGCTAGCCCCCTATTGGTCCAAGGTCAAGAAACAGAATGATTTCAAACATGAACCAAACGGTAATGGATTGGCCAGAAGGACTGGATGGCACTAGCTTTTCCGGGGTGGCCCGGCTTGCGAATGTGTCTCCACGTGGGGCACGGGCCGCCGAAATTCTTAAGCGTCACCGGCTACTTGATTGTTTGGTGGCGTATCAGCCCGAGGTTGTCGGGACCTTGCCGCTGGCGATTGATACCCCGGAATCTGACATTGATATCCTGTGCAACGTCCCTGATTTTGCAGCGTTTTCTGAATTTTCAGACCGGGTTTTTGGTCATTTTGACGGGTATGGTCTGCACAAACGTCCTGCAACCAGTCATGTCGCGGCAGCATTGGTTGTGCGATTTGAGTGTGACGGGCTGCCTGTCGAAATCTTTGCCACCGATTGTCCGACACGGTCTCAATTCGGTTTTGTCCATATGCTGGTTGAGGCGAGGATACTATTTGTGATGGGCGATGAATTTTCCCGTCAGGTCCGGGCGCTGAAGCAAGCCGGAACCAAGACCGAACCGGCCTTTGCCAGACTTCTGGGATTGTTTGGAGACCCGTATGTTGAGCTGGCTGAACTTGTGAGCCTTTCGCCACCACAGCTTTGCCAACGACTCGGTATCAGTGGGAACTAGGTTTCCGCGATCACCTGATCACCGACGGTAATTGTGCCACCCGCGATCACGCGACAGGTAACGCCGCCCCGCCAGTCTGGTCTCAAAGCTTCTTGCAGTCCCATGGCAACCGCATCCATGCGATTGCACGGGTCTGTCTCACCGGTAATTTCAAACACCACGTCACCGATTGAGAGTTTGCTGCCTTTGCTGCGTGGCAAGGCAATCCCGCGCACAAAAAGGTTGGCGCGGCGTTCGGTCCAGTGAATGTCATTTTGGCCAATTTCCTGGCATGCCGCCTGCCAGTCTTCTTCGGCCAGAATAGTGACCTGACGTCGGCGCAGCTTGCCGCGAAAATCCCCGTCGATACCAAGCTCGGTTGTGACTGAAACACTTTCAAGACTTTCCATCGGGGCGCGCGGGCGTGCTTTGCGCGCGATACCGACAAGTTCGGCTTTATCGACCATTCAGGTTTTCCATTGACCGGAAATCACCCAGCGACCTGCGAAGTTTTCCGGCACCAGAATGGTCTGGCGCGGCGTGCCACTTTCATCAAGATCAGGGTAATCGGTGGTGTAATGCAGCCCCCGACTTTCGCGCCGCCACAGGGCAGATTGAATGATCAGCTTGGCAACGACCGACAGGTTACGCAGTTCGAGAAGGTCATTGGTGACACGGAAATTGCCGTAATATTCATCGATTTCCGATAGCAGCAAATCAACACGGTGCTGGGCGCGTTGCATGCGCTTGGTTGTGCGGACAATGCCGACAAAGTCCCACATCACGTTGCGCAGCTGTTCCCAGTTATGGGCAACAATGACTTCTTCGTCGGAATCGGTAATGCCGGTTTCATCCCAGTCCGGGATCGGTTTGAAAAGGTCCTCGACCGGCAGGGCTTCGATAATGTCCTTTGCCGCTGCCTCGCCAAACACAAGGCATTCCAGAAGCGAGTTTGATGCCAGTCGGTTTGCACCATGCAAACCGGTGCCAGCACATTCACCAATGGCATAAAGCCCGGTCAGATCGGTGCGCCCGCGCAGATCGGTCAGAACCCCGCCGCAGGTATAATGGGCCGCCGGAACAACCGGGATCGGTTGTTGGGTCATGTCGATGCCATAGCTCAGGCAATTTTCATGGATGGTCGGGAAGTGTTCCTTGATGAAATCTGCCCCCTTGTGGGTGATATCAAGGTAAACACAATCCGCACCCAGACGCTTGAGCTCATGGTCAATGGCGCGTGCGACAATATCACGCGGGGCCAGTTCGCCACGTTCATCAAACCGGTCCATAAAACGGGTCCCGTCGGGCAGCAGCAATTTACCGCCTTCACCACGTACGGCTTCGGAAATCAGGAAGGATTTGGCTTGCGGATGATAAAGGCAGGTTGGGTGGAACTGGCTGAATTCCATATTCATCACGCGGCAACCCGCGCGCCAAGCCATGGCAATGCCATCCCCCGTCGAGCCATCCGGGTTGGAGGTAAAGCGGTAAACCTTGCTCGCGCCGCCGGTCGCAAGGATCACGGTGCGCGCATTGAATGATTTGACCTTTCCGCTACCAAGATCAAGCGCATAGGCCCCGATGCAACGGCGGCCTTCGCCGCCGAACTTGCGATCGGTCACCAGATCAATCGCCAGATAGTTTTCAAAAACATCGATGTTCGGATGATTGACCGCCTGCCCCTGAAGCGTCGTTTGAACCGCACGCCCGGTGGCATCGGCGGCATGTACAATGCGCCGATGACTGTGACCGCCTTCGCGGGTCAGGTGGAACGGCTGATTGTTATCGCCATTGGGATCACGGGTCAGTTGAATGCCAAGTTCATCAAGCCAGGCAATTGCCTTTGGCGCATTGGTGGCGACGAATTCGACGGTTTCGCGTTTGCAAAGGTCGGCCCCTGCAACCAGTGTATCACGCACGTGGTTTTCGATGCTGTCAGCGGCATCAAGCACGGCGGCAATACCGCCTTGTGCCCAGTTGGTCGATCCGTCATCGATCTTCCCCTTGGAAAGAACAGCGACTTTTACATGTGGGGCAAGTTTGAGTGCCGTGGACAAACCGGCAGCACCGCTGCCGATAATAAGCACATCATACTGGAAAGAATTTTCGGACATTTTTTCCCATCGCTTTCGGGCGGTGCCAGATGGCGGAAACTGGCGCGGTGGCGTCAACATCGGGCTCCGAACAGAGGCGCAGAATAGGACTGCTTTTAGCCAATCTCAAACATATTTGTCTGAAATGGTGTGATGATTCCTGTCTGCCTATGTCAGATTTATTGCGCGTTGCTTGCAAATGGCCGCCAAGCAGACAGATTAAAAAGGACCACCCAACACCAACCAGGGGAGTTTGCTGTGGGCAATTCCGCGCACAAGGAGACGGTTTATCGCGGTGGATGTCATTGCGGCGATGTTCGTTATGAAGTTCACGGGCCGGTTGACGACGCGGTGATGTGTCACTGCGAGCTGTGTCGCAAGCTGCACGGACATGTCAGCTCTTATGCCCGCTTTGATCGCCATCACCTGAAACTGGCCAAGGATGACGGGCTGCGGTGGTATCGCATGTCCGATAAAACCGATCGCGGATTTTGCAAGGAATGCGGCACCGCCCTGTTCTGGCGCCCTGTGCGCAACGACAATATGGCACTGATGCCCGGAACTCTTGATGATACAAAGGGTATGACCACAGTCGGGCAGATTTATTGCGCAGATAAAGGGGATTATTATCCGTTTGATCCGGCAATTCCCCAACATGATCAATCAGACAAGGCCGACAACGCCGCCGTTGCCGATCAATCCTGATCGGTAACTCCGGGCACCTTCATCCAGGTCAGCTCGTGCTTGTTGTTATAAAGATGCACGACCTTTGATCCGGGGATATCGGCAAACTGGGTGATCGCGGAATAGTCCGTATCGCCCTGCAATTTGATGGTGCAGATGAAATTGGTCGCCATCCCGGCATCGATCCACTGATTGACCAGCGTAAACAGGCGATCCGGATAGCAGATCACGTCCGAGCACAGCCAATCGATATAGCCGATTTCTTCCGGGTTAAGGCCAAAGGCACTTTCCTGTCGGAAATCAACGCGCGGCAGATTGGCGATCTTGGCATCCAGCCGGGCCTTGTCGATGGAAATCACATCGGTACCAAATTCATGCAAAACCCAGGTCCAGCCACCGGGGCTGCCGCCCAGATCCATGGTGCGATCACCGGCTTGCGGATAGGCGCCAAGCCGGGTGAAGGCTTCCCACAGTTTGAGGTACGCACGGTTTGGCGGGGTGACCTTGTCTTCTTCAAACTCGACCTCGCCGTTTTTCCACGGGCTGGAGCAGTCGGCCGATGCGATGATGGTGTCGGGATCAATCAGCGTCCATGATCCAAGCGGTGCGGTCGGGGCCGGTTCACCAAACACCTGGCGCTTGGCCGAAACGTGGGGCAAGTGCCCTTCGATCAGTTTGGCGCGTGAAAAATGGTCAAACTTGAACAGGGCCCAGTTTCGCTGATTGAATTTCAGGATTTTGGCCGCACCCTTGATCGATGGGATGGCAATGCGGACTGGATTGCGCCAGACATTCTGCGCCCAGAATACACGCCGCTCCGGACCGGGGGCAAACATCAACCGGTCATGGCGTTCAATCACGTCACCAAGTTCGGCTTCGAGCTGATCCTCAAAGCCGACAGGGGCGAGGTAGCCGGTGGCATCCATCGGCTCAATCACGGCATCAACGCCGTCCGGGGTATCGAATGTCTGTGTGTTTTCCATCATGGGCCTGCTTTTACGCGGTTTTGACCCAATAAAAAAGCGGGAAAGCTGCATGACAGCTTTCCCGCCCGTGATTGTCGAGAAGTGAGACAACAGATCAGAATTTGTCAGCCTGAACCAGACCGTCGATCAGGATAACCTTGGTCGGATCGCCCTTGATGCCAAAGTCATTGTCGTTGATCATCGCAAGCGCGCCGTCACCCATGATGGCAAGGCCTTCAAGCTTGTTCGGTGCCTCCGGGTAGTCCGCGCTGTCAAAACGAAGTGTCTTGGAAACTGCAACCAGACTGATGCTATCAAGGTCGTTTTGCTGTTCCAGAGTCGGGCTGGTTGACATGTCATCCCAGCGGGTGGCCAGGATGTTGGTTGCACCTTTCAGTTCAACTTCATGCAGCTTGGTGGTTTTGTCGGTGCGTTCGAGAACCAGAAGGCGATCATTACCAAGCGCCAGAACTTCGGAAATACGCGGTGCGTTCTGTTTCTTGGACGGATCGTTACGGAAGGTCTGCGGGTCATCCAACTGATAGATATATTCACCGCTCAGCTTTGACGCTGCGCGATCATAAACGAACAGCCGGGTGTTCTTGGCCGCCTTGTAGGCATCGGCATCAGGGTTGGCCAGCGGGTTCTGCACCATGAAGTACAGTTTGCTCTCATCTGGCGATACCGCCATGGATTCAATGCCGCGGTTGGTCTGGCGTTTGACCAGAATGGCCGGAAGCCCACCTGTGACTTTATAAGCCGCACCTTCGAAATCCTTTTCAGAACCGGCCGGAACGATACGTTCAATGACGGTGCCATCCGCTGCCGCATGAAGGATGGACGGACCGTTTTCTTCGCCAATCCAATAGGAACCATCGCTCAGGCGAATAATACCTTCGGCATCGATTGAGGACACCGACTGTTCCAGCGGATTGCCATTCGCGTCGACCGGTTTTTCGGTTTTGGCAACGGTCAGCTTGTTTGTAAGGCCAGTAAGGGGTACGCCGTTCTGATCCTTGAGCGTAATGACGTCCTTGATGTCAAAGCTGCCATCGTCATTGAGGAAGATGGTGTAGATCGACGGTGAGTAATCCGGGGTCGGATAAACGCGGACTTTCTGCCCCTTGCAGACCTGATCGGCCGAAACGCCAAGCACGGTTTCAACATCGCCACAGACAAAGTTCGGGCCTCGGTCCGACACGGCATAGAACATATTGGCCGGGTCGCCCGGGCGACGATATGCACCGGAACCAAGGCCGACCGTAAGTTCACGTGCCTTGCCACCCTCGACCATGACAGTCGAAAGATTGTTGATCGCACTTTTGGTTTCAAAAACCTTGGCTTCGCCTGCCATGGCAGAACCCGCCATCAGCATGGCGGTAACACCGAAAAGACCGGCTGCAAACGTCCGTTTCATCACTGGGAATTCCCCGAAAAATTTCACAAAAATACGCAGCTCAAGCCCGCAATGTTCGGACGAACTGTGTTCCTGTTCACATTAAGGGGTCTGTGTGACAGTTTGTTTGCGCTTGCGCGTCGCTTTGATGAAACAAATCAGAAGTGTGGGTGGCTTACTTCCAGAAATCCTCGCGCCGGACCGTAAAGGTTTCCGACACGCTGGAATATTCCTGATAGCCAAGGCGTGCAAGTGGCTCGAACAAGGTGATATCGACCATGCCATCACGAATGATGTCATCATCGATATGCAGACCAATGACAGTGCCAATCACCATCGCGCAAGGGCGTTCGGGGTTGGTGCTTGGCAGATCGACAATCTGGAAAACCTTGCATTCCATATGGATCGGGACACCCTTGATCAGGTGCGGTTTAACGCACTGTGCGGGCAGCTTCTCCAGCCCGGCATATTCAAACTCATCTTCGCCCGGCGGCAGCGGCGCCGAGGAAAAATTAAGTTCTTTCAGCATCGCCTTGGGCGCAACGCCAACAACGAATTCACCAGTATCACGGGCATTACGCAGACTGTCGATGGACCCTCCCGATGAAAACATTACCATCGGCGGATTGCCGTGGACCGCATTGAAGAATGAATAGGGGGCAAGGTTGGCCCGGCCCTCTTTATCGAGTGTCGATACCCAGCCAATCGGACGCGGCGCCACACAGGCCTTGAACGGATCGTGTGGAAGATTGTGGGCGGTTTTTCCGGGTTCGTAAAACATCAAGATGTCCGTTCTGGTTGGCGGTGTCTTTTATCCGACCGTTAAGTTCAATCAGATCACTTGATAACCGGTAATATCGTTACTGCGTATCTTTACCGACCGGGCGCGTATTCATGTTCGCGCACATGATCCGGGCGGTCTGCCAGGTGCAGGCGCGTTTGTGCCATTGGGGTTTCGGCGATGATCTTGCCACGGCGAATAACGAACAGGCGGTTGGCGCGCATGCGGATGGCCTCGATCGTGTCGCGGGCCTGCAGGATGACGAAATCGGCATTGTTGCCAACTTCGATCCCGTATCCTTCAAGACCCATGATCTTGGCCGGTTCGGTGGTGACCGCATCAAAACACGCGCGGATATCATCACGCGACGTCATCTGGGCGACATGCAGTCCCATTGATGCGACTTCAAGCATGTCGCCAGATCCCATCGAATACCAGGGATCCATCACGCAATCATGGCCGAAGGCCACAGTGAGCCCGGCCTTGCGCAATTCCGGCACGCGTGTCATGCCGCGACGCTTGGGATAGGTATCATGACGGCCCTGAAGGGTGATGTTGATCAGCGGGTTGGCAATGGCGGAAACTTGTGCCTCTGCCATCAGGGCGATCAGCTTGGAGACATAGTAATTATCCATCGAGTGCATGGATGTAAGGTGTGAGCCGGCCACCCGGCCCTGAAGCCCCAAACGTTGGGTTTCATAGGTCAGCATTTCGATGTGACGCGACAGCGGATCATCAGATTCATCGCAATGCATATCGACCATAAGTCCACGGTCTGCCGCCATTTCGCAAAGTTCTTTGATGCTTTGTGCACCATCGGCCATGGTGCGTTCGAAATGCGGAATCCCGCCAACCACATCGACACCCTTGTCCAAGGTGCGGATGGTGTTTTCCTTGGCCGTTTTACTTCGCAGATAGCCATCCTGCGGGAAGGCCACAAGTTGCAGATCGATATAGGGTGCGACCTGTTTCTTGACTTCCAGCAACGCATCAACCGCCAGCAACCGGTCATCGCAAACATCGACATGGGTGCGGATTGCAAGCAGGCCCTTTGATACGGCCAGATCGCAATATTTAAGCGCGCGCTCAATCACCGCTTCGGCGGTCAGAAGCGGTTTAAGCTCCCCCCACAGCTCGATGCCCTCAAGCAACGTACCCGACTCATTCATGCGCGGCAGACCGAGTGACAGGGTCGCATCCATGTGGAAATGGCTGTCGACAAAGGGCGGGCTGACCAGCATGCCACCACAATCAAGCACCTCGACCGAGGGCACATCGATATGTTCGGCAATCTCGACGATTTTGCCGTTCTGACACGCGATATCCACACCGGTTTGGCCGTTGGCGATATTGGCGTTTTTCAGGATCAGATCGGGTTGCATGATGTCATCCTTGGTCTGGTGGTGGCATTCACAAATGGTTTGCAGTGCTTAACGCTGGCCCTTGAACCATGGCACAAGAAGTGCCTTGGGGTAATCGGCTTTGCGGGCGACAACAATAAGCGCAATGATCGACAGGATATACGGCATCATCAGGAAAACCTGCGATGGCAAGAAGGCGCCAACTTCGGTTTGCAGGCGTACCTGAAACGCATCAAATGCCCCAAATAGCAAGGCACCAATCAATGCCTTACCGGGTCGCCAGCTTGCAAACACGGTCAGTGCAATGCAGACCCAGCCACGGCCATTGATCATGCCAAAGAAGAACGCATCAAAGGCCGACATGGTCAGGAACGCCCCGCCCAATGCCATCAGCGATGAACCGACAACAACCGCCCCGATGCGAAGGCCATAAACCGAAAGTCCCTGTGCCTCGACCGAGGACGGGTTATCCCCAACAGCCCGGATCGCAAGACCAAGTGGGGTGCGATACAAAACCCATCCGGTAACAAACACCAGAACAAGCGCCAGCATCGTCATCGCTGTTTGCGAAAACAGCGCCTGACCGATGAAGGGCAGGTCGGACAGGAACGGGATATCAAGCGGACGGAACGGTTCGATCCGTGGTGGGGACGAAACATCAGGCAATGCCGTGCGATAGGTGAAATAGGACAAGCTGGTGGCAAGCAACGTCACCCCGATACCCGACACATGCTGGCTGAGCCCCAGCGGCACGGTCAGGATCGCATGGATCAGGCCAAAGAAGCCACCGGCAAGGGCGGCAACCAATACGCTACCCCAAAGCCCGGCTCCAAGCCATACGGCCATCCAGCCCGCCATCGCACCGGCGGTAAAAATACCCTCGATCCCGAGGTTAAGCACACCGGCGCGTTCGCAAATCAATGCGCCCAACACGCCAAAGATCAGCGGGGTCGCAATGCGAATGGCGGCTTCCCAGAAGCTGGCAGCAAGAAGAATATCAATGATTTCCATGGTCTTTCCCCTCAGCCCTGCGTCGATTTGTGATCAAAGTGAACCCTAAACCGGGTCAGAAACCCGCCGATCAAAACGCACAGCAACGCCATGGCAACGATCAGATCGGCCAGATAGCTTGAAACGCCAATTGCGCGGCTCATGGAATCTGCACCGACAAAGACCGATGCAACAAACAATGCCGATGCAATCACCCCGATGGGCGACAGACGTGCGAGCATGGCCACCACGATCCCAGCATAACCATATCCGGGTGACAGGTCAGTTGCGAGGTAGCCACGCGTGCCCGCCACTTCCGATACACCGGCAAGACCGGCCAAACCACCCGACAGGGCGGCAACAAGGATCATGGTTTTGGTCACCGAAATGCCAGAAAATCTGGCAGCAGCGGCATTTTCCCCAACCGCACGAATTTCAAAGCCCCAAACCGTGCGCTTGACGAAAATCGCCAGCGCAATGGCCGAAACAAGTGCGATGAGAAGCCCGATATGAACCCGCATGCGTTCCAGAAGGGCCGGGAAGGCCGCACTATCAATGATCGGTTCGGACTGGGGCCAGCCCATCGACATCGGATCTTTAAGCGCACCTTCAAGCATCATCTGCACGAACAGCAACACGATAAAGTTCAGAAGAAGGGTGGTGACCACTTCATCGACGCCAAGACGCGTTTTCAAAAGCGTCGGACCAATCAGCATCAGCGCACCAGCAGCCATGCCAGCAATAATCACGACCGGGATCATCACCCAGCTTGGCCCATCAATTACACCCGAACCAACGGCAACGGCGGCCATGGCCCCCATGTAAAGCTGGCCTTCGGCACCAATGTTCCAAAGCTTGGCGCGGAATGCGATGGCGGCCGCAAGCCCGGTGAGGATCAGGGGCGTTGCGCGGGTCAGCATTTCCGAGGTCGAGAAGACGGAGCCAAAGGCGCCGCTGATCATAAGACCATAGGCCTCAATAATCGGCGCACCGGCAAGGGCAAGCGGAATGGCGGCCAGAAGTATGGCAATCGTCGCGGCCAGAACCGGCACACCATAAACCAGAAGGGGGCTGGGATTGCTGCGGGGTTCAAAGCGGATCATGCCGTTTCTCCCGGATTGGTGGTCGTCTTGGCAGGAGGGGCATCGGAGGCATCCGGGGCTGCTTTTTGTCCGGCCATCATCAGGCCAAGCTCGGACCGGTCGATGCTGTCGGTGGGCATGGCAGGTGTGATGTGCCCGGCATGGATCACCGCGATCTGATCGGAAATGGTCAGAAGTTCATCAAGGTCTTCGGAAATCAGAATGACCGCCGCCCCACTCTCACGGGCTTCTAGCAAGCGGCGATGGACTTCGGATTGCGCGCCAACATCAAGGCCGCGCGACGGCTGGTTGGCAAGGATCAGTTTGGGCGACTTTTCCAAGACACGCGCCAGGATCAGTTTCTGAATATTGCCGCCGGATAAAAGGCGCGCCGGTGCATCAGGACCCGGGCAGCGCACATCATAATCGGCAATCGCGTGTTCGGCACGTTTGCGGATGGCGTCGAAATCAAGGAAACCGAGTTTCTGGTATTCCGGGCTTCGGACATCCTCAATCGCAATATTTTCGGCCACCGTCATCGACCCGACCATGCCATCGTGATGGCGGTCTTCGGGGATGCGCGCGATGCCATTCTGCGCGAAGGTGTGGGCATCGAATTTGGTGACTTTTTCGCCAAATATTTCGACTGTGCCGCTATCGGGTTTATCAAGCCCGGCGATAAGTTGCGCCAGCGCCGCCTGTCCATTTCCTGATACCCCGGCAATGCCAAGAATTTCACCTTCACGGGCGGTGACGTTCACCCCATGCAGGGACCGGCGGGAATCTCCGCGATCAATGGTCACATCGGCAAGGGAAATCGCCGGTTTTCCGGCCTCGCGCGGTGTGCGGCGGCTTGCCGGGACTTCGCGGCCGACCATCAGTTCGGCGATGGATTTATGGTTCGCGTCGCTGGTTTTCATTTCGCCAACCTTGGCCCCGCCGCGCAGAACCGCAATCCGGTGCGATACGGCAAGAACCTCGGCCAGTTTGTGAGCGATGATGATCACCGCAAGGCCGGTTGCGGCAAGCTTGCGCAGGATGGCAAACAGGCTGTCGGCTTCTTGTGGGGTCAGAACGGCGGTGGGTTCATCAAGAACCAGAAGCCGTGCATTGCGATAAAGCGCCTTGAGGATTTCAACGCGCTGCTTTTCACCAACAGTCAGTTTGTGCACTGGCTGATCCAGATCGACATTCAAGCCCGATCCGGCCATCAGTTCACCAAGCTTTGCGTGCGCTGTGCTGCGATCACGACGGAGCCTGAAAATCGGTTCGGTCCCAAGGACGATGTTATCAAGCCCGGTCAGGTTTTCGGCC